>Ga0335397_10002731_pt1 | contig 23995 bp, 25 predicted proteins | sample MAT04_FD_205740 | JGI IMG/M metagenome (GOLD analysis project Ga0335397, IMG submission 205740) | Freshwater microbial communities from Lake Fryxell liftoff mats and glacier meltwater in Antarctica - MAT-04 (spades assembly) (version 2) ... | reverse complement strand
GTCCCCAGAACCGGCTTCCACTCGCCCTCGACCAACTTGTCACACCACTCCTGCGGAGTCATACCGTTGGCTTCAGCCGTGCGCTGCACTTTGGTGCCATGTTCGTCAGTCCCGGTCAGGAACCATGCCTTCTCGCCGCGCTGGCGATGCCAGCGGGTCAAGACGTCACCGGCGACAGTTGTGTAGGCGTGGCCTATGTGCGGGGCATCGTTGACGTAATAGATCGGAGTAGTGGCATAGAACGTTTTGGTCTCCGACATGACGTTGATTCTACGGAGTCGAGTCCGACGTGGCTTGCCGCGACGCCAACACAGCGTCGTAGACCTCACGTTTGGGCACGCCGAACTCGACGGCTGCTTGCTTGATAGCTGCTTTGCTGTCGGTGCCTTCGCCTATCAATTCGGCTACTCGGTCCCCCAAATCGACGGGCTCGGCTGGTTCGTCAACGACAGGCTTTCCGGCCACGACAATGGTGATCTCACCACGTAGACCCTCAGCCGCCCACTGGGCTAACTCAGCCAATGGGCCACGTTTGACCTCTTCGTAGGTCTTGGTCAGCTCGCGGCATACGGCGGCGAGTCGATCATCGCCGAATGCCTGCGCCAGGGCGCTCAAAGTTGGCCCGATACGGTGAGGAGACTCGAAGAAGACCATCGTGCGTGGTTCCTGCGCGAGCTGGCTGAGCGTCCGTGCTCGCTGACCAGCCTTTCTCGGCAGGAATCCCTCGAAGCAAAACCTGTCAGTAGGCAAACCCGACACTGCCAGCGCTGCGGTCACCGCTGACGGGCCGGGCGCGATGGTGACCGGAACGTCTTGAGCGATGCATTCAACTACCAACCGGTACCCGGGGTCACTGACGCTGGGCATACCGGCATCGGTGACGAGCAGGACGAGGCTCCCAGCTGCTGCGGCCTTCACAAGCTGCGGGATTCGGGCAACTTCTACGGCTTCGTGGAAAGAAATGATGCGCCCGGTCGGGGTCACACCGAGTTCCCCAGCAAGTCGCAGGAAGCGCCGAGTGTCCTCAGCGGCGATCAGGTCGGCGTCGGCGATGAGATCACGTAGGCGCGCTGAGGCATCCCCGATGTTGCCCACCGGAGTGGCAGCAAGCACCAGCCCGCCGCGAACTGCTTGTGTTCCCATAGTCGAAAGTGTCGCAGCCGATGGCTGCGCGCGCATACGATAACGCCCGTGAGTCAGACGACCGTTGAAGTAAGACCAGAAGCGACGGTTACTCCGAGCCAGGTCGAAGCTCAGGTGACCCCCGAACCCAAAAGGGCGCTCTACGACCGTCTGCTTAATCCGATGCCGTCGGGACGCTTGCTTGGTTGGCTCGGGCCGATCCTGGTCACGATTCTTGCCGCGGCTTTGCGCCTGCCCAACCTGAGTACTCCCAAAGCGCTAGCGTTCGATGAGACCTACTACATCAAAGATGCGCTGAGCCTGCTCCTGTTCGGCTATGCGCGCAGCACTGTGGATGGCGCCGACAAGATCATCCTGGGCTCCGACGGCAACCCAGCTGCACTTGCAACGATCTTTAAAGACAACCCCTCGTTTGTGGTCCACCCTCCCGTGGGCAAATGGGTCATCGCCGCAGGCGAAAACTTCTTCGGAGTCACCCCGTTCGGCTGGCGCATCGGCGTTGCCGTCCTGGGAATCCTCGGCGTGCTCATCCTCGCCCGGGTCACGCGAAGGATGACTCGCTCCAACGTCATCGGGACTATCGCAGGATTCTTGCTGGCAATCGACGGGCTCGGCATCGTGATGAGCCGCACCGGTTTGTTGGACAACACCCTGATGTTCTTCGTGCTCGTCGCATTTGCGTGTCTCCTACTCGACCGAGACCGGACTAGGCGACGGCTGGCCAACAGGCTTGCTGACAGCTCAGGCCTCGGCACGGCCTGGTTCGGCTGGCGGCCTTGGCGGCTCGCAGCGGGTGTCAGCCTTGGCTTGGCTTGCGGAGTGAAGTGGAGCGGGCTTTACTACGTTGTCGCGTTCGGCTTGCTCACAGTGCTGTGGGATCTCTCAACTCGAAGAATGCTGGGATCGGCCCATCCTTTGCGTGCGATGCTGTTGCGCGATGCACTGCCAGCGTTAGCCTCAATCGTCGGACTTGCACTCCTCACCTACATCGCAACCTGGGCCGGGTGGCTGGTCAGTTCCCAGGGCTGGGATCGACAATGGGCCGTAACTGCTGGCAAGGGCGACTCGGGCTTGCTCGGGCTCCTGCCCACTGCCTTGCAATCGTTGTGGCACTACCACGTGGAGGCATGGAACTTTCACACTCACCTCACCTCACCTCACTCGTATCAGTCCAACCCCTGGGGTTGGTCATTGATGGCTCGGCCCACCTCGTTCTTCTACGACTCACCAACGGGTAGGTGCGGCTCTGCAACATGCTCCCAAGAGGTCATCTCGCTGGGCAATCCCCTCATCTGGTGGGCTGGGACATTAGCGTTAATCCATCAGGCCTGGCGATGGATCGGCCGACGGGACTGGCGTTCGGGTGCCGTCCTGTGCGGGTTTGTCGCCGGCTGGTTCCCGTGGCTGTTTTTCCAAGAGCGCACTGTCTTCACCTTCTACGCCATTGTCTATCTCCCCTTTATGATCATCGCCTTGGCAATGTCCCTCGGGGTGGTCATGGGGCCGCGGCCCACGGGCGATCAATCGACCAACAACAGGCGCCTCTTCGGCTCTATTGCGGTGGGCGGCTTTCTACTCGCTGCCCTGGCTGCGACCTGGTTCTTCTTCCCGATTTGGACAGCCGAGATCATCACGTACTCGCAGTGGAACTTCCGGATGTGGTTCCCGACGTGGGTGTAGTCATTCCCCGCTTCGGGCGTGTGCCTGATGTAGGACGCTTGGCCTGGATCTGGTTGTGATTCTGGTTGTGCTGCAATGACCATGCAGGAAACCCAGGTGCGGCGCAGTCGAGCCTCCGGTCAAACTGCGGAAAGCGATCGGGCTAGCCGGGGAAGAAATGCTAGCGCAACCAGTCCGGCGGCAACTTCTGCTGACAGTGTCTGTCCAGTGCCCGCTCCGCCGTTTAGCCACGGTGTCATGCTCGTCATGGTCAGGCCGAAAGCCGCCGCGGAGAACAGCCCAAACCCGACTGCTCCGGTCAGCATGGCTAGCATCCTGACCGGTTTCGCGGGCATATTTAGGTGATGCACGGATCCAATTTCGCGGGCAACTTGACTTGAGGCACTACGGTCCTTCGTCCGCTCCGTACGAACCTAGGAACTACACACAGCGATATTCTCAACATCCACTTCTAGATCCTCATCCAGAGCAAGATCATCTAGCTGGGGGAATGTATCGCCTCGTAACTCATTTGGGCCATGGCCACGACATGCGACAGATCATCGCCGATAAGTTGCGAACATGTCCACAGCTAACTCGGCCGAACCTGGCGCCCCCGTACGTGATTTCGGCTTCCTCAGCGTCGTCGTGATCTCTATCCTGGCTGCGGTGCAAAGCGCCGATCCGGGCATCATGAACATCTCGCTCAAGTCCGCGTCCGAGGCCCTCGACATCCGCGGATCATCGCTGTCGCTGGCTGCTGGCATGGGAACGCTGACGTTGGCTGCGACCGTCATCGCCGTCGGCGCCCTAGCTGATCGCGTCGGTGTTCGTCGCGTGATCATGGGTGGCCTGATTCTGGAAATCATCGGCAACCTCATCGTCTCGGCTGCCCCTACGACAACCGTACTACTGCTCGGTCGAGCCATCGCCGGAGTTGGAATGGGCGCACTCTTTGCCGGTGCCTTCTCGATGGTTCCTGAGATCGCTGGCAAGAAGAAGGTCGCCACAATCATCGGTCAATGGACCGGCATGCTCTACCTATTCCTCATCTTGTTCACTGTCTTCGGGTCAGTGCTCATCGGCATCAATTGGCGCTATGGCTTCTTCCTGGTTCCAGCGATCTGCGCGATCATGCTCTTCGTTGTTCCGTTTACGCTGCCCGAGACCTCGCGCCGCGGTAACCCGGGCAAATTCGACGTCAAGGGACTGACCTGCCTGGGAATCGGCATGGTCGCCCTGCTGTACGGAGTGAGCGCCGCGGCGACTTCGCTGACCAAGCCCGCCTTCTGGGGATCGCTGATCGTCGCTGGCGTATTCCTCGCCGCATTCGCCATGATCGAGCACAAGTCGGCAAATGCTTCGTTCCCGATCCGCCTGTTCAAGAGCCCACTCTTCGTCGCCGCTGTGTTGGCCGGAATTCTCTGGAATTTCGCCGAATCAGGCTTCCTCCTCCAAGCCGCTAACTTCTGGCAGATCGTACTGAAGCTCGGCCCAGCAGTCGTCGGCGTCTACCAAATGCCACTACTCATCGCTGCCGCCGTTGCTGCATTCGTTGCTGGCGCTTTGCTGGCCAAGGGCCGTTCCCCGGTCGTGATGATGACCGTAGGCTTCGTGATGCTGGTTGCTGGACTCCTAAGCGTTGCGTTCTCGACCAAATCGACAAATGTGGTGTCATTCCTCCCAGCCTTGGTCTTCGTGGGCGTCGGCATGGTGCTCGTCGCCGTCGTACAGGCACGCGCCTACGTTGGCGAAGCGCCGCCGGAGTTTCTGTCGGCTGTGGTGTCCTCGCGTACCGCTGTCGGCCAACTCGGCTACTCACTGGGCGTCGCCCTCACCTCCACAATCATCACGCTGGGCATCACCAAGAACGGTGTTGCTTCAAAGGATCCGGCTACTTACGTATCGGCGTTCAATAGCTCGATGATGTTCGCTGCTGGAGCGGTTGGTATCGGTGGTTTGATTGCGATCATCTTGCTAGCCAAGGGGATGAAGAAGGCAGGCGCAGTCGCTCAGGCGCCAAGCATCGAAGGCACCCCCGAGCCAGCCGAAGGCTAACTGGCACAGCCGACAAGTCGGGCACCGCGCCGAGTTCGTGTCCATCAGCTAGGTCGCCTCCATCAAGAAGAATGTCTCGTTCGAGTACTCAGCTCCAAAGCTGTCCGGCAGATCCACAGCCGGCGGCGGTTTGTCGTTGCTGCGTAGCACCATCAAAGCTGCCCGATCGCGCCAGGCCATTTGGATGCGCCGCGTTCCACCTAGGCCTTCGTCATTCAGCATGCGTCTGTGAGTACCGCTTTGCGATCTCATTGCCCTGCTCTTGTGCCTCAGGATCGCGCTGAATTGCTGCCCCACTGAGCACCGCCCCAATGGCAGTCGTGACTGGCACAGCAAGCACCAACCCGATCGCCCCGACCAGCGTCCGGACGATCTCCTCAGCTAGTTGTTCGGAGTTGAGAACATCGAGCAGCGGGCGGTCATAAATCGAGATCAACAAGAGAACCGGCAAAGCAGCCCCTGCATAGGCAAAGACGATCGTGTAGACGGTCGAGGCAATGTGGTCGCGGCCGATGCGCATGGCTCCTCGAAACGCTGCCCAGTTCGAGGAATCAGGAGCAGCGATCCGCAATTCCCACACGGCTGAGGCCTGGGTTACCGTCACGTCATTGAGCACGCCAAGTCCGGCCACAAGCATTCCGCACAGCACCAAGTCCGACAGGCGCAGCCCCGGGGCGATTGCCGCGAGTTGGTAGCCATCGTCATCGCTGAGCCCAGTGAGATGTGCTGCGCCGGTGGCCCAGACCGCGAGCCCGGTCATCAGGGCCAGCCCGATCAGCGTGCCCATCAACGCCGTATGGGTCCGCACGTGGAATCCATGAGCTAGATAGAGAACGACGAACATGATCGCTGCAGATCCGGCGAGGCCAACTAAGGCTGCGGGCTCACCTGCAAGCAAGGCTGGGAGCATGAACTCGACCAAAATGAAGAAGGCGAATCCCAGGCCGACAACTGACAACAAGCCCTTCAGCCTCGCCACCAGCGTGACAACGACGAGGAACATGATCGCAAGCAGGAGCATTGGGGGCTGGCGTACAAAGTCATAAAACGCGTAGTCCGGCGTTGCGCCTTCGATTCCGGGAGTCTGGATCACCTTGACTTTGTCACCGGCGGACAGGCCCGATTTCAGCTGTTGCGAAGTAATATCCACGCGGACCGTCGTGCCGCTTTCCAAGATGATGTCAGCTCGGGCGCATTGCGCGGGTCCAGTTGCGGGGGCACCCGAGGTGGATGTCGGCGCTTGCGTCACGGCCTGACACTCAAAAGGGGTCACGGCCGCAACCTGACCTGGCAGAAACTTCACCCCAGTAACTGCAAAGTCCTGTGGTGGCGGTTGCTTGCTGGCATCCGAGGGCCACAGTGCAACGATCGCAATGAGCGAGGCCAGAGCGGCTGGAATCAGGACCGCAGCGACAATCGCATAGAGCGTTCGGCTGCGGAATCGCCCACCTAGGTCGGCGGGGTCAGTCTCGCTGGAACCATGGCTATGCACGCTCTATGGTTACTCATCTTCCGCCTGCAAAATTCACCCACCCTGGCGGATGTCAATCCCGTCGCTTGCCCGTCTAGTGGCTTCTCAATCAGTATTGGACAGGGCCCAGCGGTCTTCAATACGCCCGAACCTGTAAGTGAGTAGCGCGACCAAGAAGGTCAGAACGAACACTCCGACGATCACAAAGCCCATGTAGTCCAAGTTGATGCCCCCGATCCAGGCCAGCGGGCCAGAGGCGACGCCTAGTCGTTCGGCTAGCAATCCGAGGAGCAATATGCCACCGATCACCAACGCGACGAAAACCGACAGCGCAGTGACCACCATGTTGTAGTAGACCTTGCGAACCGGACGATTGAGCGCCCAGCCGTAGGCCAGGCTCATGAACGCGCCATCGATCGTGTCTAACAGCGACATACCCGCCGCGAACAGGATCGGTAGACACAAGATCGCGTACCACGGAAGCTGGAAAGCCACGGCTCCTCCGGCGAGCACGAGCAGGCTCACCTGCGTGGCCGTGTCGAATCCTAGGCCGAACAGCAAGCCGACCAAGTACATCTGCCATGGCTTGGTTACGAGCTTGTTGACCCTTCCCAAAATCCGGTTCATGAAGCCGCGCTCATTGAGGTGGGATTCCAGTTCGGTCTCGGAGTAAGTCCCGTTGCGCATCTGCAAGAATACGCCGACGATCTTGCGCAGGACCACGAGGTTGATCAAACCGATAGTGACGAGGAATACGCCGCTCACCAACGTGCCGACCAGTCCAAGCGTGTTCTGCAACGCCGACGCGTCGTCTTGAACAGGACCAGCAAGAGCGCGCAGTCCGAGGCTCAGCAGCAGCGACAGCGCAAAAACTACAGACGAGTGACCGAGCGAAAACCAGAATCCTACCGAGACAGGTTGCTGCCCGTCGGCCAGCAATTTGCGGGTCGTGTTGTCGATCGCGGCAATGTGGTCGGCGTCGAATGCGTGGCGCATGCCGAGGGTGAAGGCAGTAACCCCGACACCGATACCGAGGACGCCCGCTGTTCCTAGCGACAGGTGTTGCGGAGCGACGAAGAAGACAAGCGTTCCCCATCCCAGCACCATGAGCAAAGCAATGAAACTGGCCATACCGGCAATGGAGGTCCATTGACTGCGACTCAGTCGCAACTTCTCGCTCACCAGAGCAATGGTAGTTGTTGCGAATAGTTTGCAACAACTACGTCCGACTTCGGACATTTACAGAGTCTTGGCTGGCAAAACAGCGATCATCGGGTCACAATTAGCGGCAATGGCCATTTTCCAGTCCGCGTCGGTGACCTCCGGTCAACAGCGGGAAGTCAAACCCCCCGCGACGCCGAAAATCGGGCGACTCGCCTACCTCGACGCGCTGAGGGCGATTGCGATTTTAGCCGTCATCGCGTTTCACTTGGGCAAAGACTGGGGTCTCAACAGCGCGGGCGCGCCATTGATGCCCTACGGCGGGGCCATCGCCGAGAACAATGTCGTGCGATTCGGGCACTACGGCGTCGAACTGTTCTTTATCATTTCCGGCTTCGTGATCGCGTTGAGCCTCGAGCGTTGTGTCGGTTGGCGGGACTTCGCTGTCCGTCGGTTCGCTCGGCTGTGGCCGGCCTTGATCCTGTGCACCTTCCTCACCTGGATGGTGACGAACCTGCTCGCTTCTGCTGAGACACCCGGACCGCCGCTGGTGGACTCGATCCCGGCAATCACGCTGGTCCCGCCGACTTTTTGGCATTTGTTGGGTTGGGGCAGCGCGGGCTACATGGACCCCTCGCTCTGGTCGCTGTGGGTCGAAATCCTGTTTTATGCGTTAGCAGCCGCTCTGTATTTCAACAATCGGGCCAAGTTCTTGCGACGACTCATGATCAGCGCTTGCGTCATGTGGGTCGTGCGGATGGCCGCGGTGTCCTACGCGCTGTCCTCCACCGCCCAGGCAAACGGCTCGAGTGAATGGGTCTCCAACGCGATTGCATTATTTCCGCTGTCGGAGTTCATCTGGTGGTTCGTGTTTGGCGCTGCGCTCTACAGTTTGAAGATCAAGAGGGATAAGAAGCTGGCGGCATTCACCGCCGGGCTCGCCGTGATCGCTCAGCTGAGCGCTTCTCTGCACAGCTACCCAGCGCGCTACGAGACCCCTCGACAAACCATCACGATGGCGTTGATCGTGTTTGCCCTATTTGTCACAGTCGCCTTCATACCGCTCATCAGTCGCGTATTCAGTTGGCGACCACTGACCAAGTTCGGCGAAGGCAGCTACTCAAGCTACCTGATCCACCAAGGGATCGGCCTCGCGCTCATCGCCGCGCTCGCGCGGTGGCTCCATCTTTCCGGGACCGCGTCTCTGGTCTTGGTTCCCGTCGTGGCAGCGCTGGTCATTGTCTTCGGGACCTATCTGCAACATGCGTGGGAGAAGCCCGCCCAGCGCTGGGTATTGAAACGTTTCGCACCCCGACAGTCCGCACCAAAACAACGCGATCCCGCCGCACCCGAACCCACGTCGATCGCGCCCAACAGTCCTTCCCCTGAATCCACTTCCGCCGACACGGCAAGCATCCCCAGGGCCTGCTAACAGCTCGGTCTTCCCTGGGAGGATTGGGCTACTCCGCCATATATGGCGTGCTTGCCGAATCCTGTGCAATCCACAACTGCTCACTGTCCACAATCTTGGGGCGCACCGACCTCCAACCAGACGATTTTGCGCGACGGTTTAGCTATGTCCTCGAGCGCGATGTCCAAGGCGATGACCCTCGCGCAAAGCCAACATGGACTGCTCACCCGGCGCCAACTCGTCGATCTCGGGTACTCACGTCGGGATGGCGTTGACCTCGGTCGGACAGCGTGGCTGACCAGGCCTCGTTGCGAGGTGGCCGATGTTCGCTGGCTCACGCATCCTGGAGTCCGCAAAGTACGAATCGCTGGTCTACTTGTGGCATCCCGACCTGAGGTAATTATCGACCTCCTTCGCGTCCTGCCTCAGCAAGACGCGACCACCGTGGCTTCGCGCGCGCTGCAAACCGGCATGGTGAGTCTTGGGTTCCTTCTCGACAAGTCGCGCGCTCTTTTCAACTACTTGGGCGGACCGAAACTTGCAGCTGTGACAGGGGTCTCTCAACTACGAGGATGCGGCAGGTCGGCCATATATGGCGTGTTTGCCGAATCCTTCCCCATCACTAGATGGTGGAGCTGAGGGGATTTGAACCCCTGACCCCCTCGATGCGAACGAGGTGCGCTACCGGCCTGCGCCACAGCCCCCGGTACTAAATCAAGAAAATCGAACAAGACGAGAAAGAGAATACTGCCAGCTACTCGTTGGCTGCGCGGCGGTGCTGGTACTCGCTGATGTCCTCGACCTTGGATCCGGGAATCTCGACAAACGCGTCGAGGCCCAACTCGTTCTCAGCGTCGGCCCCAGGAGTGCGTAATGCTTCGACCTGCTCAAGCATCCGCTCGGATGTCCAGTCAGTGGCAACAGGGCGCTGGTCGACATCCTCATCTATGTACAGCGGCAGTGGGGCGTCTACTGGCGCCCACCGGCCTTCGTCGGCGTTGATGAGCTGGACATCTGGAGTGTCGGCAAAGTCCGGCATACCGTAGGCCACTGCCGGAACCCCGTCCACGTGGCGACGGGTCTCACGGCGCTGGCGCTGGGAGTTCTTGCGACTACGACGCTCGCGCACGTCAATCGGCGCCGTGTCATTCATGTTGGCCTTGGCTGCCCCGCGACGTTCCAGCCGCTGATCGGCGGCAACAGCCGTCTTCTGTTGCTGACGAGCCATGAACCAAAACGCCGCCAATGCCAGTGGCGCCAGCGATGCCAGCAGCATAGGCAGCACGCCCATAACCAACAAGACGACCGAGACAATTGAGAGTCCGATCAAACCCTGCTGCACTTGCTTGCGTCGATGGGCCGCAGCCTCGCGGGCGCGAACCTGCGAACGAATCCGGCGCGCATCACGCAACTGCTGCTCGGTGTGGCCTCCGACGAACGGATCTACACCCTCATCGAGGTGGCGATCGATCGCCGAGACGCCGGCCTCATCTAGCGAGACCCGATCGTGGACACGCGACCGAGCCCCAGCAACAGTGATGTCGATGTCGTGGCGTGCCCGGCTGACGCCGCGCGCGGAGCGGCGACGCTCTAGCGTGCGCATGGCGCGGTGGAACGTCAGCGTTGTCCGGTGCTCAGAGTTCCGGTCATGGCGACGAAGCCACTGCGGCACGAGCACGACGGCCCAAAGAAGAATGACAGCTGCATATACGAGTCCCGATCCCACAGTGCTGACAGTAGTGAGATCGCCGTCACTTATCAGCTAATTGCACGGTGTTTCGCCAACAGACCTTCGGGAACTTCTTCGGCAGTTATGGCGTAGGACACGTGGTCACGCCAGTCCCCGTCGATATGCAGGTAGCGCAGCCGCAATCCCTCGTTGCGAAAGCCCAATTTCTCGACCACACGCCGACTTGCTGTGTTCTCCGGTCGGATGTTCACTTCGATCCGATGAAGGTGCAAGGTAGTGAAGCAATGGTCGATACCCAAAGCCAAGGCAGTCCCGGCAATCCCGTGTCCGGCCACGGCTTGATCGATCCAATAGCCAGCATGCCCCGAACGCAACGAACCAAGCGCGATCCCGCCGATCGTCAGTTGCCCGACCAAGCGCCCATCAAGGGTCACTACCCACGGCAGGTTGCGCCCAGCACGGGCCTCGGCGCGCATGCCACGCACCATCGCGGCGAAGGTCGGGGGGATGTCTTGGTCACCCATCGGCGCGCTGGCATCCCAGGGTGAGAGCCATTCACGATTGCGTTGACGCGACTCGCGCCATTCCATGCCATCACGCACACGGATCGGCCGTAGCCCGACGCTTCCAGCACTCAGCGTTGGGAACGATCCCACTAACGATCCAATCGAATTGCTGCGACCTCGCGGCCGGTTCCAAGATCACCAGATTCCTCGGTTGAGATGACCAGTGCATTGGCAAACGCTGCCTGCCCGGGCGCGTTCGGGACCACCGAGATTACCGGCTGGCCAGCTTCAGTACGCAGGTCGAGGACCGCTGGGACAAAGTTGCGGATGCCTGGCTCGGCGCGCAAATCCGCAGCCAGCCAGGCCCTGACGACCGGGCGGAACAGGTCAGTTCTTCCCGCGAGGGCTCTGATCAGTGGGCGTGCGAATACCTCGAAGGCAATGAGTGCCTCATCGGCTTCGCGCGGGAGCGTGAGGAACGGGATACAGTCTGGACCGATCGTTCCAGCTGCGATAACTGGTCCAGGAGCAACGGCCACCTCGTGAAATTCGACTTCACTAAGGCCTTCAACAACCTCAGCAATAGTGCCAGTCGGCTCCCCCATGATCACCGGAATCTCGGCCAGCACCAAGATCAGATCTGACCGTACGAGTTGATCGGTTATGGCTTCATCAACGAGGTGCGGGTCAGATACGCAGTCATCGCTAGGAAACGCGTCGACACCTGCGGCTCGTGCCGCGGCCGAAATCGAGGCACCGCTTGCCTGGTCGCCCTCACCCACACTGACGACTGCCACCCGTGGACGCGGATGCACCCGCAGGCGTGTGCGTCCGCTGGCAAACAGCGCCGGAAGATGCCGCTCAGTGATCAAGGTTCCAACGCATAGTTGGGGATCAATCGCCTCGGCGAGTACGCAACCGGCGCAATCGGCAACGGCCAATTCCATGGCGGCGGTGGGCTTACCTAGCTCCAGCAGCCACTGGAGTTCTTCTTCGACCGTTCGCATGGCGCTCCTTGGTCTGTGTGAACCAGCCTGACCACAACGACGTTGGTGTTGAGATCGCTACTGGTCAAGCTCTGCAACGAACTCAGTCAACCATTCGCGAACGGCTGGACCGAGGTCGTCCCGCTCTACGGCAAGCTTAATGTTCGCCTGGATGTAGGACAGCTTGTCACCAGTGTCGTACCTACGTCCCGAAAAGATCACACCATGTACTCCGCCGCCTTCGGTTGACGACATGCCAGCGAGCACCTGCAATGCATCGGTCAGCTGGATTTCGCCACCTTTTCCCGGCGCCGTGGTGTCCAGGACGTCGAAGACAGCGCTGTCTATCAGGTAGCGGCCGATCACCACCAAGTTGCTCGGCTGCTCGCCCGGCGCCGGCTTCTCGACGAGGCCGGTAATCAGAACAACGTCGGGGTCATCTGTGGCTTCCACAGCTGCGCAGCCGTAGAGGTGAACCAACTCGTCGGGAACTTCCATGAGGCACATCACACTGCCGCCGAACGCGTCTCGGACCGCCATCATTCGTGGCAGGACTTCGTCCCTAGGGTCGATCAGGTCGTCACCGAGCATGACGACGAATGGTTCGGATCCGACGTGGGCTCGCGCACAGTTGACAGCGTGGCCTAGACCGAGTGGCTCGCCCTGACGTACGTAGTGGATCTGCGCGAGTTCGGCTGGTTGGATCGCCAAGGCTAATCGTTCGTCGTCGCCCTTAGCAGCGAGTTGGGACTCCAACAGCGGGTTGCGATCGAAGTGATCCTCAATCGAGCCCTTTCCCTTACCTGTCACCATCAACACGTCGGTCAGGCCGGCGGAGACTGCTTCCTCAACGACGTACTGAATCGCTGGTCGATCGACAACCGGCAGCATCTCTTTCGGCTGAGCTTTGGTGGCAGGCAGGAAGCGAGTCCCCAAGCCGGCCACCGGAATGACGACTTTGGTAGTGGGGCTTGGCGCGTTGGTGGAGCTCGACCCAGCATCGGGATTTGACGGCATAGGCGCACTCTAGCCAGCACCTGTATGCCGAGGCAGAGCGGCGAGAGACACTGGTTTCGTGGAAAAGACCGGCATTAGGTCCGCGATTCGCCAAGCACGCCGAGTAGAGCGTCATCGCCTCGGTGATCGGGGCTGGCGCAACAGAGGCGACCACCTAGCCCTCACCGTCACGGACCATCGGCAAGTGCGACAGGTGTGCCAGCTCGGCGGGGTAATCACCAGCTATGCATCGTTCGGCAACGAGCCGCCGACTGACGCCCTAAATTCGACGCTGCTGAACCGTGGAGCCAGGGTCCTTTTGCCTGTGACTGCACGCGACGGGGATGTCTTCCCCAAGCTCGCCTGGGTTGATGCCAGTGACCCAGATGGCCCGGTCGTGGGCGTCGGTCCTGTTGGTCTGGCAGCGCTTGGGTGTCAAGTGATGCTGATCCCGGCGTTGGCTGTGACCCCCGATGGGCAGCGACTGGGCCAGGGCGGTGGCTACTACGACCAACTGCTCGTCGACGTTGCCCGGTTCGAAGACGGCGGGCCGTTAAGGATTGCGATCGTAGGAGCAGCCGAGGTACTTGAGACCGTTCCCAGTGATCCCCATGACCAGCCGATGGACTTGTTTGTCACAGGTTGAACTCAGTGACAGGTTGGGCAATTCCAGACGCCAGTGTCGTTCCTTGAGGTCCGCGGGAGCCACGCAACTCTTCCTACCACTGTGTGCTTGGTGTGGCTGGCGTACGTTTCTTGGCGCTTCAGTTCTTTAGGCGGGTTGCCAGAGCTCTATGCGGTTACCCTCGGGGTCAGTAACCCAGCCGAACTTGCCGATGTCTTCCATGTCCTGGGTCTGCTCGTCTACGTTGGCGCCCAAGCTGCGCAGCTGCGCGATCATTGCGTCTAAGTCACGGACCCGGAAGTTGAGCATGAACTGCTTTGAACGGGAACCGAAGTAGTCAGTCTCAGCATCAAACGGCGCGAAAACGGTGTGGCCAGCCTCTTGCTGCCACGGTCCGTCCTCGCCACCGTCGAGACCAAGGAAGTCTCGGTACCAGGCTTGCAGTGCATGAGGGTCCGAAGCCCGAAAGAAGAATCCACCGATTCCGAGTACGCGTTCCATAGCCGCGATTTTGGCAGCACTGTTGTCGCAATTGCGCAGACGACACGCGACGCGCCCACCACCCCGGCCCCTGGGTGCCGCTGACGGACTGCGCACTCTGTTCCGGCCCAAGGAGGCTTAGGTCTCGGGTTCAATCCGCGACATTGCGCGGTCGATCCGCTTAACGCTGATCGGGTACGACGTCTTCATCGTGGGGGCGAACAGACTGATGCGCAGCTCTTCAATCATCCAACGGATTGCGATCACATCGTCACGATCATGTTCGATCACCGGAAGCTGATCGAGGAACTCACGGTGGCTCAGTTCAACTTCCGCGAGGGTGCGCTGTGCCACCGCGTCACGCGCGGGATCGTCACGGAGTCGGTCAAGTCGTTGACTGAGCGCCTGTAGGTATCGCGGCATGTCGGCCACGCGTCGCGCGCCCGTTGCTGCCACGAAACCAGGGAACACCAATGCGTCGAGTCGATGGCGCGCATCAGCCGTGCCCACCGACCAGGCGGGCTTGGTCAGTGTCGAGAGTTGCTCTCTGACTTGACCACTGAGCAGCAGCACCTGTTCGACAAGCTGCAAGCTCTGAGCAATGCTCGCGCCGAGACTTCCCGCGACGGCTGATCGCACTGTTTCAAAACCCACTTCATCCCACGCTGGTCCGCCGGCGAGGTTGAGTTGTTCATCGATTGCAGCCCGCTCACAGTCGGCCAGCAAAGCGTCCAAGCCACCATGCGGGGCACGCGCCAGAGCTAGCCGCGACGCACCTGGCAATCCGTCAATGATCCTTCGACCGGGCGGCGGAACCGTCAGTTCAAGCAACCGGCGCGTACCTGACCACATCAGCGCTGCTTGCTCACCGGGTGTGGACACGATCCTTATTCCCACCGAATCCGACTCGTCAACCAGTGTCGGATAGCCCCTGACCTCACCGCGCTCGATGACCTTCGGCAAGGTGCCGATATCCCACTTGGTGATGCCGGTGCGTTGGACGTCACCGACGGCCGAGCGCAGGCTTTGGTTGGCCGTCAGAGCAAGTTCGGCCTTGAGCGCTTCTAGGTCGCGCCCAGCAGCCAGATACTCACCTGCGTCGTCAGACACGACGAATCGCACCCGCAGATGGTCGTCTACTTTGCTCAGATCCCACGCCGATCGAGGCACGATTACCGATGAGAGTTCGGACAACGCTGTACCTAGTTGATCGGTGATCAATCCCTTGCGCACGGCAAGCCTGGGGATCACTTTTCGAGCCCAGTCAGGAGCAGGAACAAAGCTCGTCCTGATCGACTTTGGCAGTGAGCGAAGCAGCTCGATAACTAGCTCCTCGCGCAACCCGGGCACCTGCCACCCAAAGGCATCGGGCTCAGTTCGGTTGATCAGCGCGATCGGGATATGCACGCTCACACCGTCATCCTCGGCACCCGGCTCAAATCGGTACGTGACCTCCAGGTTGAGATCTCCGTGCTGCCACGTCGTTGGGAATCCCCGAACATCCACATTCGCCGCGTCCGGTGCGAGCAACATCGATTCGGAGAAACTGAGCAGGTCAGGCTCGGACTGACGAGCCTTCTTCCACCAGGCATCAAAATGACGGGTCGAGGTGACCTCTGGCGGAATCCGCTCGTCGTAGAACGCCACCAAGTCCTCGTCATCGACCACGATTCCGCGCTGCCGAGTGCGGTCCTCTAGCTCCTGGGCTTGCTCTAAGAGGTCACGATTGGCTTGTAGAAAGCCGTGGTGGGAATTCCAATCCCCGCCGACCATCGCCTCCCTGATGAACAGGTCTCGGGCGAGTTCTGGATCAATCTGCCCGTATTCGATCTTCCTGCCGACCACCAGCGGTATGCCATACAGAGTCACCCGCTCAAGGCCAACAGCCGAACCACGACTGCTCTCCCAGTGAGGTTCGCTATAGCTGTGGCGAAGCAAGTGTGCGGCCAACGGTTCGATCCACTCTGGCTGCACAAACGCAGCTGTGCGAGCCCATAACCGACTAGTCTCCACCAACTCCGCGGCCATTACCCACGACGGCTCAGTAGCGGCCTTGTGCCAAGAAGTGTCTTCCTTGTTCTTGACCAACACACTGCCCGGCCACAGGGCGAACTTGGCCCCACGTGCCCCGAGGTAAGTGCGCGCATCGTCCTTGAGTCCGATGTGGGAGAGCAACCCGGCGAGCAGACTCTGGTGCACAAGATCCGGTGAGATCGGTGAGTGATCGTTGATGTTGATTCCAAGATCCGACACGATCCCTCGGAGCTGACCCTCCAGGTCTTGCCACTCACGAACCCGCAAGTAGTGCAAGAACTCGGTGCGACACATTCGTCGGAAGGCACTCGATGACTTAGTCTGTTGCTGCTCACGCACGTAGTCCCAGAGGTTGATCAGCGAGATGAAGTCAGAGCGCTCATCGGCGAACCGCGCGTGACTGCGGTCGGCGGCCTGCTGCTTGTCGATCGGGCGCTCGCGCGGGTCTTGAATGCTCAACGCAGAGGTGATGATCAGTAGCTGCCTGACACAACCGTTGCGTTCTGCCTCCAACAGCATCCGCCCAAGCCGCGGGTCGAGCGGCAAGAGAGCAAGTCGTTTACCAAGCGGCGTCAAACGCTTGGAAGGATCGCTCTGTTCGGAGTCGATTGCACCCAGTTCATGCAGTAGCGCGAGTCCGTCGCGCACGTTGCGCCGATCCGGTGGATCAACAAATCCGAAAGCTGCGATGTCACCGAAGCCCAGCGCAGTCATCCGCAAGATCACGCTCGCGAGATTCGTCCGCAGGATCTCCGGGTCGGTGTATTCGGGACGCGCGAGAAAATCAGCCTCGGAGTAGAGACGAATGCAAATCCCCTCAGCCACGCGACCACAACGACCCTTGCGTTGATTCGCGCTGGCCTGACTGATCGCCTCGATGGGCAGACGCTGCACTTTGAGTTGGCGGCTATAGCGCGAGATCCGAGCAGTTCCAGGGTCGATGACATACCGAATTCCCGGCACTGTCAGAGAGGTCTCGGCAACGTTTGTCGCAAGTACAACTCGGCGCCCGGAGTGCTCCTCAAACACTTTGTGCTGCTCAGCCGCAGACAGCCGACCGTACAGCGGAACGATGTCAGTTCCGGGCCGGACATAGGCCTTGAGCGCGTCTGCTGTATCCCGAATTTCGCGCTCACCGGACAGAAATACCAGGATGTCTTGACCACCGTCGCGGGTGCGTTCGGCCTGCAACTCCTGAACCGCTTGCCCGATTGCTGCCGACTCGTCACGCTCCGGTTGGCCCTTCTCGTTGAGCATCGGTCGATACCAAACCTCGACTGGAAAAGTCCGACCGCTGACCTCTACAACCGGAGCGCCAACGCCGGTCGCATCGCGGAAATGATCGCTAAACCGGGCCGTCTCAATAGTTGCGCTAGTGACGATCAGCTTCAAGTCCGGGCGCTTGGGCAATAGTTGGCGCAGGTAACCCAACAGAAAGTCAATGTTGAGGCTGCGCTCGTGCGCCTCATCAATGATGATCGTGTCGTATTGCCACAGCATCGGGTCAGTCTGAATCTCTGCCAGGAGAATGCCATCGGTCATCAGTTTGACCAAGGTCTTGTGAGTGGAGCTATCGCTGAAGCGAATCTTGAATCCGACAGCCTGACCAATCGGGCTGGCGAGCTCTTCACTGATGCGTTCGGCGACTGTGCGGGCCGCGATCCGCCGCGGCTGAGTGTGGCCAATCTTGCCCAGCACGCCGCGCCCGAGTTCGAGGCAGATCTTGGGTATTTGCGTGGTCTTCCCAGAGCCAGTTTCACCAGCCACGATCACGACTTGGTGGTCGCGGATCGCCGCCTTGATCTCGTCCTTGCGTTGACTGACCGGCAACGCTGCTGGGTAGTTGATCGCTGGCATGTTCGCCCGACGCTCGGTAATCCGAAGCTGCGCCTGATCCACCTGTGAGGCAAGCCCACGCAGAACCTTGTCGCGCTTGCTCAGATCCTTAATCCTCTTCGTACCCGCAATGCGACGCCCCAACCGAACCTTTTCGGCCTGCCCCAAACCCTCAAGACGTCCCCAGAGCACGGTGACGTCAACGGGTTCCTGCGGCAGCGATTCCATCGCGTCGCAGCCTAGCCGCGCCGCTAGCCGGTGCTAGTCGTGGGCAGGTTGGGCAGTTCTTGACGCCAGTGTCGTCAATCGCCCAACGTGAACCCAAGCTCCGCCCGCCGCGCCCGCCACAGTCAACCCGCAGTAACGCCCAGCCAAAAGCCCAGCGTCACCAAGAACGCTCCCGCACCAACGGAGAACAGCGCCAACGCCATCCCCCGCCAACTCGGTGGCTCCCTGGACAGGTCAACAATCTGCAGACAGAAGCCCGAGAACGTGGTCAGGGCACCGCAGAAACCGACGGCTACCAAGGCCGCGAACAGCGGCCCCACCGACTGCTCCTGCGCCAGCCCAGCGGCACACCCGGCAATCAACGAACCAACTAGGTTCGCCACCAGTGTTCCCCACGGCAGATTGGGCCCAATTCGTGCGACAAGGACGCGTTCAATTGCATACCGAGCCGGCGCACCAAGGGCAGCACCCACCGCGATCCCCAGCCACTCCCACATCGCCTAGACCTCGTCCTCAAACTCGCGGACCTCAGGCGTGACCAGATTGATCGCATGCGTCGATACCAACAGCCCCACTGCGACAGCGGCGGCACCGAAAATCACCGAACTGAACAGATAGCCCAACGCAAGCCCCGTCTTGCCGACCTGCACCAGGCCATGAGCCTCAACCATGTAGCTCGAAAACGTCGTGTAACCCCCGAGCACCCCAGTGATCACGAACGGTCGCATCCGACGGCTCAGACTCAGTCGCGCGATCAAGCCAAGCACCAACGCGCCGCTGAGGTTGACTAGAAAAGTCGCCCATGGCCAACCGCCGACGGTCGCGGGCACGAGGTCAGAAACCAGGTGCCGCAGCAGCGCCCCGATGACACCACCCACAGCGACAGCGACGTAAAGATCGAAGTCGCGCGCGTTGGGCGTCACCGTCTCAGTCGTCATCGTCGCTCAGTGGTCATCGGCGCTCAATGGTCATGTCCGCTTAGGCGTCGCGCTTCTGGAACAACACGACCCCGACGACGCTCAACACCAGGACCCAAGCACCGAAGACAAGGCCGTTGCGCAGTAGGTCCTCCCCGCCAGCAACGAATCGACTACCCGAGGCGAATGGCAGGACGTTGTCGATCCAGGGCAGCCAACGACTTCCTAGCGCTGAGGCGAGGTTCTCGAAAACAACCGCCATCAACAACGGGATGATCACTGCCAAGGCCAGGATTCGAGTGATGAGGGTCAGCGCAATCACGACCAACATGTACCCACAGAAATATAGCCACGACCGCAGGAAGAAGCCCAACATCGTCGAGACGCTGATGTCACTGTTGACCACGTCGCTAGAACTCAGAAGTAGATAAGGCGCAGCGACACAAACCGCGAATACCGCGGTGAGGAGACCCAAGCAAACGATGACCTTGCCCAAGACCACCGGTAGCCGCTTCGGGAAGGCCGTCAGGGTGACTCGAATTGTGCCGTTGCGGTACTCCTGTCCGAAGGCCTGAGCAGCCACTGTCGCGAACAAGACAAGGACTATGAAGTTCGCAACCACCACCTGTCCGACAATCTCAGTGATCAACAAGTCGTTGGGGGCAAGGCCGCTGTCGGGTGTGGACGTGGCCGATTTGAGGCCGGCCATTGCCAACCACGAGAAGCCGATCGAGAAGATCACCGCTAGTCCAAGCAAGATCCAGGTCGAGCGGATCGTAGTGATCCGTCTCCACTCGTATCGCAGAATTCCAGCCATCAGGAGTGCCCTCCGGTCTGATATTCCTGTCCACCACTGGTGAGTTCTAGGAAGGCTTCTTCCAAGCTCGCCGTTCGGGGTGACAGTTCAATGAGTTGGACTTGATTCACGAATGCGATACGTCCGACCTGCGCCGAATCGACACCTGCGACAGCGACACCGTCGTCGCCCTCAGCCACGGCAGCCACGTCGGCCGCGAGCAAGACAGCCAACAACCGGTCTCGATCAAGCGCGCGCACCAGCACATCATTGCGAGTGCTCCGACCGACGAATGCAGCCATGTTCTCGTCGGCGATCAGCGATCCCCGCGAGATCACGACTAGATGCTCGGCCATCAGCTGCATCTCTGACAGGAGGTGGCTGGAGACAAACACGACGTTGCCCTGCGATGCGTAGAACTTGAGGAAGTCTCGCAGCCATTGGATCGACTGCGGGTCAAGACCGTTTGCTGGCTCATCGAGCATCAGGACTTTGGGCTGAGCCAGGATCGCGCCGGCCAGGCCCAGCCGCTGCCCCATTCCCAACGAGAAGGTCTTGGGTCGCTTCTTCGCCACCGACTCCAGTCCCACGAGCGAGATCACTTCATCGACCCGTTGGTCAGAGATATTCGCCTCCGAGGCCATCATTCGCAGGTGATTGCGCGCACTACGGTTCGGGTTGAAGAACCGCGCGTCAAGGTGAGCACCGACAACTTTGGTCACGTGGGGGTGAGCCGTAAGCGCCTTGCCCTCCCACGTTGTCTGGCCTTCACCGTGATCCAGACCCAGCATTAATCGCATCGTCGTAGACTTACCCGAACCGTTAGGTCCGAGGAATCCAGTCACAGTTCCCGGTTCGAGCGTGAACGACAAGTCATTCACTGCTTTTTTGCCGCTATAGACCTTGGTCAGGCCATGAGCTTCAACAGTCACGGTCAGCCTCCATTCAATGAATCAGTATCCTTGTGTCATTCAACTTTGAGGGAGACGACGTGCCGACGTACGAGTACTCATGTAACGATTGTGGCGAGAAGCTGGAGATCGTTCAGTCGATTCATGACGACTCGTTGACCGAGTGCCCGAACTGCGGGGGCACTCTTCGCAAGCTATTCGGCAATGTCGGAGTCGTGTTCAAGGGCAGCGGCTTCTACAAAACAGACAGTCGCAGTGCTGCCAAGAAAGCCTCGTCATCTGGTGGGGCTTCTGGCTCCTCGGCAAACAAGTCGACCGATGGCAGCAGTTCGGAGAAGAGTTCGGACAAGGGCTCGGACAAGTCGAGTGGATCTAGCGATTCTGGCAGTTCGGCAAGCTCGCCGGCTAAGAAGTCCGAGGGTTCAGCCTCGTCATCCACAGCCTCGAGCAGCAGCACCAGCTCTGGGGATAAGAAGTCCTGAGGTCAACTGCCGCCCGTAGCGTGAGTGGATGCAGAATCGAATGGCGCTGCTGCGCCGATATCGGCGTCTCGTCGCTGCTGGAATGGTAGGCCTTGCCAGCTTCTTTTTCGTCAAGGCGGTTCAGCCTCCCAAGCCATCGGTGGTCACCGTTGTCGCTGTCACCCATGACCTCCCGGCGGGTCACGTGCTCGCGGCCGGCGACCTCGAATTGCGCCAATGGCCCCGCAGTTTCGCTCTGACAAACCCCTTCACAGCAGTCGATCGGGTGATTGGTCGGCTCATCGCGGGCCCAATGTTCGCCGGTGAACCGCTGTCGGTGTCACGGGTGGTCGGCCCCGGACTTCTCGATATCGGCTCCTTGAACAGCGACGCAGCGACTGCCATCAAGCTGGTGGCCGCGACAGTGCGGCTGGCCGATCCAGGTGAGGCAAATCTATTGCGACCGGGGGACTTGGTCGATGTGCTGGCCGCGACTTCCGCATCTGCAGTGGGAGTCGATTCTCCGGCAGCAGCACGCGTTGTGGCTAGAGACGCGCGAGTGATCACAGTGCCGAGCGCGACCGAACCAGGTGGGGCGACCGGTTTGCTGAATTCCAATCAGAGCTCCACAGGGTCGACAGCTTCGAGTCGCAATCCCTCGATGGTGATCTTGGCCGTGACGCCGTCAACGGCGGCTGACCTTGCCGGGGCTGGCGCGCGCAGCCGGTTGAGCGTATTGATTAAGTCCCCTGGCGCAAGCTGAGGTTAGTCGCCGTGGTGGGGTGGGCGATCAGCCACATAGCGGGCTTCAACTTCGTCAGCATCCTCGGGAATTTCGTCCCAGGACTCTGGGGGCGACTCAACTCGTTCAGCACTCGGATCGAGCATCAGAACCTCCACAACGTTGGGTCATCTCCGGCCAAAGAATAGCTCGTTACGGCCCCACTGCCCCGGACCGCCGCTAGACACCTGGGATCAAGGCGTGACCGGCATCACATTCGCAAATGTTAGCGGGACGTAAGAATGGGCATAATTGAAACGTAGGTGAAACCGGGGGGAATCGCCGACGACCCACACGGCCGATGTGTTGCTGGATAGTTCGAGGGGACTGTTCACCACGTCGGCCGTGTGCTGCGTTCATGCACAAAAGGTCCTGCCGAAGCAAAAAGCAGCTAACGCTGCCATGCTGAGGACATGCTTGAGGTGCTGATGGGCATGGGGTTGTCCACCTCAGCCGGGCTCAACGCCTACATCCCACTCATGGTCATTGGCCTGCTTGGCCGCTTCACTGAACTAATCACCTTGCCAGCGGGCTGGAATTGGCTGGAGAACAACTGGACGCTAGGAATCCTGGCGGTGCTGCTGACCATCGAGTTCCTGGCAGACAAATTCCCTGTCGTAGACAGTTTTAACGACATCGTTCAGACGGTGGTCCGGCCAGCCTCCGGCGGTCTGGCCTTTGGCGCATCATCGGACTCGACCACTGTCGCTATCAGCGATCCGGGCCAGCTCTTCTCGAACAATCAATGGATACCTATCGCCCTGGGAATCCTGATCTCGCTGGGCGTTCATTCAGTCAAGTCAGTCGCACGCCCGATCGCCAACACCGCCACAGCAGGCATGGCGGCGCCGGTGATCAGCACGATTGAAGATGTAACGAGTGTTGCGTTGTCGTTGGTCGCCATCATCATTCCGATCCTGGTCCTGCTATTTCTGATCGGTATTACTTATGCCTTCTGGCGATTACTGCGCAGGATTCCTAGGCGTCAATCAAGTCAATGACAAAGACCAGAGTGCGACCCGCGAGCCTGTGACTTCCCGACTCGCCATAGGCAAGTGCTGGGGGGATCGTGAGTTGGCGACGGCCGCCGACCTTCATCCCTGGAATCCCTTCCTGCCAACCAGCTATGAGGCCGTTGAGTGGAAAAGCAATGGACTCGCCGCGATCCCACGAGGAGTCGAATTGCTCTCCTGTCTCGAAGTCAACACCCACGTAGTGGACCTCAACTTTGCCTCCGGGAACGGCCTGCGCACCCTCACCTTCGACAACATCAACGATAACTAGCTCGGTTGGGGCTTCGCCGCCCTGAAAATCGATCTCTGGTTTCTCCATGCAGATATCGTGGCATGAGCCTTCCTAGGGGCAATCCTGTGGGATTGTTCCGGGGTGACCCGCAAGCTGTACGTCATCGGCCGCTGGTGCGCCGAACACGGGTGGCTCGTGATCGGCTTATGGCTTGTCGCAGCGATAGTCATTATGGGCGCCAACCGGAACTTGCCCGGCACGGCTAAGGACTCCTTTGTTCTCAGTGGAACCGATAGCGCCTACGCCCAAGACTTGCTCAAGCAGGCGTTCCCAGGGTCGTCGAGCGAGGCCAACCCCCTTGTTCTCAACAGCGAGACCGAGGACCTCGGCACCGGAGTTGGCAAGCAACATGTCACCGCGGTGGTCAATGCCCTCGATGGCCTCAATTCCCTGGTTGCGGTTGTTGGCCCCAGTGAGCAGCCGAACCTGCTGTCCAAAGATGGGCATTCGGCAATCATCTCGGTCACTCCGAGCGATAAAGCTGCGGGCAAGCTCGGCACGGCTGAAGAAATCCTGACTACCGCCGAAGAAGCCGCCGGC
>Ga0335397_10002727_pt1 | contig 24013 bp, 22 predicted proteins | sample MAT04_FD_205740 | JGI IMG/M metagenome (GOLD analysis project Ga0335397, IMG submission 205740) | Freshwater microbial communities from Lake Fryxell liftoff mats and glacier meltwater in Antarctica - MAT-04 (spades assembly) (version 2) ... | reverse complement strand
TGCGACGAGGCGGCGGGTGCCACCCGGGTGAAGCGGTTGCGCGATACGTTGGGCAACCAGTTGGTCAGCGAATTGCTGATCAAGACAGTGGCGCGGCGCGGCTACATGCTGGCGGTCAACAAGGACGCGATCCGGATGATCTGACCCGTTCAGCCGGCGCCGGACCCGGGGCGGCGCGTCCGGCGCTATTTTCCAAGCAGCAGAACGACCTCCACCCTGCGATTGGCCAGCCTGCCCGCGTCGGTGTCGTTCGGCGCGCGGGGCGACAGATAGCCCGCCCCTTCGGCACTGACCCGATCTGCCGGGATGTCGAAGCCGTTCAGCAACCGAGCGCGCACGCTGCGGGCGCGGTCGCGCGACAAGACGATGTTGGCGGCGAGACTGCCTGAAGCATCGGTATGGCCGACAAGCATGACACGGGCCTGCGGGTTGGCGCGCAGATAGTCCGCAAGAGCGGCGAGCGAGGCATAGTCGCCGGAGGCGAGTGCCGCATCGCCTGAAGCAAAGGCCAGATCGGGCAGCACTTGCGACCCGCCGGTTGCCAGACGTTCGGCGAGCGTCCCGACATCCGCGTTTGGAAAAGGAGCGGTGGCGTCGGAAACAGGCAAGGCTGCCCGGGCAACCGGCGCGGCGGGCAGCGTCGCCTGCGGCACGTCCGGCGCCAGGGGCGATTTGGTCGATGTCGTCAGATCCGGCCCGGGCACGGCCAGATCACCAACGCGGACCATCTGGACAAACCCCTGACCCACAGTGCGGCTGACGATGAGGCTGATGTATTCCGGCCCCTGCGGCGTCATCCGCTCGGCCGCGAGATAGCGGAAATCGCCGAGGTCGACGTGCATGTCAGGTTCCGGCAGCACCTCGGTCGCATAGCGAAAATCAAAGCCGCCGCAGACCACCGCCTCGCATTCGAACAGCATCGCAAATCCGGCTCTGGCCAGTTGGTCCCGCAACGGGACCAACAGTTGCAACGTGGTCAGACCCGGGGCCGCGATGCGCCAGGCGCGCTGGTCGAACGGGCCTTCGGTTTGCTTGCCGGGCACTGCCCCGTCGGCAAAAGGGCCAATCGGCATGCGGTAGCTCGTCAGCGGCTCGGCCCGGATACCGGTGGCCTGTGCGGGGCCGGAAAACACCAGATCGAGCGTCAAGGCCGGGCCCGCCGCCAGCAACAGCCACGGGCAGATCAGCATGAGGGCGGGACGTTTCACCTGCGCGGCCTCTTTGCGGGCTTATGGCTGCCGATAGTGGTAGTGTCCCACAACTGTCATCCCGAGGGAAGCATAGAGCGCGCGGGCCGGTTGATTGGCGGCGGTCACCACCAGCGCCAGCAGGTCAGCTCCTTGATGTTGCGCCCAGTGGCCTGCCGCTTGCAAGATGTGGTGCGCGGACCCCAGCCTGCGCCGGACCAGCGTGATTTCCAGAGCGTGCAGCATGGCCGTGCGCCCCGCCAACGCCACAAAGGCTGCCCCTGCGGGACGATCGGCATTGCGAGCCAGCACCGCGGTTTTGGTGGTCTGCACCCGGTGCATCACCGCCACACGGGCCGGCCCGATGCCGCCTTCGGCCCACAGATCGCAGGCGATGGCCAGCGGCGGCCAGTGGGCAAACGCAGTCATCGGCGGCGGCGGCGGCAGGCTGGCTGCGGGGCAGGCATAGGCCACGACCGGGTCAACGCAGCGGTAGCCGCGTCCGGCCAAAGCCGCATCGAGCGCCGCATCCCCGTCGCGGATCATAAACAGCGGGTCCGCCATCGCCGCTTCGGCCCGTGCCAGATCCGACGGGGTCCAGGGGCCATCGGCAGTGGCCGCCGACACCCGTTTGCCACCCCCCATCCCGTCGCGCAGGGTAAAAGGGCCGCAGGGCCACTGACGGGCAGCAGGCCAGGTGGCCTCCATCGCGGCGGCAAGGGCCGCGGGCGTCATCCGAACAGGGCGGCGAGTCGCGCCATCGCGGCGTCCAGCCGGCCGGCATCGGTGCCGCGTACCACAAGGTTCGTGCCGAAACGACCGTTCTGGACGAACGGATAGGATCCCATCGACAGGTCGGGAAACGCGTCGGCGAGCCGGGCAAAGTCGGTCGCGATGTCGCCCTCGCCGCGCTCTACCCGCAGGCTGAGCGTCAGCAGCGGCGCCCCGCCGGTCAGCCGCGGCAGAAGCCCGGCCAGCATCGCCTCGAAAATCCGCGGCACACCCGCCATCACATGCACGTTTTCCAGCGAAAAGCCGGGCGCAATCGACACCGGGTTGTCGATCAGCGCAGCCCCGTCGGGAATCCGGGCCATCCGCTGGCGGGCCGCGTTGAAGGGCAGGCCTGCGCGGTCGTAATGCGCGGCCAGCAGCGCCATTGCATCGGCGCGGAGGGCGATGGCGACCCCAAAGGCTGCTGCCACCGCCTCGGCGGTGATGTCGTCATGGGTCGGCCCGATGCCACCCGAGGTGAATACATGATCATGTCCCGTCCGCAGGGCCTTCACTGCGGCAATGATCGCAACGGCGGTGTCGGGCACCACCCGCGCCTCGGCCAGTGTGATGCCGTGCTGCGTCAACGCTCCCGCCAGATGGTGCATGTTGCTGTCGCGCGTGCGGCCGGACAGGATCTCGTCGCCGATCACCAGCATGGCGGCGGTGGGGTTGGTCATCGGAGTCGTCCTTTGCGCAGCGGTCGGGCGTGGTATAGCCCGGCGTCCCCCCTCTGGCCAAGGGGCGGCGTGTGTTCTATCTAACGGGCATGAAAGACAGGAGCCGACCTTTGGAGGACACGCGGGGGCGGGTGACGCGCGAGGGCATCCGCATCTACGAGGATGCGGATTTCGCAGGCATGCGCGTGGCAGGCCGGGTGGCGGCGGACATCCTCGATGCGGTGGGCGCCGTCGTCAGGCCCGGAGTGACCACCGGCGAGATCGACACGGTGATCCGCGAGGATGTGGCGGCGAGGGGGGCGGTTTCGGCCACCCTCGGCTACAAGGGCTATGCGCATGCCTCGTGCCTCAGTGTCAACCACGTGGTGTGCCATGGCATTCCCGGTGCCCCGATCCCCAAAGGCAAGGGCGAGACGATTTCGAGCGACCTTGAAAAACGGCGGACGGATGACCGGCTGCTCGACGGCGACATCCTGAACATCGACGTGACGGTGATCGTTGACGGCTGGTTCGGCGACAGCAGCCGGATGTATGTCGCCGGCAGCGCCGATCCCAAGGCAGAGCGGTTGATCAAGGTGACCCATGACGCCCTGATGGCAGGGATTGCAGCCGTCAAGCCCGGCAACACCTTTGGCGATATCGGCCACGCGATCCAGAGTTGCGTCGAGGCCAACCGGATGAGCGTGGTGCGCGATTTCTGCGGGCACGGGTTGGGCCGGGTGTTTCATGCGCCGCCGAATGTGCTGCATTACGGCCGGGCAGGGACCGGGGCGGTGCTGGAAGAGGGGATGTTCTTTACCATCGAGCCGATGGTGAATCTCGGCCGCCCCGAGACCAGGATCCTGTCCGACGACTGGACGGCCGTCACCCGCGACAAAAGCCTGTCGGCGCAGTACGAGCATTCGGTCGGCGTGACGGCGGTTGGCTGCGAGATCTTCACCTTGTCGCCCGCGGGGGCATTTTTCAGGCCGGTCGCGGTCTGACTGGCCAGAGGGCGCTGCCCCCGCTGCTCTTGAACGGCTGACGGTCAAAGAGCTTCGGGGCGAAAGTCCGGCGGGATGCTGTCGCGGCCTTCAAGCACAAGGTCGACCATGATTTCGGCCACGCGCGGGGCAATTCCGAAGCCGATCTTGAAGCCGCCGTTGGCGATGAAATGGCCGGGGCGGCCCGGCAATGGGCCAAGAACCGGGGCGCGGCTGGCGGCGCGGGGGCGCAGGGCGGCCCAATGGTCGATCACGGCAGCATCCGCCAGTACCGGCAGGGCCGCGCGGGCGCGGGCGAGCAGGCTGTCAAGTTGGGCATCGGTGCCGTGCGGATCGTCCCAGCGGTTTTCAGAGGTCGAGCCGATGGCCGTGGTGCCATCGGCATGCGGCACGATGTGCAGCCCGTCGATCATCAGTTGCGGGGCATCGCGCGCGTCATGGTCAAGGGTCAGCGCCTGCCCCTTGACCCCGCCGCCAGCGGATCGGCCGAGCGTGGCCGACAGACCCGCAACTCCGGTGGCCCAGATCACCGGGCCTGCCGGTGGGGGGGCGTCGGGCTGTGGCCCTTCGCGCACTTCGCCGCCCCGCGACCGGATCGCGGCGGCGAGCGCGGTCAGGGCCAGGCGCGGATGCAGCCGCGCGGTCAATGTATCGTGGATCAGCCAGCCCGAGGGCGTGACGGGCTCCCACTCTGCCCTGCTGGCCGGGATCACCCGCCACTCTGCTGCCCCCCGCCACAGGGTCTGCGCCGCAACGGCGCGGGTCCGGGCCTGCGTCACGGCCCGGGCATCGGCAAGCGGCTGCAGCCGGCCGGTGCGCGCATACCCCGGCGACCGGCCCGAGGCGGCCTCGACCGCCGCCCACCATCGGGACGCCAGCAACAGGCTGTCGAGCTGGAAGTCCTTCTTCTGGTTCCATGCTTCGGGCACATGCGGGGCCAGCGCCCCCACCAACCCGCCTGAAGCCCCGGCACCGATCTGCCCGGTTTCCACCACCATGACCCGGGCACCGCGCCGCGCCGCCTCCCAGGCGATCGACAGGCCGAAGATCCCTGCGCCGTGAACTGTCAGATCGACCCTTGCCATCGCGCCTGCCGTTGCTCATGGTCCGCCCGACCAAAGGGTTACGGCAAATGACGGGCGGCGAACAGGGGACGGCTGACGGGGTCGAATGGCGCGGCGTCGTGCCGGTATCGACCCGGTTCGACGATCCGTTCTTCAGTCTGGGCGGCGGTCTGGCCGAGGCGCGCCACGTCTTTCTGGCTGGTAACGGGCTGCCTGCGCGCTTTCGCCCCGGATTTCACATCGCCGAACTGGGGTTCGGCACCGGCTTGAACCTGCTGGCCGCGCTGATCGCGTGGCGGGCGCATGGAACTGCGATGCCAGTCTCGCAGAACGCTTCGACGGTGCTGCGCTACACCAGTTTCGAAGCGTGGCCGCTGGAGGCAGGCACCATGGCCCGCGCGCTCGACGCCTTTCCCGAGGCGCGCCGGGTGGCCGGGCCCTTGCTGGCGCAATGGGCGGCAGGGCAGCCCCTTTGCCTGCCGGACCTGACGGCCGAGGTGATTGTCGGCGATGCGCGCGACACCCTGCAAGGCTGGACCGGCCGCGCCGATGCGTGGTTCCTCGACGGGTTCTCGCCCGCAAAGAACCCGCAGATGTGGCAGCCCGATCTGCTGGCAGAGGTTGCCCGCCACACGGCCCCGCACGGGACCTTTGCCACCTATACCGCCGCAGGCCATGTGCGCCGTGCGCTGGCCGATGCGGGGTTCGTCGTGCAGCGCCTGCCCGGTCACGGCACCAAGCGCCATATGTCCGCCGGGCGGCTGGCATGAGCCGCAATCCCGCCCGCGGCATCTGGCTGATGATCGCGGCCGTCGCGACCTTTGCCGCGCAGGATGGGTTCTCGCGGTATCTCGCGGGGGAATACAACACGCTGATGGTGGTGATGATCCGCTATTGGGTGTTCGCCGGCTTCGTGATGTTGCTGGCCCTGCGGCGGCCCGAAGGGTTTCGCGCCGCCATCGCCTCGCGCCGGCTGAAGGCGCATGTGGTGCGCGGCACGCTGCTGGTGACCGAGGTCTGTCTGATCGTCTGGGGCTACACCCTGATCGGGCTGATCGAAAGCCATGCGGTGTTCGCGATCTGCCCCCTGCTGATCGCCGCGCTGTCGGGGCCGGTGCTGGGCGAGAAGGTCGGCCTGATCCGTTGGGTGGCCATCGGGGCGGGGCTGGTAGGCGTGCTCATCATCCTGCGTCCCGGGGCGGGGGTGTTCAGCCCGGCCGCGCTGCTGCCGTTTGTGTCGGCGCTGATGTTCGCCACCTATTCGGTGCTGACCCGGCTGACGACCCGCGACGAGCCGGGCTTTGCGGCGTTCTTCTGGCCCGGGGCGATCGGGGCGGGGCTGATGACGGTTGTCGGCCTGCCGAACTGGCAAGCCATCGCCCCTGCCGACCTGCCGGCCCTTGCGACCTATGCGGCCCTGTCGGTCCTGTCACACTGGCTGCTGCTGAAGTGCTACGAGGCGACCGAGGCCGCCCGGGTGCAGCCCTATGCCTATCTGCAGATCGTCTTTGTCTCGGGCGTCGGACTGGTGGTGTTCGAGGAAACCCTGGCCCCGGCAGTGGTGGCGGGCACCACACTGATCGTGGCCGCCGGTCTGTTCGCGCTCTGGCACGAAAAAGCCGGATAGCGGTCTTGCGCGTTCCGCGAGGCTCCCCCCCCGCCGGCGACGATGCGCCCCAAACACGGCTGCTGATGAAAAAGTCGGCGCGCCCGGGGTAGGCGGGCTGCCTCGGTGCGCCCGAAACCTAACCTTTCAGCTCGGCCGAGATCCGCACCGGACCGACCGCCCCCTTCAGCCGGGCGCGATAGATCACGACCCCTTCGGCCACCCGCATCACATAGGTCCGCGTTTCGGCAAACGGGATCATCTCGACCCAGTCCACCACATCGACCTCGGCGCGGCGCGGGTCACCGAACGTCTCGATCCAGGCCGCTGGTCGCCCGGGGCCGGCGTTGTAGCCCGCCGCGATCAAGGCAATCGAGGCCCCGAACCGGTCGGCCATGTCGCGCAGATACTGGGCGCCCAAGGTCACGTTGTAGGCCGGGTCCTCGGTCAGACGGCTCAGACCATAGCTGAGGCCGAGGTTCCGCGACACCAGCTTGGCGGTGCCGGGCATCACCTGCATCAGTCCGCGCGCACCGGCCGGGCTTTGCGCGGCCGGGTCGAACTCGCTTTCCCGGCGCGCGATCGACAGGGCCAGCGCGCGGCTGACCGGCAGGTCGGCGGGGACCATCGCGGTGACCGGGAAATAGGCGCGCGGCAGGATCACCCCGCGCTCGGCCGCAGACTTCGCAACCAGCAGGGCGATATGCGGCTCGTCCAGCGACAGCACAAGGTCGGACAGCAGCGCCAGATCGTGGGCCTCGAGCCCTTGGGCGAGATGCACGAAGAACCGCTTGGCCAGCGCCCGGTCCCCCGCCTGTACCAGCAAGATCGCCGCTTGCAGAACCGAGGATTGCGCAAACGACGCCTGCCGCCAATCGCCCGCCGCTTCGGCCGCCAGCAGGCCTGCGTCCAGCGACAGGCCCAGTTTCTCGGCCGCCATCAACCCGTAAAACGCAGTCTGGTGCCGCGCGGCGGCACGATAGCTTTCACGCGAGGCGACATCGCCCTGCGCCTCCTGCGCCCGCCCGATCCAGTAATCGGCACGCGCCAGGCTGATCGGGGTTTTCGCGGCCGCCTTCAGCCGCTGAAAATGCGCCAATCCGGTGCCCGGATCGTTCATCCGTCGCAAGGCAATGAACCCTGCGAGAAATTCCAGATCAATCAGGTCCGCCCCCGCGGTCAGGTGGTGGCGCGCGGCAATGCGGTAGGCAGTCTGCACCTCGCCCTGCCGCAACAGGATCCGCGCGAGGCTGGCCCGCCGGTCGGCCCAGGCGACCGGGTCGCCCAGACGGGCGGCGCTGTCGGACCTTTCCAGGATCAGCGTCGCGGCATCGGGATAGCGGTCTTTTTTCATCCGCCAGATGAAGCGGTCATATGCCAGCCCCGGATCGTCTGCCACCGGGCGTGGAACCGCTGCCACAAGTGCCGACACGCCCGGACGGTCGGTCTGCAACGCCAGACGCGCACTGGCGAGGGCACGCCAGTCTTCCGAGACGCGGGGCAACATGCGCTCCGCCTCGCTCCGCCGCGCGCCGGACCACAGGATGCGGTCAAGCCGCACCTCGTGGGCCACGCTCAGGGCCGCGCCGTGCAGGGCCAGAATTTCGGTCTCTTGCGCGGCGGTGAAGGTCAGTTCGGTCCAGGCGCGAAACGCCTCGGCCTCGGCCTCGGGGCGCAGGCCCTGCGCGGTCAGGGCGCGGATCAGGGCCAGTGCGCCCGTCGCGGTCTGCGGGGGATCCTTCGTGAACCACGCCTGCACGCGGGCCGGATCGGTCGAGCCGGCGACCGCGACCTCGGCCTTCTGGCGCAGCAGGGCGAGGCCGGGCCAGTCGGGACGGCGCTGCACGAAGGCCTCGTACTCGCCCAGCTTGGCCTCGCCCGACCGCAGGCGCAGCCACAGGACCACTTCGGCCCCGATGCCGCCGGTCACCGCTTCGGCGGCAGCCCAATCCTGCCCGGCGGCCGCCTGCAGGCCGGTCGCCAGTGCCTGTGCCTCATCGGCACGCGCGCCGGGCGGGACGGCAAACGTCAGCGCCAGGGTCAGCGTCAGCGTCAGGAAGGGCGGCAACAGGCGAAGGGTGCGATGCATGGCCCTGAATCTGCCCGACCGGGCGTCGCGCCACAACCCACGCCTGCGTGAGGGGCGCTTTCCCGCCCGGCTTGTGGACCGCCCCCCGGATCGCTAGGAAGACCGGGTTTGCAACCGGGCGACTCGAAGGGTCGTCCGCCGCCAGGAGGCCCCGATGTTCAAAGGCTCGATCCCCGCCCTGATCACCCCGTTTTTGAACGGGGCCGTGGATTTCGCGACGCTGAAACGGATGGTGGACTGGCATGTGGCGCAGGGCAGTCATGGTCTTGTTCCGGTCGGCACCACGGGGGAAAGTCCGACCCTCAGCCATGCCGAACACCGCGCCGTGGTCGAGGCCGTGGTGCAGGCCGCCGCCGGGCGGCTGCCGGTGATCGCGGGGGCCGGATCGAACAACACGGTCGAGGGGATCGAGTTGATGCGCCATGCCGAGGCGGTAGGTGCAACTGCCGCCCTCGTGGTCACGCCCTATTACAACAAGCCGACGCAAGCCGGGCTGATTGCGCATTATACCGCCCTGCACGACTGCTGCACCCTGCCGATCGTGATCTACAACATCCCGGGCAGGTCGGTCGTCGACATGTCGCCCGAAACGATGGGCACCCTGTCGCGCCTGCCCCGCATCGTGGGGGTCAAGGACGCGACGGGGCGGATCGAGCGGGTCAGCCAGCAGCGCCTGACCTGCGGGCCAGGGTTCATCCAGTTGTCCGGCGAGGATGCAACCGCGCTCGGGTTCAACGCGCATGGCGGGTCGGGCTGCATCTCGGTCACCGCCAACGTGGCGCCGCGGCTGTGTGCCGAATTTCAGGAGGCGACGCTGCGCGGCGATTATGCCGCGGCCCTGACCTGTCAGGACCGTCTGATGCCGCTGCATGAGGCAATCTTTATCGAGCCGGGGCTGGCTGGGGCGAAGTACGGCCTGACGCTGCTGGGGATCGGCACCGAGGAGGTGCGCCTGCCGCTGGTCGGTCTGACCGACGGCACGAAGGCCCGGATCGCCGATGCGATGCGGCATGCGGGTCTGCTGTCCTGACCGCAGGTGACCTGGCCGCGAGGCAGAACCGGCGCGGCAGTCTGCTGATGGTTGCGGCGATGGCAGGCTTTGCGGTCGAAGACGGTTTTCTGAAGGCGGCCGCGCGGGAGATGCCGCTGGGGCAGGTGCTGATCCTCGTGGGACTGGCGGGGATGCTGGCGTTCGGGGGGCTGGCCCGGTGGGCCGGCGACCCGGTCATTCCGCGCACGCTGTTCACCCCAAAGATGGCACTGCGGTCGGGGTGCGAGGTCACCGGCCGGCTGTTCTATGCGCTGGCCGTGGCGCTGACACCGCTGTCGCTGGCGTCGGCGATCCTGCAGGCCACGCCGCTGGTGGTGGTGCTGGGGGCGGCGGTGATCTTTGGCGAGCGGGTGGGGCTGAGGCGCTGGCTCGCGGTAGCGGCCGGGTTTGCCGGGGTGCTGATGATCCTGCGGCCGGGGCTGGAAGGGTTCGACGCGTTGTCGCTGCTGGCGCTGGCCGGCATGCTGGGGTTTGCCGGGCGCGATCTGGCGACGCGGGCCGCCCCACCTGCGCTGTCGAATGCGCAACTGGGGGTGGCCGGGTTTGCGATGCTGGCGCTGTCCGGGGCGATCCTGCTGGCGGTCGGCGGGGGACCGGTCGGCGGGGGAGCGGTCGGCGCGGGAGCGGTCGGCAGGGGAGCGGCGGTCCTGCCGCCCGCTTCGGCCCTGCTGCTGACGGCGGCAACCGCGGGGTTCGGCGTGGCGGCCTATGCCGCGCTCACGGCGGCGATGCGGACGGGCGAAATGTCGGTCGTCACTCCGTTCCGCTATACCCGCCTGGTGTTTGCCCTGATCCTGGGCGCTGCGGCCTATGGCGAGCGGCCCGATGCCCTGACGCTGGCGGGGGCCGTGGTGATCGTGGCGAGCGGGGTGCTCGCCCTGACGGGCCGCAAGGCCTGAGCGCAGGCGAATCAGGAGGGCCATTGTTGATTAACAGACCACTAATCGGCAGCGGTTCCGGCAACACGGACCAAGACAGGCCGCCACCGTTTCCCGTCTGGAACCAATGCCATTGCCGGGACGCAGCGGCGTCGAAAAAATGGCAAAATCTGGGTGCTTGTTGGGCACATGGCCCTTTGGCCGCCACATATGTAAACAGGAAGGACCACGCCATGTTCATGAAGGATTTCACCCGCAGCGCGCATACCGTCATCGCAGCCGAACTGCTGATGGCCCCGGTCACCACGGGCGTTCTGGCCGGCACGCTGGTCGAAACCGCGCGGGGCTGGCAACCGGTAGAGCAGGTGCGGATGGGCGATGGGGTGCAGACGCTCGATGGCGGGCTGGCCAAGGTTCTGGGGGTCGACCGGCGCATCCTGCGGCCCGACATGGGGCAGGCTGTGGTGTCGGTGCCCGGCGGCGCCTTCGACGCCTGCAGCGACCTGCAGGTTCTGCCCGGCCAGCATCTGTTGCTTGATACGTTGGGCGATGCCGGCTTCCCCGACGATGCCTTTGTGCTGATCCCGGCGCTGGCCCTGGAGGGTCGGGCGGGGTGCAGCCGCCGCTTTGCCCTGCGCGAGATCGAGGTGATCACCCCGATGTTCGCCAGCGAAGAACTGGTCTGGGCCAATTCGGGCCTGCTGATCCATTGCCCCGGCATCGCCGAAGGTGCGGGCCGCCGCCCGGCCAGCGATTTCTTTCCCCGGCTGGACCTGACGGATGCGCGCGCCCTGCTGGCCCGGCGCGAGGCGCTGCTTGCGGCGTGAGGGCCGGCGCTGCCCCGGGCCATGGAGACTGGGGCCATGGACTTTCGCCCCCGCGTCCCTTATTTCGACCCGACCATGCTCAAGCTCTCGGACCCCAACTCCAAACTGATCGCCGAAAACCGCCGGGCGCGGTTCGACTATGCGATCGAAAGCGATCTGGAAGCGGGCATCATGCTGATGGGCTCCGAGGTCAAGTCGCTGCGGCAGGGCGGCTCGAACCTCGGCGAAAGCTATGCGAGCGTCGAGGGCGGCGAGTTGTGGCTGATCAACGGCTATATCGCGCCGTATGTGCAGGCCAGGCAGTTCGGTCACGAAGAACGCCGCCGGCGCAAGTTGCTGGTGTCGGCCAAGGAGTTGTCGCGCCTGTGGAACGCCGTCGGCCGCGAAGGCATGACACTCGTGCCGCTGAAGATGTACTTCAACGAACGCGGCATGGTGAAGGTCAAGATCGGGGTCGCCAAGGGCAAGAAACTGTCCGACAAGCGCGAGACCAGCGCCAAGCGCGACTGGGACCGCCAGAAGGCCCGCATCATGAAGGAAGGCCACCGCGGGTGATCGCCGCCCTGCCGGCACCCGGGGCCAGGCACCCGGGGCCAGGCACCCGGGGCCAAGCATCGGGTCGGCCTTGCCAGCGGGGTGCGGTCCGGTCTATCCGGGTCCATCCCGCGCAGGAGCCCGACCATGACCGCAGCCCCCACCGCCCCCACGTCCGCCCCCACTGCCGCCCCCACTGCCGGCCCCACGTCCGCCCCCACCGCCGGTCCCAGCGACTCCACGAAAGTCGCCAGCCCGACCGACGACCCGAGATCGCTGGTATCGACCGAATGGCTGGCCGCGCATCTGCGCGACCCCGACCTTCGGGTGCTGGACGCCTCGTGGTATCTGCCCGAGGCGGGGCGCGACGCCCGGGCCGAGTACGCCGCCGCGCATATTCCCGGTGCGCGGTTCTTTGACATCGACGAGATCGCGGATCATCGCAGCACGCTGCCGCACACGGCTCCGCCGCCCGAGAAATTCGTCAGCCGGATGCGGGCGATGGGGGTGGGCGACGGGCATCAGGTGGTGATCTATGACGGCGCCGGCCTGTTCTCGGCGGCGCGGGTCTGGTGGACGTTCCGGCTGATGGGCAAGACCGATGTCGCGGTGCTGGACGGCGGGTTGCCGAAATGGCTGGCCGAACGCCGCGAGACCGAGGACCTGCCGCCGGTGCTGCGTGACCGCCACATTACGGTGAGCCGCCAGAACCATCTGGTCAAGGATGTCACGCAGGTGGCGCATGCCAGCAAACTGGCCGGGGCCGAGATTGTCGACGCCCGTTCTGCCCCGCGGTTTCGGGGCGAGGTGGCCGAGCCGCGGCCAGGCCTGCGCAGCGGGCATATTCCGGGCGCGCGAAATATACCGTACGCCAGCTTGCTGACCCCCGGCGGCACCATGAAGCCCGTGGCCGACCTGCGCGCGGTGTTCGAGGCGGCAGGGGTGGACCTGAAAAAACCGGTGATCACCACTTGCGGCTCGGGAGTGACGGCTGCGGTGCTGTCGCTGGCGCTGGAGCGGATCGGGCATCGTGACCATGCGCTGTATGACGGCTCCTGGGCGGAATGGGGGATGTATGGCGATCTGCCGGTCGAGAAGGGCTAGCGGGTTGCCGACGGGTGCGGGGCAGGCTTGCGGCGCGGCTCTGCTGGCCCGGCACCGGTGGGTTACGCACCCCCGGACCCCCCGCAGGACAGTGGTGGACGAAAAATGAGAAACGGCCGCCCTGCCACGACCTGCCTTTGAGAGGACCGCCGATGCTGGACAGGCTGAAGCCACAGGCGCAGGACCAGATTCTGATCCTGATCCAGATATTTCGGGACGATCCCCGCTGCAACAAGATCGACCTTGGCGTCGGGGTCTACAAGGATGCCTCGGGTCTGACGCCGGTGATGCGGGCGGTCAGGGCGGCCGAGCGGCAGTTGTGGGAGGTCGAGGTGACCAAGACCTACACCGGGCTGGCGGGGGATCCGGCGTTCAGCGCCGCGATGGTTCGGTTGATTCTGGGCGGGGATGCGCCGGCTGCCGCCATTGCAACGCCCGGCGGGACGGGGGCGATCCGGCAGGGGTTCGAGTTGATCCGGCTTGCGGCACCGGGGGCTGCGGTATGGCTGCCCGAGCCGACCTGGCCCAACCATGCGTCGATCCTTGCCTATCTGGGGATGCGGACGGCCACCTATCGCTATTTCGACGCAGCGACCGGCGATCTGGACGCCGACGGACTGCTGTCGGATCTGGGGCGGGTGGCGCAGGGCGATGTGGTGTTGCTGCACGGCTGCTGTCACAATCCGACCGGTGCCGACCCGACCGCTGCAGTCTGGCGCGAGATTGCCCGGATGCTGGTGGCGCGGGGGGCGATCCCGTTCATCGACCTCGCCTACCAGGGGTTTGGCGACGGGCTGGAGGCAGATGCCGCCGCCACCCGCATGCTGGTCAGGCTCTGTCCCGAGGTGCTGATTGCGGCGTCCTGCTCCAAGACCTTCGGCATCTACCGCGAGCGTGCCGGGGTTCTGCTGGCGATCGGCGGCGACCGGGCGGTGACGCAGGGCAACCTCTCGTTTCTGAACCGGCAGAACTACAGTTTTCCGCCGGACCACGGCGCGCGGCTGGTGACGATGATCCTTGAGGATGCGGTGCTGCGGGCCGACTGGCAGGCGGAACTCGAGGCGGTGCGCCGGAACCTGCTGGCCCTGCGCCACGGGCTGGCCCAAGCGTTGCGCCAGGCCACCAACAGCGACCGGTTCGATTTCGTGGGCGGGCATCGCGGGATGTTCAGCAGGCTGGGGTTGACCGAGGCGCAGGTCCATGTCCTGCGCGAACGACATGGCATCTACATGGTCGGCGACAGCCGCATCAACATCGCAGGCCTGAATACAGCGACCGTCCCGGTGCTGGCCGCTGCCATCGCGCAGGTGCTGTAGGCCCCTTTGCCCCCCGACAAAAGGAAGGCCCGCGGGGAAAGGACCCGCGGGCCTTGCAGTTTGCGACAGGCCGGGAGGAGGTGGCCTGCCGCAGGTGATCCCGTCTCAGCTGTGGTAGGCCTGTTCACCATGCGAGGTCAGGTCAAGACCCTGACGCTCGGTGTCGTTGTCAACCCGCAGACCGATGGTCAGGTCAATCGCCTTGAACAGCACGTAGGACACCACACCCGACCAGACGATAGTGATCAGCACACCCTCGATCTGGATCCACAGTTGCGCCATCATCGCATAATCGTCGCCCTTCACCCCGCCGAAAGCCGCAGCAGAGAACACACCGGTCAAGACAGCGCCGACGATGCCGCCGATGCCGTGGATGCCGAAGACGTCAAGGCTGTCGTCGTATTGCATCTTCTGCTTCACCACGGTCACGAAGAGGTAGCACAGCGCCGAAGCGATCACGCCCACGGCAATCGCGCCCATCGGGCCGACGGTGCCGCAAGCCGGGGTGATGGCGACCAGCCCCGCCACCATGCCCGAAGCCGCACCCAGCATGGAGGCCTTGCCGCGCTGCAGGCCTTCCAGCGCCGACCAGGCCAGCGTCGCCGCTGCCGTCGCGACGAAGGTGTTGATCATCGCCAGTGTGGCACCGCCGTTCGCCTCGAGGTTCGAACCGACGTTGAAGCCGAACCAGCCGACCCACAGCATCGACGCGCCCACCATGGTCAGGACCATCGAGTTCGGCGCCATGTTGTCCTTGCCATAACCCACCCGTCTGCCGATCATCAGACAGCCGACCAGCGCCGCAATGCCTGCGTTGATGTGCACGACCGTACCGCCGGCAAAGTCGATGGCCCCCTTGGCGAAAAGATAGCCGTTTGCGTCCCAGACCATGTGCGCGATCGGAAAGTAGGAAAACGTACCCCACAAGACCGAGAAAACCAGCACGGCAGAGAATTTCACCCGTTCGGCGAAGGCCCCGATAATCAGCGCAGGCGTGATCGCCGCAAACGTCATCTGGAACGTTATGAACAGATATTCCGGGATCACATAGCCTGCGCTGAAGGTAGCCGACATGCTGTCGGCGGTCACGCCCGCCAGAAACAGCTTGGCCGTGCCGCCCCACCACGGGCTGGTCGATCCGCCAAAGGCGAAGGAATAGCCGTAGACCACCCAGACGATCATCATCACGCAGGCGATGACCGTTGTCTGCATCAGGATCGAGAGCATGTTCTTGCTGCGCACCAGGCCGCCGTAAAACAGCGCCAGACCCGGAATGGTCATGAACAGCACCAGCACGGACGAGATCATCATCCAGCTGACGTCGCCCTTGTCCATCACCGGCACGACTTCGGTTGCAACCTCGGCCACCGTTACGGCGGCTTCTGCTGTCGAGTCCTGCGCCCAGGCAGGCAGGCTGGCAAGGGCGGACGCGCCAAGCGCCGCAAGGCCAGAATATGTCATCAGGTTCTTCATTGTGTCGGTTCCCCTTCCCGGCGTCCTACAGCGCGTCGTCATCGGTTTCGCCGGTGCGCACACGCATCGCGTGTTGCACGTCCAGCACGAAAATCTTGCCGTCCCCGATCTTGTCGGTCCTGGCGGTCCGGGCGATCGTCTCGACCACGGCGTCGGCCAACCCATCGGCAACGACGATCTCGAGCCTTACCTTGGGCACGAAATTCACGGCATATTCGGCACCACGATAGATTTCGGTATGCCCTGACTGGCCTCCGAACCCCTTGATCTCGGTGACCATCATCCCGCGCACGCCGATATCGGTCAGCGCCTGGCGAACCTCTTCGAGCTTGAACGGCTTGATGGCTGCAATGATGAGTTTCACGTCGCACCCCTTTCGTTGTCAGACCCTGTCACGGCCCTTGTCGACATGAGGCGTCCTTCGCTGCGTCTGCACAAGTTTGTGGCTGCGGTGTGACAAGGCCGGTTCGGCGCAAAGCCGCGGAGATATCTAAAATCTGAGCAAAAGCAAAAAATTTAGGCTTTCAACGGACCCGAATCGGCACGCCGGCGTCTCTACATTCGCCCTGGTGCTTGATATGCTGACCCAAAGGCGATCACGCGCAACAGGCGGACGGACGGGCAGGCATGGCAGGCACTGGCAAGGGGCGCGGGCGCATCGTCGCGGACAAACGCTATGGCGCAGCAAAGGTGGCCGCCAAATCCCCGGTTCCCCGGGCGCGTCGCAAACCCGGGCCGCCGCGCCGCAACCGCGGGCTGATCGGCGGGCTGATCGGCGGTCTGGTGCATCTGGTCTGGCGCGTCGTCTGGGGTACCACCTGGCGGCTGGGGGCGGTGTCGGCCATGATTTTTGCGGGGATCGTGTTCTATTTTCAGGCCCAATTGCCGCCCGTGGCGGACCTGCTGGATGCCCGGGCGCGCGGGTCGGTCACCATGCTGGATCACGAAGGTGCCGTCTATGCATGGCGCGGCGAAACCTTTGGCGGACAGATCACCGCCGATACGGTGTCGCCGCATCTGCTGAACGCGGTGATTGCCACCGAGGACAAGCGGTTCTACCGGCATTTCGGTGTCAGCCCGCGCGGCATTGCCAGCGCCATCCGGATCAACCTGGCCGAGGGGCGCGGCGCGCTGGAAGGCAACGGCGGGTCCACGATCACCCAGCAGGTCGCGAAACTGCTGTGCCTCGGGGTGGTATATGACGCCACCATATGGAAATCGGAGGCGGCCTATGAAGAGGATTGCCGGTCGGGCGGGATCTGGCGCAAGCTGAAAGAGATCCCCTATGCCATGGCGATGGAGGTCAGATACTCCAAGTCCGAAATCCTGACGATCTACTTCAACCGGGCCTATCTGGGGGCCGGGGCGCGCGGGTTCGAGGCGGCGGCGCAGCGCTATTTCGGCAAGTCGGCCAATCAGGTGGGCCCGGCGGAAGGGGCGATGCTGGCAGGGCTTCTGATAGCGCCGTCGCGCTTTGCGCCGACCAACAGCCTGAAGCGGGCGCAGGACCGGGCGGCGGTGATCGTGGGCCTGATGCAGGAGCAGGGCTATCTGACGGCAGACGAGGCGCAGGCGGCGCGGGCCAACCCGGCGCAACTGTCAGAGGCCGCTTCGCGCAATGCGGGCGGGGCGTTTGCCGACTGGGTGATGGACACGGCGCCTGCCTTCCTGACCTCCGAAACGACCGAAGATGTGATCATCCGCACCACGCTGGACCAACGGCTGCAGACGGCGGCCGAGGGTGCACTGGCCGATGTCTTTGACCTCAAGGTCAAGGCCGGGTCCAAGGCGCAGGCGGCCATCGTGGTGATGAGCGCGGACGGCGCGGTGCGCGCCATGGTGGGCGGGCGCAACATCACGGCAGCAGGGTCGTTCAACCGTGCGACACAGGCCAAGCGCCAGACCGGATCGTCGTTCAAGCCGTTTGTGTATGCCGCAGCACTCGATCTGGGGTGGAGCCCGTCGGACTTTGTCGAGGATGTGCCGCTGACCATCGACATCCCGGGGTCCGGCCCTTGGTCGCCTGACAATTACGACAAGAAGTTCAAAGGGATGATCACGCTGACCGAGGCTTTGGCCGAAAGCCGCAACATTCCGGCGGTGCGGGTGTCCGAGGCGGTGGGGCGCGATCTGGTGCGGCGTGTGGCGGCGCAGTTCGGCATCCGCAGCGATCTGGCGGCGGGGCCGGCGCTGGCACTTGGTGCGTCGGAATCGACCCTGCTGGAAATGACCGGAGCCTATGCGGGCATCCTGAACGGCGGGTCGTCGGTCACGCCTTACGGCTTGCTGGAATTGCGTCTGCAGGGCGAAGAAACCCCGATGATCGGCTCGGGTGGCGGGATCGGCGAGCGGGTGATCTCGCAGGACGCCGCCCGGTTGCTGACCTACATGATGAGCCGGGTGATCGAAGAGGGCACCGGCAGCCGCGCCCGGTTGGAGGGGCGGCCCGCTGCTGGCAAGACCGGCACCACCCAGGCGGCGCGCGACGCCTGGTTCATCGGGTTTACGGCCGATTATGTGGCCGGTGTGTGGATGGGCTATGATGACAACACGCCGCTGGAAGGGGTCACCGGCGGGGGCCTGCCCGCCGAGATCTGGCACGAGGTGATGGTGCGGGTGAATGAAGGGCTGCCGGTGACGGATCTGCCGATGATCTTGCCCGCGCCGCGCGCGCCACCCGCCGCCGACGTTCAATCCGAGATCCGGCCCGAGATCCAGCCCGATGCACAGTCCGGTTACATCGCAAGAAACCCCGAGACCGATCAGAACCTCGGACCGGTGCCGCGCGAGATGGACCCGATCGAGGCGCTGCTGCGCGACATACTGGGCCAGCAGAACTGACGGCGCTTCCTGCGTTACCGCAGGTCAAGGGATCTACCCTTTGGAACTTCTTGCAAGAAAGCAGGTCAGGCGGTCTTGATGTCTTCGATCAAGGCGTCGATGTTGCCGCCGCGCCGGTCGAGAAGGGCGCCGATCTCGGTGCGCTCGGACGCCAGCATATTGACGCCTTCGATGATGATGTTGAAGAACAACTGCTTGCCCGACTTGTCGGACACATGCCAACGCAGATCGAACGGGTTTTCGCCCTTGAGATAGGCCACCGACACCACTTCGAAATAGGTCTTGACCGCGCGCGCGTCGGTTACTTCGATTGTGCCCCCGATGAATTCGCGGAACCGTCTGCCGTATTTGCGGCTGATGTAACCCTGAAAGGCCTTGATGAAGGCCTGCATCTGACCCTTGGAGGCCGTACGTGCCGCCGGCCCCAGAGCCGAGCGGGCAATAATGGGCACATCGGCATAGCGCGCAAAGATCCGCTCGAAATCGCCGATCATCGCGGACTCGGACTTGCCGGAATTGATCGTGGTGTTGACCTCGGAGATCGCCTTGTCGATCAGCGCACGAGCCTGATCGACGGTGAGCGCCCGCACCGGCTGGGCCAGCGCAAGGTAGCCCGCACCGGCGGCGAGGCCTGCGCCAAACGCGCGACGGGTCAGAAACAGCGGATCATTGCGCATAAGGGTCCTCGTAGGGGTCTTCGAAGGCCTCACCGGGGGCGGTCTGGCCCAACTCGAATCGACGGTTCTGCAGATAAAGAAGCCGTGCCTGCGCATAGCTGTCTGCACTGTCATATAGGACCGAATCGACCGTATCGGAATAGCGGCCACGATCACCTAAACTTGAGGCGGCCTTGGCAAGCGTGGCGACATGGCGTTCCGGCTCGGGAATGAACAGGCTCAACGGGTCGAGGAGGGTGTCGGCGACCATCCCCACGACATCGCGTTCAGTCGAGGGGCCAAGTAGCGGCAGTTCGACATAGGCCCCCTCGCCCGCGCCCCAGACATGCAGGGTTTCGCCGAAATCGGTGTCCTTCTCGGCGACGCCCAGGGCACTGGCCGGATCGAAGAGCCCGCCGATCCCGACCGTGGAGTTGACCACAAAGCGCAGCGTGCTTTGCGCTGCATTGCCGGGGCGCAGTTGCAAAAGGCTGTTCACGACACGACCGGGTTCACCAAGGTTGTCCGCAAAATTGCCGATGCCCTGGCCGATCGGCCCCGCTCCGCTGCCGCCCGACGTGCCGCCCTTGCCGGACAGGGCGCGCGACACCGGGCGCACCACGGCACGGTCGAGCGCGAGGTTCGCCGCGTGAACCTCGCGGTTGGCGGCTTCGCGCGGATCGTTGATGCCCTGGGCGACGGGGGCTGGTCCGCATGCGGCGAGGCCTGTCGCAAACGCAAAAGGCAGACCGACCGGGAGCCAAGCTTTCTGCACGCCGCTATCCTTCTTTTCATTCGAGGGCCCGCTGCAAGCCCGTCTTTAACCTTTACCTGAGAAGGCATATGCTGGCAGGACAGAAGTCACAACGGCCAAGGGCAGCCGGTGCTGTCGGGCCGGTATAAACTCGCCGAGTGCGCCAAAGGATCAAGCAGATGGCACAGAACGAAACCAAGCGCGGTCAGGACGAGTTGGCCGCCGCACGGGCCGACCAACGCGGAGTTCTGGTGTCCGTCATCGTGTTTTCGGTGTTCGTCAACCTTTTGATGCTGACCGGACCGTTGTACATGTTGCAGGTTTACGACCGTGTTCTGGGCAGCCGGTCAGAGGCGACGCTGGTGGCGCTGTCGGTGCTGGTGGCGTTCCTGTTCCTGATGATGGGAATTCTCGACAATGCGCGCGGCCGGATCATGGCGAGAATCGGCGCACGGATTCAGGACCGGCTGGACCGCCGGGTGTTTTCGGCGGCCTTGCGTCGGCTGACGCTGCAACCCGGCGACCCGGTGGCGCTGGCCGCACAGCGCGACCTCGAGGCGGTGCAGCGGCTGTGGGCCTCGCCCGTGCTGCTTGCCATTTTCGACATTCCCTGGACACCGTTCTTCATCGCCGCGATCTTCATATTTCATCCGCTGATGGGCTGGCTGGCCGTTGCGGGCGGGATCATTCTGGTGATCGTCACGATCATGAACCAGCGCATGACCCTGGGTCCGCTGCAACGCACCAATGCCGCCACGCTCCGGGCCGAGATGATGTCGGATGCGATCAAGCAGGAGGCAGAACTGGTGCAGGCGCTCGGCATGACCGAGGCGGCGTTCGATCGCTGGCAAAAGGCGCGCTCGGTGGCATTGGCGCAAAGCATCGAGGCGGCAGATCTGTCGGGCAGCTTTTCCTCGACCTCGAAAACCTTCCGGGTGTTCCTGCAATCGGCGATGCTGGGTCTGGGGGCCTGGCTGGTGCTGCAGAACCAGTTGAGCGCCGGGGCCATGATCGCAGGCTCGATCCTGATGGGCCGGGCGCTGGCGCCGATCGAACAGGCAGTTGGGCAATGGGCGATCGTGACCCGCGCGCAGGAAGGCCGCACCCGGCTGGCAGAATTGCTGACCCGCCAGCCGGTCGAACCGCCCCGCACGCCGCTGCCGCGCCCCCGCGCCATTCTGGAGGCGCAGAACCTGACCGTCGTGCCCCCCGGCGATACCCAGGCCGTGCTGCGGATGGTCAACTTCCGGCTGGACCCGGGGCAGGCCCTGGGCATCATCGGACCCTCGGGGGCGGGCAAATCGACGCTGGCGCGGGCGATCATCGGGGTTTGGCGGCCGGCGGGCGGCAAGGTCCGGCTGGATGGCGCGGCGCTGGACCAGTACGACCCCGACGTTCTGGGCAGCTACATCGGGTATCTGCCGCAGCGCATCACCCTGTTCGAAGGCACGATTGCGGAAAACATCGCGCGGCTGAGGTCCAATCCGGACGGTGCCAAGGTCGTCGAGGCGGCGCGCAAAGCCGCTGCACATGACATGATCACCAAGCTGCCCGAAGGATACGACACGCGGGTGGCCGCCCTCGGCGGGCGACTTTCGGGCGGTCAGATCCAGCGGGTCGGCCTCGCCCGGGCCCTGTACGACGACCCGGTCATTCTGGTGCTGGACGAGCCGAACTCCAATCTCGACAATGACGGGTCGATGGCGCTGAACCTTGCGATCCGGGCGATGAAGGATCAGGGCAAATCCGTGATCATCATGGCCCACCGCCCCGCCGCCATTCAGGAGTGCGACATCCTGCTGGTGCTCGAAGACGGAATGCGCCGCGCCTTTGGTCCGCGCGATCAGGTTCTGCGCGAGATGGTCAAGAACCACACGGAAATCGTGCGATCCACTGGACCCGGAGGTGTTTCATGAGCAGCATCGAAGAAGCGGTGATTGTAGACGGCAAACCGTTGACGATGCTGCCTGTACGCCCGCGAGCGGCCAAGCCGGCACCCGTCCCGCCGGCGCCCGCGGCGCCCAAGGGCTGGTCGGCGGCGCGCCCGCTGTGGATCGGCTTTCTGACAGTCGCTGTATTGGTCGGCGGCTTTGGCGGCTGGAGCCTGTTCACCTCGCTGAGCGGGGCAATCATCAGTTCCGGCCATATCGAGGTCGCGCAGAACCGCCAGATCGTGCAGCATCTTGATGGTGGCGTGGTGGCCGAGATCGCGGTGAAGGAAGGCCAGACCGTCGCGGCAGGCGACTTGCTCATCCGGTTCGACGGCACCCTTCTGAACTCGGAACTGGCCATCGTCGAAGGGCAATTCTACGAAACACTGGCCCGCAAGGCGCGGCTTGAGGCCGAACGCGACGATGCTGATCAGGCGGCGTTTCCGGCTGAACTGCTGGCGCAGGCCACCGAGGTGCCCGACGTCGCCGAGCAGGTCGAAGGCCAGCGCCGCCTGTTCGATGCCCGCCGCGAAACCCTGGCCAAGCAGACCGAACAGTTGAACCGCAGACTGGAACAGACAGCGGCGCAGATCGGCGGCATCGACGCGCAGATCGCCGCCCTCGAGCAACAGCTTGTGCTGATCACCAAACAGACCGCAGACCAGCAGTCGCTGCTGGACAAGGGGCTGACGCAATCCAGCCGGGTGATGGATCTGGAGCGCGAACTTGCAGCATTGACCGGCGACCGCGGCGAACTGATCGCCGGCCGGGCGCAGGCGGCAGGCCGGGGCACCGAGTTGGAACTGGAAATCCTGCGTCTGGCCGCGCAACGCCGCGAAGAGGCCAACACCCAGTTGCGCGATCTGGGGCCGACCGCACTGGAACTGGCCGAGCGGCGTCGGGCCCTGGTCGAACGCATCGCGCGGCTCGAAGTGCGGGCGCCGGTGTCGGGCATCGTGTTGGGAATGCAGGTCACCACGCCGCGCTCGGTGATCCGTCCCGCCGAACCGGTGCTGTATCTGATTCCGCAGGATCGACCGCTGATCATCGCGACGCAAGTCCAGCCGATCCATGTCGACGAGGTCTTTGCAGGCCAACCGGTGCGGCTGGTGTTTTCGGCGTTCTCGTCGCGGACCACTCCGGAACTGGACGGGCATGTGGTCATGGTCTCGGCCGATGCGCTGACCGACCAGCGAACGCAAGCGACCTATTACCGCGCCGAGATCGAACTGAACGATGGCGAACTCGCAAAGCTCGACCATATCACTCTGGTGCCCGGCATGCCGGTCGAGGCGTTCATCGAGACCGCCGCACGCACGCCGATGGCCTACCTGATCAAGCCGTTCACCGATTACTTCGTGAAAGCGTTCCGCGAAAGCTGACCTGCGGCGCGGGCTGTGAAGACGGGATGAAAGCCGTGCGGCCAAGCTGCTGAAAAGACCGAAACCTTTGCCCGCGCCGCCCCAGCGGTCGCGCCCTCCCTTGCCCGGACCTCTGCGCCGCGATAGCCTGCACCAACCCAGACCGGAGCCTGCCGATGTCCATTGCCGCCCGCCTTGCCGATCTGGGCGTCACCCTGCCCGATGCCCCCGCCCCTGCCGCCAACTATGTGCCCTTCGTGGTCACCGGTGCGCATGTCTACATCTCGGGCCAGATCAGCCAGACGCCCGCCGGACTGACCCGGGGTCGCCTCGGAGCCGATCTTGCGGTCGAACAAGGGGCTGAGGCGGCGCGGTCCTGCGCAATCGCGATCCTGGCGCAGGTGTTCAAGGCGGTGGGCGGCGACTGGAACCGGGTGGTGCGGGCGGTCAAACTGGTGGGGTTCGTCAATTCGACGCCCGATTTCACCGACCAGCCCAAAGTCATCAACGGTGCGTCCGACCTTTTGGTGGCGGTGATGGGCGACTCCGGCCGGCACGCGCGGTCGGCAGTATCCGCCGCTTCACTGCCGTTCGGCGTTGCAGTCGAGATCGAAGCCGTGTTCGAGATCCGCTGATGCGGCCCGCCTTGCCGCCCGCTTTCCTGGCCTCGCCGATTGCGCATCGCGGCTACCATGACCGCACCCTTGGGCGGATCGAAAACTCCGGCTCTGCGGTGCAGGCCGCCGTTGCGGCGGGCTATGGGATCGAGATCGACCTGCAATTGTCGGCGGACGGGCAGGCAATGGTGTTCCACGATGAAACGCTGGACCGGCTGACGGGTCAGACCGGCCCTCTGAACCGCCGTAGTGCCGCCGATCTCGGCAGCATTCCGCTGACCGGAAGCCCG
>Ga0335397_10002715_pt1 | contig 24082 bp, 15 predicted proteins | sample MAT04_FD_205740 | JGI IMG/M metagenome (GOLD analysis project Ga0335397, IMG submission 205740) | Freshwater microbial communities from Lake Fryxell liftoff mats and glacier meltwater in Antarctica - MAT-04 (spades assembly) (version 2) ... | reverse complement strand
CCGGGAGATTGGATACCAGATAGGGTTGGATTATGTAGAAAGCGGCCCGTTGGTGCGTTCTTCTTATCACAGCGAAAAACATGTGGTGCCTCAGTGGGGAAGAAATAAGTGGATGGAGGAAAAAATGGCAGACAATTGTTAGGAGGGGAGGCAGGGGTCAAAAGTCAAAAGTCAAAAGTCAAAAGTCAAAAGTCAAAAGTCAAAAGTCAAAAGTCAAAAGTCAAAAGTCAAAAGTCAAAATTAGGCCGAAAGGATAATAGCCAATTAAATAAAATAGTGAAGACCTTTACAGAAATGTGAGGGTTTTTTTATATAAAAGGTTTATTTAAAATAAAAACAATATTCAATGTCTGGATCTCAATTTTCAATTTTAAAATTCCCCTTAATTAATGTACTGGTATTTTTTAGTTTGGGTTTAAATGCACAGTTAAATTGGAGGAATGTTGATATCGATTTTGCACCATTGCCCAAAGGGTTTCATGTATTTAAAACAATGGATTCGTTAGATGGCAAACCCTTTGTGGCTTATTACGCCATTGCTGGACTTAAAAATAAAAAATTACTGTTTACTACAGATACTACTTATAAAAGAAGGTTAACTCCTGCCGGCTTCTACGAAAAAATTGGCCAGCCGCTACTGGTAGTGAACAGCACTTTCTTTTCTTTTGGTACAAACCAAAATTTAAACCTTGTAATGCAAAAGGGTAAAACGATTAGTTACAATGTGCATAGCCTGCCTATGAGAGGCAAAGACACATTGCAATACCGGCATCCTTTTGCCAGTGCTATTGGGATTAGTCAAAAAGGCAATGCTGATGTTGCATGGACCTATACTGATTCTTCTATGACTGAAGTTTACGCAGTGCAAAGGCCTGTAGAGTCAGTAAAGGATTCACTGAATTCATTTTCATTTAACAAGGCTAATTTTCTTACAGATAATCCGGTAAAGGATAGGTTTGAGTTGCGGCAATGGAGGATGCAAACGGCTGTTGGTGGTGGCCCTGTATTGGTACAAAACGGGCAAGTCAATATCAGCAATAACGAAGAATTAAAATTTGCTGGCAAAGCTATCAACGACAAACATCCCCGAACAATGATGGGTTATACAAAAGATCATAAAATGATCATAATGGTTGTGGAAGGCCGTAATCCCGGCGTTGCCGAAGGAGCCAGTTTATTACAGGCTGCAAAGATCATGGTTGATCTTGGATGCGTAGAGGCGCTTAACCTCGATGGCGGCGGCAGCAGTTGTATGCTCATCAACGGAAAAGAAACTATTAAACCGAGCGATAAAGGTTTGCAGAGAGCCATCCCCGCAGTATTTATCATTAGCCAAAAGGGCAAATAATAAGTAACTGTTTTTTTTAGTATTTTTAAAGCCGGTTGCTGCCAGCAATTATCAATAAATTTAAAAATAACGAATGAGTGAATATCAATTGAATGGTTTAAGGCAGTTTAAAAATTTTGTAGGATTAAAATTTCAGCTTTATAACAGTTTATTTACAGGGCTACCTTTTCACAGGATAGAAAAAACGGGTATCCTGCTTTCCCTCTTGCTGGACAATTGCGAAGAAGGTTATAAAAAGAACCTGAGCCCACAGGAAATTATCGAAGGCTTTTTTTTAAAGCATACGAATTTTAAAACCCGTGAAGAACAATTGAACTTCCTGTTTCGGTTAACACAATTTATAGAACGACAGGTTGTATTATTTGATGCATTGGAAGATGCCGCTTTTAACGAGGTACACGACAACTCAGGACCCGGCAGCCTAAAGCATTTGGCGCTTCAAATACAGGATCACAAAAAAGAAGACGAACTGTCTCAAAAATTAAAATCTTTTTCTGTAAGAATAGTGCTCACTGCACATCCTACACAATTTTATCCCGGGCAGGTGCTGGGTATCATTCACGATCTTTCTAAGGCGATGGCTGTTAATGATACCGGGCTCATTAATATTTACCTGAAGCAATTAGGTAAAACGCCCTTTTTTAAAAAGCAAAAACCTACACCCTACGATGAAGCGGTTAGCCTAATCTGGTACCTGGAAAATGTATTTTATGCTGCATCCGGCAATATTATTTCGTTTTTTAAAAATCAATTTCCACAGGCAGTTGATGACAACAACAGTATTATAAATATGGGTTTTTGGCCTGGTGGCGATCGGGATGGAAATCCTTTTGTGAACGCCGCTACCACATTAAAGGTTGCAGATGCATTAAGGGGCAGTATCATAAAATGTTATTACCTGGATATTCGTAAACTTAAGCGCAGGCTTACTTTTAAAGGAATAGACCCATTATTGAATGAACTGGAAAAGAAATTTTACGAAAATATTTTTATCCCCGAACACCGTACAGCCATCACCCCAAATGAAATTCTGAATACACTTTTTGAGATTAAAAATATTCTGATACAGCAGCACAGCAGTTTATTTGTGCACCTTGTAGATAACCTGATAAATAAAGTAAGCACATTTGGGCTGCATTTTGCATCGCTCGATATAAGGCAGGAGAGTACCGTGCATAACAGGGTGCTGGAAGCAATAGCGGCCAATACTCAAAGTGTTTCCAAACTTTACAGCAGTTGGAGTGTAGAAGAAAAAATACATTTTTTAAGTACACATACAAACATAGCAGAAGAGACCAATTATACCGACAGCCTGGTAATAGATACATTGAGCAGTATCAAAGCCATTCAAACCATTCAAAAATACAATGGCCAACAAGGCTGCAACAGGTACATCATCAGTCAATGCAACAGTGCATTAAATGTGATGGAAGTGTATGGATTATTTGTGTTATGCGGTTGGCAAAAAGATAACATGAACATAGATATCGTTCCTTTATTTGAAACAGTGGACGATTTGCAAAGGGCCGGTGGCATAATGAAAGCCCTGTACGAAAATCCTGATTACATCCTGCATCTTAAACAAAGAAATCATAAGCAAACCATTATGCTGGGTTTTAGTGATGGCACAAAAGATGGAGGTTACATGATGGCCAACTGGAGTATATACAAAGCAAAAGAAGCCCTGACCACCATTTCAAAAAAATATGATATTGATGTGGTATTTTTTGATGGCCGTGGCGGACCACCAGCAAGAGGAGGAGGAAAAACACACCAGTTTTATGCATCTATGGGACAGAATATTTCCAACAAAGAAATTCAACTCACCGTGCAGGGGCAAACAGTAAGCAGTAATTTTGGAACCATTGATGCAGCGCAGTATAATATAGAGCAATTGATTCATGCCGGCATTTCCAATGAATTGTTTAATAACAGGCCGGGTACGCTTGAATTGGACGAAGAAGCACTTTTGCAAAAACTGGCAGATGACAGTTTTTTATCCTATAAAAGTTTAAAAAATCATCCCTGTTTTATTGATTATTTAGCACACGTAAGCCCACTTAGATTTTACAGTGAAACCAATATTGGCAGCAGGCCGGCCAGCAGGTCTGCATCCGGTCAATTATCGCTTAAGGATCTCAGGGCCATTCCTTTTGTTGGTTCCTGGAGCCAGTTAAAACAAAACGTTACCGGTTATTACGGGGTTGGTTCAGCATTGCAGCAAGCAGATAAAGAAGGCAAACTGATTGCGTTAAAAACCTTGTACAACGATTCATTGTATTTTAAAACACTCATTGATAATTGTGAAATGGCAATGAAGAAATGTTATTTTCCATTGACACAATATTTAAGCAGGCATCCAAAATACGGAGAGCTTTGGCAAATGATTTTTAATGAATATGAACTCACAAAAAAATACATTTTTTTATTAACCGGAAAAAACGAACTTATGGCAGGTTATCCTGTAGAGCAATTGTCTATTGGGATGAGAGAAAGAATCGTGTTGCCATTGGTAACCATACAACAGTTTGCTATAGCATCCATTAGAAATATGGAAGAGGCATTGGTGAATGATCCGCAAAAAGAAACATTTGAAAAACTGGTGATGCGTTCATCATTTGGAATTATTAATGCCAGCAGAAATTCTGCATAGAAAAATAGAGAGCCCCTGTAGAAACAGGGGCTCTTTCCTTAACGATTGCTTGCCATATAAGAAAAAGGTAAATTAAAATTTATACATCACTCCCAATAATGCACTGGCTGTAGATTTGCTTCCGCTGCCATTATCTTTTACAAATATTTCGCTTTGAGCAGATTCAAACCTAAGCTCGGGAACGATTGTAAGCGGTCCTATTTTTGCATTTAAAGACAGGGTATTTGCAAAGATATTTTTTGTGCTGAAATAAACCATGTCCTTATCACTAATATATTCACTTCTTAGCGTAAGGCCAATCACGGCAGTAGGATCAAAATTCAGGTACAGTGCATTGCCAATCCAGCTTCCACTACTTCCGCTTACCGGTTTTCTTGATTGAATGGTACCGTTGTAACCAATATTAAACTTACTGCTGATGGTACCTAAAACAACTGCATCAAATTGGTTTAATGATTTTAATCCGGTTGGATTTTCGCCATTATCCGAACCGCCAAAACCAGAGTAATTAAGGTACACTTTTAGTTTGCCATTTTTAGAAGCACCACTTACCTGGGCTATAAAATTCTTTACGGATGTTGTAGCGGTAGTTTGATCTGTGAAGTTGGTCAGTCCCACCATAAACGCTATTGGGCCGGCAGTAATATCTGCTTTTAAACCCTGGTGAAAAAATGGTCCGTTGGTAAACATATAACTCATGCTGTAGTTCCGGTTCAATGGAGCATCTACCAATTCGTATCCAACATGTGTTGCAAATTTACCTGCCGTAAACTTTACTTTAGTGGAAGGAGCATAGGTTACAAAAGCCTGTTTTATGTTTGATAATGATAAAAAACCGTTTTTATCGCTGCCGTTTCCAACATTGTCATTACCATCATTATAGGAAAATTCTTCCGCTCTTCGGCCAAAGCCTAAATCCACTGTTGCGCCTGCTTTTCCATTCATGGCAGTGGCATCTGCTCTTAATGCGGCCATACCCAATTCAAACGAACTTTGCGAATTGGTAAAACTGGTAAAGTTGTTGGGTTTACCCGAAAAATTGTAACGGTAATAGGCATCAATGGATCCGGAAAGTGTTAATGATTTGGTAGAATCCTGTGCGCCGACAGTAAAAAAGCAAATTGCAGATACTCCTGCTAAAGAGAATTTTCTTAACATTGTAATTGGTTTTAATTATTAATGAGAGGTACAACCATGAACTTTGTCCAGAAGCTCATAATCAGGTTGTACCTTTTTCTTTTTATTGATATATTTTACTAATTAATCTTCTACTAAAGATTCTTTAATCACTCCATTATTTTGCACCAGTAAAGTGCCCTGTGAGTATTTTTCGTCATGCTGAGAAGCATCTAATCCCAATTCTTCTTCTGCCTCAGTAACTCTTAATGGAAGAATGAAATTGATAAATTTGAAAATGATATAAGAACCGGCAAAACTAAAAAGCACTACTATTGCCAGCGCTTTTACCTGTGTAAAGAAAAAAGTTGCATTGCCATAAAAAAGTCCGTCATTACCTGCGCTGTTAATGGCTTTGGTAGCCAATATTCCGGTCATTAGCATTCCAACCATACCACCAATTCCATGGCAGGGAAATACATCCAGGGTATCATCCAATCTTGATCTTTGTTTGTAAAAAACAGCGATGTTTGAAATAATGGCTGCTACTACCCCTATAAAAATACTTTGTGGAATTGCTACAAAACCTGCAGCGGGTGTAATGGCTACCAGGCCCACAACAGCACCGATACAAAAACCCAATACGGATGGTTTTTTACCTCTTAACACATCAAAGAACATCCAGCTTAAACCTGCAGCCGCAGCAGCAGTATTGGTTGTAGCAAATGCAGAAACTGCCAGGGCATTGGCACCTAATGCTGAGCCTGCATTAAAACCAAACCATCCAAACCAAAGTAAGCCTGTTCCTATCAAAACGTATGGAACATTGGCAGGTGGTATTTCTTTATTTTCTAAATGCACTTTACGGCGTTTTAAAACCAATGCTCCGGCTAATGCTGCACAACCTGCAGAAATATGTACAACAGTACCTCCTGCAAAATCAAGGACACCCATTTTAAACAGGAACCCATCCGGATGCCAGCTCCAATGAGCAAGGGGTGCATATATTAGTAAGGAGAACAATACGGTGAATAAAATATAAGAGGAGAAACGGATTCTTTCTGCCACAGCACCCACCACCAATCCTGGCGTAATTACTGCAAACATCATTTGAAAAATGGCGAATAAAGAAAGTGGGATTGTAGGGGCAAGGCTCCATGGTGCACCAGAGTTTACATTTTTAAAGAATAAAAATGTTGAAGGGTTACCAATAAAACCTCCAATTGAATCTCCAAAGGCGAGACTAAAGCCAACTACTACCCATAGCACACCTACCACACCGGCAGCTACTACACTTTTTATCATAGTAGAAATTACATTCTTGCGATGTACCATTCCGCCATAAAAAAAAGCAAGGCCCGGAGTCATAAGGAAAACCAGTGCAGTTGCAACAATAATCCATGAAATGTCGGCTGCATTATAAGCACCGGCTTTGTCTTCAAAGTGGGGTAAAACGGGAATAAATAAAGCAAAAATGGCTACCGCCGCCAATATTATAAAGGGGGCGACCTGTCGGGCTGTTAGTTTTTTAATCATGTTTGTAGATTTTGGTATAAGTATTAAAAAATAAGTGCAACTAAATAATAATTGTAAATTATATAATAAATATTAAAATAAACAAAAAATATATTATATAGTTATAATTTAGCATATTATTGGAAATAATCAAATGTATACTTATATACTATTGAATTACAATTATATAAGTATATAAATGTCTCTTGGATATCACAAATAATACTAATTTTTAAAAAATAAAAACTGAAATATAATAAATATGTAAATTAATTTAATATTGATAAATTGTTTACTGCATAAAAAAAGCTGGTACTAATGCACCAGCTTTAAAAAAAATGATTCTGCCTTATATCCAGCTTAAATGATGATCTTTTTGTTCTAATAATGAATGAACCATTAAATATTCATCTACACTTCTTGCGCATTCTCTTCCTTCACTGATTGCCCACACTACTAAAGACTGGCCACGGCGTATATCACCGGCAGCAAATATTTTAGGCAGACTGGTCTGGTAATTTTTTTCGGTAGCCTTTACATTTCCTCTTTCGTCTTTTTCAATTTCCAGGTTATCTACCAGGCCGTGGTGCTGCGTATGTAAAAAACCCATTGCCAATAAAACCAGTTCGCAGGAGATCTCTCTTTCACTTCCTGGCCTTTCTGTAAACTGTGCCGGGCGGCCATCTGCAGAAGCTTTCCATTCTAAGTCAACAATCTTCAGTGCGGTCAGATTGCCATTCTCATCTCCAACAAATTCTTTGGTAGCCGTGGCCCATTGCCGCTCGCAACCTTCTTCGTGGCTGGAAGTGGTTTTTAAAACCATTGGGTAAGACGGCCATGGCATCAATTCAGTTCTTTGTTCGGGCGGCTTTGGCAATAATTCAAACTGGGTTACAGATATGGCTCCATGTCGTTTGGAAGTGCCCACACAATCAGAGCCGGTATCTCCACCACCAATTACCACCACATTTTTATTGGCAGCAAAAATATTTTCAGCAAGAATATTGCTTTCTATATCAGCATTGGCTAAAGGATCCAGTGCAGCATTGCGTTTGTTTTGCTGCTTCAAAAAATCCATGGCAAAATGCACGCCCTTCATATCTCTTCCGGGTATCGTAAGGTCTCTCGGGATGGTGGAACCACAAGCCAATACAATGGCATTGTATTCTCTCAAAATATCATTCATTAAAATATTTACACCAATATTAGCATTGCATTTAAATACGATACCTTCTTCCTCCATCAGTTTTATTCTTCTGTCTATTACCCATTTTTCCAACTTAAAATCTGGTATGCCATAGCGTAATAATCCACCGGGCAAGTCATCTCTTTCAAATACTACCACCGAATGTCCTGCATAATTTAACTGTGCTGCAGCAGCAAGGCCTGCGGGTCCAGAACCTATGACAGCTACTTTTTTCCCAGTACGAATAACGGGTTTATGAGCAATAACAAACCCTTTTTCAAAAGCAATTTCTATAATGTGTTTTTCTATTTCTTCAATAGCTACCGGTGGTTGATTGATGCCTAGCACACAGGCAGATTCGCAGGGGGCAGGGCAGATGCGACCGGTAAACTCAGGAAAGTTATTGGTAGATACCAGCACATCGTATGCTTCTTTCCATTGGCCATGATACACTGCATCATTAAATTCTGGTATCACATTTCCCAACGGGCATCCGCTGTGGCAAAAGGGTACACCGCAGTCCATACAGCGGCCGGCTTGCTGGTTCAGCTTTTCATTGCTGAATTTTTCTACAAATTCATTGTAATGATGCAGCCTGTCTGCCACCGGTTTTTTTGCCGGCAGTTCTCTTGTAAATTCTTTGAATCCTGTTGGTTTACCCATACCTACATTTTGGCACTCTTGGAAGAATGCGGTGATCTAAAATTGTTTAAGTAAGATAAAATGATCAAGTGTGCGACCCCGGGTTCCGCTTCGCTCGTCGGGGCAGGCGCAACGATGGTTAATAGAATTACATCTGCTTGCCACATAATCATTTACCCATTTTACCAAACTGTGTTTGTAAGTCCATTAAACTAACCTGTCCTAATTTCCCCCTTCAGGGGAACAGGGGGATTTAGTGCTTTTTTATAATCCTTCGGAAACACTTTTACAAAATGTTGTAACTGGTTATCCAAATCTTCCAAAATAAATTTAGCTACGCTGCTTCCCGTTAACTGCAAGTGTTTTTGCAGCATGCCGAACAATTGATTTTTATCATCCAACTCACATGCATCCAGGTCTACCATTTCTGTATTACAGTTTTGAGGAAAAACATTTTTTACGTCATACACATAAGCAATGCCTCCGCTCATGCCGGCAGCAAAGTTTCTGCCGGTATCACCCAGAATGAGCACAATTCCTCCGGTCATATACTCGCAGCCATGGTCGCCCACTGCTTCTACCACAGCATGTGCACCTGAGTTACGTACCGCAAAACGTTCGCCTGCTTTACCACGGATATACGCTTCTCCTGCAGTTGCACCGTAAAAGGCCACATTACCAATAATGATATTTTCTTCGGGAACAAAAGAAGCATTTTTAGATGGATAGATAATAAGCTTCGCACCGCTCAATCCTTTTCCAAAGTAATCATTGGCATCGCCTTCCAGCTCAAGGGTAATTCCTTTAGTGTTAAAGGCTCCAAAACTTTGCCCTGCGGTTCCATTAAATTTAAAATGAATGGTATCATCCGGTAAACCAGCGCCCTTGTATTTTTTAGTGATCTCGTTTGAAAGGATCGTACCCGTGGTGCGGTCCGTATTCTTGATATTAAAAGATGCGCTTATTTTTTCCTGATGCAACAAAGCAGGCTCTGCAGCTTTTAATAATTGCCAGTCTAATACTTCAGCCATACCATGATCCTGCGTTTCAGATTGGTAAAGACCGGTAAAAGGCGGAGCGGGTTCTTTGTATAAAATTGGAGAGAGGTCAAGCTTGCTGTATTTCCAATGTTGGATGCCTTCCCTCATTTCCAAATGCTGCACCTGGCCAATCATTTCATTCACCGTTCTGTAACCCAGCTCAGCCATGATCTCCCTAAGTTCCTGCACAATAAATTGAAAGAAGTTTACAACATGATCAGCATCTCCGGTAAAACGTTTTCTCAATTCCGGATCCTGTGTAGCCACGCCCACAGGGCAGGTATTCATGTGGCATTTGCGCATCATGATACAACCTTCTACAATGAGTGCAGCGGTGGCAATGCCCCATTCTTCAGCACCCAACAAGGCGGCAATGGCTATATCACGCCCCGTTTTCATTTGACCATCGGCTTGTAAAACAACCCGGCTTCGTAATTTATTTTTTACCAAAGTTTGGTGCGCTTCTGCCAGGCCCAACTCCCATGGAAGCCCAGCATGGCGAATAGAAGAAACCGGTGAAGCACCTGTGCCGCCATCATGGCCAGCTATCAATACCACATCTGCTTTTGCTTTAGTAACACCTGCTGCAATGGTGCCTACACCGGCTTTGCTCACCAGCTTTACGCTGATACGTGCCTGGCGGTTCGCATTTTTTAAATCAAATATTAATTGTGCCAAATCCTCAATAGAGTAAATATCATGATGCGGTGGGGGAGAAATTAATCCAACCCCGGGGGTGGAATGACGTGTTTTTCCGATCCACTCATCTACTTTGTCGCCGGGCAATTGGCCACCCTCGCCGGGTTTGGCGCCCTGTGCCATTTTTATTTGCAGCTCATCGGCTTCGGTAAGGTATAAACTGGTTACTCCAAATCTTGCACTGGCCACCTGTTTGATGGAGCTGCGCATGCTATCACCATTGGGAAGACGATCGTATCTTCTTTCATCTTCGCCACCTTCGCCTGTATTGCTTTTTCCCCCCAGCCTGTTCATAGCAATAGCCAGTGTGGTATGGGCTTCCCACGAAATGGAACCAAAGCTCATGGCTCCTGTTGCAAACCGCCGGTAAATAGCGCTTGCAGGTTCTACTTCATCAATAGAAATAGAAGGCGAATCAATTTTAAACTGAAAAAGACTGCGGATGGTACAGGCTCTTTCTGCCTGGTCGTTTACCAGTTTTGAATATTTTTTGAATGTAGCGTAATCATTTGTTCTGGTTGCATGTTGCAGCAAATGGATTGTTTGCGGATTGAACAAATGAAACTCTCCTTTGCGTTTCCACTGAAAGATACCGCCAACGGGTAGACGATCTACCGGCACATCTTTTTTACTGAATGCAAAATAATGTTTGGCCAATGCCTCCCTTGCAATTTCATCCAGGCCCAGTCCTTCAATTCTTGAAGTGGCACCGGTAAAATAAGTATTCACTACTTCTTTGTTCAGTCCCAGTATTTCAAAAGTTTGAGCTCCCTGGTAAGACTGAAGGGTAGAGATACCCATTTTTGAAAATACTTTAAGTAAACCATCTTTTATGGCTTTAATATAATGTTGTTTTAAAACATCGTCTGTCAAGTCTGTTTGAAGTTTCTCTTTTTCTTTCATATCCCTTATAGAAGACAATGCCAGGTAAGGATTGATGGCAGTTGCTCCAAAAGAAATTAAACAGGCAAAATGATGCACTTCCCATACATCACCTGCTTCTACAATTATACCTACCTGTCCACGCTTTCCTTTTCGGATAAGGTGATGATGAACTGCGGCTACGGCTAACAGTGAGGGAATGGGGGCATGGTTGGAATCGATGGCCCTGTCTTGCAGGATCAACACCTTAAATCCATCTTCTACAGAATCTACCGCATAGCGGCAAAGCCTGTCCAGTGCGTTTTTCAGCGATCCGGGTTTGCCATCAGCCTTAAAATAACATTGTAATGTTTTGGCCTGAAAAAGACCCGTATCTATACTCCTGATTTGTTCCAACTCGTGATTGGTTAATATTGGATGCTTTAATGCCACGCTGTGACAGGTAAGCGGATCTTCTAATAACAAGTTGCCGTTGTTGCCGGCAAAACATGCCAGCGACATCACCAGCCTTTCCCTGATGGGATCGATAGGAGGGTTGGTTACTTGGGCAAATAATTGTTTAAAATAACTGCTCAGGTGTTGGGGCTGATCACTAAAAATGGCCAGGGGTGTATCCGTGCCCATTGATCCGAGCGGCTCTTTTCCATCCAATGCCATGGGCGTAATAATGTTTTCCATGTCTTCGGTTGTATAACCAAAAGCTTTCTGGTATTGATACACCTGCTCATGTTCCAGGTGGGTAAACATTACCCTTGGTTCGGGCAATTCTTCCAGCCGTATTTTATATTTATTCAGCCAGTCGCCATAAGGTTTTTGTGAGCAGATATTTTGTTTCAGTTCTTCATCACTGATGATCTTTCCCTGCTCCATATCTACCACAAACATTTTGCCCGGCTGCAATCTTCCTTTTTCGATGATGGTGGATGGGTCGATTGGCAAGGTGCCGGTTTCGGAAGCCATGATCACCCTGTTATCGTTGGTAATGCAATACCTTGATGGACGCAGACCATTCCTGTCTAAGATAGCCCCAATCATTTTTCCATTGGTGAATGAAATGGATGCAGGGCCATCCCAGGGCTCCATGAAGGCTGAGTGAAATTCGTAAAAAGCTTTTTTCACGGGATCCATTTGTTCATTGCCATCCCATGCTTCGGGGATGAGCATCATCATTACATGCGGCAGTGAACGGCCGCAAAGCGTTAGTAATTCTATGATATTATCAAGGCTGGCAGAATCACTCTGGCTGCTGGTAACAATGGGCAGCAGCATTTCCATTTCTTCTTTTAAAAAGAAAGGCGAGGTAAAATTCTTTTCACTTGTTTTGAGCCAGTTAAGATTTCCCTGCAACGTATTGATCTCGCCATTGTGTGCAATGTATCGGAATGGCTGTGCCAGTTTCCATGATGGAAAAGTGTTGGTGGCAAAACGGGAATGCACCAGGCCAAAAGCACTCACCAATCTTTTGTTGCTGAGGTCTGTAAAATAAGTTCTTACCTGCGAACTTGTAAGCTGCCCTTTGTAAACAATTGTTTTGTAAGAAAGGGAGGCAATGTAAAAACCGATGGCATCCTGCATCACTGTATTGGCAATGGTATGGCTGCTGAAATTTCTCAATATAAATAATTTTCTCTCAAAATCTTCCGGGTTGGAAATATGGTCGGGGCAGGTTACAAATGCATGTTCCATTTCCGGTTCTACACTCAGGGCCGTGGCTCCAATATCATGGGTATTTACAGGAATTTTTCTGTACAGCATTACTTCCAGCCCCAGTTTTTCGGCTGTTCTGTTAAAGATGGCCCTGCATTCTTCCCGGAGCCTTATCTCTTTTGGAAAGAAAATAACAGCCACGCCGTATTTTCCATAGGCGGGGAGGTGGGCGCCGAGTTTGAGGCATTCATCAAAAAAGAATTCATGCGGCATTTGCATCATGATACCGGCACCATCGCCTGTATTGTTTTCGCAACCACAAGCACCGCGGTGTTCCATATTTTCCAATACGGTTAATGCATCAGAAATATTCTGGTGCGATTTACTGCCATTGATATGCGCAACAAACCCAATGCCGCATGCATCATGCTCAAACTTTGAATCGTATAAACCAGCCCCTCTCTCGCTCTCTCCCCCAAGGGAAGAGAGGCCGGGCTGCATATCTATATTTATCTTTTGTACTGACATATTCATATTCGTGCTTTATTAATTAAAAAACAACCCCTTTAATTTTTTCTGCAAGCCAATCTATTTATGAAAGCTGGTGAATGGTGAAAGGGGGTTAAAGGTGGTGAAAGTTGAAAGGTGGTCAAAGGTGAAAAGTGAAAGGTGAAATCTTTGAAGAGTTTAATGAAACCTCAAAGTAGAAAAAACCTTAAACGTTAAACCTTAAACCTTAGACGATAAAACCAACTTCCTGAACCTTGAACCTTTGAACCTTGAACCCTAAACGAGGTACCCAAACAACGTATCATCTTTATTCAATTCTGTATAATTCATGTGCAGGCGCTTTAAATTTTGAAGGAGCAGCACATAATCTTCCGGACTTTTTAGTTCAATACCAATAAGTGCAGGCCCACTTTCCTTATTGGTTTTTTGCATATACTCAAACCGGGTGATATCGTCGGTTGGTCCCAGAACATCGCTCACAAATTCCTTTAAAGCACCGGGCCGTTGTGCAAAATTTACCAGCAAATAATGTTTTAGTCCTTCGTATTGAAGGCTGCGTTCTTTTATCTCGGGCATGCGATCAATGTCATTGTTGCTTCCGCTGACGATACACACTACATTCTTGCCTTTGATTCTATCCGCATAATCGTCCAGTGCTGTTATGCTTAATGCACCGGCAGGTTCTACTACTATCGCATCTTCGTTGTACAATTTTAAAATGGTGCTGCATATCCTTCCCTCGGGCACCAGGTGCATTTCATCCAACACTTCTTTGCAGATCTTAAAAGTTACATCGCCCACCCGTTTTACTGCAGCGCCATCTACAAAACGATCAATGCTGTGCAACGTTACAGGCGCACCATTTTTTAAAGCTTCTTTCATAGAAGGAGCACCTTCGGGTTCTACGCCGATGATTTTTGTATTGGGTGAATAGGTTTTAAAATAAGAACCTACGCCTGCTACCAATCCTCCTCCGCCAACCGGTGCAAATAAATAATCAATGTCAGAAAGATCTTCCATTATTTCCAGCCCTACAGTGGCCTGCCCTTCAATAATTCTGTGATCATCAAAAGGAGGTATAAAGGTCAGTTCATTTTCAATGGTATATTTTTTTGCAGCCGCCGCACAATCATCAAATGTATCACCCACCAGTTTTACTTCTATAAAATGTTCCCCAAACATTTTAGTCTGTGTTACTTTTTGTTTGGGCGTGATGATGGGCATAAACACCACACCTTTTACATTTAATTTTTTGCAACTAAAAGCAAAACCCTGTGCATGATTGCCGGCACTGGCACATACTACACCCCGTTGCAATAAATCCTTATCCAAAGTGCTCATCATATTATAAGCGCCCCGTAATTTATAAGAACGTACAATTTGAAGATCTTCTCTTTTAAGGTACACATTACATTGGTACTTGCGGCTCAGGCTGCGGTTGAGTTGCAGCTCTGTGCGGGTTACCACCTGCTGCAGGCGTTTTGCTGCAGCAGTGTAATCCAGGGTGAATATTTCTTTTTTTGTTTGCATAATTTATATCCAGTAAGAAGCTACAGGAGCATCAGATTTTTCCAGTTCTGTAAGTTCTTCTTTATGCTGATTTTCCGGGCGAAGGCTTCTAACGGTTTGGCCTGCCTGCCAGAGTTCACTTTCTCTTAGCTCGGTTAGTTCAGCATCTAATTTTGCACGATAATCTGCTTGTGAATTGGAGTCGATGGAACGCTGTGATTCTACACCCGTAGCCACAGATTCGTACAAATCTTTAAACACGGGTAGGGTAGCATCCCTGAATTTTTTCCACCAGTCCAATGCACCACGTTGTGCGGTAGTACTGCAATTGCCATACATCCAGTCCATGCCGTTTTCTGCCACCAATGGCATGAGCGACTGGGTGAGTTCTTCAACGGTTTCGTTGAATGCTTCAGAAGGACTGTGACCTTTACTGCGCAACACTTCGTATTGAGCTGCAAATATTCCCTGGATAGCTCCCATCAGTGTGCCTCTTTCGCCGGTAAGATCGCTATACACTTCTTTTCTAAAATCTGTTTCAAATAAGTAACCGCTGCCCACTGCAATTCCTAATGCAACTACTCTTTCAAAAGCACGCCCGGTGGCATCCTGGTAAATAGCATATGAACTATTTAAACCACGGCCCTGTAAAAACATGCGGCGTAAGGAGGTACCGCTTCCTTTGGGTGCTACCAAAAATACATCCACATCTTTTGGAGGAAGAATGTTTGTTTGCTCATTAAAAGTGATACCAAAGCCATGGGAAAAATAAAGCGCTTTTCCGGGCGTTAAATGTTTTTGAACAGTTGGCCATAAGGCAATCTGTGCAGCATCACTTAATAAATAACAAATGATGGTACCACGTTCCAGCGCTTCTTCAATTTCAAACAAGGTTTCGCCGGGTATAAATCCATCAGCTTCTGCCTTATCCCATGACTTGGAATTTTTACGCTGGCCAACAATTACGTTGATGCCATTGTCACGCTGGTTAAGCGCCTGGCCGGGGCCCTGCACGCCATATCCAATTACTGCCACAGTTTCGTTTTTCAACACGTCCTGTGCTTTGCTTAAAGGAAATTCTTCCCTTGTTACTACGTTTTCTTCAACTCCACCGAAATTTAATTTTGCCATTGTTTTTGTTTTTAAGAAGTTATTGATAAGTTTAAAAGGTTCCAAAGGTTCAACGTTCAAGGTTTAAGGGTTTAACGTTTAAGGTTTGAGGTTTTTCAACTTTGAAGTTTCATTTAGTACATCAAAGATTTCACCCCTGCCTGCCGGCAGGTTTCAAGTTTAACCTTCGCAACCTTTCACTTTTGACCTTTCACTTTTGACCTTTCACTTTTGACTTTTGACTTTTTAATTTTTACTTTCCCCTACATCGAAAAAACCTTCTCCCCTTCATTCAAAAATTCATTTTCTGCTGTTTCTTCTCCTGGTTCCAGGTATTCAAATTCTTTTAGTTTTTCGTGAAAGCCCACACTTTTTTTAATGATGGCTATCCTGGCACTGCGAACAAATTCAATCAAACCATAAGGTTCCAGCACTTTCACCAATGCATCTGTTTCTTCCCGGTGGCCTGTCGTTTCAAACACGGTATAATCGTGGCGTATCACAACTGCCCTGGCGCCATATTGACGAAGCAGCCGTTCTACCTGCACTTTTTCTGCAATCTCATCTGTGCTCACTTTATACAAGGCCATTTCCTGCCACACAATTTCGCTGGCGGTGTTGTAATAAGCTTTTAATACTTCTACCTGCTTTTCAATTTGCCCGCAAAGTTTGCGTACCACATCTTCCGTTTCGTTTATAACAATGGTAAAACGATGCACACTTTCCACTTCAGAAGGAGAGGTGTTCAGGCTTTCGATATTGATCTTTCTGCGAGAGAAGATGATGGCAATACGATTGAGTAAACCAATCTGGTTTTCGGTATAAACCGTAATGGTAAATTCCTGACGGGAAGGCAGCCCCCCCGCCCCTAAAGGGGAGCTGTGAGCCGTATTAGTATTGTTAGTCATTTTCAATTTTTTAACTGTTGTTCAATAGAATTACAAAAAGTACAAGTGAGTCCCGAAATAGGGCACAATCCTTTCTCGGGATATAGAATGACACAACGATGATGCCCAAAGATTCCAATGCACGTCTCACAAAATTTATACTTCGCCTTTTAAAGATCTTTCAATATCAAAATAAACTTTCGACCTAAGTTCTCCTTTAGGGGACAGGGGCTCCTATATCTCCTCCTTACTCAACACAATCTCTGCCACACCCCGTCCCTGCGGCACCATGGGAAATACATTGTTCTCTTTTGCCACCATTACTTCCAATAAAAAACTGCCATCATGATCCAGCATTTCTTTAATGCCTGCCTGCAGGTTTTCTCTTGTAGAAATACTATTGCCGGCTATGCCAAAACCTTTGGCTACCTGCACAAAGTCAGGACTGGTAATATCTACAAACGAATAGCGTTTTTCATGAAACAATTGTTGCCACTGGCGCACCATTCCCAGGAACTGGTTGTTGAGAATTAAAATTTTTACGTTGGGTTTAAACTGCATGATTGTACCCAGTTCCTGCAACGTCATCTGGAAACCACCATCACCTATAACGGCTACGACTGTACGATTGGGATCTCCATAACAGGCACCAATAGCCGCAGGCAAAGCAAAGCCCATTGTGCCTGCGCCACCACTGGTAATATTGCTTTTGCTGTGATTGAATTTTGCATATCTACAAGTAACCATTTGATGCTGTCCCACATCTGTTACAATAATCGCATCGGCATTGGTAAGCCTGTTTAATGCTGCGATCACTTCACCCATGGTCAATTCTTCCCCTTTGGGGTTCAGCTCTTCCTGAATTACTTTTTCATCTTCCTGTTTTTGATAATCCCAAAAACGTTGAAACCAAAGGGGATATAATTTTTCTTCCAGCAATGCAGTTAGCATTGGCAATGTTTCTTTGCAATCGCCCCAAACAGGCACGGTTGTTTTTACATTTTTATCTATTTCAGAAGGATCAATATCCAGGTGAATTACTTTGGCTTGTTTGGCATATTTATCAAGGCGGCCGGTAACCCTGTCGTCGAAACGCATGCCTACAGCTATCAGCACATCACATTCGTTGGTGAGTACATTGGGTCCATAATTTCCGTGCATGCCCAGCATACCAACTGCCTGCGGATGATCGGTAGGGATGGCACTCATGCCAAGTATCGTCCAGGCAGCAGGCACGCCGGCTTTTTCAATAAATGCTTTGAACTCAGCTTCGGCTCTTCCCAATATTACGCCCTGCCCAAAAATTACAAATGGTCTTTCTGCAGCATTAATCAGCCTTGCAGCTTCTTCCACATATTCTTTTCTTACAATTGGTTTCGAGCGATAGCTGCGGATATGTTCGCATTTTTTGTAGCCTTCGTAAGCGAACAATTGCAACTGTGCATTTTTGGTGATGTCAATCAATACCGGTCCGGGCCTTCCGCTTTTGGCAATGTAAAATGCCTTGGCAATTACAGCAGGTATTTCTGTTGCATCCGTCACCTGGAAATTCCATTTGGTAACAGGTGTGGTAATGTTAATCACATCTACTTCCTGGAAAGCATCGGTACCCAATAAGTGTGCAAACACCTGCCCAGTGATACATACCACAGGAGTGGAATCGAGCATGGCATCGGCGAGGCCGGTTACGAGGTTGGTAGCTCCGGGCCCACTGGTTGCAAACACTACGCCCACTTCTCCCGATGCCCTTGCATAACCTTGTGCGGCATGAATAGCGCCCTGTTCGTGGCGGACCAAAATATGTTTTAGTTGTTCTTTATAATCATACAATGCATCATAGATGGGCATGATGGCACCGCCGGGGTATCCAAAAATAGTGGTAACATTTTCTATGACCAATGCATCTAATAGGGCGGCTCCGCCAGAAATTGAACGAGCCCCCTCCGCCCCCTGAAGGGGGGACTGGGTTGCACTCTGTGCTTTTTTCAGATCTTCAGTCTTTGTTAATAATTCTATTGTACTCATGTTCAATTATTTTATTTGCTTCAAATTATTTTACTCTGGTTCCCCTTTAGGGGCGGAGGGGCTACTCTGGTTCCCCTTTAGGGGCGGAGGGGCTACTCTGGTTCCCCTTTAGGGGCGGAGGGGCTACTCGTTCCCCTTTAGGGGCGGAGGGGGCTACTCATCCGTCACACACCCCTCACTGGCATCTTTCACACACATCGCATATTTATACAAAACCCCTTTGGTTACTTTTAATGCCGGTTGTTTCCATTTTGCTCTTCTTTCTGCTATGATTGCTTCGCTTACTTTTAAGGTCATTTTTTTTGTGGCCACATCTATTTCAATGATGTCGCCATCTTCTACCATAGCAATCAATCCGCCGTTAAATGCTTCGGGAGTAATATGCCCTACCACAAAACCATGCGAACCGCCGCTGAATCTACCATCGGTGATGAGCGCCACATGTGGGCCAAGGCCAGCGCCCGTGATGGCAGAGGTTGGCTTTAGCATCTCCGGCATACCCGGTGCACCTTTGGGGCCCTCGTATCTTATAACCACCACATCAGCTTTTTTTACCCTGCCGCTGGCGATGCCGGCTACCAAATCCTTCTCTCCATTAAATACCCTGGCGGGTCCTTCAAAACGTTCGCCTTCTTTGCCACTAATCTTTGCCACGCTTCCTTTTTCTGCCAGGTTGCCGTACAGGATTTGCAGGTGCCCCGTTTCCTTTAAAGGTCTTTCGATGGGGTAGATAATTTTTTGTGTATCGAAATCAAGATCCGGAACACCTGCTAAATTCTCTGCAACCGAGTGACCGGTTACTGTCAAGCAATCGCCATGTATCAAACCTACATGAAGTAAATACTTCATCACTGCAGGCACGCCACCAAAAGCATGTAATTCCTGCATCAAATATTTTCCGCTGGGCTTAAAATCAGCCAGCACAGGCGTTTTATCGCTGATGCGTTGAAAGTCATCCTGTGTAATTACCACATCCACCGCTTTTGCCATTGCAATAAGATGCAGTACAGCATTGGTGCTTCCTCCAAAAATCATCACAGACGTAATTGCATTTTCAAATGCTTTTTTTGTCATGATATCTTTTGGCTTAATATCTTTTTCCAATAATACTTTAATGGCTCTTCCCGCATCCAGGCATTCGTTCTTTTTCTCTTCACTCAGTGCAGGGTTGGAAGATGAATAGGGCAGGCTCATACCCAATGCTTCTATAGCCGCAGCCATGGTATTGGCAGTGTACATGCCGCCACAGGCGCCTGCTCCGGGGCAACTGTGTTTTACCACTTCTTTAAAATCTTCCGGGGTGATGGTACCTGCTAATTTTTTTCCCAGTGCTTCAAAAGCAGAAATAATATTGAGGTCTTCTCCTTTGTAACGCCCGGGAGCAATAGTACCTCCATAGACCATAATAGATGGGCGATTTAAACGTCCCATCGCTATGATCGCTCCCGGCATATTTTTATCGCAGCCGGGCAATGCAATCAATCCATCATAATAAAATCCGCCGCATACTGCCTCTATACTGTCTGCAATAATATCCCGGCTCACCAGGCTGTAACGCATGCCATCCGTACCATTGCTGATACCGTCACTGATGCCAATGGTATTAAAAATCAACCCCACTAAATCATTATCCCAAACGCCCTGCTTTACAATTTTTGCCAAATCATTTAAATGCATGTTGCACGTATTGCCATCATAGCCCATACTGCAAACGCCAATTTGTGGCTTCTTTAAATCGTCTTCTGTTAACCCAATGCCATACAACATGGCCTGTGCAGCCGGTTGTGTTTCGTCCTGCGTTAATGTTTTTGAATATTTATTGAGTTCTGTCATTTAATTTTTTTTGTAACAAGCTTTTAAACTTTGCTCAGCATCGTTGCGTCGCACTCTTGTACTGTTTTTTCTTTATTTAGCTTTTTTTTCTGGGTTCAATTGGCACCCATTCTTCCACTTCTTTCTAAAAAACTAAACCGCTACAGTTTCCTGCCTTTGTGGTTCCAGCTTTTTCTTGGTAACCAAATCTTTGTATGCCAACTGAATTTTTCTTGAAACTGAATCATTCCATTTCAGTGGAAACTTTAAATCATCCAGGCTTTCCCATCCAATTACTTCAGCAGCCGTACCGCAATAAAAAACTGCATCTGCCTGTCTTAATTCGTCAATGGTAATTTGCTTTTCTGTAACTTCTATACCAAGTTCAGCAGCTATTTCTATTACCGTTGCTCTTGTAATACCAGCGAGGATATTTCCCAATGCAGGTGTAAATAACTGGCCGTCTTTTTCATAAAACACATTGGCACCGGGGCCTTCAGCCACAAAATCATTCATGTCTAACAAAAGCGCTTCATCATAGCCTTTGTCTTTTGCTTCCTGGCATGCAATGATTGAGTTCACATAATGTCCGCCCACTTTTGCCTGTATCATAAATCCTTTGGGGTTAGGCCTTTGGTAAGAAGAAAGGCTCACCCTCAATAAATTTTCGCCAAGGTATGCACCCCAATCCCACACGGCTATCATGATGTGGGAGGAGGTTGCTTTTTGCAGGCTCATATTTGCCGGGCAAAAAACCAACGGGCGGATATAAGCATCCTGCAATCCATTTTTATCCAGTATATGGTAAGTAGCTTCTATCAGTTCTTCGTTTGTCCACGGGTATGGGATGTGTACTGATTGCGCTGAAGCTCTCAACCGGTTGTAATGTTCTTCTGCCTTAAATATCCTGGTACCATTGTTTGTTTTATAAGCACGGACACCCTCAAATGCAGAATATCCATAATGCAACGATTGGCCAAACAAATCTGTTTTTGCTTCTGAGGCCTTTACATACTGCCCGTCTAAATAAAGTATCGTGTGTTCGTTATAATAGTTTGCCATAAAAAAATTTAAGGATGCTGCTTTTTTGAAATATTTTGTAAAACAAAAAAGCCCGACTCTTTTGGGAGTCGGGCTTTTAATATATTTTTTAGTATCTAATTAAAGTTTCCTCCTCCATGTGTTACAGGTATAATAATGACAATGACAGCAATGATAATCGCTGCGATATTTTTAATGTCATTAAATATTTTGTTGTACATCATTTAGAAGTGTTGTAAAACAAAAATACCTGTATTTATTTAAAACAAAGAACTTTTTTCCAATTGCTTCTAAAAAAGAAAAGGATAATTTCCATTTCTTCCAGCAATTGATTTTATATAATAGTTGACTTTCTCATTTCAATATTTTCTCTTCTTACGGTAGGAATTTTTCCACTCACATAATCACAAATCAGTTCTCCGAGGGTAGAAGTAAAATAAAAATTGACCGGGTCAATATCTTTGGTTACAAAACCATTTTGCAAGGTCCAGTTCACTGCTTCTCTTACCAATGTTGCTTCGTTATGCAATTCAAGATGATCGAGCAGCATCGCCGCACTCAGGATAGATCCCAAAGGATTGGCAATATCTTTTCCGGCTGCCTGCGGGTAGGAACCGTGGATGGGTTCAAACATTGCTACACCATTACCCACAGAGGCAGAAGGCAACAAGCCAAGCGAACCACTGATCACGCTTGCTTCATCGCTGATAATATCTCCAAACATATTTTCTGTGAGTATCACATCAAATTGTTTTGGCTGCTGGATAATCTGCATGGCTGCATTATCTACAAACAAATAATCAACCGCTACATCAGGGTACTGTGCAGCTATTTCCTGCACTACTTTTCTCCATAGCCTGGAGGTCTCCAGCACATTGGCTTTATCTACCAGGGTTAATTTTTTTCTTCTTTGTTGGGCAGCTTTAAAAGCAGGATGAGCAATGCGTTCTATTTCTGCTTTGCTGTAAGCACATTCATCCACCGCATAAGTTTTTTCCTGGTTGGTTTCTTTTTTACCAAAGTAGATGCCGCCAGTCAACTCCCGGTAAATCACTAAATCCACACCTTCAATAATTTTGGTTTTTAACGGCGATAAATGAAACAAAGATTCGTAGGTGGTTACCGGGCGAATATTTGCAAACAACTGCAGCGATTTGCGCAGCTTGAGCAAACCCTGTTCTGGCCTCACTTTGGCAGCAGGGTCATTGTCGTATTTAGGATGACCAATGGCTCCAAATAAAATGGCATCACTGTTTAAACATATCTCTATGGTTTCATCGGGTAGGGGATTGCCGGTTTTGTCTATGGCAATGGCGCCCATTAAACCGTATGTAAAATCAAACTGGTGACCGAATGTTTCGGCAATAGCTTTTAAAACATTCACCGATTGAGTGGTCACTTCCGGGCCAATGCCATCTCCTTCTATAACCGCAATATTCCATGCCCCACCTAACCTCCCCGAAGGAGAGGAACTACCAACATTTATATTTATTTCTTCGTTACTCATATTTTCAACTATTATAATTTCTTCCACATTTTATTTGCTGTAAATCTTTGTAATAATTCTTATTGATGTTGTTGTTCAAATGCTTCTATTTCATCTTTGATGCTTAGTAAATAATCAATGTCATCGTACCCATTGAGCAAACACGTTTTTTTATAAGGGCTTATGTCAAAAGCCTCCCCTAAATCCCCTCCGGGGGAGGGGACTTTCGCAGTCCCTAATATTTTAATCCTCTGTTCCGGTAGGTTAATTTCAATTTCAGTCCCGGGATCATATTCAACCGAAGTAAATAGTTTTTGCAGGAAAGACTCGCTCACGGTAACGGGCAACAGAATATTATTCAGGGCATTGTTCTTAAAAATATCTGCAAAAAAACTGCTTACCACCACATCAAAGCCGGCATCTTTAATGGCCCACGCTGCATGTTCCCGGCTGCTGCCACAACCAAAGTTTTTGGCAGCCAGCAGTATGTTGCCATTATAGATCGGGTTGTTTAAAGGGAAGTCCATTTTAGGTCTTTGCTCATCGTCGCTTTCATAACGCCAGTCACGGAAAAGATTTTTACCAAAACCATCCCTGCTGGTGCCCTTTAAAAAACGAGCAGGAATAATCTGGTCTGTGTCTACGTTTTCTATGTTGAGAGGAACAACATTGGAGACAAAGCCCCCTGACCTCCTGAAGGGGGAACCTGAACTTGTTATATCGTTTATTTCTTTGATCATGGTTAAAATACCAGCGTATTATTTGTTGTTAGTTATCATTTAAAATTTCAAAGGGTTTTGCGAACGCTCCTTTTTCAACTGTGGGCAAATAATCCCGCACATCAGCCACCACACCAGTGATAGCGGCTACTGCAGCAGTAAGCGGGCTTGCCAAAAATGTTCTTGCATCCTGGCCCTGTCTTCCTTCAAAATTGCGGTTGCTGGTGCTGAGGCAATATTTGCCGGCAGGTATTT
>Ga0335397_10002713_pt1 | contig 24091 bp, 17 predicted proteins | sample MAT04_FD_205740 | JGI IMG/M metagenome (GOLD analysis project Ga0335397, IMG submission 205740) | Freshwater microbial communities from Lake Fryxell liftoff mats and glacier meltwater in Antarctica - MAT-04 (spades assembly) (version 2) ... | reverse complement strand
ATCGCTCAATTGGGTGGGTATGTGAACCGACCGGAGCGAGAAGACCCTCCGGGGCCGCAAACTGTGTGGCTCGGGCTTCAGCGGATGCACGACCTCGCTTGGGCCTGGGAAACCTTTGGCCCCGGAGTTCGCCGATGAAATGTGTAGAACAACGAGGCCGGTGGCCTGGGCTAAGGAAGCACGGCCCTTCAGGCCGAAAGACAAAGACAATGACCAGCCTCACACAGGCCAGAGACAAAAGACTGATAGATCTTTTTCGCGCTGATGCCTAACCTCACCGACTCCCTTTCCCTCTGCGGCCGAGCCGGCCGCGGTCCACGGACAAAGCGCTACCCCAACCCCGTGGCGTCCAGCAATTCCCGGCCCCGCACGAGCGCGAACGCCTTCTCCAAATCGTCGCGGAAGAGGTAATCGGCCTCGTGATGCGGACACGCGGCACGCACCACGCGGTGTGCCGCTTCCACTCCACGCCCGGGTCGTAGCGGCAAGCGGTAGTCGAGTGCCTGCGCCGCGGTCAGCAGTTCGATCGCCAGAACGGTCTCCACGTTGTCGAACACCCGCAACAACTTCACCGCGGAGATGCTCCCCATGCTGACGTGATCCTCCTGCCCGAGGCTCGTCGGGATCGAGTCCACACTCGCCGGATGGCACAGCCCCTTGTTCTCGCTGACGAGTGCCGCAGCGGTGTATTGCGGGATCATGAACCCCGAGTTCAGCCCCGTCTCACGCATCAGCAATTTCGGCAATCCATCGTGCCCTTCCAGTAGCAGGTAAATGCGGCGCTCCGAGATGCTGGCGAGTTCGGCGAGTGCGATTGCGGCGAAGTCCAGCGCGAACGCCAGCGGTTGGCCGTGGAAGTTCCCACCGCTGACGATGTCGCCTTCCTCGAAGACCAGCGGGTTATCGGTGACGCCGTTCATCTCGGTTTCGAGCACGCCGTTCGCGTAGTTGAGCACATCGCGGCTTGCTCCGTGAACCTGCGGCACGCAGCGCAGGCAGTACGGGTCTTGCACCTTGCCGCAGTTCCGGTGCGATTCGAGAATCTCGCTCGCTTCGAGCAACCGCCGCACGTTCGCCGCAACGACGCCGTGCCCGGGGTGCGGGCGAACCGCGTGAATCCGAGCGTCGAACGGCGTCAGACTTCCCTGCAAGGCTTCGAGCGACATCGCCGCGCTGAGGTCGAATAACTCAACGAGCCGCACGCACTTCTCCAGCACGAACGCCCCGTAGCCGCTCATGAGCTGCGTGCCGTTGATGAGCGCCAGCCCGTCCTTCGCTCCGAGTTCGATGGGCGATAATCCGTGCTGGTGGAGCAACTCGGCAGCGGGAAGCGGGCCGGTTCGTGCCTCGTTCCAGAACTCACCGTGACCGATCAGCGGCAGGCACAGGTGTGCAAGCGGGGCCAGGTCGCCGCTGGCCCCGACACTTCCGCGACTGGGCACAACCGAGATCAGGTTGCGTTCGTCGAAGTCGAGCAAGCGGCGGAACGTCGGCAGCGACACGCCCGAGAACCCCAGCCCGAGACCGTGGATCTTGAGGCGCAGCATCACGCGAGTGATGTCGGGGAGCACTGGTTCGCCGACCCCGACCGCGTGGCTGAGCAGCAAGTTCCGCTGAAGCTGATGCAACTGGTCGTCCGGCACTCGCTTGTTTGCGAGTACGCCGAAGCCGGTGTTGATGCCGTAGTGGGCGTGGCCGTCGGCGGTCGCGGCGATCACGCGGGCACGGCTCGCTTCCACAGCTGATGTGTCCGCACGGAAGTAGGCGGCACTCGCCGCGAGATCGGCATGAAGATTGCGGATTGTGATGCGAGGCGGTGGCATTGCGGTTACCTGCGTGAAGCGGCCGCCCCAACGGGGTGGCGGCTAAACAACTACACTGGTTGTACCATGCCGAACTCAACGTTCACCCTGCGATCGCCGATGCCCGTGTCGGCCGATGAATTGTACGCCTGGCACAGCCGGCCACTCGCCTTCCAGCGGTTGCAACCACCGTGGGAGCGTGTCGAGATGAAGTCCAGCCAGGGGGCATTCGGCACCGATGGCCACCGGATGGAGATTCGCACGCCGATCCTGGGGCCGATCAAGTCCACGTGGCTCGCGGAAGTCTACGATTTCCAGCCCGGAAAGCAGTTCCAGGATCGGCAACTGAAGGGACCGTTCGCGTTCTGGCATCATACGCACCGGTTCGTCGCCGACGGGCCGAACGCATCCTTCCTGGAAGACGACATCGAATACCGCGTGCCGATGGGGCCACTCGGTCGCCTGTTCGGCGGCGGAATCGTGCGACGAAAACTCGCTACCATGTTCGCGTACCGACACTTCCTCACGGTGAGCGACCTTCGCAGGCACAACCTGTACCGCGATCGCCCCCGGCTCACGATCGCCATCACCGGCTCGCGTGGTCTCGTCGGCTCGGACTTGGTTCCGTTCCTCACGACGGGCGGGCACAAAGTTGTGCGGCTTGTCAGCGGCAAGGGCGGGCCGCCGTTCGACGATGGCACGCGCTGGGTTCACTGGAACCCGACCAAACCGCTCGACCCGGCCGTGCTCGAAGGCGTGGACGCCGTGATTCACCTCGCGGGTGATAACGTCGCCTCGGGTCGGTGGAGCGCCGAGAAGAAGCGGAAAATCATGGAGAGCCGCACGATCCCGACTCGCCATCTCGCGGACGCAATCGCGGCGATGCCCGCAGGTTCACGCCCGAAGGCGTTCGTGTGTGCGTCGGCGGTGGGGTACTACGGCAGTCGTGGCGACGAGGTGCTGACCGAGGATTCACCCGCAGGGAGTGGCTACTTCCCCGATGTGGGGAAGCAATGGGAAGACGCGACCAACCCGGCCCGCGATGCCGGCGTTCGCACGACGAACCTGCGAATCGGCGTGGTGCTCAGCCCACAAGGCGGAGCGCTGGGGAAGCAACTCCCGGCGTTCCGTGCCGGTGCCGGTGCGGTGCTGGGGTCGGGGAAGCAGTGGATTCCCTGGATCACGGTTGGTGACCTCGTCGGCGTGATCCACCACTGCCTGATGAACGAGTCGATCACTGGCCCCGTCAATGCGTGTGCCCCGGAACCTGTGACAAACCACACGTTTACGAAGTCGCTTGGTCGTGTGTTGCGAAGGCCAGCGTTTTTCTGGCTTCCACGGATTGCACTGCGTGTGATGTTTGGAGGGATTGCGGATGACGCACTTTTGGCAAGTATGCGAACTGTGCCAAAAAAACTACTCGACACCGGGTTCACCTTCGACCACAGTGGATTGACCTCCGGGCTACGATTTCTCCTGGGACGAACGTAGGCGAACCGTTGGAGTCGACGCGAACCATGGCAACACGCCCCACCATCGCAACCCGCCTCCTCGCGGCGACCCTGCTCGTCGCGATGGCGGGTGGGTTCGCGGTTGCCGACCCCAAGCCCGTCGCGACCGACCTCGCCGCCCTTGGGAAGAAGTACAACCTCAGCATCGTGACCCGCGCGCCGAGCTTCCCCGTGAAGACGAGCCACGGCCCCATCGACGGAGCCGAGGCCGCACGCAAGGATATCGACTCATACGCCGCGATCTTCGCCTTTGAGTTGTCGCTGTACCCCACTGATCTCGTCAAGAAAACCGGCCTGAAGACCGTGGTCTTCTGCAAGGATCTCTCGTTTGTGGGACAGAACCGGACCGCGATCCCGGACTTCGAGCACGATACTCTCTTCCTCGATGTCTCACGCGGGCGATACGACGATCTGTACGTCCGCAAGGTGATCCATCACGAGTTCTTCCACCTGATCGACTTGAAAGACGATGGCCACCTCTACGAGGACGACCGCTGGGTGAAGCTGAACCCGCCGGGGTTCAAGTATGGCCCCGGCGGCGCGAAGCTCCAGAACGATCCGACCGTCACCACGACCGGAAAGGACGATCCTGGCTTCATGAACCGCTACGCCGCCGCGGGCGTGGAGGAAGACAAGGCCGAGCTATTCGCACACATGATGGTCGAGCCAAAGGTGGTATCGGCCCGAGTTGAGAAGGATAAATACATCCGCCAGAAGGTCGAGCGGATGCACGAACTGCTAAACGTTTTCACGCCGAAGATAAACCGCGACTTCTGGACCGCCGTCGAGAACGCCCAACGCCCCGATCCGGATAAGTGAACCCTGGCTTGCCACGGGGTTTACCCCGTGGTGTTTGACATTTCCAGGTACCACGGGGGTGAACCCGTGGCTTGCCAGATCAGAACAACTCCGCCACGGGCTTGCCTGGATACACCGCGACCGGCTTGCCATCCGGACCGGGTATCGTTGCGTCGTGCGACACGCCCATCGCGTGGAAGATGCTCGCGACCAGTTCTTGCGGCGTCACGGGGCGATCGGTTGGCTCGGTCCCCTTCGCATCGGTGCGGCCGATGATGCGCCCACCCTTGGTGCCGCCACCGGCGACGAGCGCTGTCCACGCGCCGGCCCAGTGATCGCGGCCCCCGTTGGCGTTCAGCAGCGGCGTGCGGCCGAACTCACCCGTGGCAACGACGAGCGTGGTATCGAGCAACCCGCGTTCTTCGAGGCTGGTCAGCAACGCCGCGAACGCCGTGTCGAAACTCGGCGCGACCGTGTTGCGAATGTCGTTGAGGTCGGTGCGGAGCGACCCGCCATCCGCGTGACAATCCCACGACGGCGAATCGAACACAGTCGAGAACTGGTTGATGGTGACAAAGCGATGGACGCCGTATGCAAGACACTCAACGGTGATGTCGCAGCAAGAATCAAAGGGTGTGGCCTCGCGATAGTGCGGGTGCATGACCTCCGGGGTATCGGACTCAAGCCAACCTGGCCCCTGTCCATGGCTGATGGAAACACCGGTGTTGATCGTGGGATGTAAGACACACCAACTTGGGTATTCGGGCACACGGCGGCCGAAACGGTGATCCACCACCGCGCCCACGCTCGGCCATTCAGGGCCGTCGCGGAAGAGGCGACCCGTGTTCAACAACTGGAAGCCCGCCTCGTGAATCGGCGGGGCGGTGTGGTGCATCGAGCGGATCAGCGAGAACTTGTCGGATAGCCCGGCGAGCTTTGGGAAGAGTTCGCTCAGATGCAGGCCGGGCGTCTTCGTCTGGATCGGCTGAAACGGGCCACGCACTTCCGACGGCGCGTTCGGCTTCGGGTCGAATGTGTCGATGTGCGCTGGGCCACCGACCATGTTGATGAAGATGCACGACTTCGCGGCACCGAGCGGCGGGCTTGAGCGTGCGGTTCCGACTGCGGGAATCGCCAGAGCGGCGGCACCGGCGGCTGTGGCGGACAGGAACTCGCGGCGTGTGGGAACGGTCATGGGAGTGTCCCGTGTGGTGGCGTGTCCCACATCGTAACGCCCACAGCGGGAGATGCAACACGCCACTTATAGTTCCAGGGTTCCAAGTTGTAACATGGAACCTGGAACTTGAAACTTGAAACTACGCCTTACAAACCCGTCACCACCGCGGCGGCAGCGTCGCACAGTTCGCGGGTCTGCTCCTCCGTCGGGGTCTCCGCGATGACTCGCACGACGGGTTCCGTGTTGCTGCCGCGAACGTGGAGCCACCAGTCCGGGCCGTCGAGCCGCAAGCCGTCCACGGTGTTCACGCGAGCGTCGGGCCAGCGTGCTCGCAAGGCGTCGAACGCCGCCCACAGCTTCTCGCGGGGCACCTCGTACTTCGTCTTCAGCATCGAATAACGTGGCAACTCCGCGACAATCTGCGAGATCGGTTTCCCTTCCTCGGCCATCAGCGACAGGATGAACGCCATCCCCACGAATGGGTCGCGCACCCAACCCACTCGCGGGTCGATCACGCCGCCGTTCCCTTCGCCGCCGATGATCGCGTTGGACTCGCGCATCTTGGCGACCACGTTCGCCTCGCCGACCGCCGAGCGATGGCATTCACAGCCCGCCTGGTGAGCGATGTCTTCCGACATTCGCGATGTGGACATGTTGATGACGACCGGCCCCAGGTCTTTCCGAAGCCGGTACTTCACCGCGAGGGCGAGCGTCGCTTCTTCGCTGATGCAGGTTCCCGTTTCGTCGATGAGGGCGAGCCGGTCGGAGTCGGGATCGAGCACGAAGCCGATCGCCGATTCGGAACTGGCGACCCATGGAGCGACATCCGTGAGGTGGGCGGGAATCGGTTCCGGTGGGTGAGCGAATCGGCCCGTGGGGTCGCACTCGAACTGCACGACGGCGCAACCCAGATCGTGGAGCAATTGCGACCCGAGTGGACCGCCAGCCCCGGCGTTGGCATCGAGGAACACGCGGAATGCCTGGTTCGCGACCGTGGCGACACTCACGGTATCGAGCACGGCGCGTGCGTGGTCGCCTTCCACGGCAGGGGGAACACAGCTGGTCCCAATGCTATCCCACGCGGGCCGGGGGAAGTCGCCCGATTCGTACAGCCCGCGGATGATGGCCCCCGCTTCGGCAGAGAGAACCGCGCCATCCTCACCGAACATCTTCAGGCCGTTCCAGGGTGCGGGATTGTGGCTCGCGGTGATCTGGATGCCACCCGCCGCGTTCAGATGCCTCACGGCAAGCCCGCAGGTCGGCGTCGGAGCAATGCCGATGTTCTCGACGGTGCAGCCGAGTTCGAGCAATCCGGCCGTGATCGCATGGCGGAGCATTTCGCCACTGGGGCGACCATCGCGGCAGACGACGACTCGCTTGCCAGCAACGGTGGACCCGAACGCGGCCGCGAACCGTGCGGCGACATCCGCCGTCAGCCCACGCCCGACGATCCCACGGACACCCGACACGGAAACGATCAGGATATTCGGCTCGGTCATGCGCGATTCCTTGCGGTGGATTGGGCGAAGCAATTCTAGGTAAAACGGCAGAAAGAATAGCCACAGATAAACACAGATGAAACACAGATAAGACCGTGACTCTGTGAGCCACGGGGTTTACCCCCGTGGTGGTTGGAGATGTCAGCCACCACGGGGATGAACACCGTGGCTCGCCGACGCACTGGTTTTCATCCGTGTTCATCTGTGGCAACTCTTTCTTCTCGTCCTGCATTCCACCAGCGGGTGATTACACCGGCCTTCCCCAGGCTGATGAGTACCGCGACCGGCAGCAAGGCGAGGCCCGCGACGATGTAGTCAACCCCGGGCACATCCTCCCGCAGGACGCGATACCAGCGCCACGCCAGGTCGCTGAGCCAGATCGCCGCAACCAGGCCACCCACGACCAAACGCCAGCCATCACGTCGCCAGAGCGCAAGCAACACCTGGATTCCCAGAGCTGCAACAAGCGGACCGGCCCGCACGCCGCTCACGCTCGCCACCGTCAGCGTTTCAGGTCCGATGATGGCCAGGGCACCCACGGCGACAGTCAAGCCTTCCAGGGCCAGCGGGACGCGCCGCACCCAGGCATAGAGGTAGAACCCCGTGGCCGCGACAAGTGCGACGAACAACGGCGAGCCACCAAGCCGGTTCGCGAAGTGCCCAAGGAACTCGACCGAAGCCGCGTCGGCCCGATGGCCCACACCCGCCAGCACGACCAGCCCCACCGGTGCCACGAGCGCAACCCACCGCGTGACGCGGTGTCCCTGGACGATCCCCAGTTCGAGCACGATCACCACAAGGGCGAACCCGAACGGGACGAGGAAGTGCGGGCCGAAGACGAGTTCACCCATGCTCAACGGTTGGTGCAGCGACCAGCACAGAAGAAACGTCCGACCGCAGACGGCGACCGCAAGGAACACGAACAACGACCACGGATAGAACGGCCACGGCCACGGGCTTCCGTTGTCGCGAACGTATTCGGTGCCGCGTCGAATCGCGGGCAGAAGCGTGAGGAACACAACCCCGGCCGTCGCACTGAAGCCCCACAGCCCCCACATCATCGCTTCGCCGTAGGGGTCCTTCAGCAGGCGAACAAGGGCCACCGGATAGAGGAAGAAGAGGCACAGCGTGAGGTGATACGGCAGCCGAAACAACATCGGGAGCCGAAGGCGGATTCCACGCAGCAGTCCCTCGGAAACGAAGATGGCGAACCCCAGCCCGCCCACATTGAAGAGCGTGCCGCGCTCCGGTTCGAATACGAGCAACTCATCGAACGTGACCGACGTGGCCAGGAACATCAGCACGACCAGAAGGAGCACGGTGCGGACGTCGTTCCACACGCGGGCGAACCGAACCAGCAGCAACGCGGCACCGGCGAGCAGGAGCGTGTAACCCGCGAGGCCGCCCATCAAAGCCCAGGTATCGACTTCGCGATTCCTGGCACCGAACGACTCGTAGAGACCGAACAGGAATAGCCCGGCACTGATGATGTAAAACGGGTTGCTTGTCCAGAGCCAGCGGATGCGTGGGCGGCCGGGTTCGGCCTCTGAAGGATCAGGGGACGACATGAGAGAACTCCGTTTAGCGGGCCGGAGTCGGGAAAGTGATGAAGATGGGAATCCCGGACGCGCCCGCACGAGAGACGACGACGGCCGGTCGCTCCCGTTTCCCGGAGTTGCGTTAGAAGTGGTGGCGATAAGAAACGATGGCGTGTTCTTGCTATGTCTTTCCCTGGGACCGCGGGCATCTTGCCCGCTGCTGAAGGGTTCCATTCAGTATTGGTAACAATCACATGGCAACCGAACACCATAACTCTTGCGGGCAAGATGCCCGCGGTCCCAGGAAAAGACCTCATTACGCCACCGTTCCTTAGAAACAGTGGCGGCGAGCCACGGGGTTCATCCTCGTGGTGGTTTGAGATGTCAGACACCACGGGGGTGAACCCCGTGGCTCGCACTCATGATGCCACCGGTTCTTAATCCTTCTTCTCCACTGCGCCGGCCCGGGGTCGATACCCGTCACAGCGCTGCACCGGTTGTGGCGGATATTTCGGGTAGTCGGCGTTCGTGAACGACAACTGGCAAAGTAAGAACCGCGATCCCTTCGGTGTGCGAACTTCCCTCACGTTCTGGCAGAGTTCGCACAGGCTTGGCATCATGTCGTTCCTCCCGGTCCGTGCTCATTCGGTCCGGTTACTTCGCGGCTTTCACGGTCAGGGTGGTTGGCTCGGCCGTGATCTTCAGCTTGGGGATGGTCACGCAGCCCGTCGCGTCGGCCTTGGCCTCGCCGCTTGCGGTGCCGAACGTCCAGCGCACGGTCGCACCCGGGGCAACTCGCAGCTTCTGCAACCGACGCAGGCTGACGTCCGCAGTCGATTCTGTTGGGATGGTGAAGGAAGTCTTGAGGTCCGCGGCCTTCACGAGGAACAGTTGCGTCTCACTCGCCTCCGCCGTGTCGCTGACGTTCTTCCAGCGGAAGAACGCGTTGACCTGACCGGCTTTCTTGTCGGTGAGTTGATCCGGCCAGGGCAACGGGTCGTTGGTTGAAGCGTTCGTGAACACCGGATACGACTCGTTCTTCTTCACGTTCAGCCAGTCGAAGGAGTTAATCAGGTCGTTCACCTTCAGGATGCTTTGGTGGTTATTCGCGTGCCCGAATGGCCCCCAGTACATGAACAGAGCGTACTTCCGATCGTTCATGGCCTTGGCGAAGGCGTCGTGGCCCTTGGACCAACTGTCGTTCGGGGCGGAATAGTCCACCACAATCGGCGGGTCGGGAAGGGTGACATTCGCGGGCACGGTCAGGGGCGTGAAGTACATCCGGCTGGAGACGTGTTCGACCCGGGCCGGGACGTTCGCCTTGATCGACGCGAAGACATCGCCGTGACGCATTCCGATCCCCAGCGTGCCGCTGCCGCCCATGGAATTGCCGCAGAGGTAAACGCGGTTCTCGTCGATCCCGTATTCCTTGACGACCCACTTCACCGTGTCAATCACCCGCTTCTCCGGGGGACTCACATCGGACCCCTTGAACTTCTCGATCCCCCACCACCAGTCACCCTTGTTGGCCCGGCAATCGAGATACAACGCAAAGAAATCGGGCGGCGCGTGGTAGATGTCGTGATTGCCGACTTTGGTCGTGCAGGCGAGGCACGAGTTCACGTCGTGCCCGGCAGAATGAAGGACGACGTACAGCGGGGCGTTCGGCTTCGCCTCCTTCGGATGCAGGACCAGGAACGTGTCCCGCTGAGGCGCGGCGTATCCCCAGTCCTTCTTGACGCCATGCTGGAAGGTGTGCAGCTTTCGCTCGGTGAACTCGGACTCCTTGGTCTTCTCGGGAGTCCACTTCTCGTCTTGCGCGCACACAGAGGTCGAGACCGCCAGGACCATCCACAGCGGGATGATCGACAGGGCGGTTCGGGAAACTCGGGTCATGCTGTTGCTCCTTGTTCACAATCCGGGGAAGCGATCTCGGGCTGGCTGCGAGTCGTTGTACTCCGCCGCTGGGTCACCGGTGTGCGATTCCTTCACATCGGTCGCACCCCGCGTTAATGGTTCCAGCATCGGTAAAGTTCCAGGTGGGGAGGGCGAGGCTCCTGCCGAGCCGTTTGCCTGTGGCTCGCCAGGAGCCTCGCTCGTCGCACCCCGCGTTAATGGTTGCAGGCAACTCCTCGCGGGAGTAATGTTGACTCTTAAAGTTGTTTCCGTTTCCAAGTGACACTCCTCCGGGAACGCGCAGCCACTTTGCCGCCGATCGTTCCACTCTCCTTCCGGAATCGCGGCCATGCGTGCAATTCCTCATGTGATCCTGAGCAGTATTGCCTTCGCAGCCACTCCTGCTGATGACAAGCCGCTCAATCTCGTGGCGCAGCCATTCTTCGCGAAGCACTGTCAGGACTGTCATTCCGGGGAGAAGCCCAAGGGCGACTTCCGGACCGACGTGCTCACTGCGGATTTTGGCGACAGAGCCAATCGCGACCGCTGGCTCGCAGTGCTGGAACAACTCCGGTCGGGTGCGATGCCGCCCAAGGCGAAGCCGCGACCGCCGGGGAAGGACGTGCAAGCGCTGAAGGACTGGGTGGCGGGGCAAGTTGAAGCGGCGGCCGTGAAGCGAGCGGCGGAAGGCCGCGTGGTGCTGCGCCGACTCAACCGCGTCGAATACGAAAACACCGTGCGCGATCTGCTCGGGGTGGAACTGGAACTGAAGGAATTGTTGCCGCCCGACACGTCGGCGAACGGCTTCGACAACAACGGCGAGGCGCTGCACATCTCGTCCTTCCTGATGGACCGGTATCTCGAAGCGGCCGACAAGGCGCTGAACATCGCCATCGTCAACGGAGCACAGCCGCCATTCGTGAAGAAGCGCTACTCGCTGAAGGACGATCGGCTCGTGAAGACCTCCGGCGAAAGCGTCTATCTGCTTCGCGACGAGGAAGTGGTGCTGTTCAGTTCGTCGCCCTGGAACGCGATTACGCTCGGCCAGTTCTACCCGCCGGACCGTGGTCGATACCGCATCCGCATCTCCGCTTCGGGCTATCAGAGTTCCGACAAGCCGGTGACGTATCGTGTCGATGCCGGCCCGATGCTGATGGGCACGAAGAGTCACCTTGTCGGCTACTTCGATGTTCCGCCACAGAAGCCGACAATCGTGGAGTTTGTCGATCACTTCGAGGCGAGGGACCACATCCGCATTCACCCGTACGGCCTCGCACCCGCGCAAACCGTGACCAAGCTTGGAGCCGCGAAGTATGAGGGTCCGGGGCTTGCAGTCCAGTGGGTCGAGGTTGAAGGACCGCTGCACGAAACGTGGCCGCCCGAGAGCCATCGCCGCATCTTCGGCGATCTGGAGCAGAAGCCCGCGCCGATCTTCAACAACAACAAGCGGGTCGAGGTCGTCTCGAAGAACCCGGAGGCCGACGCCGCGAGGATTCTTCGCGACTTCGCCCGCCGTGCCTTTCGTCGCAGCGTCACCGACGACGACATCAAACCGTACGTCGAACTCGTCAAGAAGAAGCTGGCCGCGAAGCAATCCTTCGAACAGACGATCCGGGTTGGTCTCAAGGCGGTGATGTGCTCGCCCGAGTTTCTGTTCCTTCGCGAGAAACCCGGCAAGCTCGACGACTTCGCGCTCGCAAGTCGGTTGTCGTACTTCCTGTGGAGCACGATGCCCGACGAGGAACTGTTCGCGCTCGCCGCACAGGGAAAGCTCTCGCAGCCAGGCACGCTCCGCGAACAGGTCGAGCGAATGCTGAAGCACCCGAAGGCAGTCGCGTTCACCGAGAACTTTGTCGGCCAGTGGCTCGGTCTGCGCGACATCAACTTCACATCACCCGACTTCCGGCTCTACCAGGAATTCGACGAGATGCTGAAAGAAGCGATGGTCAAGGAAACGCATCTGTTCTTCGACGAAGTGCTGAAGCATGACCTGAGCCTGACCAACTTCGTGGCGTCCGACTTCACGTTCCTCAACGAACGACTCGCGAAGCATTATGGCATCGCGGGCGTCGAGGGGCTTCGACATCGCAAGGTGACACTTCCTGCGGATAGCCATCGTGGTGGCGTCATGACGATGGGGAGCGTGCTGAAGGTGACCGCCAATGGCACCAGCACGTCGCCGGTCGTTCGCGGTGCGTGGGTTCTGGATCGCATCCTGGGCACGCCGCCGTCTCCACCGCCTGCGGGAGTCGCGGCCGTTGAGCCTGACATTCGCGGGGCAACGACGATCCGTGAGCAACTCGCGAAGCATCGAGAGGTCGCCGCGTGTGCGGGTTGCCACACGAAGATCGATCCGCCTGGGTTCGCGCTGGAGAGTTTCGACGTGATCGGTGGCTGGCGTGAGTATTACCGCAGCGTGGGGAACGGGAAGCCGGTCATCATCGACGGCAAACGAATGATGTACAACCAGGGAAAACCCGTTGATCCGGCCGACCAACTCGCGGATGGCCAGAAGTTCAGGAACATCGACGAGTTCAAGCAACTGCTGTTGAAGGACAAGGACCAGCTCACCCGAGCCTTGGCCGTTCAGTTGATGACTTATGCCACGGGCGGAACCCCCTTACCATCAGATCAAGCCGAGATCGAAGCGATCGTAAGCCGTGTGAAAGAGAAGCAGTACGGGTTCCGAACATTGGTTCACGAAGTTGTGCTGAACAAGTTATTCCAGACAAAATAACGAGAACTGCTGTTTAGCGGTCGCCCCTGCGGGGCGATGCGGACCCGATGGGTCCGCCGCTTAACCGAACCTTAAACATCTACCCCCCCGGCGTTAACATGAAACTTCCTCGCCGCAATTTCCTTCGTGCCGCTGGCGTGACACTCGCGCTTCCTTTGCTCGATGCAACGGCACGCGCGAAGGCTGCCGCGAAGTTGCCGCGTCGCATGGTTTGCATCTGCACGCCGCTGAGTCTGCATCCGGCGCACTTCTTCCCCGAGAAGCCCGGCAAAGAGTACGAACTCACACCATACCTCGAAGTCCTCAAGGATTTCCGCGACGACTACACCGTGATGTCCGGCCTGTCGCACCCGGAGATCGAGAATAGCCACGATTCGATCTTCAGCTTCCTGACGGGGGCACCACATCCGGAACGCCGCACGGGTTTCCGAAACACCATCTCGCTCGATCAGTTCGCGGCCGAGAAGATCGGCACCGAGACACGCTTTCCCAGTCTTGCGCTGGCGGGCGAAGGGTTCAGCCTGTCATGGACCCGGAGCGGTGCGTTGGTCCCCTCGGAGACCTGGCCCGCTTCGGTGTTCGCGAAGTTGTTCATCGAAGGTCGGCCGGACGAAGTAGCAGCGCAGGCCCGTCGGCTTCAGGATGGGCAGAGCATTCTCGACGCGGTTGGCGATCAGGCGAAGAAACTCCAGGCGGGCGTGGGAGTGAACGACCGCGACAAGCTTGACGAATATTTCACCAGCGTTCGCGAACTGGAACAACGGCTGGCGCGAGCCGAGGAGTGGGCCAAGAAGCCCAAGCCGAAAGTGGATGCCAAGCAGCCGCAGAACATCATGAACTCGGGCGACATCATTGGCCGCACCAAGTTGATGTTTGACCTGACCCACCTCGCGCTGCAAACCAACTCGACGCGGCTCATCACGATCATGCTCGGCGGGGCCAGCACGGTGCCACCGATTCCGGGCGTCACGATGGCCCACCACGACCTGTCGCACCACGGTAAGGATCCAACGAAGATCGCCCAACTCAAGACGCTTGAACTCGAAAAGATGAAGACCCTGCGCGACCTGCTGACAAAGCTGAAGCAGACCCGGGAAGAAGGCTCAACCTTGCTCGACCAGACGATGGTATTCTTCAGCAGCAATCTGGGGAACGCGAGCAATCACTCGTGCAAGAACCTACCGGTCCTGCTGGCAGGCGGCGGCTTCAAGCATGGTCAGCATCTCGCGTTCGACGCCAAGAGCGGTCCGCCCCTGTGCAACCTGTACGTGTCGATGCTTCAGCGAATGGGGATCGAGGCCGACAAGTTCGGTTCGAGCAAGGGGACGCTGACCGGGTTGGAAATGGCCCCGCCCGCCTGAGCATTCACCGGGGTTTAGAACCGGTGGGGTAATGAGTGAGATTATGCCAGAGTGTGGTGAAGGTAACTCCCCCTCACCCGGCTCGCAAAGCCTCGCCGACCTCTCCCCCCGAAACCGGGCCGAAACCGGGGGCGAGGTGGGGGCGCTTGATTTGCTCTGAAGGTAATGGGTTTGATTATGCTGAATCGAAGACGCTGCGCCCCCACCTCGCCCCGGCTTTGCGGGGAGAGGTCGCCGCGAGTCTTCGAGCGGCGGGTGAGGGGGCAACCACCGTTCCCTGGAATTTCAACGCGAGCCTGCCTGGTTACACCCAAAACGACTGGTACATCCTCGATCATCGCCCAACGATTCGCTTGACCGGCCCCGCCGCTGGGTTTAACATTCAACTCTACCCGCCTGACCGCACTCCGGTGCGCCAAGAACCCCGGACATTCCGGGATCATCACGATCGACTGCTCGCCAGGCTAGCTCCAACGGAGACCTCCCCATGCGCCGGCTCGTGTTCGGCCTCCTCAATCTGGTGTTGTGCGGCACTGCGATCGCGCAGCAAGCCCCACCCGGATTGCCAACCGCACGGATTCAGAACGTATTCCCCGCCGGAGCCAAGGCCGGTCCGCCGCAAGTAGTGAGCACGTTCGGCATCACGGTGAAGTTCGATACCGAGGTGATCATCAACGGTTCGGATCTCGACGAACCCGAGAAACTGTACTTCTCGCATCCCGGGATCAAGGGCGAGTACATCGCTCCGCCAGAACCGCCCATCGATCCGAAGAAGAAGGACATGACTCCGAAGAAGGTGCTGCCCCCGAATGGGCCACACAAGTTCAAGATCACGATCGCGCCCGACGTCCCGCCGGGAACGTACGATCTCCGCTTCATCGGGAAGTACGGCATCAGCAACCCCCGTGCGTTCGTGGTGGGGAGCCTGCCCGAAGTGTACGAGAAGGAGCCGAACAACGACGTGCCCGAAGCTCAGCGAGTGGAACTCGGCACGACCGTGAACGGATCGCTCAGCGGTGCGACCGATGTGGACTACTCCGTGTTCCCCGGCAAGAAGGGGCAGCGGGTCGTCGTGGCGTGTCAGGCATCGTCCATCGACACGCGCGCCACGCCGATGATCGAGGTGTTCGACTCAACGGGCCGAAAGCACGCGGTGAACCGCAACTACCGCGATAACGATGCCGTGGCCGACGTGATCCTGCCTGCCGATGGGGACTACTACATCCGGCTGTTCCAGTTCGCGTATCAGGGCGGTGGCCCGGACTTCGTCTACCGGCTGACAGTCACCACTGGCCCGTGGATCGACGCCGTGTTCCCGCCGATCGTCGAGCCGGGGAAGCCGTCGCAAGTCACGCTTTACGGGCGGAACCTTCCGAACGGGCAACCTGCGGATGGGTTCGCCGTTGATGGCCGACCGCTGGAAAAGCTCACGGTCACGATCACCCCGCCGACCGAACCAGCCGCGAGCACCCGCTTCACATTCCGTGGGCGAATCGACCCGGTGACAGCGCTTCAGGATGGGTTCGAGTACACCTTCAAGGGGCCGAACGGAACCTCGAACGCGGTGCCGATCTATTTCGCCCGCGAGAAGTTCGCCATCAAGAAGAACCCCGGTGGCACCACGCCTTCCACTGCCGAAGTATTGCCGGTTCCTTGCGAACTGGCAGGCTTCATCGCTCGACGCGGCGACTCGGACTGGTACAGCTTCGACGCGAAGAAGGGCGACCAGTTCATCATCGAACTGTCGTCGGAGCGGATCGGGGTGGAAGCGGATTTCTATCTCTCCGTGCGCGACGGCAAAGACCCCAAGCGTGACCTCTCGGGAGAGCAGGACGACGACGCGGATAGCCTCCACCCGTTCGGGTTCTACACGCGGACATCCGACCCCGCACCGTACAAGTTCTCGGCTCCCGAAGATGGCAAGTATCTCGTGCTTGTCGGATGCCGGGACAGCGCGTTGACCGGACCGCGTGCGACATATCGATTGCGCGTTAGCCCGGCGAAGCCCGACTTCCGAGCTGTCGTCATGCCATATAGCCGGCACTATCAGACCGGTGCGACCGCGTGGCAGGGCGGAACGCAGGCGCTCGATGTCTTCCTCCACCGGATCGACGGCTACACGGGTCCGGTTGCGATTGCCGCCGAGGGACTGCCAGCGGGTGTGACCGCGAAGCCACTGACGATCGGGCCGGCCGCACGATGGGGCGTGTTGGTGCTGAATGCCACGCCGGCTGCGGCGGCGTTTGTGGGACCGATCACGTTGAAGGCCACGGGCACGGCTCCGGACGGCAAGCCCCTCGTTCGCGAAGTTCGCCCAGCAACGGTGACCTGGGGATCGCCGCAACCGAACGCGAACGTCCCCGTGCTCGCTCGCCTCGATCAGTCGCTTGTTCTCGCGGTTCGCCCTGAGAAGGCGATGTTCACGCTGGCCGTGGAACCGGTGAACGCGACGATCAAGCTCAACGGCAAGGACGAGAAGTTGCCCGCGCCGCTGACCGTGAAGCAGGGAGATAAGTTCGCGATGCCGCTGAAGGTGAACTGGATCGCCCCGGAGAAACAGAACGTCACGCTGACCGCCGAACCGCTCTCGCCGAATCCGCAGATCTCGCCGATTACGGTGCAAGTGGGCACACAGCCCACGAAGGAGAAGCCGGAAGGTGTGCTGAACTTCGACGTGAAAGCAAACGCCCTTCCCGGGGTGTACGCGATCACGGTCAAGGGCGTGGCACAGGTGCCGTTCATGCGTGATCCGATGGCCAAGCAGAAGGGCGCGAACGTGCCGGTCGAGGAGTTCACTGAACCGATCTTCGTAACCGTGATCCCGACAGCGCTGGCCAAGGTCACGGTCGGCAACATCCCGAACAACACGATCAAGCTCGGGATGACTGGCGAGTTGACGATCAAGGTTGAACGGCAGAATAACTACACGGGCGAGTTCAAGGTGAAGTTCGTTCCGCCGATGGGTACAACTGGCGTGACCGCCGACGAGGTGACCATCCCCGCGGGGAAGGACGAAGTGAAGCTGGTCGTCAAAGCCGCGGCCGATGCCAAGCCCGGCAACGTGAGCAACGCGATCTTGACCGTGACCGCCCAGTATGATGCGAAATATCCCATTACCCACGAGGCCAAGGTGACCTTCACCGTGGCGAAGTAAAATATCCGCGTAGCCGCGACGCGGAGTCTTCGGAGCGGAGCGAGTGCAGCGTTGAGCGCTCCGCTCCGAAGACTCCGCGTCGCGGCTACCCGACAACGAATTCAGGAGACCGACCCCATGAAACGCTGCATTGTGTTTGCCTTGATCCTGTTTGTCGCGCATTCCGCGACATCACAGGAACCCAAGAAGAATGAGTTCCCGCCGATTCAAACCGTCGATCTGAAGCTCGCGAATCCCGTCGAGTACGGGGCCGATATCGAGCCGATCTTCAAGAACAAATGCTTCGTCTGCCACTCGGGGAACGTGATCGACTCCAACGGCAAGTACGACATGAGCACCTACGAGAAGGTGATGAAGGGCGGCTCGAAACGCGGTACGAAGGTCGTACTCCCCGGGAAGTCCGCGGAGAGCTTCCTCTTCCAGTCGTGCGCCCGGCTCGTGAAGCCGATCATGCCACCGAAGTCCGAGGAACCGCTCACGCCGAAGGAATTGACGATGGTGAAGCTCTGGATCGACCAGGGCGCGAAGGCCCCGACCACCATGCGGGTCAAGGAAAAGATCATCGTCAATCTTCCACCTGCGCTTGTGAAGCCGGTACGAGCCGTGGCCGTGTCGCCCGATGCTAAGACGGTTGTTGCGAGCCGTGGAAATCAACTTCACGTGTTCGAGGTGAAGACCGAACCGGCGGACAAGAAGGGTGGCAAGGAGAAAACGGAGTGGGTGTTCTCGAAGACGCTCGTCGATCCTTCCCTGAAGACTCCTGACGGCAAAGACCCGAAGGCGGCCCACATCTCGCTCGTCGAGTCGATGGCGTTCTCGCCCGACGGCAAGACGCTCGCCACCGGCAGCTTCCGCGAACTGACGCTGTGGGATTTTGAGAAGGGGACGCCGAAGACGCGCATTGCCGACTTCGCCGACCGGGTGACCGCGATCGCGTACTCCGTCGATGGCAAGTTCTTCGCCACCGGCGGCGGCGCTCCGACCGAGGATGGCGAGATCAAGGTGTTCACCGCCGATGGCAAGCCGGTGACCGACATCAAGAACGGCCACAGCGACACGGTCTTCGGCGTTGCCTTCAGTCCAGACGGCAAACTGCTGGCAACGTGCGGTGCCGACAAGTTCGTGAAGGTCTTCGAGTTGCCGACCGAAGCAGGCAAGCCGGCGAAGTTCGTCAAGTCGTTCGAAGGGCACACGCACCACGTTATGGGCGTTGGCTGGACGCCGGACGGCAAGAAGATTGCCTCGTGCGGTGCGGACAACTTCGTGAAGGTCTGGGACTACGAGAAGGGCGAGAAAATCCGCGACCTGACGGGACACTCGAAGCAGGTGACGAACCTGTTCTTCGTCGGGAAGACGCCGCAGTTCCTGACCGGCAGTGGTGACATGAGCGTGCGGATGTGGAACGCCGAAAACGGCGGTACGGTCCGTAGCTTCCCGGGTGCCGTGGACTTCATCTATTCCGTGAGCGCCAGCACGGATGGCACCGTGGTCGCCACCGGCTGCGAGGATGGCATCGTCCGCGTGTACAACGGCACGAGTGGAGCGCTGCTGAAGGCAGCTCTTCCTCCTGACGCCGAACCGAAGAAGGATGAGCCGAAGAAGGACGAACCGAAGAAGAAGTGACGTGAAGTTGGTCGCCTATTCGGTTTGCGAATGGGCGACTTCGGCGGCATGAATCTTCTGCTGCAACTGCTCCGCGAGTGCCGCGAGAACCTGTACGCGCTCGTACAGCGACTGGGCGTTCGCGACAGTACGGGAGACGAACCGCCTCCCCTCGTCGTCGAGTGAACCCCACCACGCGGGCGGTTCTGCTGCGTTTTGGCTCTCGACTGTCCGGAGGATGGCCGATTCGTCAGTCGCGGTCACGGAGTCCAGCCAACACGTCGGTTCGTTTAACGCGGTTGGCTTGTCCCACTCGCTTCGCGCTGCAACCATTCTGTGAACCACCCGACTATTCAAGACAGCCGCTTCGCCTCCTTGGGCGATGTGTTCAACTACTTCCTTGCCGATTTGAAGCATGGGGATGAGGAACGCCTCGCGGAAATACAGTCTCACGATGTAGTCAATCGCCGGTTCACCTGAGTGTCGTTCCGCGATCACGCGGATCAAGGCGGATGGGGTCGCTCCTGCTTTGAACAGAGACCGCAGTTCAAGAACGAGTAGAGGATCGGTCTGCATCACGAGTCTCCAGGTCAGCAGGCGCATCGTTACAGGTTCACTTCCGAAACTCAACGAGAACTTCCGTGTAGCTTCCGCGTTTCCCTGGTGGTAACGCTTGCACGATGGTTACGTTCGAGTAGCCGCGCCGTGTGGCGTAAATTCCCGTCGGCACTCGGGTGGCAGCGGCCTCTTCAGTCACGTTGGTCGTGACAAATATCGTGTTGAATGCCTTGAGGTTCGTTCCCCAGATCGGGTTGATGGTTTCCCATTGTCCTTCGATCACATCGACCGCATCATTGCCGAAGTGGTCCATCATCGCGTTGAAAAATTCACTTCCTCGAACCTGGCCGCGAGTACCATCGAGTAGTTCCGCGAGGACAATGAAACTCAGCACATACTCGCTTCCGACGGTGCGAAGGCTGGCTTCGATATGAAAGCGTGTATCGGAGACGTCTGCCGCGTAAAACGAGCGTGGCCCAGTTTTGCTTGGCTCGACCTGGAGATTCGGGTTCGCGGGCGGGGTTGGCAATGCTGGCGAGCACCGTTCCTTGATTCTGTGGAATGCACCAAATCTACCTTGGCTCGCGGCAATTTGTCTAGCCCGGAATGCTACAGCGAGCCACGGGGTTTATCCGGTTTATCCCCGTGGTGTTTGGAGTTGTCAGATACCACGGGGATGAACCCCGTGGCTCGCCCGCCTCAACTGATGGCTGTGAACGCTACCCAACTCGTGCCTGGGGCACCGCGTCTGCTTGGCAGGGTCTGCCCCACTCCGCCTACCAATACTGCTGTGCACTGCTCACGGCGTTAGCCGACGAGCCGAACGAAGACCCCGGCTCATCCCTGTGAGGGGATCAGGGGGCCAACGAACACAACGTGACCCAGCACCCACAAAAGTGCCCAGAGGTGGGCAAAAACGAGTCCCCCGAGCATGATCAGCAGTACACGGCCGACCATCCGGACACCGCAGAGCCACGCAACAGCAACGAGGCTAACCGCGCTGACCACCTCGAGAAGCGTCAGATATCCTGGCGGCGCGTCCAAAAACAAACCGGCCACGAGAAGGGTTAACGAGGTCACGGTCAGTACTCGCAATCCTACCGACCAGGGGCGTGTGTCCTTTCCGGTAAAGTGGTATGAGGCCAGAATGGTGAGAACACCGGGCACTCCGGGGAGAAGAAGCAGATAGGTCAAGTTCCTCGGTAGGAACAGTGTGGCCAAGAGCACGCTCAGCGAGAAAGCGATGAAGAGGCGCAATCCAATCGACTGTGGACGCTTCGGGGCTGCAAGATCGGGCATTTGTGACATTGGATCCTTGGCGAGTTCGATGTATCGGGACTGATTCGGGCCTCAAAGGGTCGTTTCGGGGTTGCTCGCCATTTACTGCATCTTCAGCAACGGACCGCTGAACTTCGCGACCAGGAATAGGAACAGGAAGGTGCCGAGAACCAAGAGGATGTAGGACAGAATTCCCCCACCGAGTACGACGACGAGACCGCGAAGCACCCTCCACACACCGGAAGGTCGTGAGGCAGGCGGGGTTGCTTGATACGCCCCAGCGAACCGCGAAAGCGGAAGTGGCTTCTCGTCGGGATCGGGCATGTCGAGGAGTTCTGGAACGTTGATGGCGATGACCTCTGCAGTGGGGTGACCTTGATGATACACTCGCCAAGCGTCGGCCGTTGCCATCACAGAACCAACGACCAAATCGCGTGACGCTCCACTCCCTTCTCCAACCCGTTATAATGCCTTCACTTCCGGGGCGGGTGGGTTTCCCCTCAATATCCGCGCGGGGGCAGCGAATCATCCTTGTGAGGGGACGGTGTGCCCCATAGTTGAGGGGCTGTGATGACCACGCTCAAATTCACCTACCGATCCGGGCAGCGACCGCTCGACGGTTTCACGCTCAAACGTGGAGTCGGGCAGGGCGGGTTCGGCGAGGTCTACTTCGCACTCAGCGACGGCGGCAAGGAAGTCGCGCTCAAACTCCTGCGCGGCCACAGCGACGCCGAGTTGCGCGGCATCGGCCACTGCCTCAACCTCAAGCACACCAACCTCGTTCACCTCTACGACCTCCGCTCCGACTCTCGCGGCGAAAAATGGGTCGTGATGGAGTACGTGTTCGGCGAGTCGCTCGCGCAGGTCATCAACCGCCACCCCACCGGGTTGCCGTCAGAACTGATCCGCGAATGGTTCGGCGCCTTGTGCCGTGGTGTCGGTTATCTGCACGATCAGGGCGTCGTTCACCGCGATCTCAAGCCGGCGAACATCTTCCTGGAACACGGCCACTTGAAGGTCGGCGACTACGGGCTGTCGCGGCGGATGAGTTCCAGCGAACGCGGCGAACTGACTCGCGGTGTCGGCACTCCGCACTACATGGCACCCGAGATCAAGAACGGCAACTACGGCCGGTCGGTGGATGTATATGCGTGCGGCATCATCCTGTTCGAGATGCTCACCGGGCACCCGCCGTTCGATGGCGAAACGCCGGCCGAGGTGCTGATGAAGCACCAGCTCGATACCCCGGACCTGAGCAAGATTCCGGCAGCAGTTCGCCCCGTGGTGGGGCGAGCACTGGAGAAGGACCCCGCGAAGCGATACTCGACGGTGCTGGAACTGTCGCGGGCAGTGGACGCGGTGTATGGTGGAGACCGGCGGGAAGCGACCGCAACCACCATCACCGCCGTTCACGCGCTGGCCTCGATGCCGAAGATCTCGGCAGCGGAAACGGTCGTTGATGAACGCCTGCCGTTGCCCGTGAAGACGCTGACTCTGAAGAAGCCTCGCCCGAAGTCGCTCAGCGGTCGGCTCGCGGAACTTGTAGGTGGCATGGCAGTCGCACCGGCGGTGTGCCTCGTTTGCACCGCGCCGTGGGCGTTGCTCCATAACACCAACTCATGGTCGCTGTTGGGTCGGGTGTTCCTCGTTGCTACCGCGCTGACGTGGGCGGTCGTGCTGTTGGGTCGGTTCCCGGGTCGCAGCGATCAGAACGCCTGGGGGCGACGGGCGTTCCAACTCCTCGCCGGTCTCGGCGTGGGCGTGCTGGCATTCTGGCTCGATGGTTGGGCACCGCCCTCCGGAATCGGAACCGCAAGCTCTCGCGATCTGGTGTTGTGGTCGGGGCATCGCCTCACCCCGGAAGCGTTCTCGATCGGGATTCGCTACCTGTTCTACTTCGGTCTGGCGACCGCGACGTGCCGATGGTGGCTGGCAACCGACCGACAGCGTCGCGAGCGTGTTCGAGTGTTCCCCATCGCGGCGGCAGCGTTCTGGGGAATCGTGTTCGCGTTCCTGTGGCCCTGGGAATCATCGCCGATCATCGCCGGCCTCGCACCGCTGACCATCGCGGCAGTGGCTTCGCAACTGGTTAGCCCGTGGGCCGGGAGTCTGGACAAAAGCAGACGGGCGTGAGCGGTATGGCTCGATGCAATCCAAAGTTCCTTTTCCGTTCCCCGAAGGGGGAAATCATGATGCGCTTGTTTCCGATCCTCGGGCTGGTTGCGATCCTCGTGTTCCCGGGGTGTGATCCGAAATCATCTTCGAATAAAGACGCGCCGAAGTCCGAAAACGGCCAGAAGCAGAACAACAACCAGGGGAATGCTTCCGCGAAGAACGTGGCGACCCCAAAGCCGCCCCCGCCTCCGGAACGGCCCACGCCGAAGGCTTCCGTCAGCCGACCAACCTTCCGCTCGGGAGCGATGGCCGTCGTCAAGTTCCGGGCGATCAGCACACTCCCATACCCCAATGAAGGGGATGCGGACGAGGACACGCTTACAGTCGCGGCCGATCAGATCGAACGGAAGCTCGCACAACTCGATCCGCCGGTGGTCTACCATCCCACGACAACCGAAGTGCGGAACGAGTTTGTCCGTCGCGACACTCGAACCGTTCGCCCACCCGATGCGAATGAGCGAGCGGAACTGGAACAGTACAAGATTGACCCGAACCGGGTGTATGTCGAGTATGATGTGGAAGTGTCGGCCGATCAGGTCCGCGACCTGCGAACACGCGATCGCGTGATCGACGCCACCCGGTTCCTGGGCATCCTGACGGCCGTGGCCATCGTGGGCTTCCTGTTCCTTCGCCTCGACGAATGGACCGGTGGCTACCTCACCCGCTGGCTCGCCATCGGCGCGATCGCGCTGGCGAGCGGGGCTGCGGTGGGGCTGTATCTCTTGTGAAATGGCCGTGGTGCGTTGGTTGTGGGTGGTTGTTGGTCGAGGGGATTGACCCCTCTCGTGATGCTGGGCCTACAAACTACCTCTCGGGATTTGTGATCTGTGGAACGATGGGTGCGATTGCCTTAGAAGTGGTGGCAATAAGAAACGATGGCGTGTTCTTGCTATGTCTTTCCCTGGGACCGCGGGCATCTTGCCCGCTGCTGTAGTGTTCCATTCAGTTTTGGTAACAATCACACGGCAACCGAACACCATAACTCTTGCGGGCAAGATGCCCGCG
>Ga0335397_10002712_pt1 | contig 24093 bp, 14 predicted proteins | sample MAT04_FD_205740 | JGI IMG/M metagenome (GOLD analysis project Ga0335397, IMG submission 205740) | Freshwater microbial communities from Lake Fryxell liftoff mats and glacier meltwater in Antarctica - MAT-04 (spades assembly) (version 2) ... | reverse complement strand
CGTGCCCAGCTCCGAGCGCGGGCCGGCCGCGCAGGCACGCGCGAACGCATCGGCTTCGTCCAGCGCCTGCCAGGCTGAAGCCGTCTGCGCCGCGAGGCCCTCGGCCTCGGCACGCTGGCACCAGAGCAGACCCATGCTCACCGTGTCGGTCAGCTTCTCCATCATGGCCAGTCCCTGCGTCAGGCCTCGGCGCGCAAGCTCGAATTGGCCCTGGCGCGCCTGCGTGACGGCCAGGTGGCCCAGGAACTGGCCTTCGGTGCGTTGGTCGCCGAGCTGGCGTGCCAGCGTCAGCGCGGCGGCGTAGCGCGCAACGGCCTCGTCCAGACGCCGTGACGCGTCGTGGACCAGACCCAGATTGCCGAGCACGATGCACTCCAGCCGCAGGTGACCGAGTTCGCGCGCAACGGCCAGGCCCCGCTCGAGTGCGTCGGTGGCGCCGTCCAGGTCACCTTGCAGCAGGCACAGCATGCCCAGGTTGCACAAGGTGTTGCCTTCACGCTGGCGGTCGCCGAGTTCACGTACCACCCGCAGCGAGTCTTCGCAGTGCTGGCGCGCGTCGTCCAGGCAGCCCAGCGTGGCGTGCAGGTTGCCTAGGTTGCCCAGCAGACTGCCCTGCCAGCGGCGGTCGCCGCTGCGCTGTGCCAGCGCCAGCGCAGCTTCGTAGTGGCCACGCGCTTCGTCGACACGCCCGGCCTCGAAATTCACGACGCCCAGGCCGTTGAGCGCCGCACATTCGAGCCGGGCGTCGCCCAGGCGGCGCGCAAGTTCGAGCGCGTGGCCATGCGCCTGGCGCGCCGCCTCGGCCCTTCCGGCCCGTGCGTGCAGGCCGCCGATGCGAACCGTCACGCCGGCCTCGCAGGTGGTGTCGCCGGCGGCCTGCGCGTGCGCCAGCGCTTGTTCGTGGTGCACGCCCGCCTGCTGCCGCTGCCCCGAGGCTTCCAGCGCTCCGCCCATCACGGCATGTGCGTGTGCCGCGCCGCCGCCGGCCAGCCCCGGCATCGAGCACACCTGCGCCGCCAGGTCGACGCCCACCTTGAACGGCCCGCGCAGATTCAGCACGGCCCATGCGCCGTCCAGCGTGCCCGCGGCCTGCGCCGTGTCGCCGCGCGCCACGGCGCGGCGGCAGGCCACGACGAGGTTCTCGAGTTCGACACGGCCCTCGGCCGCCGCGCGCTGCGGCCCCAGCGCCGCGAACCAGGCGCCGTGGCGGGTCTGCGCCGCGGCCAGCGCCGCCGCCCCGCTGCCGGTGTAACGACCTTCGGTGACGAGGTGCTCGTCGGCGTAGGCCTGCACACTGACGAGCAGGTCGAAGCGGTCGCCCGCCAGCGGGCGCACGAAGCTCTTGTCGACGAGCGAGGTCACGACGTCCAGCGTCCAGGGCGGATCTTCGAGCAGCGAGAGGTCGATCACCGCCTCGGCTGATTCGAGCGTGAAACCCCCTTCGAACACCGACAGCTGGGCCAGCGCGGCCTTCTCGGCGGTGGGCAGCAGGCCCCAGCTCCAGTCGAAGGTGGCGCGCAGCGTGGCCTGGCGGTCGAGCCGGCCGCCGCTGCTGGCCAGCAGCTTGAAACGTTCGCTCATGCGCGCCAGCAGCGCACGCGGTGCCAGCGTGCGCACACGCGCGGCGGCCAGCTCGATGGCCAGCGGCAGGCCGTCGAGCAGACCCACCAGCGTGGTGATGGCCGCCTCGTCTTCCGCGCCGGGCGCGAAGTCGCGCTTGGCGGCTGCGGCGCGGCGCGTGAACAGCGTCTGCGCGTCGGGCGTGGGCAACGGCGCCAGTGCCAGCGTCTGCTCGCCGGGGATGCCCAGCACTTCGCGCGTGGTGACCAGGAAGAGGGCATCGGCGGCGCCGTCGAGCCAGCGGCCGAGCGTGGTTTCGGCCAGGCGCGCCAGGTGCTCGAAGTTGTCGAGAATGACCAGGCAGCGTCCGCGTCCGGCGATGGCCTGCCCGAGCTGCACGACCGGGTCTTCCTGCCCCAACGGCATCTGCAGGCCCTGTGCGACGGCGCCGCACAGGCCTTCCAGGCTGCGCGCAGGCGCGAGGTCGCAGAACCACACGCCGCCTGGGAAGTCGCCCATCCAGGCCCAGCCGAAACGTGTCGCCAGGCGTGTCTTGCCGCCGCCGCCGATGCCCAGTACGGAAACCAGCCGGACGCCTTCGTCGAAGTGCCGCGCCAGCGCCTGCAGCGGCTCGCGGCGGCCGACGAAGGCGTCGCGCTCGGACGGCAGGCTGTGGCGCAGCTCGCGCAGCGGCAGCCACAGGTCGCCCTGGCGCACCACGCGCCAGACCTTGGCAGCGTCCGGCGGCGGCGTGAACGGCGCACCTTCTTCGCCGGCTTCGTAGAGCTGCAGCGGCACCGGCAGCCCCTTGACCTGCCAGTGGCCGTGCGAGACGACGCGGTGCGGCGTGGCGCCCAGGGCGTCGACGGCGGCCTGCGTCAGCAGCGTCTGGCCGCCCAGCGCGGTGGACATCACGCGCGCCGCCAGCGGCTTGTTGACACCGTCGACCTCGAAGGGCTTGGCGCCCAGCGCCACGTCGTCAGCCGATGCCTCGCGGATGGAGACCGGCCCGACGTGCAGCCCGGCGCGGGCCTTCAGCGGTACCGGCAGCGCTGCCAGTGCGCGGTGGTAGGCCAGCGCGTAGCCCAGCGCGTCGGCGGCCTGCGCGAACAGCAGCAGAAAGCCGTCGGTCTTGTCGATTTCCTGCCCGCGCCACTGGCGCAGCAGGTCGCGCGCCACGCGGTCGTGCGCCGCCGAGAGCGCGGTCGCCGCCTCGTCGCCCAGTTGCTGGGTGAGGGCGGCGCTGTCCACCAGGTCGGTGAGCAGCAGGGCGACGGGCGTCTGCATGGCGCGCGACCCTAGGCCAGGCCGCGCACGGGCAGTCCGGCGCTGCGCTGCAGCCAGTTCTCGGCGGCGTAGGGGGCCGTGCCGTCGGTGATGTGCAGCGTGTAGGCCAGCCGGCTGCGCGGGCTGCGGTTGGGTGGGCTGTAGTGCGGCAGCAGCCCCGGGAAGACGACCAGCGTGCCGGCGGCCACAGGCAGCGGGCGCGCTTCGCTGGTCGTCGGCCAGGGTGTGCCGTCCAGTGCGTGCATCACCAGGCGCGGCGGGCTGCCATCGGCCGGGCGTTCGCAGACGTACTGCTCGCGCAGCACGCTGCCCGGCCCGCGGTGGCCGCCGGGCTGCACCCAGAGGCAGCCGTTGTCGAGCGTGGCGTCTTCGAGCGCAAACCAGAAGGTCGTCACCGTCTGCGGCGTGGTGACGAAAAAGCTGGCGTCCTGGTGCCAGCCGACCTCACCGCCGATGTGAGGCTGCTTGAAGATGAGCTGGCTTTGCCACACCTGTGGCCGCACCAGACCCAGACCGGCGGCCAGCGCGGCGAGGGCCGGGCCGTGCGAGAAGACCTGGAACACGGGGTCGAGGTCGTGCAGCGCGTGACCGATCTTGTTGATGCTGAGGTCCTTGGGCACCCGCAGCCGGCCGGCTTCGTCGAGCGCCTCTTCCTCGAAGAAGCAGTGCACGGCCTCGGCCGAGGCCAGCAGCGCGGCGTCGGCCAGCTTGCTGCGGTCGCGTGTCGAGAAGCGGCTGCTGTGCGCGCCGGGCTCGAAGGCGGCGACGATTTCGTGCGCGCGGCGGCACGCGGCCGCCAGTTCGTCGGCGGGCTTGAAGCCGGGCAGCACCAGGAAGCCGTCGTGGTGCCAGGTCTCGAGTTGGTCGGAGGTCAACATGTGTTGCGTGCAGGCGTCGGTCAGGTGGGCAAGGGCGCGGCGGGCTTCTGGTTTTCACGAAGTTCGGTCCGACGGCGCGGCATCATCCGATGCTATTCGCCCGGCCCGATCCGGGCGCCAGGCTGCCCGGATCGGCGGCCTCAGCCATCCCGTCACTTCCGGAGTCATGCCCATGTCCGCTTCCCGCACCCCCATGCACCACGCGCTGGCCGCCGCCGCGCTGACGCTGCTGAGCACCGGCGCTGCCGCGCAGGCCAGCGCTGGCCAGCTGCAGACCATCACCGTCACGGCCGAACGCCGGCTGGAGAACATCCGCGACGTGCCCAGCTCGGTGAGCGCGCTGCAGGGCGAGATCCTCGAAGTGCTGAACAGCGGTGGCCAGGACATCCGCCTGCTGTCCGGGCGTGTGCCCAGCCTGAACATCGAATCCAGCTTCGGCCGCGCCTTCCCGCGCTTCTACATCCGTGGCATCGGCAACACCGACTTCGACCTGAACGCCAGCCAGCCGGTGAGCCTGGTCTACGACGATGTTGTGCAGGAGAACCCCATCCTGAAGGGTTTCCCGATCTTCGACATGGAGCGCATCGAGGTGCTCAACGGCCCGCAGGGCACACTCTTCGGCCGCAATTCGCCGGCCGGCGTGGTGAAGTTCGAGTCGGCCAAGCCCGGCAAGAAGTTCGAGGGTTATGCGCTGGCTTCACTGGGCCGTTTCACGGCGCTGAACGTCGAGGGTGCGGTGAACGTGCCGCTGTCGCCCACGGTGTCGCTGCGCGTCGCCGCGCAGTCGCAGAACCGCGACGACTGGGTCAGCAACACCTACGCAGCCGGGCCGACGCGCGAGCTCGAGGGCTACAACGACAACGCTGCCCGCCTGCAACTGCTGTGGACACCCAGCAAGGACTTCAGCGCGCTGTTCAACGTGCACACGCGCGACCTCAAGGGCTCGGCCCGTGTGTTCCGCGCCAACATCATCGCGCCGGGCACCAACAACCTGGTGGCCGGCTTCGACGAGACCAAGGTCTCGCAGGACGGCATCAACAGCCAGAAGGTCAGCAGCACCGGCGGCAGCCTGCGCCTGCGCTGGGACATGGGCAACGGCATGGCGCTGAACAGCATCACCGGCTACGAGACGGTGGATTCGCTGAGCCGCGGCGACATCGACGGCGGCTTCGGTGCCAGCTTCCTGGGTGCGGGCAACTTCGGCCCGGGCAACATCCCTTTCGACGCCGAGTCGGCCGACGGCATGCCCAAGCACAAACAGTTCACGCAGGAAGTGCGGCTGGAAAGCACCGGCAGCGGCGCGCTGCAGTGGCTGGCCGGCGTCTACTACTTCGACGAGCGGCTGAAGATCGACAGCTTCAACTACAGCAGCCTGGGCGGCAACACCCTGAACGGCCTGGCGCGCCAGGACCAGGACAACAAGGCCTACGCGCTGTTCGGCAGCGTGAACCTGGAAGTCAGCCCGCAGCTCAAGCTGCGCGGCGGCCTGCGCTACACCAAGGACGAGAAGGATTTCTACGCCGACCGCCTGATCGCGCCGCCCTTCAGCCCCACCTTCATCGGCCGCCGCACGGCCGAGACCAGCGCCACCAACACCAGCGGCGACGTCAGCGCCACCTACGCGCTCGACAAGACGACCAACGTCTACGCCCGCGTGGCCACGGGCTTCCGCGCCCCGGCCATCCAGGGCCGGCTGCTCTTCGGCGACACGCTGTCGGTGGCCAAGAGCGAGAAGGTCACGTCGTATGAAGCCGGCGTGAAGGCCGACCTGATGAACGGCCGTGCGCGTGTCTCGGCTGCCGTCTTCAACTACACCATCAAGAACCAGCAGCTCACGGCGGTGGGCGGCGCGGCCAACTTCAACCAGCTCGTCAACGCTGCCAAGACGGCGGGTCAGGGGGTCGAGTTCAACACCCAGTGGCTGGCCACCGAGAACCTGCTGTTCACGCTGGGCGGCAGCGTCAACAAGACGAAGATCAAGGACCCCGGTCTGCGCGTCGACGCCTGCGGCAGTGGTTGCACGGTGCTCGACCCCATCACCGCACCCATCAACCCGGCCATCGGCAAGTTCGCGCCCACGGTGTCCATCGACGGCAACTCGCTGCCGCAGGCCCCGCAGACGACGCTGAACTTCACCGCCCGCTACGCCATGCCGGTGGCCGGTGGCGACCTGGTGCTGCTGACCGACGTGGTCTACCGCAGCAAGATCAACTTCTTCCTCTACGAAAGCACCGAGTTCACCGGCAAGGCGCTGACCGAAGTGGGCGTGCGCGCCGGCTACAACTTCGGCAACGGCAAATACGAGGCCGCGGCCTTCGTGCGCAACCTGGCCAACACCATCCGCGTGGTGGGTGGCATCGATTTCAACAACCTCACCGGCTTCATCAACGAGCCGCGCACCTTCGGCGTCAGCTTCAAGGCGAACTTCTGAGGATGAGGCGGGCGCTGGCGGCGGCTGCGCTGGCGGCTGGGGCCCTCGCGGTCCAGGCGCAGCCGGCGATCATCTTCGAGCTCGGTGGCAAGAACGACAAGAGCTTCGGCCAGGCGGCCTGGGAAGGCGCCGAGCGCTGGAAGAAGGCCACCGGCAAGCCCTACCTCGAGTTCGAGATCGCGGGCGCCGCGCAGCGTGAACAGGCCGCGCGCCGCTTTGCGCAACGCGGCGCCAACCCCATCGTCGGCGTCGGTTTTCCGCAGGCCAGCAGCATCGAGGCCGTGGCACGTGAGTTCCCGAAGCTGAGCTTCGCCATCGTCGACATGGTGGTGGCGCTGCCCAACGTGCAGAGCTTCGTCTACCGCGAACACGAAGGCGCCTTCCTCGCTGGCCAGCTGGCAGCGCTGGCCAGCAAGAGTGGCAAGCTGGGTTTCGTCGGCGGGCAGGACATTCCCCTCGTGCGCAAGGTGCTGTGCGGCTACGAGCAGGGCGCGCGGTACGCCAACCCGAACGTCCAGGTCATCAGCGCGATGACGGGTACGACCAACGCCGCCTGGACCGACCCCGCGCGCGGCGCCGAGCTCACGCGCACGCAGGCCGCGCAGGGCGCCGACGTGATCTTCGCCGCCGCCGGCACCACCGGCCTGGGTGTGCTGCAGGCCGCCGCCGACCTGGGCCTGCTGGGCATCGGCGTCGACAGCAACCAGAACGGCCTGCACCCCGGGCGCATGCTGACCTCGATGCTCAAGCGCACCGACGTGGCGGTGTTCCAGGCCTTCAGCGGCGTGCAGCCCGGCGTCACCACGCTGGGGCTGAAGGAAGGGGGGCTCGACCTGGCCTACGACGAACACAACGCCAGGCTCGTGACGCCCGCGATGCGCGCCAGCGTCGAAGCCGCCAAGGCCGACATCATCGCCGGCCGGCTGGTGGTGGCCGACTGGACTGTCGCCAAGGCCTGCCGCTGAGTTTTCAACCGCTGTTGACAGGCTGGAACATCGCCTCCATGCCGGCGCTCAGGTCGCCCAGCGCGGGCATGAGCGTCGGCAGTTCGGCGTGTTCGACCTTCAGCGTGGCGGCCGCGGCGTCCCAGTGGACGGGCAGGCCGATCAACCGCGCCACCTTCACGGGCAGGCTGGCGGCGATGGCTTCGTCGGCCAGCTGCAGCGCGTCGACGCGCGCGCGCCAGGCGGCCATGTGCAGCAGCGCTGCCATCGGCGACGCCGGCCGGGCCTGCGCCGGGTCGGTGTGGGCCTGCAGCGGCACGGCGAACTCGGCCGGAAACTTCCAGCGCAGCGCCAGCTCGGCACTCACCTCGCCGTAGTGGTAACCCAGCGCGGACAGTTCGGCCGCCGCGCGCTCGGCGGCCAGCGGGTGGCAGTGGGCGTCGATGGGCCGCATCAATGCCGGTTGCACCGCGTGCATCAGCAACTGCCCCAGGCCGTGCACCAGGCCCAGCGTGAAAGCGAGGTCGCTGTTCTGCCCGGCGGCGGGGGCCAGCCAGCGGGCGCCGCAGGCCGTGTGCAGGCTGTGGCGCCAGAACTGCGGCAGGTCGAAACCCGCCATCGGCTTGAAGGCCCCGACCATGCCGCAGCCGATGACCAGGTTGCGCACCATCACGAAGCCCAGCATGCGCAGGGCGTCGTCCACCGTGCCGATGCGGCGCGAGACATGGAAGTAGGCCGAGTTGGCCAGCCGCAAGGTCTTGGCGCTGAGCACGGGGTCGGCCGCCAGGCCGGTGGCGATCTCTTCGACGGCGACGTCGTCGCGGCTGAAGCTCTGGATGAGCTGCTGCACGACGCGGGGCACGGCCGGCAGCGGCTGGGGCGAGTCGAAGATCTTCGCGAGCGTCACGGGGCGTTCTCCTGGGCGGGCCTTGTCACGGGGCAGGGCGTATCCAAGAGCTATCGGCCACGGGCCGCGTCTCTTGCACCCGGCATGACACCAAGTTTGATGCAGCGCAAGTCGAGGGTTCAAGCGCGGGCCGGGCGGGCCGATGAACTGAAGGCCTCCTCTCCCACGAGCCCCTCATGGACCTCAGCTCCGCCCCCGAACTTGCACCGGCCACCCCGCCGGCTCTGTCCGCCCTGAGCGGTGTGCACTACCTCGTCGACGCCTGCGAGCGCAGCGTGCTGTTCATGGACACGCTGCGCGAGCGCGGCAATCGCTACACCGCGCACCTGGAGGCCGGCGAGCCGGCGCTGCTGAAGTTCGAGCACGAGATGGTGCTGGACGGACGCGACCTGCCGCGGCCCTGCAACTACGCGCTGCTGCATGTACGGCCGCCCGCCGACGCGCCCACCCAGCCCGGCGCCCGGCCGCTGGTGGTGGTGGACCCGCGGGCCGGCCATGGCCCGGGCATCGGCGGCTTCAAGAACGACTCCGAGGTCGGCGTGGCGCTGCGCGCCGGCCACCCGGTGTATTTCGTCACCTTCCGCCCGCAGCCCGAGGAAGGCCAAACGTTGTTCGACGTCATGCACGCCGAGGCGCGTTTCCTGGAAGCCGTGATCGCGCGCCACCCCGACAGTGCCGCCCGTCCCGCGGTCATCGGCAACTGCCAGGCCGGCTGGGCCAGTGCCATGCTGGCCGCCACCCGCCCCGAACTCTTCGGCCCGCTGATGCTGGTGGGTGCGCCGCTGTCCTACTGGGCCGGAGGCGACCAGATGAACCCCATGCGCTACAGCGGCGCCACACTGGGCGGCGCCTGGCTGGCGGCGCTGACAGCCGACCTGGCCGGCGGCCGCTTCGACGGCGCGCACCTGGTGGAGAACTTCGAGAAGCTCAACCCGGCCAACACGCTGTGGAGCCGTCATTACAAGCTCTGGTCGCAGGTCGACACCGAGGCTGCGCGTTACCTCGAGTTCGAGCGCTGGTGGGGCGGCTACTTTCGCATGACGGGCGAAGAGATCGAGACCATTGTCGAAGACCTCTTCGTCGGCAACAAGCTGGCCCGCGGCAAGGTGATGGACGGCACTGCCGCGATCGACCTGCGGCAGATCACTGCGCCGGTGGTCGTCTTCGCCTCGTGGGGCGACAACATCACGCCGCCGCCGCAGGCGCTGAACTGGATCGTGGACGTCTGGGGCAGCGAGCGTGCCATCGCTGCGGCCGGCCGCGTCATCGTCTACGTGCTGCACGAGTCGGTGGGCCACCTGGGCATCTTCGTCGGCGCCGACATCGCGAGGAAGGAGCACGATCAGATCGTCAACTCGCTGGACGTCATCGACCACCTGCCCCCCGGCCTTTACGAGATGAAGCTGGTGCACAAGAACGGCGAGGAGCCGCAGCGCTGGGACGGGCTGGAGCCGGGCAGCTACACCGTGCAGTTCCAGCACCGCACGATGGACGACCTGCGCGCCCTCAACCCCGAAGGCCGGGCCGAGGAACAGCTCTTTTCGACGGTGGCGCGCTTTTCCGAGATGCAGACCGCGCTCTACAAGGCCTGGGTCCGCCCCTGGCTGCAGGCCCTGCCGCTGCGTGCCGTGGGCGATGCCCTGGTGGACCTGCACCCGCTGCGCCTGCAGCGCCGCGGGTTCTCTGACAAGCACCCGGCGGCCGCGCCCGTGGCGGCGCTGGCGCAGCAGGTGCGCGAGCACCGCCATGCGCTGCCCGACGACCACCCGGCCCGGCAGTGGGAACGCGCCGTATCCACTTGCCTGGAGAACAGCCTCGATCTCTACCGCGACCTGCGCGACCAGGCCGTCGTGCAGTGCGCGCGGCTGGCCTACGGGCCCCTGGGCCTGGGCGCCTGGCTGCGGCCCGAACCGCCGGACGAGGTGGGCGCCCTCGCACGCGCCGAGGCCGAGATCGCCAGCCTGCGGCGCGATGTGCTGCCGCGCATCGGCGAGGGTGGCCTGGCGCAGGCCGTCTGCCGCGTGGTGCTGGCCGGCATGGTGTCGATCGGAGCCTTCGAGCGCCGCAGTTTCCGGCTGGCGCGGCTGCTGTCCGAGCTGCAGACCGTCGCCGGCCCGCGCGCTGGCAGCAAGGTGATCGACTGGCGGCGTCTGTTGCACGAAGAGGCGCGCATCGCCGCCGTGGCGCCGGTGGAAGCGCTGAACGCGCTGGGTGAGATGCTGCCCCAGCCCGCCCAGCGCGAACACGCGCTGGCCATGGCCGCTGCGGTGCTGATGATCGAGCCCACGCTCGACAACCCGCGCTCGGAGATCATCGAACTGCTCATCCAGACGCTGGGCGTGGACCCCGCGCGGGTGATGGACCTGGCCTGCCGGCTGACCTCGCCGATGGCGGCCGCGCCGCCGCCACGGCGGGCGCGCCGCAAGCGGCCAGGCAAGGCAGTGCGGCAGCCATGATGCGGCCCCCGCGTCTCGTCATCTTCGGCCTGGCCCGCGGCGACAGTGCCGAGGCCTTGCGGGGGCTGCTGGGCTGCGGCGGTGCTGCGCGCCTGGAGGTCTTCGACATCCCGGGCGACAGCGACCAGGCCTTCGCCGTGCTGCATGTGCTGACCGGCGCCGCGCAGACCTGGCGGCTGGCGCGCCGGCTCGACGGCTGCAAGCTGCAAGGCCGCCGCTTGCAGGCCTGGGTGCCGACCATGCCCTGGCGCTGAACCCGCCCACGGGCCGCGGCCCTAGACTGGTGGCCCCATGCAGACGCTGAACCTGGGCCGCCGGTCCTACACCGAGACCGAGACCGCCATGCGCGCCTTCACTGCCGCGCGCATGCCGTACACGGAGGACGAACTCTGGCTCGTCGAGCATGAACCCGTATTCACGCACGGCATCGCCGGCCGCGAGGCGCATGTGCTGGCCGCCGGCGACATCCCCGTCATCCGCACCGACCGCGGCGGCCAGGTCACCTTCCACGGCCCGGGGCAGGTGGTGGCCTACCCGCTGCTGGACCTGAAGCGCCTGGGCATCTACGTCAAGGAATACGTCTTCCGCATCGAGGAAGCCGTGATCGACACGCTGTGGGCCAGCGGCGGTGTCGTCGGCCACCGCGTGCGCGGTGCGCCCGGCATCTATGTGCGGCTGGACGACCCGTTCAGTCATGCGCGTCTGGTCACGGGCAGCCTCGACCCCTTTCTGGGCCTCGGGAAGATCGCCGCTCTGGGCATCAAGGTCAGCCGCCATTGCAGTTACCACGGCGTGGCGCTGAACGTAGCGATGGATTTGGAACCTTTTTCGCGCATCGACCCCTGCGGTTATGCCGGGCTGAAGACGGTGGATCTGCGCATGCTGGGCCTGCCAGCGGCGTGGGAAGACGTGGCGGCGCAACTGGCGAAGCACCTTCAAACGCGGCTCGCTGGCTGAGGTGACCTGGCGCTGCGAACTGGGGGCGTGACCGGCGTCTTTCGACCATTGAAAAGTCTGGCGTAACGGCCAAGGGCTGACGCTGGCGGCGGGCGACGGGCGGCGGGCGGCGGGCGGCTGTCGGCTGCCGGGCCAGCCGGGTCGCAATCTGGTCGCCCTGGGCGGCGTACCCATAGGGCCGAGCCAGTTTGGCCAGCGGCGGTTTCGCCAGCGCCGCACCGTCGGACCCGGGCGAAACCTTCAACGGTCCCCCGAGCAACTTGCTGCCCTGCGCAGGACGTTGGCGCGCGGTCTGCGCCCGGGCATGGCGCAGACAGGTCACGCCGCACTTGGGCACCGCGCGGACGCTGCCTTCCCCTCGGGCGAAGGCGTCGGCGTAGCGCTGTGGTGGCGGGCCGACGCAGTTATCGCGGCAACTCATCGTGCGCAGCCGCAGCTGCCGACGCGCACTTCGGTGCAGCAGCAGGTTGACCACGGCTGGCAGATCTTGGCAGCGTACGCCTCGAGGCGGTCCTGTCTACCGGTGTCAACTTGTGCCGTCAGTCAGGTCGATGACGCCTGAAAGGTGCTCTATCGACGCAACCACCGTGCCGGCGTTGGACCAAGGTGGTCAGCGTTGCCCTAGACTGCTTTGATGTACGACGGAAGCTCCTACGAGCGGGCGACCTGGTTGGGATTCGCCGCAGCCGCCTTGCTGATGTTCGGCATGCTGGGCTGGTGGGCGAACGACAGCCTGTCTGACGAATTTGCTGCCGTCGGCGTTGAAGTCACACATCTGTCGCGCGTCAACAGCATCCCGGTGGCCATGGCTCTGCGCGACGTTCGTCGCCTGGCCGAGTCGCTCGATGACGACCTGGCAGACAGCGGAACCCTTTGGCGGCGTGAACAACTTGTCCGCGAGCGCAACGCGCTGTTTTCCGGCGCCGAGACGGTTGATGTTCTGGTTGCAGGATCACAGCAGCGGGCGCTCACCACCCGTGACGACGCTTTCGACCCGCAGGTCTGGCAACCACAGCTTGCCGGGTTGACGCGGCCTGGCAAGGCCATGATGGGTTGGGCCTATGAACGCGAAGGCAGCTGGTGGCTGCCCGTGTTCTATCGTCTGCGCAACGGCAACGTCATCGTCACCAGTTTGCCGACCAGTGCTCTGGTTGCTGAGTGGGCGGGGCCCGCTCTTCCCGGCGTCAGCCCCATCGGTATGCGGGGGCCTGGTGATCGGGTGCTGTTTCGGCAGCCCTTCACACCGCAGATGTTTGGCTCCGATGGCTCGGGTACGGCCATCGCGCGACAGATGAAGGAGCAGATTGACTTGGGGCAACGCAACGGCCTGGTCCGCGCCGTGTCCGTCGAGACGGATGGCATCGAGCGGCTGATCGGCTGGACGATCGTGCCAGGCAGTGATGTGCGCCTTCTGGTGGCCGTGGACGCGAGCCAGGTCGCGGCACGCTGGCGCGCGCAGACGGCGCCCAAGTTTGCGGCCATGGCGGCGCTGATGGCCCTGGCGCTGGCAGTCGCCGTGTTCTTGCGCCGGCGCGAACTGCAGGCATGGCGGTCCGAGCAGGCCAAGAGCGCGCACGCTCAGCAGGCACAGGCGATGGTGCGCCAGGCGCTTGACGCGAGCCACGACACGACCTGGTTGTGGCAGCGTGGCGCTGGCGCTGGCACGCTGCGCTTCGATGCTGATCTGGCCCGGTTGCTGGACGTGTCGGTGTCGGCGGGGCCGGCGGAGGACACGCACAGCCTGGACTTCCTGCTTTGGCACGTCCGGCAAGCCGACAGATCCCGCATCACGCACTCCTTGGCACAAGCCCCTGACACGGCCGACAGCGTCTACGAGGTCTTCGAGGCGGTCGGCGGCGATGGCCTGCCGCGCCATTTCGTCCTCAAGGGCGGCGCCATCGTCTCGGGCTCGCCAGGCGTGGCCCGGCTGGCGGGCACCCTGCGTGATGCGACGCGGCTGGTGCGCAGCCAGCAGGATCTGACACGTACGACCGAGACGCTCGAGCGAATGTGCAGCCTTGCCCGCATTGGCGCCTGGGAGGCAGATGTCGACAGTGGGCGTATGCAGCTCAGCGCCGTGGCGCGCGAACTGCACGGGATCGGCCCAGAGGAGCCCTTGCCGCCCTGGCGCGACTTTCAGGGTGCTTTCGATGGTGATTCCGCCGCGCGACTGCAAGTGGCGAAACTTCGATTGGTGGACCACGGGGAGGGTTATGACCTCGTCCTCCCCATCCGCCCGATTGGCCCGACTGGAGGGGGCACACGGTGGGTGCGTACGGTCGCGTCACCGCATTTCGAGGGGGGCGCAGTCGACCGCATGGATGGCGCTGTCCAGGACGTCACCTCGCTCGTGGAAGCGCAGGCCCGTGAGTCTGCCTTGAGCAGCCGTGCACGCATGCTCGCGGAAGCGGTGGCTGCGTCCACGCAACTGGTCTTGGTGACCGATCGCGACCAGCGCATCACCTGGTGCAACGAGGCCTTTGTCAAGCTGTCCGGATGGACGCTGGAGGAAGTGCTCGGCAGGAAGCCCTCGGCGCTGCTGCAGCGCGGCACCGTGCCCGAGGCTATCAACGCGGTGATGCGACGGCGCATCCAGGCACACCAGGCCTTCTCGGGCATCCGGCTGCAGAACTTCAGCAAGGGCGGGAAGGCGTATTGGGTCGATATCGAGGTGCGGCCGATGGTCGACGAGGCCGGCGAGCTGGAGGGCTTCGTCGGTGTGCAGACCGATGTCACGCGCGACATCGAACGCGAACAGGCCCTGATGGAAGCCACCCGGCGTTTTGACCGCGCGACCGAGAACGCAGCCATCGGCCTGTGGGAGCTTGACCTCTCGACGAACGTGGCGCGGTGGAACGGGCAGATGTTTCAGAAGTTCGGCTTCGATGCCGCGTGCGGGCAGCCGGGTATCGAGGAGATGTGGGCGACGTTGCATGAAGAGGGCCGTGCGTCGTGGAGAACGGACTTTCTGCGGCACGCGGCCGACCCGACGGCCGACCGATGGCGGGGCGAGTTCCGGGTGCCCAAAGCTGCGGGTGGATGGCGCTGGCTGCGCTGTGAATGTGCCTTCGAGCGGGCCGACGATGGCCGCGCGCTGCGTGCGTTGGGCACAGCGGTGGATGTGACGGCAGAGCACGAAGCGGTTGACGAACGCGCCGCGCGCGCCGAGGCCGACGCCCGCAACCTGGCAAAAACAGCTTTCCTGTCGCGCATGAGCCATGAACTGCGCACCCCTTTGAACGCCGTGATCGGCTATGCACAACTGCTGGGCGGCGGTGCCACGCCGCTGCCGGAATCTGCGCTCGAACGGATCAAGCGCATCGAGCGCTCGGGCTGGCATCTGCTGGCCTTGATCGATGATGTGCTGGACCTGTCGCGCATCGAAAGCCATGCGATGAGCGTCATTCCGGTGAGAGTGTCGCTGTGCGACGTGGCCAAGGAAGCGGCGTTGCTGGTGGAGCCGCACGTGCTGAAGATGGGGCTGACGCTGAATCTGGATCTGCCCGATTTGTGGGTGCATGCAGACGCGACGCGCGTGCAACAGATCCTGTCCAACCTGCTGAGCAATGCCGTCAAGTACAACCGGTCCGGTGGCACGGTATCGGTACGCCTGCTCCGGCAAGACACCATGGCCTGCGTGGAGGTTGCGGACACGGGCCTGGGGCTGACGGCCGAACAGCAGGCCATGTTGTTCGAGCCCTTCAACCGGCTCGGCCGTGAGTTCAGCGGCATCGAGGGCACCGGCATCGGGCTGTCGATTGCGCGCGCGCTGGCCACGCTGATGGGCGGCGACATCACCGTCAGCAGTGTCGCGGGGCAGGGGTCGGTGTTCACCTTGTCTTTACCGCTTTCTCTGCCGCTGGCTGATCCAGGAGCGCAGGCCTTCGAGCCTGAACTGTCGGTAAATGCGCCGTTGTCGGACTGCACGCTCGACGTTCTCTGCGTCGAGGACAACGAGATCAATGCCATCGTCCTCGAGGAGTCCATCCGCAGGCTGTGGCCCTCATGGAACGTTCGTCATGCCGCCACGTCGGCCAGCGCGCTGGAGGCGTTGCGCCGTGCGCCTTGCGACCTGATGCTGCTCGATATCAACTTGCCCGACCAGACCGGTTTGCAAATGCTGGCCCAGGCCCGGCTGGAGAACCTGGTGACGGCGTCGCAGGTGGTGGTGCTCTCGGCCGATGTGATGCCCGAGACAAGGCGCGCTGCCCGCGACGCCGGGATCACGCTTTTCCTGGACAAGCCTTTCCGTCTGAGCGACTTGAAGCGGACAGTGGAGCAGGCCGCCCTGCCGGCGGCGGGTTGAGAGCGCCGGATCGCTCAGGCAGCGATGGCCGCCACGGGCAATGACAGCCCTCGGGGTTCCCTGCCCAAGGTCGGCTGGTCTTTTCTGCCGCCGCTCGTCCGCGGCCACGCCGAGGGCAGCGGACCCGGCCGGTGGATATGAAACCCCTGGGCAAAGTCCACGCCGAGAACGACCAACTGCTGAAGCACCGCTTCGTTCTCGACAAATTCGGCGATGGTTTTCAGGCCGACCACCTTTGCCACGTCGATGAAGCAGCGCACCGTGGCGGCGTTCAGCGGGTCGGTCAGTACATCGCGCACGAATTGACCATCGATCTTCAGGTAGTCGAGCGGTAACTTCTTCAAGTAGCCGAACGAGGACGCACCCGCACCGAAGTCGTCCAGTGCGATGCGCAAACCCAGGTCCCGTGCCTGCTCCATGAACTTGGCCGCATCGGTCAGGTTGGTGATGGCCGCCGTCTCAGTGACCTCGAGGATCAAGTGCTCGCAGACGGCGGGGCCGGCCGCTGCGAAGACATCGATCGCCCAGCTGTGAAAGCTGCGGTCTCCTACCGACTGCCCCGACAGATTGATGGCCGCCGACGGTGCCTCGCCCCGTTCGAGCAGGCCGCGCAGCCAGTCAATCGCATGGCGCACGACCCAGCGGTCGACGCCGCCCATCAGGTGAAAACGCTCTGCGCTGGGAATGAAGGCGCCGGGCGGGACCAATGATCCGTCGACATCGACCATGCGCAGCAGCAACTCGAATTTTGCGGGCATGCAGTCGCCTTGCAGGGGCACGATGCGCTGCCCGTGCAGCACAAAACGGTCTTCGTCCAGTGCCCGCTCGACGCGGCTGGCCCACTGCGCTTCGCCCGTGGCATGAAGGATGTTCGCCTCGTCTTCCGCCAGGGCGACCACGCGGTTGCGGCCACCCTCCTTGGCGGCGTAACAACAGGCGTCTGCAGCCTGCATCAGCGAGGCTGTGTCGGCCCAACGGCTGTCGATGGCCACCAGCCCGATGCTGGTGCCCACCTTCATGCGGTGCTCGCCGTACACGAAGCGGAATTCGTCGAACATCGCGCAGATCTTTTGCCCCACCGCCTGCGCCGATGCCGCGCTGCATCCCATCAGCAACGCGGCGAACTCATCGCCACCCAGCCGCGCCACGGCATCGCCTTGACGCACCGCTTCGCACAGCATGCGGGCAATCTGCTGCAGCAGGCGGTCGCCTGCGGCATGTCCGCAGGTGTCGTTGACGACCTTGAAGTGGTCCAGGTCGATGCACAGCAGCGCATGGGATTGCGCTGGGTCGGCAATGGCCCCGTCCAGCGCCGCCTGCAGGCGGGGTTCGAAGTCGGCGCGATTGAACAGGCCCGTCAGCGGGTCATGACCCGCCCGATGCTCGGCTTCCGCCGAGGCGCGCGACAAATCACCCACCAGGCCGCGCACCTGCATCAGTGCGCGCCGTCCTTCCATGGCCTGCGCGGTGGCCTGGGCCAGGCAGCGCAGCACTTCGCGCTGGCGGTCACTCAAAGCGCGCGGCTCGCGGTCGATGACGCAGATCGTGCCGATGCATTGGCCGCTGCTCAGGCGCACGGGGGCGCCGGCGTAGAACCGGATGTCGGGCGCGCCAACGACGAGCGGATTGTCGGCAAAGCGCGCATCCAGGCTCGCATCGGGCACCTCGAACACGCCGTCTTGCAAGATCGCGTGCGCACAAAATCCCCCGTCGCGCGATGTCTGCGGGGCGCCGGCCAGGCCGTGATTGGCCTTGAACCACTGGCGATCTTCGTCGATCAGGCTGATCAGCGAAATCGGCATGTCGCAAACGGCGGCGGCGGCGTTGACCAAGGCATCGAACTCCGCTTCGGGCGGTGTGTCCATGACCGCAAGCGCCAGCAATGCGGCAAGGCGCTGACTTTCGTTGGCGGGAAGTGGTGCAGGTCGCATGGCGAACCTTCGAGTTGAGTGGAGTTGAATGGGGTTGATTCAGGACGGGGTTGTCCGGGGCTGTGCCGGACGTTGGGGCGACTATCCCCGCGCGTCGAACTGCAGGATTGCGCCGGCCATGCGGTCCAGCGGCAGCACCTGGTCCACCGCGCCAAGCTTGATGGCCTCTTTGGGCATGCCGAACACGACGCAGCTGGCCTCGTCCTGCGCCAGCGTGCGGGCGCCGCCGTCGTGCAGCTGCTTCATGCCGCGCGCGCCATCGTCGCCCATGCCGGTGAGCATGATGGCCAGCACGTCGCCGCTGGTGCAATCGGCCACGCTGCGGAAGAGCACGTCGACGCTGGGCTTGTGGCGGTTGACGGGCGGGCCGTCGGCCACTACCGCGTAGTACTGGCCCATCGACTTGCGCAGCTGCATGTGCTTGCCGCCGGGGGCAATGAGCACCACGCCGCGCTCCAGCCGGTCGCCGTCGCGCGCTTCGCGGATGTTCATCGCGCACAGCCCGTCCAGGCGCTGGGCATACATGGCGGTGAACTTCTCGGGCATGTGCTGCACGATGGCGATGCCGGGTGCGTCGCCGGGCAGGGCAGTGAGGATTTGCTCCAGCGCCTGCGTGCCGCCAGTGGAACTGCCGACGAGCACCGGCTTGTTGACCGACAGCGAATGGAGGCCGGCCGCCGACGCGGCGCGCGGCGGCGCCGCCGCAAGTGCCGATACGGGTCTGGCGAACGCAGCGCGTGGCGCCTGCAGTCGCGGCCGCGAGCGGGCGGCCGTCTTCAGCGCCTGCGTCAGCTCGCGTCGCGAGTCTTCCAGGAACTGCTTCAGGCCCAGCCGGGGCTTGGCCACCACGCACACCGCACCGGCGGCCAGCGCGTCCAGCGCGGCCTGGCTGCCGTCGGTGCTGAGCGTGCTGCAGATGACGGTGGGTATCGGGTCCTCGGCCATCTGCTGGCGCAGGAAGCTCAGGCCGTCCTGACCCGGCATCTCGATGTCCAGCAAGAGCACGTCGGGCCGGTTCTTGCGGATCATCGGCGCGGCGATCAGCGGGTTGGGCGCGCTGCCCATCAGTTCCAGCTCGGCGTCGCCCTGCAGCAGATGCTGCAGCGTCTGGCGCACCACGGCCGAGTCGTCGATCACGAAGACCTTGATCACTCTTCTTCTCCCTGGTGGCGCATCACACCGGCACCGTCGTGATTTCAGGTTCGTTGTCGCCCACCGTCCAGCCCAGCCGGCGGTAGCCGTTGCCCCCCAGTTCCTGGCCGAGCAGGTCGACGCCCAGCGAATGCAGCCTGTCCAGCGCCCACAACGCATTGGCAGCGCCGACGTTGCCTTCGGTCGGCCCGCTGCCCACGAGGCGCGGGAACATGTTGCCGCCCCCCACCACCCAGGCCTGGCACAAGCGAGGCTCGATCCCGCGCGCACGCAGCAGGGCCGACATCTGTAACAGCGCGGCTTCGCCGTGCGCTGTGCTGGCATGCACGCCGACTGCCGGCGGCCGCGCGTGCACTACGTGGCACATCGCGCCCACCGTGCGCCGTGGGTCGGTGAGCACCAGCGCAACACAGGAACCGAGCAGCGTTTCCATGCGTTCGCCCCGGTTTACGCAGCGCACGTCGCCAGGATGCAGCGTCACCGTGTCGACGTGCAATTGCCGCGCTGCCGGGACAAAGGCGGCCACCCTGTACTTCAAGTCGCTTCCTTGCGGAAGGCGCCGGGCGCCAGCACCTTCAGTGCGGTCTGACAGGGCACGCGGCCTTCGGCCGTGCCGAGGAAGAACAGCCCGCCCGGGCGCAGTTGCGTGAGCACGCGATCAACGACGGCGCTCTTGGTCGGCGGGTCGAAATAGATCAGCACGTTGCGCAGGAAGACGACATCGAAGGGCCCCAGGTTCTCGATCGGCGCGCACAGGTTCAGCTGGCCGAAGCGCACCCGTTCACGCAGCTTGTCGCTGATCTGCACCAAGCCGTCGGATTCACCCTCGCCGCGCAGGCAGTGGCGTTTCAGACGCTCGGGCGTCACGCCGCGCAGGCGGTCGGCCGGGTAGATGCCCTGGGATGCGCTCTGCAGCACGCGGTCGCTGATGTCGGTGCCCAGGATCGACCAGTCGCTGCCGATACGGCCCTTCTGCGCCATGTCGGCCAGCAGCATCGCGGTGCTGTAGGCCTCGTCGCCGAAGGACGACGCGGCGCTCCAGACGCGCGCCTGGCGCGGCTTTTCGCGCGCCAGTTCCTGTTCCAGCAGCGTGTAGTGCGCCGGCTCGCGAAAGAAGTAGGTTTCGTTGGTGGTCAGCAAGTCGACCGCCATCTGGAATTCGCCACCGTCGTCTTCGCCTTCGATCAGCGTCGCGTAGTCGGCAAAGCTGCCCAGGCCCAGGCGCTGCACGCGCGAGCCCAGCCGGGACGACACCAGCGACTGCTTGCTGGCCGCGAAGGACAGTCCCACCGCGGTATGCATCAGGCCAACGATGCGGTCGAAGCTGCGGTCGTCTAGGGTCAGGGTGGACATGGTGGGGGCGACGAGTCGAGGTCGGGTGTCGGGTTTCGGGTCAGGCGGCGAGCGCTACCTGCGTGGCTTCGCACAGTCCGGCCATCTCGCCCACGTCGAAGGCGCGGTCGGGATCGAGCAGGATGACGAAACGTTCGCCCACCTTGCCCATGCCGCTGATGAAGTCGCGGCGTACCGCAGTGCCGAAGGTGGGCGGCGGCTCGATCTGCGCCGCCGGGATATCGATGACCTCGCTGACGGCATCGACCAGCAGGCCCAGTTCGACGCGCTCGCCTTCGCGCACGGTGTCGAAGATCACGATGCAGGTCTTTTTCGTCACGCGCGCCGGCGGGCGGCCGAAGCGGGCGTGGAGGTCGATCACGGGCACCACCGAGCCGCGCAGGTTGATGACGCCCCGCACGAAGCTGGGCATCAGCGGCACGGCAGTCATCGCGCCGTGCTGGATGATCTCGCGCACGGTGCGGATGTCCATCGCAAAGATCTCGTCGCCCAGCAGGAACGTAAGGTACTGCGCGGGGGCTGCCGAGACGGCAGCCGGCCTGGCGCCGGTTGGGGCTGTGCTCATGGCAGCGTCCTTCAGTAGGGGCGGAAGTTGCCGGTGCCGGTGGCCGCCAGCGGCCGCAGCCCGCCAGCCGCCTTGGCTGGCGCGCGCAGCGGTGAGTTCGGGGCCCGGCGCTCCGGGAAGCCGCCGTCCCCCTTGCCCTTGCGCGGCGCCTCGGCGGCCGCGCTGCCCAGGTTGAAGAAGGACACCGACTGCTGCAGCTGTTCGGCTTGGCCGCTCAGCTCTTCCGAGGTCGCCGCCAGCTCTTCCGAGGCCGACGCGTTCTGTTGCGTGGCCTTGCTCAGTTGGCCCATCGCGCCGCCGATCTGCGTCACGCTCTGACTCTGTTCCTGCGACGCGGCGGCGATTTCTTGCACCAGCTCGCTGGTCTTCTGGATGCTGGGCACGATCTCGTCGAGCAGCTTGCCCGCGCGCTCGGCCGTGCTGACGCTGTTGCCGGCGAGGTCGCCGATCTCCTTGGCCGCTTCCTGGCTGCGTTCGGCCAGCTTGCGCACCTCGGCCGCCACCACCGCGAAGCCCTTGCCATGTTCGCCGGCGCGCGCAGCCTCGATGGCTGCGTTCAGCGCCAGCAGGTTGGTTTGGTAGGCGATGTCGTCGACGATGCTGATCTTCTGCGCGATCTGCTTCATCGCCTTCACCGTCTGCGTCACGGCGCTGCCGCCGTCGCCGGCTTCCTTGCTGGCCTTGGTGGCCATGCTGTCGGTGACCTTGGCGTTGTCGCTGTTCTGCGAGATCGACGCCGACATCAGGTCGATCGAGGCCGTGGTCTCCTCGACCGAGGCGGCTTGTTCGCTGGCGGCCTGCGACAGGCTCTGCGCCGTGGCGCTGACCTGGTTGGCAGCGCCTGTCAGCGCGTCGGCCGCGGCGCGCACTTCTTCGATGATGCTGGCCAGCTTTTCGCTGGTGCTGTTGGCGTCGCCCTTGACTTGGTCGAACACGCCCTCGGCCTGGCGCGTGATGCGCTGCGTGAGGTCGCCCGAGGCCAGCCCCGAGAACACGCGGCCGACGTCGTCGATGATGGCCGACAGCTTCTCGCTGGTGTCGTTGGCATCGTCCTTCACCTGGCCGAAGGTGCCGCTGTAGTCGCGGGTGATGCGCTGCGACAGGTCACCCGCCGACAGCGCGCCGAGCACGCGACCGACGTCGTCGAAGATCACCGAGGTGGTCTGCATCAGTGTGTTGACACCGTCGCACAGCACGGCGATGGGGCCGCTCTTGCCTTCGAGCGGGATGCGTTGCGACAAATCGCCATCGCGCGCTGCGCTGGTCACCTGCTGCGCTTGCTGCACCGCCTGCTCCAGCATGCGTGTGGCGCGCACCTGCGCGGTGACGTCGGTGGCGATCTTCACCACCTTCACCACGCGGCCCATCTCGTCGTTGACGGGCGCATAGACGGCCTGGATCCAGATCTCTTCGCCGGCCTTGGTGATGCGCGGGTAGGTGTCGCTCTGCGGCTTGCCGGCGTTCAGGTCGCGCCAGAACTGCGTGTAGGCCATGCCGTTGGCGAGTTCGGGGGCCACGAAGGTGCGGTGATGGCGGCCCTGGACCTCTTCAAGCGTGTAGCCCAGCGCCTGCAGGAAATTCTTGTTCGCCGTCAGCACGTTGCCCTGCAGGTCGAACTCGATGTAGGCGTAGCTCTGGTCGATGGCGTTCAGGATGCCGCGCGCGTTCTGGCGCTCCAGCTCGGCCTCGGTGATGTCGTAGCGCACGCCGAGGTACTTCATCGGCTTGCCGTTTTCGCCCATGATCGGTGCAATGACGGCGTCGACGTAGTAAGGCGTGCCGTCCTTGGCGCGGTTCTTCACCACGCCGCGGAAGATCTCGCCGCGGCCGATGGTCTGCCACATCTCCTTGAACACGGCCTTGGGCATGTCGGGGTGCCGCGTGGTGTTGTGGCCGAAGCCGATGAGCTCCTTCTTCGGGTACTTCGAGACCTCGAGGAACTTCTCGTTCACCGACAGGATGTCGCCCTTCTTGTCGGCCTCCGAGACGATGCTCGTGACGTTCATGATGTCGGTGCGCACCTTGAGCTCGGCCTCGACCTCGTCCAGCCGCTTCTGCACCTGGGCCAGCGTGGCCTCGATGTCGGTGCGCGCCGAGGCCTCACGGGCCCGCGCGGCCTCCAGTCGGCTGGCTTCCTCGGAAGCGGCTTGGAGCTCGGTGCCGGCGACGAGGCGCGCCACCCACGAGACTTGGGGCTGGTTCATGATGTTTGTCCTTCTGTAGAGGTTGTGAGGGCGCGGGAAAGGAGGGCCTGTGGCTCGGCGGCCAGCTGGCAGAGGGAATTGACGTCGAAGATCAGTGCGACCTCGCCGTTGCCGAGAATGGAAGAGCCCGACATGCCGCGCAGGCTGCGGAACATGCGGGCCAGGGGCTTGATGACGGTCTGGTGCTGGCCCAGCAGCTGGTCCACCAGCACCCCGTAGCGGCGGTTGCCGGCACGCAGTACCACGACGCTGCTGCGCTCCGGCGCGGTGCAGTCCAGCGCGTACAGATTGCGCAGGCTCACCACCGGCAGCACCTGGCCGCGCAGTTCGACCACACCGCGGCCGGCTGCGTCCAGCGGGCTGATGGTGGGGCCGGTCTCTATGACTTCCACCACCGCGTCCAGCGGCAGGATGAACTTCGAGCGGCCGACGCCGATCAGGAAGCCGTCGATGATGGCCAGCGTCAGCGGCAGGCGGATCTCGATGCGTGAGCCGGCGCCGGGCTCGCTGTACAGCGTGACCGTGCCACGCAGTGCCTCGATGTTGCGCTTGACGACGTCCATGCCGACGCCGCGGCCGGAGAGGTTGGTCACCTTCTCGGCGGTGCTGAAGCCGGGCGTGAAGATCAATCTGAGGATGGCCTCGTCGTCGGGCACCACCCCGGGCTCAACCAAGCCACGTTCCCAGGCCCGGTCCAGCACGCGCTGGCGCTGGATGCCGCGGCCGTCGTCGTCGATGCGGATCAGGATGCTGCCCGACTCGTGGCAGGCCGACAGCGTGAGCCGGCCCTGCGCTGGCTTGCCGGCGGCCTGGCGTTCCTCGGGCGGCTCCATGCCGTGGTCGAGCGCGTTGCGCACCAGGTGCATCAGCGGGTCGGCGATGCGCTCGACCACCGACTTGTCGAGCTCGGTCTCGCCGCCGACGATTTCGAGCTGCACGTCCTTGCCGAGTTCGCCCGCGGTGTCGCGCACGACGCGGCGAAAGCGCGAGAAGGTCTCGCCGATGGGCACCATGCGCAGTTGCAGCGTGCCGTTGCGGATCTCCTCGATCAGGCGGCCGATCTCGGCGTTGGCTTCGATCAGCGTGCCCTGGCGTGTCTGCCGCGCCAGCAGCGCCGCGCCGGCCCCGGCGATGACGAGTTCGCCCAGCAGGTTGATCACGT
>Ga0335397_10002709_pt1 | contig 24103 bp, 23 predicted proteins | sample MAT04_FD_205740 | JGI IMG/M metagenome (GOLD analysis project Ga0335397, IMG submission 205740) | Freshwater microbial communities from Lake Fryxell liftoff mats and glacier meltwater in Antarctica - MAT-04 (spades assembly) (version 2) ... | reverse complement strand
CGACGACGCGTGCGCGATCGCGACCAGCTGCGCCCCCTCGACCGCGTTGACCACCCCCTGCAGCTCCCCGGCGACCTCGAACAGCTCCTCGGGGTCCATGCCGGCGGCCTCGGCGACGAGCTGCACCCCCACCGCGGACGCCTCCGCGCGCAGGGCGGCGACGCGCTGGCGGAGTGGGCTGCTGGACATACCCACAGCATACTCGAACACACGTACGAATCAAAGGGATATCCACAGTCGATGCGGCTGGGGTCCCCTTTCGTCGCTCGCAAGGCGGGCGCGATGCACTCGGACGGACCCCGTTAACCGTTCGTCCGGGCTGGGAACGGCTTCGCGCGTGTTGCTCCGCCCAAGGCCACCCATGGCTGTGTAGCGTGGCATCCCGAACAGGTGTTCTAACCTGCCGGTCAGACCAGGAGGGCCAACTCGTGCGCGTGCTCGGCGTCGACCCCGGCCTGACCCGCTGCGGCCTGGGGGTCGTCGACGGCCGGCCCGGCCGCGCCGTCATGGTTGCCGTGGGCGTCGTGCGCACCCCGGGTGTCGCCGAACCGGGGGAGCGGCTGGTCTTCCTCGAGCGCGAGCTCGAGGCCTGGCTCGACCGGTTCGCCCCCGACGTGGTGGCCGTGGAACGGGTCTTCGCCGACGTCAACGTCGCCACGGTCATGACCACCGCCCACGCGACCGCGGTCGCGCTGCTCACGGCGACCAAGCGCGGCATCCCCGTGGTCTTCCACACCCCGACCGAGGTCAAGGCGGCGGTGACCGGCTCGGGCCGCGCCGACAAGGCCCAGGTCACGGCCATGGTCACCCGCATCCTCGGGCTCGAGGTGGCACCCCGCCCCGCCGACGCCGCCGACGCCCTCGCGCTGGCGATCTGCCACGTCTGGCGCGGGGCGCAGGTCGCCCGCCGCGACGCCCTGGCCGCCGACGCCAACGCCAACGCCAACGCCAACGCCGAGCAGGCCCGCCGATGATCGCCGCGGTGCGCGGCCCGGTCGTCCACGTCGGTCTCGACCACGTCGTCGTCGAGGTGGGGGGCATCGGCATGCTGGTGCACACGACCCCGCCCACGGCATCGGCCTGTCGTCGCGGGAGCGAGGTGGCCCTCGCCACCAGCCTCGTCGTGCGTGAGGACTCCCTCACCCTGTTCGGCTTCTCGGCCCCCGCCGAGCGCGACATGTTCGAGACCCTGCAGACCGTCTCGGGCGTCGGCCCCCGGCTGGCCCTGGCGATGCTGTCGGTCATGGGCCCCGACCAGCTCGCCGCGGCGCTGTCCACCGGCGACACCAAGGCCCTCACGACCATCCCCGGCATCGGCGCGAAGTCGGCCGAGCGCCTGGTGCTCGAGCTGCGCGACAAGGTCGGCGAGGTGCGGGGCGGTAGCGCCTCCACGGGCGGCACCACCGCCGGATCCGCCGGGCGCGAGCCCTGGCGCGGGCAGGTCACCGAGGCGCTGGTCGGCCTCGGCTGGTCGGCCAAGCACGCCGGGGATGCCGTGGAGCGGGTCGCCGCCAGCGCGCCCGCCGACGCCGACATCGCCGCGTACCTGCGCCTGGCCCTGCGCGAGCTGCGGCCGTGAGCCAGTCCCCGCAGCCCGCGCCACAGCCGCACTCCGCGCCACAGCCGCACTCCGCGCCACAGCCCGAACGCGGCTTCGCGAGCGAGATGCTCGAGGCCGACGGCTCCTACGAGGCCACCGCCCGGGTCGTCGACGCCGCCGGGTCCGACGACGACCGGTCGGTCGACGCGGCCCTGCGGCCCAAGCGGCTCAGCGAGTTCCCCGGCCAGCCCCGGGTGTGCGACCAGCTCGGGCTGGTGCTCGAAGCGGCCAATCGTCGGGGCAGTGCCCCTGACCACGTGCTGCTCTCGGGGCCGCCCGGTCTGGGCAAGACCACGCTGGCCATGATCGTCGCGGCCGAGATCGACAAGCCGATCCGGGTCACCAGCGGGCCGGCCATCCAACACGCCGGGGACCTCGCCGCCGTGCTCTCCTCGCTCGACGAGGGCGAGGTGCTCTTCCTCGACGAGATCCACCGGATGAGCCGCTCCGCCGAGGAGATGCTCTACCTCGCCATGGAGGACTTCCGGGTCGACGTCATCGTGGGCAAGGGCCCCGGCGCCACCGCCATCCCGCTCCAGCTGCCGCCGTTCACCGTCGTCGGGGCCACGACCCGGGCCGGCTTGTTGCCGGCCCCACTGCGCGACCGCTTCGGCTTCACCGCGCACCTCGACTACTACGACACCGCCGACCTCATCACGATCCTGCACCGCTCGGCCCGATTGCTCGCCGTGGAGGCCGACGAGCCCGGCATCGCCGAGATCGCCGGTCGGTCCCGCGGGACGCCGCGCATCGCCAACCGGCTCCTGCGCCGCGTGCGCGACTGGGCCCAGGTGCACGGCCGCGGCCACGTCGACTCCGAGGCGGCGCATGCCGCCCTGGCCCTGTTCGACGTCGACGACGCCGGGCTGGACCGGCTCGACCGGGCCGTGCTCGAGGCGCTGTGCCGCCGCTTCGGCGGTGGACCGGTGGGTCTGTCCACCCTCGCGGTGGCGGTGGGGGAGGAGTCCGACACGGTCGAGACCGTGGCCGAGCCCTATCTCGTTCGCGAGGGCTACATCGTCCGCACGCCCCGGGGGAGGTCGGCAGCAGCGCGGGCCTGGCGGCATCTTCGCCTCGAGGCCCCCGCCGGGTTCCTGCAGCAGGAGGCACTGCCCCTCGACAGCGGCCCGGAGACGGGTGCCGGCCCCGGGCGGTTCTCCGGCTGAGAACGGGCACGATGCTCCGGCCAGCCCCGTTGGTGGGTGGGGAGGGCGTCGCCTAGACTTGACCCTCGGCCCGGCGCGTCCGGGCCGAACCACTGCCTGCCGCGAGCGGGCGACCTGACACGAAGGACCGACCTCACCTATGTTCTCCGGCTCCGGCTCCGGCCTCGGCTATCTGTTCGTCCTGCTCCTGCCGTTCCTGCTCCTGGTGTGGATCATGTTCACCCAGCGGCGGCGCAACCAGCAGGTGCAGGCGCTCCAGGGCTCCCTGGCCGTCGGTGACGAGGTCGTGACGACGTCGGGGCTGTACGGCACCATCGTGGCGATCGACGAGCAGGTCGTCACCCTCGACACCGGGGCGGGCAGCACGTTGCGCTACGACCGGCGGGCCATCGGCATGCGCGCCACCGAGGTCGCCTGACCATGGCAGCGGCCAACCAGCAGACCGCGGCGCGCCGGTCGCTGCTGTTCCTCATCGCCATCGTCGTCGCCCTCGGCGGCCTGCTCGTGGGAGCCGTCTTCTTCTCCGACGCGGGGACCCAGCCCAAGCTCGGTCTGGACCTCAAAGGCGGCACCCAGATCATCCTCGAGCCCAAGACCGCCGCCGGGCAGACCGTCTCGAGCGAGCAGCTCAACCAGGCACGCGACATCATCGTGCAGCGCGTCGACGCCGGTGGTGTGTCCGGGGCCGAGGTGACGACCCAGGGAGACCGCAACATCGTGGTCAGCATCCCGGAGATCCCCACGCAGGAGGTCCGCGACGCGATCAGCAAGTCATCCCAGCTGCAGTTCCGCCCGGTGCTGGCCCTGGCTGCCGGCTCACCGCAGCCCACGGTCAGCCCCTCACCCAGTGGCACGGCCACCGGCGCCCCGAGCCCGTCGGCGTCCACCACCCCGACCACGGCGAGCAGCCCCTCGCCGACCAGCAACAGCGCGGTGCCCGATGCCCTGATGGCGGCCACGCCCGCGCCCAGCGGCTCGGCCGGCGGCTCGGCCGACGCCACGCCCGCGCCCACCGGATCGGCCGGCGCCACGCCCAACCCCGACCCCAGCCCCACGGCATCCGGTGGCGTGCCCACCGACCCGACGGACCTGGCGTGGATCACCCCCGAGATCCAGCAGCAGTTCGAGGACCTCGACTGCAGCGACCCCGCGGCGCTCGAGAACATCGTCGACGACCCGACCAAGCCGCTGGTCACGTGTGACGTCGACGGTGCAGCGAAGTACATCCTCGGCCCGGTCGCCGTCTCCGGTGACAAGATCAGCGACGCCACCTCGGGGTACCAGACCAACCAGCAGGGCGCCGTCACCAACGAGGTCGAGATCGCGCTGAGCCTCAACGGGGAGGGTGCCAAGCAGTACGCCGACATCAGCCGCACGATGGTCGGCCTGCCCGAGCCGCAGAACCAGCTCGCGGCCACCCTCGACTCGCGCGTCATCGTCGCACCGCGCTTCCAGAGCGCGATCCTCGACGGCCGCGCCAGCATCACCGGCGGCTTCACCCTCGACGGCGCCCGCAGCCTCGCCGACCAGCTCAAGTTCGGCGCGCTCCCGCTCTCGTTCGTCGAGCAGACCAGCATCGACATCAGCCCCACGCTCGGCAGCGAGCAGCTGCGGTACGGCCTCATCGCCGGCCTGATCGGCCTCATTCTCGTGGTCGTCTACTCGCTCCTGCAGTACCGCGCGCTGGGCTTCGTCACGGTCGCGTCGATCGTGGTGGCCGGCCTGATGACCTACCTGACGATCACCATCCTGGGCTGGTCGCACAACTACCGCCTCGACATGGCGGGCGTCACCGGTCTGATCGTCGCCATCGGCTTCACCGCCGACTCGTTCATCGTCTACTTCGAGCGCGTGCGGGACGAGCTGCGTGACGGCCGGTCCCTGGCCGCTGCGGTCGAGGCCGGCTGGAACCGCGCGAAGCGCACCATCCTGGTCGCCGACGGCGTGAACTTCCTCGCCGCCCTGACGCTCTTCGCCCTGGCGAGCTCGAGCGTTCGCGGCTTCGCGTTCACGCTCGGCCTGACCACGCTCATCGACCTGCTCGTCGTCTTCTTCTTCACCCACCCCGTGGTCTCGCTCCTCGCGCGGCGGCCGTTCTTCCGCGACGGTCACGCCTGGTCGGGTCTCGACCCGCGGCGCCTGGGCGCCACCACGACCCCGCGGTATGCCGGACGCGGCCGCTTCACCCACCCGGCACCTGCGTCCGCCGGCACCGAAGGAGGTGTGGCATGAGCTTCAGCTTCGCCACCATGGGCAACGACCTCTACACCGGCAAGCGCTCGGTGCCGGTGGTCCCGCAGCGCCGACGGTTCTACCTGGCCTCGTTGGCGGTGATGATCTTCGCGGTGCTGGGTCTGGCCACCCAGCAGCTCAACCTGGGCCTGGAGTTCCGGGGTGGCTCGGAGTTCCGCGTCGCCACCACCTCCACCCCGGGCGACTACGAGCAGGTGGCGCGCAACGCGGTCGGCGCCACCGAGGACCAGCGCGGCGTCAACGTCACGCTCGTCGGCAACAACACCGTGCGGGTGCAGACCGAGCGGCTCTCCGACAGCGACAGCCAGCAGGTGCGCGCCGACCTGGCCGAGGCCTTCGGCGTGGCGGGCTCCGAGGTGAGCGGCACGTTCATCGGCCCTTCGTGGGGTGCGTCGGTCAGTGGTCAGGCGTTGCGTGCGCTGGTCATCTTCCTCGTGGCCGTCGCGCTGCTGATGAGCATCTACTTCCGCAACTGGAAGATGGCCGCAGCGGCACTGATCGCGCTGGCCCACGACATGATCATCACGGTCGGCATCTACGCGTGGACCGGCTTCGAGGTCTCGCCGGCGACGATGATCGGCTTCCTCACGGTGCTCGGCTACAGCCTCTACGACACCGTGGTCGTCTTCGACAAGGTGCGTGAGAACACCACCGAGGCCTTCGCGAACGGTCGGCTCACCTTCGCCCAGGCGGCGAACCTCGCGGTCAACCAGACGATGGTCCGCTCGATCAACACCACCGTCATCGGGCTGCTCCCCATCGCGGCGGTGCTCGCCGTCGGTGCGGTCTTCCTCGGCCCGGGTGTGCTCCTCGACCTCTCGCTCGTGCTCTTCGTCGGCATCCTCATCGGCGCCTACTCCTCGATCTTCATCGCCACCCCGCTGCTGGTCAGCCTGCGCCGCCGCGACCCGGCCGTGGTCGAGCTCGAGAAGCGCGCCGACCGGTTCCAGGCCCGCAAGGCCAAGGACGCGGCCGCCGAGGCCGCGCTCGAGGGACAGGCCGAGCCGGTGGCCGTCGGCAGCGGTGCTCCCGCAGCCTCCGAGGGCGAGGGCGCCACGCTCACCGGCCGGGCGGTGCACAAGTACGCCCAGTCGAGCCAGTCGGGGCCGCGCAACCAGCCACGCCGCACCCCGAAGTCCAAGCGCTGACCGGGATGCCGCCCGCACCCGTTGCGCCCGACGCCGACGTCGCGGCGGTCGTCACGGCGAGCCTGCGCGACGTCCCCGACTTCCCACAGCCCGGTGTGGTGTTCAAGGACATCACCCCATTGCTCGCCGACCCCCGGGCCTTCGCGACGGTGGTGGCCGCCCTGGCCCGGCGCCACGATGGTGCCGTCGACCTCGTGGCGGGCGTCGAGGCACGAGGCTTCGTCGTGGGCGCCGCGCTGGCCCACGCCCTCGGCGTCGGCTTCGTGCCGGTGCGCAAGGCCGGCAGGCTTCCGGGCGAGACCGTCTCGATCTCCTACGACCTCGAGTACGGCAGCGCCGAGATCGAGGTGCACGCCGACGCGTTCGTCGGGGGCGAGCGGGTGCTGCTCGTCGACGACGTGCTCGCCACCGGCGGAACCGCCGTCGCGGCCTGGGACCTGCTGGAACAGGCCGGCGCCGACGTCGTCGGGTTCGAGTGCGTGGTCGAGCTCGCCGCCCTCGGCGGCCGGGACCGGCTGGGTGACCGGCCGGTGGGAGCGCTCCTCGTCGTCCCATGACCGGCGACTACACTCCCGGCATGGCGGAGGACACCACGACGGCCGGGGCGGTGACACCACCCCCCGGGCTGTCCTCGCGCGCCAGGGCCCGCGCGGCCCTCGCCCTCGTCGGGCGCAACAAGGTGCCCGACAACCCGGTGCTCGAGCCGCTCCTGCAGGTCGTGCGCAGCACTCACCCCAAGGCCGACCTCGCCATCATCGAGCGGGCCTACGCCGTCGCCGAGCGGGCCCACGAGGGGCAGAAACGGCGCTCCGGCGACGACTACATCACCCACCCCCTCGCCGTGACGACCATCCTGGCCGAGCTCGGCATGACCCCCACCACCTTGGCTGCCGCACTGCTGCACGACACGGTCGAGGACACCTCGTACAGCCTCGAGGCGCTGCGACGCGACTTCGGTGACGAGATCGCGATGCTGGTCGACGGCGTCACCAAGCTCGACAAGGTCACCTACGGCCAGGCTGCCCAGGCCGAGACGGTGCGCAAGATGGTCGTCGCGATGGCGCGCGACATCCGCGTGCTCGTCATCAAGCTCGCCGACCGCCTGCACAACGCCCGCACCTGGCGCTACGTCTCCCAGGAGAGTGCCCAGCGCAAGGCCAAGGAGACCCTCGAGATCTACGCCCCCCTGGCGCACCGCCTGGGCATGAACACCATCAAGTGGGAGCTCGAGGACCTCTCCTTCCAGGCTCTCTACCCCAAGGTCTACGACGAGATCGTGCGCCTGGTGGCCGAGCGTGCCCCGGCCCGCGAGGAGTACCTGGCGGGCGTCCGCGAGGAGGTGGGCGCCGACCTGCGCACCGCGAAGATCAAGGCGACGGTGACCGGGCGGCCCAAGCACTACTACTCCGTCTACCAGAAGATGATCGTGGGGGGCCGCGACTTCCACCAGATCTACGACCTGGTGGCGGTACGGGTGCTCGTCGAGACGGTGCGTGACTGCTACGCCGCGCTCGGAGCGCTGCACGCACGGTGGAACCCCGTGCCGGGGCGCTTCAAGGACTACATCGCGATGCCGAAGTTCAACATGTACCAGTCGCTGCACACGACGGTCATCGGCCCGGGCGGCAAGCCCGTCGAGATCCAGATCCGCACCCACACCATGCACCGCCGGGCCGAGTACGGCGTCGCCGCGCACTGGAAGTACAAGGAAGACCCCTCCGCGAAGGGCGCCGGTGCGCAGGGCGGGGTGCAGGGCGGCGTGCAGGCCCGCGACGGCCAGACCGATGCGGTCAACGACATGGCGTGGCTGCGCCAGCTGCTCGACTGGCAGAAGGAGACCTCCGACCCCGGCGAGTTCCTCGAGTCACTGCGCTTCGAGATCAACGCCAGTGAGGTCTACGTCTTCACCCCGAAGGGCCAGCTCGTCGGGCTGCCCGCCGGTTCGACGCCGGTCGACTTCGCGTACGCCGTGCACACCGAGGTGGGTCACCACTGCATCGGGGCCCGGGTCAACGGACGCCTCGTGCCGCTCGAGAGCCGGCTCGACAACGGCGACGTCGTCGAGGTGCTGACCTCCAAGGCCGACTCCGCCGGGCCGTCACGCGACTGGCTGAGCTTCGTGCGCTCGGCGCGGGCCCGCAACAAGATCAAGCACTGGTTCACCAAGGAACGCCGCGAGGAGATGATCGACGAGGGGAAGAACTCCCTCGCGAAGGCCATGCGCAAGCAGGGTCTGCCGCTGCAGCGGCTCACCTCGGTCGAGTCCCTGACCGGTGTCGCGGAGGAGCTGCGCCTGGCCGGAATCGACGGCCTCTATGCCGCGGTCGGCGAGGGCAACGTCTCCGCCCAGCACGTCGTGTCGCGCCTGGTCGCGTCGGTCGGGGGCGAGGACGGCGCCAGCGAGGACATCGCCGAGGCCGCGATGCCGGCCACGGCCGACCGGCCCCACCACCGCCGGCACGGTGACCCCGGCGTGGTCGTCAAGGACATGACGGACGTCTGGGTCAAGCTGGCCCGCTGCTGCACCCCCGTGCCCGGCGACGACATCCTCGGGTTCGTGACCCGCGGCAACGGCGTCTCGGTGCACCGGCGCGACTGCACCAACGCCTTCTCGCTGCTCTCCCAGCCCGAGAAGATCATCGAGGTCGAGTGGGCGCCGACCTCCGGCAGCATGTTCCTCGTGCAGCTTCAGGTCGAGGCGCTCGACCGGTCGCGCCTGCTCTCCGACGTCACGCGGATCATCTCCGACAACGGCGTGAACATCCTCTCGGCGGCCGTCACGACCTCCCGCGACCGGGTGGCCAAGCTGCACTTCACCTTCGAGATGGGCGACCCCGGTCACCTGGGGCACGTCGTGCGCGCGGTGCAGAAGGTCGACGGCGTGTTCGACGCGCACCGGGTCACCGGCGGCTGATCCCGCACGGCCGGCTCAGCCGCCGAACTCGTCCAACCCTGCCCGGGCCTGGGCCAGCCACTCCTCCTGGGTGGTCAGGCGGGCGCGGGCCGCCTCCGCCGCGGTGGTGTCCCCGGCGGCCTCGGCCTTCGCGAGCTGGGCCCCGATGGAGGTGACCGATGCCTCGAGCTGGTCGACGAGCGAACGGGCGCGGGCCGCCACCTCCGGGTTGGTGCGCTTCCAGCGCTGCTCGTCGGCCTCGCGGACGGCGGTCTCGACGCGGCGCATCCGCTTCTCGACGTGTTCGAGCTCGGCGCGGGGCACCTTGCCCGCCTTCTCCCACCGGTCCTGGATGCCGCGCAGGGCCGACTTCGCGGCCTCGACGTCGGTCACCGGCAGCAGGGCGTCGGCCTCGGTGAGCAGCTCCTCCTTGACGGCGAGGTTGGCCCGGAACTCCTCGTCCTCGGCGGCCGAGATCTCGTCCTTGGCCGTGAAGAAGGCGTCCTGGGCGGCGCGGAACCGCTCCCAAAGGGCGTCGTCCTCGGCGCGGGAAGTCCGACCGGCGGCCCGCCAGCGGTCCATCAGCTGCTTGAACGCTCGGGCGGTGGGGGTCCACTCGGTGCTGGTGGACAGCTCCTCGGCCTCCGCGGCCAGGGCCCCCTTGGTGGAGCGCGCCTCGGCGCGGCTGGTCTCGAGGTCGGCGAACCAGGCCCGCCGAGCCTTGTCGAAGGAGTTTCGGGCGTGGCTGAAGCGCTGCCAGAGCGCGGACTCGGTGGCCTTGTCGAGCTTGGCGCCGGAGCGCTGGTGCTGCTTCCACCGGTCGAGCAGGACGCGCATCCGCTCGCCGCTGGTCTTCCACTGGGTGGAGGCAGCCGGCTGTCCGGCGATCTGCTCGGCCTCGGCGACGATGGCCTCGCGCTCGGTGGTGGCCTCGGCCCGGGCGGCCGCACGGTGCTCGGCCTCGTGGGCGCGCTTGGTGGCCAGGCCCGCCTCGACCCGCTCGACCGTGGCCTGCAGGGCCGGCACGTCACCGACGGCGCGGACGGTCTCGACGTGCTCCCTGAGGGTCGCCAGGCCGTCGGCGACCTCCTTGGCGGAGACGTCGGGGTTGGCCAGGCGCGCCTCGAGCAGGTCGGCCGACGCCGCGAGCTCGTCGTACTTGCGGGCGAAGTACTGCAGGGCCTCCTCGGGCGTGGCACCGGGGTAGGAGCCGACCTCACGCTCCTCGTCGCCGACCGTGACGAAGACGTGGCCCTCGTCGTCGACCCGGCCGAACCGCGCCGACTCCGAGCTGGCCACCGGTGCCGGCGCCGCGACCGGCCGCGGGTGCAGCTTCGCGAGAACGGCCGGCGAGGGGATGCTCGGACGGGGGGTGGGCTTGTCGTCTGACACGGTCAGGCCTTCTTCTCGGTGACAGCAACAGCAAGGATGCTGATCGGTGCGGCGGGGAACCCGTCGGTGGGGCTGGTCCCGCCGGGGGCGACCCCGGCGGCAGCGATCTTGTCGACAATATCCAACCCCGAGGTGACCGTGCCGAACACGCTGTAGCCATTGGCGTCCGGGAGGCTGGAGTCGCCGTAGACGAGGAAGAACTGGCCGCCGTTGCCCTTGTCCGGGTCGGTGGTGCGGGCCATCGCCAGCGTGCCGCGCGGGTACGCGCCGTCCGCGGGGGCGTTCTCGACGCCGAAGCCGTAGCCGGGAGCGCCCTGGCCGGTGCCGGTGGGGTCACCGCACTGCAGCACCTTGAGCGCGCCGTCGGTCGTGAGTCGGTGGCACGGTGCGTTGAGCCAGTAGCTCTGCCTGGCCAGCTCGACGAACGAGGCGACCGCCTGCGGGGCCTTCGCGCCGTCGAGGGTCAGCTCGATGTCTCCGCAGTTGGTGGTGATCGTCGCGACGTAGGTCTTGCCCTGTGCGGTCGTCTTGTCGGGCAGCTGCAGCTGGGCTCCGGTGCCGAGCGCGGTGGGGGGCTGCTCACAGCCGGCCGCCGTGGTCGCGGGTGCCGCGTCGTCGTCCGGGCTGTTGGCGAGGATGCTGCCCACCACGCCGGCGACGCCAACAACCAGCAGGACCGTGGTGATGATCGCGACGAGGCGCATGCGGCGGCCGTGGTCGACCTCGCGCTGGGCACGGGTCGCCTGCTGGCGCTCGTAGCGACGGCGCGCCCGGGCGCGCTCCTGCTCCTTGGTCACGGGACCGGTCTCCTTGGCTCATCGCGGCAACGGCGGCCCAGTCTAGGCAGCAGGGTGCGGCTACGCTCACCCCGTGCTCGCCGTCGCCTTCCCCGCCGCTGCCTTCGCCACCAACTGCTACGTCCTGGCACCCGGCCCCGGGCAGGAGTGCCTGGTCGTCGACCCGGGCATCGGGGTCGAGTCGACGCTGCGCGACGTGCTCGCCGAGCACCGGCTCAAGCCCGCCGCCGTGCTGCTCACGCATGGCCACATCGATCACGTCTACTCGGTGACCCCCGTGTGCGGCGGCGACACCGCGGCCTACATCCACACCGACGACCGCTACCGGCTGGTCGACCCGCTGGGCAACGTCATGCCCGGCCTGCTCGAGATGCTCCAGCAGCAGTTCGGGCGGCGCGCCACCTGGCGCGAACCCGAGCACGTCGTCGAGGTTGCCGACCGACAGGTGCTGGCGCTGGCGGGCCTCGAGGTCGAGGTGCTGCACGCCCCGGGGCACACCGAGGGTTCGGTGATGTTCGGCCTCCCCGCCGTGCCCGACGGACTGCCACGCGAGGAGGGTCTGGACCGCACCGTCGTGAGCGGCGACGTGCTCTTCGCCGGCTCGATCGGGCGCACCGACCTGCCCGGTGGGAACGACGCGGCCATGCAGCGCTCCCTGCGCGACGTCGTGCTGCCGCTGGTCGACTCCACCCTCGTGCTGACCGGCCACGGCGCCGCGACCACGATCCGACGCGAACGCGCCGGCAACCCCTACCTGCGAGGATTGACGGCGTGAGCACCCCCACCGTCAAGGTGACCCCGATCTCGGGTTTCCCCGAGCTCCTGCCGGCCGAGCGGCTCCTGGAGCTGCACTTCCTCGACGTCATCCGCGAGGTCTTCGAGCTGCACGGCTTCGCGCCCCTGGAGACCCGGGCGGTCGAGCCGGTCGACCGGCTGCTCGGCAAGGGCGGCGACGCCGACAAGGAGATCTACGGCATCAGCCGGCTGGCGGGCGACGACAGCGGCAGGGATGCCGCGCTCGGCCTGCACTTCGACCTCACGGTGCCCTTCGCCCGGTACGTGCTCGAGAACGCGGGCAAGCTCGCCTTCCCGTTCCGCCGCTACCAGATCCAGAAGGTGTGGCGGGGGGAGCGGCCGCAGGAGGGGCGCTTCCGCGAGTTCACCCAGGCCGACATCGATGTCGTCGACGTCGGCGAGCTGGCTCCGCACTTCGAGGCGGAGATGCCGCTCGTCATCGCCGAGGCCTTCGCGCGGCTTCCGGTGGGGGAGTTCCGCATCTCGGTCAACAACCGCAAGATCCCCGAGGGGTTCTTCCTCGGCATCGGCCTGACCGACGTCGCCGCCACCCTGCGCGTCGTCGACAAGCTCGACAGGATCGGCCCCGGGCCGGTCGCCGAGATGCTCCTCGAGGCGGGGGCGAGCCAGGACCAGGCCCGGCAGGTGCTCGCACTGGCCTCGATCACCAGCACCGACCTCTCCTTCGTGGATGCCGTGCGCGCCCTCGGCGTGCAGCACCCCATCCTCGACGAGGGGCTCGATGCCCTCGCCGCGGTTCTCGCGGTCGGGATGGAGCAGGCGCCCGGCGTGCTCGTCGCCGACCTGCGGATCGCGCGCGGGCTCGACTACTACACCGGCACGGTCTACGAGACCCAGCTCGTCGGCTCCGAGTCCTGGGGCTCGGTGTGTTCCGGCGGGCGCTACGACTCGCTGGCCACCGACGGGCGCACGACCTATCCCGGCGTCGGCATCTCGATCGGCCTGAGCCGCCTGGTGCACCTGCTGGTCACCAAGCGCGGGCTCACCGCGAGCCGGTCGACCCCGGCGGCCGTGCTCGTCGCGGTCGTCGACGAGGAGAGCCGCGAGGCCTCCCGCCGGGTCGCGGCGGCACTGCGGTCGCGCGGCATCCCGTGCGAGGTCGCGCCCACCGCAGCAAGGTTCGGCAAGCAGATCCGCTACGCCGACCGCCGCGGCATCCCGTTCGTCTGGTTCCCGGGCGCCGGTGACCGCGTCGACCAGGTCAAGGACATCCGCTCGGGCGAGCAGGTCAACGCCGAGCCCGCCAGCTGGCAGTGCCCCGCCGAGGACCTCCGCCCCGCCGTCGTCACGCCGTAGCGGGCGGGGGCAGGCTCGAGCGCGTCCTACCGCCCAGTACTCGTCGCGAAAGCAGCGGTTCCTGCGCGGTAGCCCGCGCCGTGAACACGCGGAAGCACCCTCGGGCGCAGCGGTCAGGCCGTAACGGGCGGGGGCGGGCGCAGCCCGCTGTCCTTGAGCTCGAGCAGGGCCAGGGCGTGGATGACGTCGAGCTCGCCGCGGCGCCACGCGCCGGCCGGGTCGTCGGAGATCTTCGCCAGGCGCGGCATCGGCTGGTTGGCCATGGCCCGCAGCGCGAACAGGTCGAGGTCCGGCGCGGCGTCGATGAACCGCTGGGCGGCGCTCGCCCGGCGTACGAACCTCACCCGAAGGGCGAACCACGTCGCGCCGACGATGAGGATCGGCACCAGGGCGGTCGTCACGGCCAGCAGCAGCGACATCCGCTCGACCGCCGTGACGAGATCGGTGCCGGCCTTCTCGATCTCGGTCCCCACCCCCGCTGCGGAGCGGAACGGCGTGGCCACCCGGTCCTCGAGCAGCGGCAGGTCGTCGACGTCGTCGCCGGCGCTCGACATCGTGTCGCGGAAGCTGCTGCCCGCCCCGGCCAGGTCGCGTCCCGGCTCGGCCAGCGCCATCGTCGCGTCGTGGACCCGCTGCGCGACACGCACCCAGAGCACGACCCACAGCACGACGCCGACGTCGCCGGCCACCTGCACCAGGCGGCGCCCAGGGATGTCGCTGTACAGCTTCATACGTGCTCCTCAGGTCGTGGGCGCGTGCCGGCCCGGGTCTAGACTCGCATCGCGCTCCACCGGAGCGCAGCCGCCCGCGGCAACGGTGCCGGGGGTGTTCGACGAGACAGACAGGCCCAGGTTCCCGTGAAGGTCGGTATCCCCAGCGAGGTCAAGAACAACGAGTTCCGCGTCGGCATCACCCCGGTGGGGGTCCACGAGCTCGTCCGCCGCGGGCACGACGTGTTCGTCCAGAAGGGGGCCGGGCTCGGCTCCTCGATCCCCGATGACGGCTACGTGTCGCAGGGCGCGACGATCCTCGACGCCGCCGACGACGTGTGGGGCGAGTCGGACCTGGTTCTGAAGGTCAAGGAGCCGGTGGCGGACGAGTACCACCGCCTGCGCGAGGGCCTGACTCTGTTCACCTACCTGCACCTGGCCGCCGACGAGCCGCTCACCAGGGAGCTCGTCGCGAAGAAGGTCACCTCCATCGCCTACGAGACCGTGCAGCTGCCCTCGGGGCTGCTGCCGCTGCTCTATCCCATGTCGGAGGTCGCCGGCTGCCTGGCCCCGCAGGTGGGCGCGCACTCGATGATGAAGGCGCAGGGTGGTCGTGGTGTGCTCATGGGCGGCATCGGCGGCGTCGCGAACTCCAAGGTCGTCGTCATCGGCGCCGGGGTCGCCGGTCAGAACGCCGCGAACATCGCACTGGGCATGGGCGCCGACGTCACGATCCTCGACACCGACCTCGACAAGCTGCGGATGAGCTTCTGGCGCTACGACAACCGCGTCGCGCAGATCGCCTCGTCGGCGATGTCGATCAAGGAGCAGGTGCTCGGTGCCGACCTGGTCATCGGCACGGTGCTCATCCCGGGCGCCAAGGCCCCCAAGCTCGTCACCGACGAGATGGTGGCCCAGATGAAGCCGGGCTCGGTGCTCGTCGACGTCGCCATCGACCAGGGCGGCTGCTTCGAGCACTCGCGCCCCACCACGCACGCCGACCCGACGTTCCAGGTGCACGACTCGATCTACTACTGCGTCGCGAACATGCCCGGCGCGGTGCCGCACACCTCCACCTGGGCGCTGACCAACGCCACGATGTCCTACGCCATCACGCTGGCCGACGCGGGCTGGAAGGACGCCTCCAGGGCCGACCCCGCCCTGGCGCTCGGCCTGAACACCCACGGCGGCCACATCACCTACGCCGCCGTCGCCGAGGCCTTCGGCATGGACAGCATCCCCCTCGACGAGGCCCTGTCCTGACCGGAACACCGACCGAGCCGACGGCCCGCCCCACGCCCGTGGGGCGGGCCGTCGACGCGTGGCTGACCCACCTCGACGTCGAGCGCGGCGCCTCCCGGCACACCCTGTCGGCGTACCGACGCGACCTCGGGCGCTGGTCCGCCTACCTGTCCTCCGTCGGCGTCGAGCGGCCGCAGGACGTGCGGGAGACGCACGTGACCGAGTTCCTCGCGCGGCTGCGCGAGGGCGACGGGGGGCACGCCCCTCTCGCGGCGACCTCCGCGGCCCGCACCCTGGTCTCGGTGCGCGGCCTGCACCGCTTCCTGGCCCTCGAGGGGGTGCTGGAGGCCGACCCGGCCCGCCGGGTCAGCCCGCCGAGGGCCCCGGCACGGCTGCCCAAGGCGATCCCCGTCGAGGACGTCGAGCGGCTGCTGGAGGCGGCCTCGGTCGGTGACACCCCGGCATCCCTGCGCGACCGCGCGCTGCTCGAGGTGCTCTACGGCACCGGGGCCCGGATCTCCGAAGCGGTCGGCCTCGACGTCGACGACGTCGCGGGGGAGGAGGGCGTCGTGCGCCTGCGGGGCAAGGGTGGCAAGGAGCGCATCGTCCCCCTCGGGTCCTACGCGGCGGCGGCGCTCGACGCCTGGCTGGTGCGGGGGCGGCCGACGTTCGCCGTTCGCGGGGTCGGCACGCCGGCCCTGTTCCTCAACACCCGGGGAGGCCGGCTCTCGCGGCAGAGCGCCTGGTCGGTGCTGCGGGCCTGCGCCGAGCGGGCGCACGTGCCGGGCCACCTGTCGCCGCACACGCTGCGCCACTCGTTCGCCACCCACCTGCTCGAGGGCGGTGCCGACGTGCGCGTCGTGCAGGAGCTGCTCGGCCACGCGTCGGTCACGACCACCCAGATCTACACCCTGGTGACGGTGCAGCGACTCCGTGAGGTCTATGCCCAGAGCCACCCCCGCGCACGCTGATAGGGTCGGGGCCGATCAGCGCGAGGCTGACCGTCGCAGCACGAAAGGTACTGGGGAGAGACAGTTGGATTCCGACGCGGCGTTCCAGATCCGCACCGCCGGACAGGCGGGCCCGACCGGTCGCCCGCTGCCGGACTTCCCTGCGCCGCAGCCGCTGACCTCGCACGGGCCGGCCCGAGTCATCGCGATGTGCAACCAGAAGGGTGGCGTCGGCAAGACGACGACGACCATCAACCTCGGGGCTGCGCTGGCCGAGGTCGGCCGCAGGGTGCTGCTCGTCGACTTCGACCCCCAGGGCGCCCTGTCGGTGGGCCTGGGCGTGCCGGTCAACGAGCTCGACGTGACCGTCTACAACCTGCTCATCGAGCGCGGCCACGACATCCGCGACGTCATCAAGCACACCAGGTGGCAGGGCCTGGACGTTCTACCGGCGAACATCGACCTGTCGGCCGCCGAGATGAAGCTGGTCAGTGAGGTGGCCCGCGAGCAGATCCTGGCGGGGGTGCTGCGGCCGGTCCTCGACGACTACGACGTGGTGCTCATCGACTGCCAGCCATCACTGGGCCTGCTCACCGTCAACGCACTCACGGCGGCGCACGGCGTGATCATCCCGCTCGAGTGCGAGTTCTTCGCCATGCGTGGCGTGGCGCTGCTCGTCGAGACGATCGCCAAGATCACCGATCGGCTCAACCCGCGCCTGGAGGTCGACGGCATCCTCGCGACGATGTACGACGGCCGCACCCTGCACTCGCGCGAGGTCGTTGCCAGCGTGGTCGAGCACTTCGGCGACCAGGTCTTCCACACCGTCATCTCGCGCACGGTGAAGTTCCCGGACGCCAGCTTGGCCGCCGAGCCGATCACCACGTACGACGCCACCCACAAGGGTGCCGACGCCTACCGGCAGCTCGCCCGCGAGCTCATCGCCCGCGGTGGGGCGGCCTGAGGCGATGACGACGGCCCCCGAGGGCTCGTCGGGGGCCTCAGACCTCACTCCGGGGGGAGTGCTGACCCGGCGCGCGCCCGCCACCGCCTTCGAGGTCACCCTCGAGAACTTCACCGGTCCGTTCGACCTGCTGCTGGGCCTGATCAGCAAGCACAAGCTCGACATCACCGAGATCTCGCTGGCCACGGTCACCGACGACTTCATCGCGCACATCAAGGTCGAGCGGGCCACACCCGGCGGGTGGGACCTCTCCCAGGCCACCGAGTTCCTGCTCGTCGCCGCGACCCTGCTCGACCTCAAGGCGGCCCGGCTGCTCCCGCAGTCCGGGCCCGAGGACGAGGACGACCTGGCGCTCATCGAGGCCCGCGACATCCTCTTCGCGCGCCTGCTCCAGTACCGCGCCTTCAAGGACATCGCGCACACCTTCGCCGAGCGGATGGCGACGGCCGGCCGGATGCAGCCGCGCACGGCATCCCTCGAACCCCATGTCGCCGCACTGCTGCCCGAGCTGCTGATGACCGTCACTCCCGAGCAGCTCGCCGTCATCGCGGCCCGGGCGATGGTGCCCAAGCAGGCCCCCACCGTGGGGCTGTCACACCTGCACGCCCCCGCGGTCAGCGTGCGCGAGCAGGCCGTCATTCTCGGCGACCGGCTCCGCCGTGAACGGGTGGCGTCGTTCCGCAGCCTGGTGGCGGATGCCGACTCCACCCTTGTCGTCGTCGCCCGCTTCCTCGCCCTGCTCGAGCTGTTCCGCGACTCCGCCATCGGCTTCGAGCAGGTCGAGGCCCTCGGTGAGCTCACCGTGCGCTGGACCGGGCCCGAGGAGGGCGAGATCGACGTCGACGACGAGTTCGACGAGCCGCTCGGCGAGCCGCTCGGCGAGCCGCTCGGCGGGGCGCCTGATGCCACCCCAGCCCCGAAGGAGAGCCCCGATGAGTGACCAGCCCGCGCCGGCCGAGCCCACCGAGGCGGTGGAGGAGCAGCTCGCGTTCGACGTCGCCGACTTCCCGGGTGGAATCTCCGGCGCGGTCGAGGCGGTGCTCATGGTCGTCGACGAGCCGGTTCCCACCATGGCTCTCGCCTCCGTGCTCGAGCAGCCGGTCGCCGACGTGGAGGCCGCTCTTGCCACGCTCGAGGCCGGGTATGCCGAGCAGCACCGCGGCTTCACCCTGCGCCAGGTCGGTGGTGGCTGGCGGATGTACAGCCGCCACGAGTACGCCCCGGTCGTGGAGAAGTTCGTTCTCGACGGCCAGCAGGCCCGCCTCACCCAGGCCTCGCTCGAGACCCTCGCCGTGATCGCCTACCGCCAGCCGGTGTCCCGCTCGCGCGTGGCCGCCGTGCGCGGGGTGAACGTCGACGGCGTCATCCGCACCCTGCTGACCCGTGGTCTGATCCAGGAGATGGGGCACGACGAGGAGTCGACCGCCATCCTGTACGGGACGACCTCCTACTTCCTGGAGCGGCTGGGGCTGCAGAGCCTCGACGACCTGCCCGCTCTGGCCCCCTACCTGCCCGAGGTCGACGTGCTCGACGAGATCGCTGAAGGAGGCCGCGGATGACGCCGGCCAAGAAGTCCGGACCCCCGCCCGGTGGGAAGAAGCGCCCCCCGGCACCCACGGGGAAGAACAAGGGCCGCGGCAAGCCGCAGCGCGGCTCCTCCGGCAACACCAAGCCCAGCCAGCCCACGGCGGCGCCGCAGTGGCCCCGGCGCCCCGCGGTCGACGTGCACGACCCGGACGGTGTGCGCCTGCAGAAGCTGCTCGCCGCCGCCGGCGTCGGCTCGCGCCGGGTCTGCGAGGACCTGATCAGCCAGGGCCGGGTGCAGGTCGACGGCACCGTCGTCACCGAGCTCGGCGTGCGCATCCTCGCCACCCAGACCGTGCACGTCGACGGGGTGCGGGTGCAGCTCGACGAGTCGCGGGTGTACCTCGCCTTCAACAAGCCGGTCGGCGTCGTCACGTCGATGAGCGACGAGCTCGGCCGCGTCGACATCGGCGACTTCGTGGCCAACCGCAAGGAGCGCCTGTTCCACGTCGGCCGGCTCGACGCCGACACCGAGGGGCTGTTGATCCTCACCAACGACGGCGAGCTCTCGCACCGGCTCCAGCACCCGCGCTACGGGGTGCTCAAGACCTACCTCGCCCAGATCTCCGGCCCGGTGCCGCGCGACCTCGGCCGCCGGCTGCGCGAGGGCATCGAGCTCGACGACGGCCCGGTCCAGGTCGACTCGTTCCGGGTCGTCGACTCGGCACCCGGCAGGGCGCTGGTCGAGGTGGTGCTCCACGAGGGCCGCAAGCACATCGTGCGGCGGATGCTGGCCGAGGTCGGCCACCCGGTCATCACCCTGGTGCGCGTGCAGGTGGGCCCGATCCACCTCGGCGACACCAAGCCCGGCAAGTGGCGCAACCTGACCAGCGCGGAGGTCGGGGCCCTCTACGCCGCGGCCGAGCTGTGACCCACGTCCACGTCGTCGGCACCGGGCTGGTCGGCACCAGCCTGGGCCTCGCGCTGACCCGCCTCGGCGACGACGTCACCCTGGAGGACATCAGCCCCACCCACGCGGCCCTGGCCCGCGACCTCGGGGCCGGCCGGCTGCCCGAGGGCCCGGTCGAGCCCGACCTCGTCGTCGTCGCGACCCCTCCCGACGTGACCGCCGTGTGCGTCGCGTCCGCCCTGCGCCGCTGGCCGGGGGCGGCCGTCACCGACGTCGCCTCGGTGAAGGGCACCGTGCTCGACGCACTGCGCGCCGACGGCGCCGACCTCACGCGCTACTGCGGTTCGCACCCGATGGCCGGGCGCGAGCGCTCGGGTGCCGTCGCGGGCCGGCACGACCTGTTCGACGGCAGGGCCTGGGTGCTCACGCCCACCGTCGAGAGCGACCCGGCGGTCGTCGCACTGGTGACGGCGGTGGCCCGCTCGGCGGGGGCGGCGGTGCGCACGCTCGACCCGCGGCGGCACGACGCGGCGGTCGCCGCCGTCTCGCACGTCCCCCAGCTCGCCGCCAGCCTGGTCGCCGCCCGGCTCGAGGGGCTCGACGCGGCCGCCGTGGAGCTCGCCGGTCAGGGCCTGCGTGACGTCACCCGCATCGCCGCGAGCGACCCCGACCTGTGGACCCAGATCCTGGCCGGGAACGCACCCGCCGTGCGCGAGGTGCTCACCGCGCTGGTGGCTGACCTCGACGCGGTGGTCGGGGCCCTGGACGAGCTCAGCTCCTCGACCGACGCCCCGGGGGCCCGGGGCACCCTGGCTCGGGCCATCGCCGCCGGCAACGCCGGGCACGCCCGCATCCCCGGCAAGCACGGCGCTGCACCGACCGCCTACACGACCGTGCGGGTGCTCATCCCCGACGAGCCGGGACAGCTCGGGCGGCTCTTCGCCGACATCGGGGCCATCGGCACCAACATCGAGGAGTTCCACCTCGACCACGGGCTGGGTCAGCCGTTCGGCCTCGCCGAGGTCGACGTCGTCCCCGCCGCCGCGGCCGGTCTCGCCCAGGCGCTCGCCGAGCGGGGCTGGCGGCTGCACGGCTGAGGCTCCCACTAGGCTGGCGGCCCATGACCGCACCCCTGACGATCGCGATCGACGGCCCGTCCGGCTCGGGCAAGAGCAGCGTCTCCAAGGCGGTCGCGCGTCGGCTCGGCGTCGGCTACCTCGACACGGGGGCGATGTACCGCGCGCTCACCTGGTGGTGCCTCGAGCGCGGCCTCGACCTCAGCGACGCGGATGCCGTGGCTGCGGCCGCGCGCACACTTCCCCTCGAGATCGGTACCGACCCCGACGCCCCGACGGTCGCCGTCGACGGCACCGACGTCGGTGAGGCGATCCGCACCACGCAGGTGAGCACCGCGGTCTCCGCGGTCGCAACGAACCTCGAGGTGCGCTCGGTGCTCCAGCAGCTCCAACGAGACCTGATGACGCGCATCGCCGAGCAGACCGGGGGAGTGGTGGCCGAGGGCCGCGACATCACCACCGTCGTCGCACCGGACGCCCGGGTACGGGTGCTGCTCACGGCATCCGAGGAGGCCCGGCTGCGCCGCCGCTCGGCCGAGCTGCACGGTGCCGTCGACGCCGTCGCCGTCGAGGCCACCCGCGACCAGGTGGTGCGGCGCGACCGCGACGACTCCACGGTGTCGACCTTCACGCAGGCCGCCGAGGGGGTGGTGCTCGTCGACACCTCCGACCTCGACTTCGACGCCAGCGTCGAGGCCGTGCTCGACGTCGTCGCCGCCGAGACGGCGGAGTGAGCCCCAGCCCGAGGCAGGCCCGGCTCGGCCACCTCATCGGGCGGGTGGGCTTCGCCGTGCTCTACTCCGCCCGCGCCGCCGGCGCCTCCAACGTCCCGGCCACCGGGCCGGTCATCCTGGCGGCCAACCACACCGGCTACCTCGACGGCGCCCTGGTGCTGGCGATGGCTCCGCGGCCCAGCCACTTCCTCGTGCTCGCGAAGACCTTCTCGGGTGTCGTCGGGCGGCTGCTGCGGGGGTCCGGCCAGATCCCGATCGAGCAGGGCCGCGGCGACCGCACCGCACTGGGGGCCGCGCTCGAGGTGCTCGGCCGGGGGGGCGTCATCGGCATCTTCCCGGAAGGCGCCCGGGGGCGCGGTGACCTGGCCTCGGCCGGGAAGGGCGTGGCCTGGCTCGCGCTGCAGTCGGGCGCCACCGTCGTGCCGGTCGCGTGCCTGGGAACCCGTCGCACCGGGGACCTCGCGGCGTCCTGGCCGCGGCCGCGCTCCCGGCTGGTCGTCGACTTCGGTCCTGCAGTGTCGCTGCACGTGCCCGACGGGCTCCACGGGCGCGCGCGCCTCGAGCTGGCCACGGAGCAGATCCGCACCGCGCTGGTGGGCCACGTCCGCGCGGCGCAGGCGCGTCACGGCATCCCGCTGCCGACCGACGTGCCCCCTGACCTGCTGGACTGAGGCGGCCCGCAGGTGAGGGACAATGGTGGGATGAGCACCGAGGACCCCACCACCGCGACCCAGGACCCAACAGCCGTCGAACGTGCGCTGCGGGCCGGGCTGGAGGACTTCGAGCTCAGCGACGCGGACCGCGCCCTGCTCGAGCGTGCCGACGGTGCCCTCGACGCCGAGGCCGCCCGCGGCCCGCTGCCGGTGGTGGCGGTCATCGGCCGCCCGAACGTCGGCAAGTCGACGCTGGTCAACCGCATCATCGGCCGCCGCGAGGCCGTCGTCGAGGACGTACCCGGCGTGACCCGCGACCGCGTCGCCTACGACGCCGAGTGGGTCGGCCACGAGTTCACCCTCGTCGACACCGGCGGCTGGGCCATCGACGCCACCGGCATCCACCTGCGCGTGGCCGAGCAGGCCGAGATCGCCGTCGACCTCGCCGACGTCGTCCTCTTCGTCGTCGACGCGACCGTGGGGGCGACCGACGACGACGAGAACTGCGTCAAGCTGCTGCGGCGCGCCGGCAAGCCGGTGGTGCTGATCGCGAACAAGGTCGACGACCAGCGCACCGAGGCCGACGCCGCGGCGCTGTGGAACCTCGGGCTGGGCCAGCCGTGGCCCGTCTCGGCCCTGCACGGGCGGGGCAGCGGCGACGCGCTCGACGCCCTGCTCGAGGTGCTGCCCGAGGTGTCCGCCATGGGTGGGGCCTACGAGCGCGGCGGCCCGCGCCGGGTCGCGCTGCTCGGCCGCCCGAACGTCGGCAAGTCCTCGCTGCTCAACAAGCTCGTCGGCCACGACCGGGTCGTCGTCGACTCCGTGGCGGGCACCACGCGTGACCCCGTCGACGAGCTGGTCGAGCTCGGGGGCAAGACCTGGCGCTTCGTCGACACGGCCGGCATCCGGCGCCGAGTGCACCAGACCCGCGGGTCCGACTTCTACGCCTCGCTGCGCACCCAGACCGCGTTGGAGAAGGCCGAGGTGGCCGTGGTGCTGGTCGACGCCTCGGAGGTCATCTCCGAGCAGGACGTGCGCGTCATCCAGCAGGTCATCGACGCCGGTCGGGCCCTGGTCATCGCGTACAACAAGTGGGACCTCACCGACGAGGAGCGCCGGCACTTCCTCGAGCGCGAGATCGAGCGCGACCTCGTGCAGATCCCGTGGGCGCCACGGGCCAACGTGTCGGCGCGCACCGGCCGACACATGGACCGGCTCGTGCCGGCGCTCGAGACCGCGCTCGACTCGTGGGAGACCCGCATCTCGACCGGGCGGCTCAACGCGTTCCTCGGCGAGATCGTGGCCGGTCACCCGCACCCGGTGCGCGGTGGCAAGCAGCCCCGCATCCTGTTCGCGACCCAGGCGGGCACGCGGCCGCCCCGGTTCGTGTTGTTCGCGTCGGGGTTCATCGAGGCCGGCTACCGGCGGTTCGTCGAGCGTCGCCTGCGCGAGGAGTTCGGCTTCGTCGGCACGCCCATCGAGATCTCGGTGCGCGTGCGCGAGAAGCGTTCCCGGCGCTGACCTCGGGCACGGATGCCGTGCGCGCGGCGGGCGATTCGGTCGGTCCGTCGCGGATGGGATAAGGTTTCGACGCTCCCGTGAGGGGGCAGCCACGGGCTGTGGCGCAGCTTGGTAGCGCACCTGACTGGGGGTCAGGGGGTCGCAGGTTCAAATCCTGTCAGCCCGACTGTTGTTTGTGCAGGTCAGCAACGCGGCGCCTTCGTTCCTTGGCGCACCGTGGTGCGCGAAGATTCCGGTGGGTGTCGCGTTCTGCTGTGGTCACGAAGGGGCCAACGGGGTGAGACTGGTCGTGTTCGTCGTGGTCGACCCCGAATCCTCTGTGGTGCCTGTGAGCCTGTAGGTCAGCAAGGTGGTGGAGGGCTCCACGGGAACCGTGGATTGTTGCCTTTGAGCACGAGTGTCAGACTTTCATTCTTCCCTGCCCTCCCCGCGACGGACACCAGTGCTGGTCCCTTGGG
>Ga0335397_10002705_pt1 | contig 24112 bp, 20 predicted proteins | sample MAT04_FD_205740 | JGI IMG/M metagenome (GOLD analysis project Ga0335397, IMG submission 205740) | Freshwater microbial communities from Lake Fryxell liftoff mats and glacier meltwater in Antarctica - MAT-04 (spades assembly) (version 2) ... | reverse complement strand
CATCGATCCCTGCTCATCCGCGCGATGGTTTCAGGGATGGACCGCGATTCGCCAGCACGACGACGGCCCACGTCCGACGGAGCTTGCGCGCACGGTGCTCTTACGTACCGCGTGGCAGAAGCACGGCTACATCCACCCGGGTGAAGCACCACGGACGCCAAGCTGAAGAGGCGACGCGGCTCGGCTCTCGGGCAGCTCTCGTCTCCGCATCCGAGAGGATGCGGAGACCCGAAGGCGCGGCTCTCGATGCGAGAACCCCCGCGCGAAGGTCGACATGCAGGGGTCACGACATCGCCAGCGCGCGCCCAGACCCTCCCCTTGTCGGCCTCTCGTGCCCGCCCCACAGATCGAGAGCGGCTCACAGCGGAGCGCTTCGGCCCGGCGTCGAGATGTGATGAATCCTGAGGGCGAAGCCCCACCTGCTAAAGACCGCGGCGGGCTTCAGGGCGGAGGGGGACCTCGCCGGCCAGCGCCGCGTCGATCACGGCGACGATGCGTGCGCGATCACGCGGCAGGTGCCCGCCGAGCGGCAGGTAGTTCGAGGCGTGATTGGTGCGGAACACCGTGTCCGTCGGACGTGCTTCGTCGACCATCGTGCGGAGCTCGCGGAGGAGCCCGTCGACAGGCGGTACTGCGAAGCGGCCCTTCTTCGCGAGGAGATCGAGCGGCGTGCCGGGAACGATCGTCACCGTGAGCGCCGAGAAGAATGCGGGGTTAATCCTCGTCACGAGCTCGGCGGTGGCGCGCGCGTGCTCGTCGGTCCGATCCATCGCGATGCCCAGCAGCGCGATGACGCTGAGCTGCATGCCCGCCGCGTGAGCGCGCTCGGCGGCGAGGACGTGCGCTGCAGCGTCGTCCCCCTTCGCGATGCGCTTCAGCGTCGCGTCGTCACCCGACTCGGGGCCGATGTAGAGCAGCGAAAGCCCGCCCGCGCGGAGCTCGGCGAGCTCTGCGTCGGTCTTGTCGCGGATGTTGCGCGCCATCGCGTAGGAGGAGACACGGCGCAGGTTCGGAAACACGCGACGCGCGCGCTCGAGGATCGCTCGCCAGTGATCCATCGGCAGCACGAGCGCATCGCCGTCGGCCACGAAGAGCTTCTCGACGTCGGCGCCATGGACGCGACCCGCGACGTCGAGGTCCTCGAGCGTGCTCGTGAGGTCACGCACGCGGAACGTCTTCTCGCGATACATGTCGCAATAGGTGCAGTGGTTCCACGAGCACCCGATCGTCGCCTGGAGGATGTACGCGTCCGCCTCCGACGGCGGACGATAGAGCTTTCCCTCGTGGCGCACGGCGTCAGCTCGCCTTCCGGACGCGAACGAGCTCCTCGCTGACGGCCCAGAGTCGCCTGGCGACGGCGGCCTCGCGTGCCTCGCGCGACGGGGTCTTCACCTTGCACTTCGAGAAGTACTTGCCGCTCACCCTGGCGACCGACGGATCGGTGGCGAGGAAGATCGTCGTCTTCGCGCCATTCTCCGACGACGTGAGGAAAGGCGAGGCGAGCTTCCAGAGCGTCCCGACGACGCCCTTGTTGTTGAGCGCGAACCCGGAGGCGATGACGCCCGGATGAAGTGAATTCGTCGTGACGCCGGTTCCTTCGAGCCGACGCGCAAGCTCGCTCGTGAAGAGGATGTTGGCGAGCTTCGACGCCCCGTATGCGCGCCAGCCTGCGTAGCTCTTCTCGCCCATGAGGTCGTCGAAATCGATCGTGCCTCGATGGTGCGCCTCCGAGGCGACGTTGACGATACGCCCGGCGGGTGCCTTCTTCACGGCGTCGAGCAAGAGCTCGGTCAGGAGGAAGTACGCGAGGTGATTCGTTGCGAACGTCGCCTCGTAGCCGTCCTTCGTGATCTGGCGGTCCATGAGCAGCACGCCGGCGTTGTTCACGATTACGTCGATCGTGTCGTGCTTCGCGAGGAATTCGGCAGCCACGCGGCGGATCTCCGCCATCGACGACAGATCGGCGACGAAGACATCGACGTCGCCCCCTCCGCTGGTCGCGCGCACCTCCTCGGCGACGGCGTCTCCGCGGCCCGCGTCGCGAACGACGAGCGACAGATCCGCGCCCATCCTTCCGAGCGCCAGCGCGGTCTCGCGACCGATGCCGCGACTGGCGCCCGTCACCACGACACGCTTGCCCTTCATCTCGCTTCCCATTTCACGGCCCGATCTTCTTCGTGCTGCCGTCGCCCGAGAGCGTCGTCGCGGTCGAGCGGGAGTAGGCCTCGGCTGACTCGAGCACGCGGAGGAAGTTGCCGCCGAGGATCTTGAGGACGTCTTCGTCCTTGTAGCCGCGCTTGAGCAGCTCGAGCGTGATCTTGGGCAAGCCGTCGATGCCCGTGAGGCCCTCCGGCAGATCGTCGACGCCGTCGAAGTCCGAGCCGAGGCCCACGTGGTCGACGCCCGCGACCCTCACCATGTGATCGATGTGGTCGATGAGGACCGAGAACGGCACCTTGGGCATCGGTTCGCCCTGCGCGCGGAGCTTCTCGAGAGCGTCGTGGAACGCGACGATGTCGTCGCGATGGCGGGCGCGGAGCTCGGCAAACGCCTTGCCGTTCTTCTCGAACCACTTCTTCGCTGCGGCGCCGTACTCGTTCGAGAGGAACATCGACCAGAAGTTCACCATCGCCACGCCGCCGTTCTTGGCGAGGCCGCGGAGCATGTCGTCGGTCATGTTGCGACGGTGGTCGGCGACGGCCCGCGACGAGGAGTGCGATGCGATGACCGGCGCCTTGGCGACCTTCATCACCGACCAGAACGTCTCGTCCGACACGTGGGAGATGTCGACCAGCATGCCGATGCGCTGCATCTCGTGCACCACCTCGTCGCCGAACGGCGAGAGCCCGTGATGTCGGACGACCGGCGGCCCGTTGAAGCCTGCCGAGTCCGCCCACTCGTTCGTGTTCGAGTGGGTCAGCGTCATGTAGCGGCAGCCGAGCCGGTACAGCGTTCGCAGCGCGTTGAGCGAGTTCTCGATGGCGTGCCCGCCCTCGATGCCCATGAGCACGGCGATCTTTCCCTCGCGCTTTGCGCGTCGGATGTCGGCTGCGGTCGTTGCGAGGGTGAGCTCGGCAGGATGACGCTCGACCTGACGGTACGTCACGTCGATGAGATCGATGGCGCGCCGCAAGGCGCCGCCGCCATGGGAGGTGGGCTTTTCGGCGAGCTCGCCCTCCACGTAGATCGAGAAGAACTCGCCCGTGATGCCGCCCGCCTTCATGCGCGCGAGATCGGTATGGGTGCGCGTCGACTTCGTGCCGAGGTCGTAGTTGCTCGCGAGGATCACCGAAGGGATGTCGTTGTGTCCGTCGACGATGATCGCCTGGCGATGCAGCCTCGTGGCGTGCTCCTCGAGCGTCTCGCCCGGCCTGGGGCCTTCCGGTGCCGGTGGCGGCGCGGGCACGGGCGTCGTGGCGACGGGCGTGGCTGCTCCCGGCTTGGGCGCGGCCGCATGGAACTCGGAGCCACCCTTGGCGCCCTGGGTTGCAGCCTCCACTCCGCCACAGGCCGGACCGCCCACGACCATCGTCGCGAGCGCGACCAGACCAGCTCCGCACTTCCACCGTGTCATGGCTGCGGATGCTACACCCACGGGCGCGCCGGCGCGCGCGCTCAAGGCGTGGTGGGGGAAGTGGCGGCGCTGCGCCGCCGGTCGAGCGTGGGCTCGTACGGCGGGAGCTTCACGACCACGGTGGTGCCGTGCCCTTCCTTGCTCTCCACGGCGATCGTCCCGCCGTGACTCTCGACGATGCTCTTGGTGATGTAGAGCCCGAGCCCCGTGCCCTCGCCGGGCTTCGTGGTGTGGAAGGGGACGAAGAGGCGTTGTTGCGCCTCGGCGCTCATGCCGACTCCGTTGTCGGTGACCGCGACGCAGGCCCAGCCGTCGGCCGTGGTCGATGTCGTGATCTGGACGAGCCCCTCGCTCTGCCGTTCCTGCGGAATGGCCTGGGCTCCGTTGACGACGAGATTCAGGAACACCTGACCGAGGCGTGAGGTGCTGCCCCGCACGGGAGCGACCTCGCCGTACGAGCGCACGATGCACGCGCGATGACGAAGCTCGCTCTGCGCCACATTGAGCGCAGAGTCGAGCACGTGGTGGAGATCGACGAGGACCTCCGCGATCGGGTCGGCACGGGAGAACGTGTTGAGGTCGCGCACGATCGACCGCACGCGTTCGAGGCCCTCCATCGCGACGCCCAGCATGGCGCCGCATCGATCGAGACCTTCGATGACGGCTGAGGCCTGGCCGTCGCCGTGCTCCGCCGTGCGGGCCATCATGGCGAGGCGCGGAAGCTCCCTCGCAATGAGCTCCTGGTTGGTGAATGCGTACGCGAGCGGGTTGTTGATCTCGTGGGCGATGCCTGCCGCGATCAACCCGAACGTGGCGAGGCGATCGGTCTCGAGGAGCTTTGCCTGCAACGCTCGCCGCTCGGTGACGTCTCGGATGACGCTCAGGAGCACGTCGTCGCCGACCATGGAGGGCTTTGATGCGACCTCGACCGGGAACGCTGTTCTGTCCTTTCGCCTGTGCATCGTCTCGAAGACGGCGCCTTCCGCGATCGCGGTCCTGAACATGCTCTCGAAGCCGGACGTGTCGTGCCGCAGCTCGCGGATGTGGAGCGAGAGCAGCTCGTCGCGGCTGTAGCCGTAGGTCTCTTCGGCGGCGTGGTTGGCCTCGACGATGCGCCCGTCTCGCGCGATGAAGAGAATGACGTCGTGGGCTCGCTCGCGGAGCAGCTCGTAGCGACGGCTCGACAGCTCTTGCTCCTTGCTGACCGTGATGTCTCCCAGGATGGCGAGGTGGAGCCCCGGCTGCACCCTGCCTTTGCCGGCGATGCGGATTCGTCGCCGCTGGCCGCTACCGACGACGATCTCGACCTCGTCTCGGAAGGTCCCTCCGGCCAGGAGCACCGTCCAGAGGCGCTCGACGAGCTCCACGTTGTCGGCGTGCGCGAGCTCACCTTTCTAGCGCAACCGGACGAGAATCGAGAGCGATCTGGTCGGGCGCGTGGGGCGTGGATACGCTGGCGCGATGGGTAGCTCGCGCGTCGGCGTGTACGGAGTCACGCTGGCGCTCGGCCTCGTCTGGGGGCTCTGCGCCTGCGGCGGGAGCCACGTGCAGTCGTTCGCGCCGCCGGCGACCCCCGTTACGGCGATCTCGAACACCGACTACCAGGCGCTCCTCGTCAAGTACGTCGGGGACAACGGCAAGGTCGACTACGGGCGGTGGAAGAACGTCGCCGCCGACGTGCGCGCGCTCGACGGCTACCTCTCGACGCTCACCCACGCGACCCCCGACGTCCGCCCCGATCTCTTCAAGACGCCGACCGACAAGCTCAGCTACTGGATCAACCTCTACAACGCGGTGGTCCTCCGCGAGATCATCCGGCGCTGGCCGCTCGACTCGGTCAGCGACGTCCAGGTGAACGGCGCGCGCTACTCGAAGAACGGCAAGGGTTTCTTCTTCGACCTCGAGATCGTCATCGGCGGAAAGCCGATGAACCTCCACGACATCGAGAACAAGATCCTCCGCGCGCAGTTCAAGGACGCGCGGATCCATTTTGCCATCAACTGCGGCTCGTCGTCGTGCGCGCTCCTCCCCAAGGAGGCCTTCGACACCGCGAAGCTCGAGGCCCAGCTCGAGAGCGCGTCGACGCAGTTCGTGAACGACGGCAGGAACGTCGCCGTCGACGACGCGAAGAAGCTGGTCGTCATGTCGAAGCTCTTCGACTGGTACGCCGACGACTTCGTCGAGCTCACGAAGCAGCGTGCCAAGCTGAGCGAGGCCGGCGTCGTCGACTTCGCGCTCCTCTACGCCGCGGAGCCGCTGGCCACGAAGCTGAAGGAAGCGAAGGCCAAGGGCTACAAGGTCGTCTTCGTCGAGTACGACTGGAACGTGAACAAGCAGTGACGAGGCCGCTCGTTGCCCGGGGGACCGAGACCATGACCATTCAAGAGAACGAAGCCGTCGCCAGCCTCAGGATCCTCGCCGCGGTCGCACGCGCCGACGGGACCGTGCACAACGACGAGCGCAAGTCGCTGGCTGCGGCGCTGGAGAGCCTCGAGCTCGAGAAGCCCATCGCCGTCGGCGAGCTTCTCGGGAGCGACGAGGGCATCGACGTCCTCGCCGAGCTCGGGCATCTGAAGTCGCCGGAAGCGCGCGAGCAGATCTATCGCAGCGCATTCTTCATGGCCTATGCGGACGGCTCGTGCACGAAGGAGGAGCAGGCGATCCTCGACCTCGTCGCGGCCGAGACGAACGTGACGCCGGAGGCTCGCCAGAGCCTCGAGCGGCTCTTCGTGCCGGCCGCGGAGCGCACGAGCCTGCTCCCGGTGCGGGCGCGTGCCATCGACGACGCCGAGATGCGTGCCGCCCACGTGAAGAAGGAGATCCTCAAGTACGCGGCGCTCACCGCCGTGCTCGGCGCGTTCCCGATCCCCGGGCTGGCGATTGCGACCGATCTCGGCGTCATCGCGCTCCAGGTGAAGATGGTGCGCGACATCGCCCAGTACTGGGGCCACTCGCTCGACCGCGAGGCCGCGAAGTCGATGCTCTACGGCATGGGCCTCGGCACCGGGGCTCGCCTCGCCGTGAACAACCTGGCGAAGCTCTTGCCGGGGTGGGGGAGCGCCGTGGGCGCGACGACGTCGTTCGCGTCGACCTATGCGCTCGGCAAGGTCATCGAGAAGTTCTTCGCCGCGGACGCGAAGGGCGACATCGCGGCGCTGAAGAACGACTTCAAGTCAGCCGAGAAGGAAGGCAAGGCGACCTACGCCGAGCACAAGGACGAGGTGGCGAAGCAAGGCGAAGCCGCCAAGACAACCCTCGCCGCGCTGACCGCGGAGCTGAACGCCGGCAAGATCACGCAGGCGGAGATGGAGCAGCGGCTGGCGGAGATGGCGGAGAAGTAGGGCGTCTACGCGTTCATCACCAGGAACTGCGCCGTCCGCGGCGCTCGTTCCGGGTGTCTTCTCACCTCGTCGAGCAGCTTCATCACGTCGCTCGGCTCGTCGACGTCGTACCACTTCGGTAGCTCGCGAATCGTGAGGCCCTGCTCGCGGCAGCGAAGGCGGGTCGCGTTCATCATCGCGGGCGTGCTCCACGGCATGTCACGCACGAGGCGAGGCTCCACGCGCGACATGCCGATGACGTAGTAGCCGCCGTCCTCGCTCGGGCCGAGGAGCACCTCGTCTGCCAGCGTGCCCTCCGCGAAGACCTCCACCAGCGGCTCGGTGGGGAACGAGGGCGCGTCGCTCCCCGCGAGGAGTGCGTAGGCCGCGCCGCGCTCGAACATCATGCCGAGCGCGTGCTCCATCCGTGCGCCATGATCGTCGCCCTGCTGCGCGACGAGCTCCCAGGGCGCCGGGACGTGACGTGCGAGCACGTCGAATGCGAGCTTCGTGAGGATGTCGTCGCCGGCGTCCTCGCCCGGAGCGGGCTCCACCGGGGCGACGAACACGAGGTAGTCGTCCGCGGTCACCGACTGCAGGCCGTCGAGCGTGTCGCGCAGCATGGCCGCGTAGAGGCCGGCCACCCACTCCGCGCTGTGCGCCGCCAGCAGCCCTCTCTTGCATCGACCCGGCAGCGGCGCCCGCGCCATCACGCCGATCGCCTTCTTCATTCCGCGGGCTCGACCTCGGGACGCGCCTCGCCACGCGAGGTCGCTCCGTGGATCTGGTACGGCTTGCCGAGCACGCGCCGGAGCGCGCTCGACCCGCGCCACGCCAGGTACGACCGGTTGAAGCCGACGATCTGCCGCTTGTCGAAGTACGGGTTCTGGACCCCGCCGAGCTCCGCGAGCACGAGGATCAGCTCGCCGATGCTCACCGGGCAGCCTTCGAGGCGAGTCCACGGGCGCGTCCTCAGCTCGCGCAGCTTCTTCGTCATCCTCAGCATCCGCCCGTACACGTCCTTGTGCTCGGCCTTGTACGGATCGAGCTCCTTGCGATCGACGTACTTGTTGCGGATCTGGACGAGCTCGCCGCCGATGCTCCCCTCCCACTCGACGCAGTCGCCGACGAAGATCACCTTCTCGCCGTAGCCGAGCTCGAGCGGGCCGTCGTACTTGCCGAACACGAGGTGCATCTTCGGCAGCTTGGTGTCGCACTTGTCGTCGTAGAGCCGGAGGACCTCGATGACCTCCTCCATCACGCCCGGACAGCCGCCCCAGCAGTAGTCCTCGGTCGCGTCCTTCGGGGCCGTGCCCGAGTACGCCTTGATGCTCGTTCCCTCGAAGTACTTGTCGACCTTCACGAGGCCGACCTGGAAGCCCTTCGCGCGCGCCTTCGCCTCGTCGAGCGACACGTCGCCCTCGAGGCGGATCTTCTCGAGAGACACTGGGCCAAAGCCCCGCTCGTGTGCGAGGCGAATGTGCTCCACGCTCAGCGGGTCGAGCCCGATCATCATGCAGCCCACCGCGTCGATCGCGACCTGGTTGTTGCCGATGATGAGCAGGTTCATGTTGCGGGGGATGGGCGTCAGCATGCGCCCCTCGCCGGCGACGATGCAGTCGATGACGACGAGCTGAGGCTGGATCACGTACTGGAGGTCGGCGACCTTCCGGTTCAGCGCGTGGTCGTGATCGATGAGGCGATGACGGTCGTCCTGGATCCCGATGTAGTTCTTCATCGAGAACGTCACCGTCGTCCACGGGTGCGCCTTGAACTTGGGACAGTTGACGAAGAAGTCCGCCTTGGCGACCGGCTCGGGCGTGAAGATGTAGTCGCGGAGCCGCCCCTCGTGCGTGAGGCGCACCTCGACCTGGGGCACCTCCTCGAAGCAGATCTTTCTCGCCCCGGTGCGCTCGAAGACCGGCTCGTACCCCGCCTCGCCGAACGTGTAGCGGGTCGGGATGGTGATCGCGCAGCGCTCGCCGACCGCAAGGTCGGTCATCGGGTCGTCGGCTGCCTCGCGGTCGCGAAGCGCTCCGAGGACTCCCTCCACGATCTCGGGACGGGTGTACGCGTGCTGGAAGAGCTCGCCCGCCGCCACCAGGTTCGGCTTCACCAGCGTGCGGCCGTGAGGCCGCAACCCCAGCTGGGCCATGGCCTCACCGACGAGAGCCCGGATCCGCGGCACTTCGTAGGCATCGCAGTGAAAAAGGAACACGCGGGCGTCCTGAGACGGGTGCGCGGGCCGGGTTTGGCGGGACATCGCGAGAAAGGATAGCGCGGGAAAACCAGACGAAACCCTGCTCTTCCCCGGCCAAACGGAATTTCTCCCCCGCGGTCGAGCTGAGACGCGCTGGAGATGAGCGCATCCGGAGTGGGAGGCTAGAACACTCCTCGCTCAACGCTGGTGGCCACACGATCCACCCGGTAACCCCTGCCGCCAAGAACCCGGAATCATTACAGATTCCAGCCGGTTTCAAGACGCCAGGCAGGCATCCTTCTCGCAGCGCAAAAGGCCAACAAAACCCACATGCGGATCTCCCCCCTCCAGCTCGCTCTCCTCCTCTCTGTCGTCAGCCTTGCCGGCTGCTCTCAGGAGATGAGCGATGCAGTGAAGGAAGGCCGCGTCGGCCACCTCGCCAGCGCCATCCAGGGCGGCTCGAACGACACGAACGCGGCGCACAATTTCGCCGTCGGTGTGGCGAACCGCTTCGGCGGCGTCTGCAGCGGCACGCTCATCGCGCCGAACCTCGTTCTCACGGCGCGCCATTGCGTCATCCCGCCCTCGACCCACGACTCGGTCACGTGCTCGGACATGTTCCCGGCGAACGTCGCCGCCAGCGCGCTCTACATCACGACGGAGCCCAACCTCTACAAGGCGAAGTCGTACTACGCCGCGACCGAGGTCATCACGCCGTCCGACAAGGCGTTCTGCGGCAACGACATCGCGCTCATCGTCCTCGAGAAGAACGTCCCCGCGTCCGAGGCTCAGCCCGCCACGCCGGTCGTCCAGTTCAAGATGACGGACAAGCGCCTCTCCGGCAGCATCACGGCGATGGGCTACGGCATCACGAACCCCTCCGCCGAGGACTCGGGCCAGCGTCGCATCCGCGAGAACATCCCGCTCCTCTGCATCCCCGGCAGCAAGGACATGGACTGCAGCGGAGACATGGCGAAGTACTCGGACGACGCCGCCGAGTTCGTCACCGAAGGCTACGTCTGCTCGGGCGACTCCGGCAGCGGCGCGTTCGACCAGAGGTCGTTCGACAAGGGCGCGCCCTTCGTCATGGGCACGCTCTCCCGCGGTCCGCAGACGAAGGACAAGTGCCTCGCCGCGATCTACTCGCGTACCGACGCGCATGCCGCCCTCATCATCGACGCGGCCAACAAGGCTGCTGCACAGGGCGGCTACGAGCTCCCGAGCTGGACGGCTCCCGCTTCGGCTTCCGGCTCGAGCGACCCGGCCTCCGCGACCACGTGCGAAGGCGAGACCTGCACGGACGTGAGCACCACCGAGCCCGCCACGGAAGGCACGTCGACGAGGACGATGACGACCTCGGGTTGCTCGGCCGCCCCGCGCACCAACGGCTCCACGAGCGGCTCCGCCGCGCTCGTCGGTCTCGCCGTCGCCGCCGTCTTCGCCGCTCGCCGCCGCCGCTCCTCCTAAGGCGCCGCCGCGCCCCGGCCTCGAGGAATGCCTACCTTCCCGAAGCTGCCTCAGCCGGTCACGCCCGCCGAGGCCTTCGTCGCCCCTGCGACGTTCGACGCCGCGCGTGGCCGTGCCGCCGTGCAGCACGCGGTGAAGCACGGGCTCTTCAAGCCCTCGGACATCGACGGCGTCGAGCTGGCCGACCCTGCGCTGCTCTACGTTCCGTTCTGGCGCGTCTCCGTGTCGGTGGACGGCTTCCACGTCGGGCTCTCGACGTCGGAGGGGCGCTCGGGCCGAGGCATCCCGATGCCCACGGGCGGAGCTCGTCATCGGGACGCTGTCGTCATGGTGTGTGCCCGCACTCTCGTGCCCTACGAGCCCAGGCTCTCGGCGGTCTTCAACTTCGGCACCCCGGCGCTCCTCGAGATCGGCACGAACGAGCTCGTGCACGCGAACGCGGTCGCTGCCCGCGAGGCGCTCGCGGCGGGTGAGATCGTCGACGCGGACGTCGACAAGGCGCGGGCCGAGGCGATCGCGAGCGCGATGCTCCTCCGTGCCGTGAGCCCCTCGGACGCGATCTACGCGAAGTACGAGCCCCAGGTCCTCTCGAGCACCTTCTGTCTCTATCCCCTGTACTACGCGCGCTATTCGTACGACGGCGAGTCGCGCCGCCACGCCGGCGAGGAGCTGTTCGTCGCCGTGTCGGGAAGGACGGGCGAGATTGTTGCCGAGAAGCATCCGTCGGCGGTGCGCGCGATGGCGACGAAGCTCCGCAAGCTCCTCTCGTTCGATCGCCGCTGAGCGCCGTCAGGGGACCGTCGCGCCGTCCGCGTACTTTCGCCGCGCCCACTCGTTCATGACGATGCCCGCAGCGACCGCCAGCGGCAGCGAGTGGTTCACTCCGTAGATCGGGATCCCGACCACGGCCTCCGCACGGCGCACGAGGGGCTCGGGGATCCCGAAGCGCTCGCTCCCGAAGAGGAGCACGACGTCCCGCGGGAAGCTCGTCACGGCGTGAATGCTGGTGGTGGCGTGGTCCTTCTCCACGGCCCAGAGCGGCCGCGACCCCACGTGTGCGAGGAAGGCGTCGTCACCGGAGACGCGTACGATCGACTCGTACTTCTCCATGCCCATCGACGCCTTCTCGTAATAGGGCGCGTCGCCGATGATGACGATCTCGCGCACGAGGAAGCTGTGTGCCACGCGGATGATCGCCCCCACCGCGAAGGCGTTGTCTGCGGCGTAGAGCGCGATCGTGAAATCGTTCCGGAGCGGAGCGAGCAAGGCGCGCACTTCCGCCGGTTCGGCGCCGAGAGGCGGACTGAGGCCCATGTGGTAGATCTTACCCGTGCGCAGGGGGCTGCAGGTGCTGGGGTTGTCGGCGGTGGTCGGTCTCGGCCTCGTGCCGGCGATCGGTTGCGGCCTCGACGCGATCGGTGGCCTCGACCCGAGCGAGGTGCCGATCGTCGAAGGCGGCACCACCGACGTCGTGCTCCCCGAGCTCGATGCCGGCGGCGTCCTCGACGGAGCGGACGCGACGCTCGCTGACGCCGGTGTCGACGCTCCGCTCGTTCGTCCCGACGCGGGCGTCCTGTTCGTTCCTTCGCACGTTCAGCCCGTGTACTCGCTTGCAGCGCCGGACGTGATCGTCGCGACGGACTCCGAGGTCGACACGACGGCGCGCACGATCACCATCGGTGCTGCGGCGCCGGCGCCGCTCACGAACCTCGTCCACAGCGACACGTTCGCGGTGTGGTCCGTGGGCTCGTTCGTCCTCGGTCCGAACGTGCGGCTCACGCTGAAGGGCGACCGTCCTCTCGTCATCGTCGCAGCGACCACGGTCGAGCTGCGCGGCCACGTCGCCGCCTTCGGTGACGTCGCGACTCCGGGCGCGGGCGGTCTCGCAGCAGCCTCGGGGCCGGGCAAGGGAAGCAAGGGCGGAAAGGCCGGCGTGAACATCTCGGGCGGTGGCGGCGCGGGCCACGCGACGGCGGGCGGCGCGGGAGGAAAGCTCAACGCGGCCGTCGCCGGCAGCGCAGGGCCCGTCGCGAACGCAAACGGCGCGATGCTCGTCGGGGGCTCGGGCGGCGGTCACGGCGGAGGCTTCACCGCGGCCCTCTGCAGCGATCCGACGCGAGGTCGCGGCGGCGTCGGCGGCGGTGCGATCCAGATCTCCGCCGTCGGAAAGATCCTCGTTGCCAGCACCGGCAGCGTCGATGTCGGCGGCGGCGGCGGCTCGGGTGGCTGCAAGGACGTCGGTGCGCCCGATGAGTATCGCGGCGGTGGCGGCGGCGGTGCGGGCGGTCTCGTGTTCCTCGAGTCCGTAGCCGGAATCGAGGTCGAGGCCGGCGCGGAGCTCGCCGGTGCGGGCGGCGCCGGCGGCGAGGGCGGCGACAGCAACAAGATGGGCCAGGACGGCCAGTCGGGGCCCTATCCCTCCGGTACGGCGTTCGGCGGCAACGCGAACGCGGGCGGCCCGGGCGGAAACGGCGGCACGGGCGCCGGCGCCGCGACGACGGCGCCCGGAGCAGGCCTCAGCGGGGCCAGCGCCGGCGGCGGCGGGGGCTCGACCGGCCGCGTCTTCTTCGGAACGCGAACGCCTGCGCTTCTCGTGGTCGACGGCAAGGTCTCCGCGCTGCGCTCCGATTTCGCGTTCTGATCGGCGCGACGTCGCGTATGTAACTCGGCGATGCGCGGCGTCACGAGGGCACATTGAACCCGCTCTACGCGGCGATCCTCGGCGTCGTCGAAGGCATCACCGAGTACCTGCCGATCTCGTCGACGGGGCACCTCATCCTCGTGAGCCGGCTGCTCGGCCTGAAGGGGGAGGGGGCCGACGCGTTCGACGTCGTCATCCAGCTCGGCGCGATCCTCGCCGTCGTCGTGCAGTACCGCCGCCTCCTCTGGGAGCGCACCACCGGCCTCGTGTCGATGAAGAAGGAGAGCGTCTCGCTCCTCGTCGCGCTGCTCCTCGGCTTCGTGCCGACGGCCATCGCCGGCCTGCTCCTCCGGAAGAAGATCAAGGCGCTCCTCTTCGGTCCCGGCCCGGTCGCCCTCGCCCTCATCGTCGGCGGCGTGCTCATGATCGTGGTCGAGCTCGCGCTGTCGCGTCGCCAGGAGAAGCCGCTCGACGGCCTCGAGCACGTCACGCCGAAGCGCGCCTTCCTCATCGGCGTCGGCCAGTGCTTCTCGATGTGGCCGGGCTCGTCGCGCTCGATGTGCACCATCATCACGGGGCAGCTGACGGGTCTCTCGACCGCCACCGCGGCCGAGTTCTCCTTCCTGCTCGGCCTTCCGACCCTCGGCGCCGCGACGGTCTTCGAGGCCTACAAGTCCCGGGAGGCGCTCGCGGGCATCGGCGGGCTCAATGTCCTCGTCGGGCTGGTGGTGTCGTTCCTCGTCGCCTGGGTCGTGATCGCCGGGTTCATCGCGTACCTGAAAAAGCGAGGTCTCGTGCCCTTCGGGGTCTACCGGATCCTCCTCGGAGCGATCGTCTTCCTGGTGCTCGTCAGGGGCTGATTCGCCAGTATTTTACGCCGTAAACCAAAAGAGTCCGCCCGGGAGGAAGCTCCATCCCCCAGTCCCCGTACATGCCGGGACTTGGAGGGTTCGTAAGATGAGTGTCCTCGGATGGTTTCTCTCGTTTGTCGGTTTCATCGGGCTGATCGTCGGCCTCCTTCAGATGCTGAAGGGGAAGAAGCTCAACTCCGTTCCCTTCCACGCCCCGTCGCAGCTCGCGCAGCTCGGCCCGGGCGCCGCTGACGCGAAGGGAATGGTCTCCACCGAGGGAACCGTCTCCCCGCAGGGCCTGCTCACCGCTCCGATGAGCGGCAAGCCCTGCCTCGCGTTCGAGATCACGGTCGAGCGCAAGTACGAGACGACCGAGCGCACCGAGAACGGCACGGAGACCAAGAAGGGCTCCTCGAACATCTTCAGCGACTACAAGGGCGGCGTGTTCGCGCTCCAGGACGGGCAGGGCACCGTGCTCGTCGACGCGACGACGAAGCCCGACGCGTCCTTCGAGAAGGCGCACACGAGCGGCGTCAACGTCGGCATCCTCGGCATCATCCCGGGCACCCTGCAGTTCGGCAATTTCCAGATGAGCACGCCGCTCCTCACCGGCGAGGGCCGCACGACGGGCTTCGAAGGCACCGAGAAGATCGTCGAGCCCTCGGGCAACCTCTACGCGCTCGGCGCGCTCGCGATGGGCCCCCAGGGGCCGATCGTGCACACGCCCAAGGGCATCGGCACCGGCAAGCTGATCCTGTCGTCGAAGGGCCGCGCGTCGCTCGTCAAGTCGACGAAGCGCAACATGATCCTCGGCTACGCCATGGGCGGCGTGATGTTCGTCGGCGGGACGCTGATGGGAATCTTCGGACCGGCGCCCGACATGAGCGCGTCGAACGACTCGTCGTCCTGCTCGAGCACGCTCACGGCGGACGCCGTCAACTGCGACGGCCGCATGTACGAGCGCGACGGCTACGACATGAAGTGGACCGTCCCGACCGCGGGTGAGTACACGCTCACCGTCACGCAGCCGAAGGTGAAGTATCCGATCGACCCCTCCCTCACCGTGACGGACGCGACGGGCAAGGAGCTCGCGCACGACGTCGGCATCTCGAAGGGCGCCGAGGCCAAGGTGACGATGAAGTTCGAGCCGGGCACGTACACGCTGAACGTGCGCGACACGTTCCGCGACAAGGTGAAGGGCGGCTACGGCTTCCACCTCGCCATCGTGAGGGCGCCGGATGCTCCGGCGGCGGCGAGCGCGACGATCACGAACGCCGACGTCCCCGGCAACAAGCCGGTCGCGAAGGCTGCGACCCCGGCGGTGAAGGGCTCGGCCAAGCCGGCTGCCGCAGCCGTCTCCGCGAAGGCAGGCGCCGCCTCCGGCAGCGCGACGACCGCGGCGGCTCCCTCCGCGAAGGCCGGCACCACCGCCGGCAGCGCGGCGGCACCTGCCAAGGCACCTGCAGCGGCAGCCTCCGCGAAGAAGTAGTACAAAGGACGCCATGGTCGTGTGACTCACACGACCGAGCTCCCGAAGGTCACCATGAGCGTCACCCCGCCCCCTGCCTCGAAGCCTCGAGACGGGGGGCGAGTCGTTTTGTGGGACGTGGAGCTCCTCGCGCGTTCGCCGCTGTTCTGGCCGATCGCTCGCGCGTTCGAGCGGCTTGCCGACGAGACCGCGGGAGACGGCTCGTCGTTCCCGCAGCCCGAGACCATCGACGCTGCGCTCGCGGGCTCGGCCGGCATCCGCTTCGAGCGCCAGCGGCCGGTCCCACGGAGGCGGCCACGGTCGCGGTCTCCTGATTCAATGTATGATGCACGTAGTGCGCGAGAAGGCTGCGTCCCCACGAGGCCCGGTTCGTGGCACGACCTGATGAACGCCCTCGTGTGGGCCACGTTCCCGCTCGCGAAGCGCGCGCTCCACACGCGGCAGCACGGCCTCGTCGTCCCGGCCGCACCCGGCGAGTCGGCGCGCCGGCCACGAGAGCTCGACGCGCTGGCGCTGTTCGACGAGGGCGGCCTCGTGGTGAAGCGCGAGCCGAGCGCCACGGAGACGCTGACCGAGGAGGAGCTCGCCGCCGAGATCGAGGCAGGGAAGGCGACCGCGCTCGTCTTCGGCCATGCCATCTACGAGGGCATCGTGCTCGGGCGGAGCGCCCCGCTCGCGAGCGTCGTGTGCGTCAGCTGTCACTTGCCCGACGTGGACGAGGCGCTCGCGGAGGTCGTCGCGGACCGCGCTCGGCTCGTCGAGCCGAGCGCGATGCTCCGCCTCCGCGCCGCCGAGCGCCTCGTTCCGGTGAACCGCTAGGTCTCTCAGTCGGCCCCCGCCCCTGCCCCGTTTCGACCCAATTGAGGCGCTCTTTCCGGGCTGGAGTCGCGGTTCCGGGGATCTGCTTGACAGGAAAGCCTCCGCGACTAGAGTGCGCGCCTCCCGAGGCCCCAATTGCGTGTTTCACGCGGTTGACCACTTCTCGCCTCGCCCTTTCGCAAGAAACGAGCAGGACTCTCTCGATGCCGACCATCAATCAGCTCATCAATCACGGACGTCTGGCTGCACGCGTCAAGACCGCGTCGCCGGCCCTCAAGAGCTGCCCGCAGAAGCGCGGCGTTTGCGTTCGCGTGTACACGACCACGCCGAAGAAGCCGAACTCGGCCCTCCGCAAGGTCTGCCGCGTTCGCCTCACGAACGGCATGGAAGTCACGTCCTACATCCCGGGCGAGGGGCACAACCTCCAGGAGCACTCGGTCGTCCTCATCCGCGGCGGCCGCGTCAAGGACCTTCCGGGCGTGCGTTACCACGTCGTCCGTGGCACGCTCGACGCGTCGGGCGCCATCGGGCCCTCGTCGACCAACAAGGCCAACCGTAACCGCAAGCGCTCCAAGTACGGCGTCAAGCGGCCGAAGGCGTGATTCTAGTTTCGAGGGGCTCCGCCCCTCCGAGACTCGCAGCTCCCGAGATTCAAGCTTCTACGTTCTGATCAGAAAGCACCTCCGATGCCCCGCCGCAGAGAAGTCCCGAAGCGCCACATCATCCCGGACCCGAAGTACAAGGACAAGCTTGTCTCGAAGTTCACGAACACGCTGATGTTCGACGGCGGTAAGGCTGTCGCGGAGGGCATCCTCTACGGATCCTTCGACGTCATCAGCGAGCGCTTCAAGGAGGACCCGCTCGAGATCTTCCGCAAGGCTCTCGACAACGTGAAGCCGAAGCTGGAGGTCAAGAGCCGCCGCGTCGGTGGTGCGACCTACCAGGTTCCCGTCGAGGTTCGTCCGGAGCGCCGTGTTGCTCTCGCGATGCGCTGGATCGTCATGAACGCCCGTTCGCGCGGCGAGAAGACGATGCGCGAGCGTCTCGCGGGTGAGTTCGTCGACGCCGCTCAGGGCCGTGGCAACGCGGTCAAGAAGAAGGACGACACTCACAAGATGGCCGAGGCCAACAAGGCGTTCGCTCACTACCGTTGGTGATCGTCTTCTAAAGTCGAGCAGAGCCACTCCTGCAGAGGTGCTCGGCTCACCCGTCGCCCGCAGCGCTACCAGGCGCGGCGGGCGTCGTCGTTTTGTCCGGCATCGAGTAGTGTGCGCGCCAGCGTGGGCTCGTCCTCCGAGAAGCGAACGGGCATTCCGCATCTGGGCGCGCTCGACGGGCTGCGTGGCCTCGCGCTCGCGGGCGTCTTGCTCTTTCACGCGAACGGGACGCTGCGCGGTGGCTACCTCGGCGTCGATCTCTTCTTCGTCCTCTCCGGATACCTGATCACGTCGCTCTTGCTCGCCGAGCATGCGGCGACGGGCCGGATCGCCCTCGCGCCGTTCTGGGTTCGCCGCGCGCGTCGGCTCTTCCCGGCGCTCCTCTCGATGATGCCGGCGATCGCGCTCTACGGGCGCTTCATCGCGAAGCCCTCGGAGCTGCAAGGGCTCCGCACCGATGCCATCGCGACGCTCGGGTACGTCGCCAACTGGCGCGCCATCTTCTCGCACAAGAGCTACTGGGAGCTGTTCGCGTCGCCGTCGCCGCTCGAGCATTGCTGGAGCCTGTCGATCGAGGAGCAGTTCTACGTCGTATGGCCTCTGCTCGTGGCCGTCGTCCTGCGCCGCGCGAACGGCGAGAGCGCGAGGCGATCGATTCTCGTCGTCTCGCTGGTGCTGACGGCGCTCTCGATGGCCGCGATGCTGTTCCTGTTCGACCCCGCGAAGACCTCGCGCGTCTACCTCGGGACCGACACGCGTGCGGCGAGCATCCTCGCCGGCGCGGCGCTCGCCGCGGTGATCCCGCCGAGCACGACGTTCACGCAGCGCACGGTGCGCAAGCTCGACGTGCTCGGGCTTCTCTCGGCCGTCGGCCTCGCGGTCGCGTGGGCGAAGCTCGAGGGGGCGAACCGTTTCCTCTATCGCGGAGGCTTCTGGCTGACCGAGCTCGGTGCGCTGGTCCTCATCCTCTGCGCGGTCTCGGGGTCGCGAAGCCTCGTCGCGCGCGTCCTCGGGCTCCGGCCGCTCGCGTGGCTCGGCACCGTCAGCTACGGCGTCTACCTCTGGCACTGGCCGGTCAACGTCCTGCTCTCGCCGCAGCGCCTTCATCTGCACGGGTTCTGGCTGCACGTGATCCAGCTCTCGCTCACGTTCGTGATTGCGATCGTGTCGTATCGCTTCCTCGAGAAGCCGATCCGTACCCGAGGGCTCCCGTTCGGGCGCGCGCTCTACGTGGTGCCCGCGGTCGTGACCCTCGCGATTCTGATGATCGTAGGCGGCACGGTTGCACGCGCGGCGCCGCTCGATCCGAAGCTCGCGGCGCTGCAGGCGCAGAGCCCGCTCGGCGGCGGCGGAGCGGCCTTCGAGCCTGTCTTCGAGCCGGCGCAGTTCCGCATCATGCTGCTCGGCGACTCGACGGCGAACTCGCTCGGCTGGGGCCTGCGTGGCGTTCGCCAGCCGGGCCTCGTCGTCGAGCTGATGGGCCACGACGGCTGCACGATGCTGGCGACGACGCTCTGCGACGAGCCGCTGTGGGCCGAGCGCACCGCGCAGGTGAAGCCGAATGCCACGCTCCTGTTCCTCGGCGGCGCGTTCCTCCACGGTGTGACGCTCGACGGCGACTGGCGAAAGTCCTGCCACGCGGGCTGGGATGCCAAGTTGGAGACGAACCTCCAGGCGCGGCTCGGTGATCTCAAGTCACCGAACGGCCGCGTGTGGCTCGTGACGCTGCCGTATCCGCTCGACGTCTACGACAACGACACGTTCCGCCACGAGGTCGACTGCATCAACGCGAGCCTCCGGAAGTCCGCCGCGGCGGTGCCGGGTATCGCGGTGCTGGAGCTCGGCGAGCGTCTCTGCCCCACGGGCGTCTGCGAGCGCGAGCACGAGGGCGTCGAGATCCGCCCCGACGGCGTGCACTACACGATCGACGGCGCCTCGAGCCTCTCGCGCTGGGTCCTCGAGCAGATCCAATCGAAGCGGGACTAGAAGGGCTCTCGTCGTCCGGTCCCCTCGGTGCTCCGCACCGAGCCTCCCCAGGCGAGATTCGGCGCTGCGCGCCGACCGGCCTGCGCAGCGCAGGCCGTTCTTCGTGATGCGTAGCGGAGGTCCCCACAAGCCTAAGGCCACTTCAGCTCGCTGTCCGTGACCGGCAGGTCGTCGCGCAGCCAGACGCGGAACTCGCCGAACGATTTGGCCGGGTGGTACTTCGTCGCGACCCACTTGGCCGTCTCCGAGCAGCAGTGGCGGAAGTCCTCCCACGCGTCGGGGAAGGTGACGAGCGGCGCCTTGTCGATGAACACGAACGCCTCGGGCGGCGCGGCCTGGAGGCGCGCGAACAGATCCTTCTCGTGCGTCTCGCGCGCGAGCCTGATGCGATAGAGGTCGCCCTCGGTCGGCCTGTTCGACCAGCCACCGTCGAGCGCCGCCTCCGCGTTGAGGTCGTACGCGTAGATGTACGGCGTCGCGCTCCTGCGTTGCGCGAGGAACAGCAGGTACGGGTCCATGCCGTACACCTGCACGTGCGCGTCCTTCGACGTGTTCTCGTCGATGTACTTCGCGGCCTGTCGCATCTCCCACGGGAAGTAGTCGTACGTCTTGAACGTGTTGAAATACTCCTCGTACGTCCGGCGCAGCGGGGTCTCGCCGCCCGCGAGGATCCACACGTTCTGGATGTGCGGGGAGCCCTTCATGCTCGCCGTCACCTCGAGCGCGTACGCGACGCTCACCACGATCGCCGCCACGCGCCCGAGCCGCGTCCGCCGCGGCACGGCGCGATAGCGCTCCCACAGCATCGCGACCACGAGGAGGAACGCGATGTGCGTCGACGCCGTGAGCGGATGGAAGTGGTACCCGAAGCCCTTGTGCTGGACGGTCACGTTCGCGATCCCGCAGAGCGGCGCGAGCGCGATGACGAGCACGCGGCGGGGCAGCTCGCGCACCGCGATGAGCCCGAGCAGGAGCGCCGAGGCGGCGACGCCCGCCGCGGCCACCATGAGCGGACCGCCCTCGCCGAAGATCTCCTGCGGGCTCTTCGCCCAGATGAAGCGGTAGATCTGCGGAACGTCGACGAACGAGATGCGCGCGAACGCGCGCGCGTCTCCGTAGTTGAAGAGATAGGCGAGGGGGATCGCCGCGCCGAGCACGCCGCCGAGGGCGAAGCGAGCGATCTTGGCGCGCGCCGAGGCGAGCACGTCGCGGTCGACGAGCAGCACGAAGAACTGCATCACCGTGAAGACGACGAAGCTCGGCTTGCCGAACCAGGTGATCGTGGAGAGGGCTCCGATCGCCGTGATGCGCCACGCGGCGCCGCGCGCCGTCCTCGCGGGCCGCGCCATCTGCAGGGCGAGGCTCGGGAGCAGGAACCAGTCGCAGAAGCTCTCGCGCTGCGCCTGGTTCCAGTAGAGATAGAGCTGGTACTGCGCGCTGAGGACGACCCACCCGGCCGCCGCCCAGGCGCCACGCTCCGCCCACGTCGGCCGCCGCCGGGTCACCAGCCCGGGGATGCACGCCCCCACGATGGCGAACGACACCCCGGTCGCCCAGAGCTCGAGGACGTGGAAGCGGTGCTCGTCCGCCCCGCCCAGGAGGAGGAACACGTGGTGGATGAGGTGGACGAGCGGACCGTTGACGTCCCGGACGTCGCGGTAGTCCACCGCGCCGCCGCGAACCGCCCAGGCGATGTACTGGAAGATGCCCTGATCCCGGCCCAGGGTCGTCAGCGACGACCGGTGGGTGGCGTCGGCGACCCAGAACAGCGGAACCAGGGCGAGGACGAGCGGAGCGAGCAGCCGCCGGCTGAGGTCGACCCGCGCCTTGGGCCCGAAGAACGGAAAAAAGCGGCCGGCCGGCAGGGGCGGAGCCGCCTTCAGGCTCTCACCCGACGGCCGCTCCTCTGTCTCGTCACCCGCCCCCTGGGGAAGCTCGCTCTGCGCCATCCTGCTGCGTCCGGCACATTACCATCCCTTGACTTCCCCTGCCCCCTTGGTAGAAAGCCGACCCCTCCCTCGGTCGACGCACGCCCGAGGAACAAGGACCCCGCCAACGCAGATGCTCCGCACGACATAAGGATCGGGTTACTCGGCTCGCTCTTCTCGGAATCCCCGGCGAAGACACCAAAAAGCTAAGAAGTACCCCGACACCCTCTCTGGACTCTCCGGGTTTTCCCGGACCCTTCTGAAAACGCAGAAGGGGGGCCAGAGAGGGTTTCGTGCATTCAGAACCCCCGTTTTTCAACTCTTCAACCGAACAAAGGACATAAGCCGTGGCACGCGAATATCCGCTCGAGAAGACGCGAAACATCGGGATCATGGCGCACATCGATGCGGGCAAGACCACGACGACCGAGCGCGTCCTCTACTACACGGGCGTGAACTACAAGATCGGCGAGGTGCACGAAGGCGCCGCGACGATGGACTACATGATCCAGGAGCAGGAGCGCGGCATCACGATCACGTCGGCCGCGACGAACTGCTTCTGGGCTCCGGGCGAAGGCCCGCACGCGGGCGTTCGCCACCGCATCAACATCATCGACACGCCGGGCCACGTCGACTTCACGATCGAAGTCGAGCGTTCGCTCCGTGTTCTCGACGGCGCGGTCGCCGTCCTCGACGGCGGCAACGGCGTCGAGCCCCAGACCGAGACGGTCTGGCGCCAGGCCGACAAGTTCCGCGTTCCGCGCATCGTGTTCGTCAACAAGATGGACAAGACCGGCGCCGACTTCGAGATGAACGTCAACTCGATCAAGGAGCGTCTCGGCGTCACGCCCGTTCCGGTCCAGTGGCCGCTCGGCGAGGAAGAGAACCACAAGGGCGTCGTCGACCTCATCACGATGCGCGCTGCGACCTTCGCCGAAGAGGAGAAGGGCCAGAAGTACACATGGGGCCCGATCCCGGCGGATCTGCTCGCCAAGTGCCAGACGTACCGCGAGCGGATGATCGAGGCCTGCGCCGACGTCGACGACGCGATCATGACGAAGTACATGGACGGCCGGGTCGCGGAGATCACCGAGGCGGAGATCGTCAACGCGATCCGGATCGGCTGTACGTCCTTCAAGTTCTTCCCGGTGCTCTGCGGGTCGGCGTTCAAGAACAAGGGCGTCCAGCTCCTGCTCGACGCCGTCGTGAACTACCTCCCGTCGCCGCTCGACATCCCGCCGGTCAAGGGCGTGAACCCCTACACCGACAAGGAAGAGGAGCGGAAGGCCGACGACAAGGCGCCGTTCTCGGCCTACGCGTTCAAGATCATCAACGACCCGCACGGCAACCTGACGTTCTTCCGCGTCTACTCGGGAACGATCCAGTCCGGCACGATGGTCACGAACTCCACGCGCGGTAAGCGCGAGCGCATCGGCCGCATCCTCCGCATGCACGCCAACAAGCGCGAGGAGCTCGGAGAGGCCGACTCCGGCAACATCTACGCGGCGGTCGGCCTCCGGGACACGCGCACGGGCGACACGCTCTGCGACGAGGCGAAGCCGATCATTCTCGAGAAGATGATCTTCCCCGAGCCCGTCATCTCGATCGCCGTCGAGCCGAAGACGAAGGCCGACGTCGAGAAGCTCGGCGTCGCGCTCCAGAAGCTCGCGACCGAGGACCCGTCGTTCCGCGTCCACACGGACGAGGAGTCGGGCCAGACGATCATCAGCGGCATGGGCGAGCTCCACCTCGACATCATCTGCGACCGCCTTCGTCGCGAGTTCAAGGTCGAGTCGAACGTCGGCAAGCCCGAGGTCGCGTACCGCGAGGCGATCGCGAAGAACACGCACTGCGAATACAAGTACGCCAAGCAGTCGGGCGGTCGCGGCCAGTACGGCCACGTCCTCATGGAGATCGGCCCCGGCGAGCGCGGCAAGGGCTACGTCTTCGAGAACGACATCGTCGGCGGTGTCATCCCGAAGGAGTTCGTCCCCGCCATCCAGAAGGGCGTCAAGGAGGCCATGGAGCGCGGCGTTCTCGCCGGCTTCCCGATGGTCGACCTCTACTGCCGCGTCTACGACGGCAGCTACCACGACGTCGACTCGAGCGCGGCCGCGTTCGAGATCGCCGGCTCGCTCTGCTTCCAGGACGGCGCCAAGCGCGCGGGGCTCCACCTGCTCGAGCCCGTCATGAAGAACGAAGTCGTCGTCCCCGAGCAGTACATGGGCGACGTCATCGGCGACCTCAACTCACGTCGCGGCAAGATCCTCGGAATGAGCCAGCGCGGTAACGCGCAGGTCATCGACTCCGAGGTTCCCCTCGCCATGATGTTCGGCTACGTGACCGACCTGCGTTCGATGACCCAGGGTCGCGCCACGTCGTCACTGCACTTCTCGCACTACGCCCCAGTGCCTCAGGCCGTCCAGGACGAGGTCGTCTTGAAGGTCCGGGGAACGTCCTCGAGGTAACGCGCCGTCCTTCAGGTTCGTTCTACGGCGCACGCAGCATTTCAGTTTCGATCGGAATTCACGGAGAGAGAGTCATGGCGAAAGAAAAGTTTCAGCGTACCAAGCCCCACGTCAACGTCGGCACCATCGGTCACATCGACCACGGCAAGACGACCCTGACGGCTGCGCTCGTGAAGGTCCAGTCGAAGAAGGGCCTCGCGAAGGCCATCAGC
>Ga0335397_10002702_pt1 | contig 24118 bp, 17 predicted proteins | sample MAT04_FD_205740 | JGI IMG/M metagenome (GOLD analysis project Ga0335397, IMG submission 205740) | Freshwater microbial communities from Lake Fryxell liftoff mats and glacier meltwater in Antarctica - MAT-04 (spades assembly) (version 2) ... | reverse complement strand
CTGAGCAGGTCAAACAACACCCGGCAGCACGGGCTGACACGGACTGAAGCCGACTCTTAATCCGCAGGTTCTGGGTTCGAAACCCAGGGGGCGCACAGAATGCACGAAGAGGGGCGCCCGGTGGGTGCCCCTCTTCTCGTTGTGGCGATCGACACTGTTCGGAAGGTCCCACGTCCCACGTAGGTTTGCGGGCAGGCTCAGTTCCGCTTTGTGGAGCGCAGGACACCCAGGTCGCTGTGTGACCCGGGGCCGTCGGGGTACAGTCGACAATCCGGCGAAGGACACGCCATGACGCGATGGGAGACGACCTGCAATGAGTGGCCGGGCGGACACGACTGTGGTGGATGTTGCCCGCAGTCTTCGCCGCAGTCCACTCTTCGCGGATGTTGCCGACTCGACGATTGCCTCCGTGACTGCCGACGCACGTGTGCGTCGCGTTCAACGCGGGGCACTGTTGATCATGGAAGGCGACGCCCCGTCGTCGATGTATGTCCTCGCCGACGGATTCCTGCGTGTGTTCACGACCTCGCTCGATGGAATGGAGCCCACGCTGACGGTGCTCTTCCCAGGAGACCACGTCGGGGAACTGGGGATGCTCGACGGCGTCGTTCGCTCGGCGTCTGTGGGAGCGCTGCGCGATTCCACGGTCATCGACATTCGACGCGACACGTTCGTCTCGGCATATGAGTGCGACGGTGCGATCTCACGGACACTCGTCGAGCATCTCGCACGGCGGTTGCGGTCGACGTCGGAGAGGTTGACGGATCTCACGATCCTCGACCTGGGTGCTCGCCTGGCCAAGTACCTCGGAGGCGAGGCTGAGCTCGCTGCCGCTCGCGGATCGAAGAAATTCGAACTTCTACTCAACCAATCCGAGCTCGGGCAGTTGCTCGGTGGCGCCCGGCAATCGATCAACCAGATGCTCGCGATACTCGAACGCGACGACATCCTCACCGTGGTCGGGCGACAGGTGACGGTCATCGATGCGGAACGACTCGCGCAACGGGCCGCGCTTCGCTGGTAGCTCGGCAATGAGTCCCGTCGATCACCGTCCCTACAGTGCCGGGCTGACCCGACGCTGTGCCACGGGTGGGACCACAGTCAGTATCGATGCAGCCCTGCTGTTCGCGGACGTCTCGGGCTACACCGCCCTGACCGAACGGCTCGCCGTGCTGGGTCGCGCAGGGGCCGAGGCGGTGACGGCCGCCGTCAACCGTTGCTTCGAACTACTCGTCGGGTGTGTGCTCGACCGGCAGGGCGACGTGCTCCGCTTCGGCGGCGACGCGCTCTTCGTTGCCTTCGAAGGCGACGATCGTGTGGCGCGAGCACTGTCGGCAGCTGAGGCGATGCAGCGCGTCATCGCCTCGCTACCTCCCGTCGAGGTTCCCGGCGGAACCGTCGTGCTGCGCCAATCGATAGGGGTACACGACGGACGCGTCGTGATGCATCGGTGGGCCGGTTCGTGGGTCGAGGTGATCCCCGTTGGGGAAGCGGTCAGTCAGGTATTACGCAACGAAGCTGCGGCTTCTGCCGGCGAGGTTGCAATCAGTGAAGCGGTGGCAGCAGTGCTACCAGCGAGCCGGGTTCGTCGCGTTGCCGACGGCAGCGCCAGGTTGCGGCTCCGTCGAACCTCGGACACCGTGAGCCTCGCTGCCCGCGACCGGCTGGACGCATCACCGGACGACATTGCCGATGCGCGGTCAGTGCTCTCCGAGGCGCTGCGGTCGGCGGTGGAGACGCCTGGTCTGGCGGAACACCGGCCGGCAGCCATCGGGTTCATCGTCATTGGCGATGTCGACGCTCTCGCGGTCGAACGCGATGGGCTATCAGCGGCAATCGATCCGGTGCTTGCGACCCTCGACGCGTTGTCGCCGACAATGGGTGTCCACCTGCTGGCGACCGACGTCTCGGTGAACTCCGTGAAGCTGATCCTCGCAGCCGGTGTACCCACGACGCTCGGTGACGATTGCGAACGGCTGGTGGAGACGCTGCTGCGCATCTTGGAGGTGGGTGCGGGCCACGATGTACGGGCAGGTGCGCATCTCGGCGTTGTGTTTGCTGGTGACGTCGGGCATCCGCGTCGACGGACCTACACGGTGATGGGCGATGCGGTGAACCTTGCGGCCCGCCTTGCCGCCCACGCGCCCCGTGGGGCGCTACTGGCCAGCCGCAGTCTGATCGCGGCGCTGCCGCCCGGTGCACGAGTCGATGTGGTTTCGCCGATTGCGGTGAAGGGCAAGCGGGCCGCGCAGGACGCCGGAATCGTACGCAACCTCGGTACTCGACGACTGTCTGGCGAACTGCCGCTCGACGCAATGATGCACGGGCGGGCGCCTGATGTCGCCCGGCTGCTCGAATCCATCGAGCACAACGTCGTGACAAGTCTTGTGGCTGAACGTGGTCTTGGCGCGTCGCTGCTCGTGCGCGATGTGGCGGCGCGCTTCCGTCGCAACGGTCGCCACGGAGTCGTCACGTCGGCCGTCGTGGCGGACGGGGCGGCACCGCTTCGAACGTTGCGTCGCGTCGTCGAGGATCTCGGCGGAGAGGATGCATGGCGAGCTCTCGACGAGGCACTAATGCGGGGCGCGAGTTCGGCAACATCCGATACGGCCGTCGCCGCCCACGGATGGGTCGAGATGATCGAGGCGATCAGTCACCGACTGATTGCGTGCTGGCCGAAGGATGCCTTGCTGGCGATCGACAATGCCGACTCGATGGATGAGGCAACGGATGCGGTCCTCGCTGTCACCGCCTCTGTCCTGCGGACGAACGGTGATGGTCGCCGCCTGCTGCTCGCAGGTCGGTCTCCGAATGCCGACCTGGGTGCAGCCACCGTCGTGCTCGAGCGGCTCGATGACGCGGCAACTCGACGAGTCGTCATCGACGCTGCACCACTGCCGCTCAGCGACGCGCAGATCGACGCCATCGTCGCAACTGCCTCCGGGAACCCCGTGTTCGCTGTTGAGCTCGCCGGCCTGCCGGCGGGCGCAGAGCTTCCGCCGTCGATCGAATCGTTGGTAGCGGCTCGCATCGATCGGCTGCCGGCGCCGTTGAGGCGAACCCTTCGCGAGGTCGCCACCCTGGGCAGCGAGGTCGTCTTCGAGGCGGGCGCGGACATCCTCGGAGTTGATGCGGCAGCACTTGCGCAACAGCTCACCGCACAGCAGATCCCGGTCGAAGTGACGGAGCACGCGTTGCGCATCGCTGATGAGACGCTGCGCGCGATCGCCGAAGCAGGACTTCCGGTGGCGCGTCGACGTCAACTGCATCGGCAGATGGCCACCTGGCTGGAGGGCACGGTCGACCCTCGGCCCGGTGAAGTTGCCGCTCATTGGTTGTCGGCGCACGACGACTCGGGCGTTGTTCGCTGGGCGCCCACGGCAGCGGCACGCGCCCGATTGGTTGGTGCCACTCAGACCGCGGCGACGTGGCTCCAAGCAGCGATGGACGCGTCGCGGCGGAGCTCGGCGGCACCTTCGGCGATCGCCGATCTCGCCGAGCAGTTGGCGGCTGATGCGCGACTCGCGGGTCTTGCCGACATGGAGGCCAGCGCGCTCGAAGTGCTGGTGGACGTCGTGGAGCCTGCACGTCGTGCGGCTTTCCACATCGATCGTGCGGCGAATGCACGTCGGCGGGGTGCGCCGCAGTCAGCAGCCGGTTTGCTCAGCTACGCGGAACGACAGGTCCCCGCCGACGATCGTCAGCTCCGCAGCCGGGTGCTCGTAGAACGGGCATGGCAGGCCGTATGGCGGGCACAGTGGGCGAAGGCTTTGGATCATGCGGAGCGCGCGCTGGTCGTGGCGGCGGACTCCGGCCCCGTCGACGCGATCGTCGATCATGACGTTGCCAGCGAAGCCTGGTCCGTGATCGAGCAAGTCCGCAACGCAACGGGAGGGGCGGGCGGCCACGAAGCAGCGATGGAGGCCCTCGGTTACGCTCGGCTGGCTGGCGACCCGCGCCGCATCGGCATCGCCATCGGCAACCTGGCGATGGCGGCCGACAGTCGTGGGAACTGGCCGGAGGCGGCGCTCGGGTATCGCCGTGCCCTCGACCTCTTCCGTGACGCCGGTGATGTCGTCAACTCAGCGGTCAGCAGTGTCTCGCTGGCATCGATCCTCCTGGAGCTGGGCGACGTCGATGAGGCCGAGCGTTCTGCTCTTAGCGCCGCTCGCACGTTCGCCGCCGCAGGGGTGCTGGACGGTTCACTGCAGATCGCGGAAAGTTTCGGCGTGCGGGCCCGCGTTCGTCGTGGCGGCCTCTCGCCCGAGACGCTCGACGCGCTGCTTGATCGTGCCCGCGACCTGGTTGTCGAGATCACCGGGCACGATGGGGAGATCGGCGCATTCCACGCCTGCGGTCTGGTCGAGATGCTCTTGCTGTCCTGCCGCGTCGAGGAAGCAATCGCTCATGCGCGTGGGCTGCTCGACGAAGCAGAGCGGTTCGGTTCGGATCACCTCGTCCCAGCCATGTTGCACCGGCTGATCGTCGTCGGGCTTCGGCTGAACGATGATCCGTCGTGGCAACCGATGCTCGCCGACGCACTGAACGAAGCAACGAGTTCGGCAATCGAGCCCGAGTTGGCAGCGTTGCTGGCAGTGCAGGCGTCGCTCGGGTTGAGAACTGACGATGCCGATGACGAGCGTGATCAGCGTCTCGGTATCTGCTCGCGGCCGTGGTTCGGCCCGCTCAGCCAGCGGACCGCTCCACAAGACCCGCAGGCGTCAACGAAACCGAGGCCCACCGGGGCCGGGGCCGATGATCGGGACGTCGCAGTTCACGACCACTGATCCGTTGAGGAAGCAACTCGATGCTGAGCGAGTCGTCTGGGTGGGCATGTCGGTGACGATCTGGAACGCGATCGGTCGTCCGCTGGCATCAACCCAGTATGTGTTCGGTCCGGTGACGACGCGGGTGCCGAACCGACAGCGAGCGACGACGTCAGCGATCACTGTCTCCGAGCTGAGGCCGCGGGCAGACGGGACCGTGCCCTGCACCTGCTGTTGCAGGTTTCCGAAGACCCACAAGCGCTGCGGGTCGGCGACGGTTCGCGTCGACCGATAGCTGCGAACGAACGAGTAGTCGGCGGTGGAATCGGTGCGAACGATCGCGCGGGCTGGTAGCGGTGCAAGTGCGTCTCCGGCAGCGCCGACCAGTGCGCCGTTGATTTGCGCCGTCGACCCACCGTAGCCCCACAGCACCTTGGGCTCGAGGGGGACACCGCCGTCCGAACAGGTCGTCGTGAGGTCGGCGACACCGAACTGCACCGCAACGCCGGTCAGCAGGCCACTGCTGTTGCGCACCTGCTTTCTGACCGTGAAAATGACCGATGGGATCTCGCCAGGCCCTGCCTGCATCGTGGCCGACCGCGTCGTCGTGCCGGCTGCGCACGCCGCGGTGGACGGCCCTCCGGTCGCCGAAACGGTGGTGGACGAGCCGGGGTTCGCAAGGTCGGGGACCTTGACGGTCCAGGTGGCAGTGGCGCCGGTGGGCACGCCAACAGCGAAAGCGCGAGCGACCGATCCCGGCAGCAGCTGATCGACCTGACCGCGGTTGATCACGTTGCTCGGCACGGAGAGGCCGACCGCATTGTCGGCACCGACCACGGCGGTCACCCGCTCTCCCGAGGTGTTCGTGTAGCCGAACCACACTGTCGAGGTCGTGCGCCCCGCAACGATGCAACTCGCCGTCACCGTTGCGGCCGGAACCGGTGAAACGGTCGTCGATGCTGACGGGTTGATCGGGACAGTGATGTCGCCACTGCCAGCGCCTGCGACCGCGGGTGCCAGCCCGCCGACACCGAAGGCAGCCAGCGACACGGCAGCAAACTTCTGGCTGAGACGTCGTGGCGTGCGTGCATACGTGTTCATGGTTGCCCTTTCCATGGCCGATCCCCGTCGTGTGATGGACACGGTCCAACGTGTCCTGTCGTGATCCTACTCATCGGTGCTGGCGCCGCTGTCAGCTGCCTGACAGCTGCAGGGATCTGAGCCGAACGATCACATCCCGACTATGACGGTCGGGCAGATTCCGGGGCGTGTACCGCTCCACCAAGAATTCCAGGCACGCTCAGTTCCGCTTTCCGGAACCGACGACACCCCGGCCCAATGCGGCGTGCCGGTGAAGGACCCGTTGGGGATTGGCGAGGCCGGCACCCAGCAGACGTGCACCCTCTTGCGTGCGACCGACGAGTTCCCGGGCATCTCGTTCACCCTGAAGCCCGGCGGCACCATCGCCGGCCAGATCGAGTTCGTGAAGACCAACTTCCAGATCGACATCGTTCCGCTGGAAGGCGCCGAAGGCTTCTACGCTGGTGAAGGTGACTCGGTGTACTGGGAGAGCAACGGCAACCCGTATCAGACCAGCGCCACCATTGACGGCGACAGCCGGATCGCGGCACTCAACCTGATGAAGGCCTGGCAGGGCCTCTGACCATCACGGCACGAGCACACTCTTGCCGGTGACCTTGCGGTCGAGCTGATCTTGCAGGGCAACGGCGACATCATCCAGTACGTACGCGGTGGGCTCCACAGGATGGAGCTCACCGCGGCCAATCGCGGCAACGACGTCGGCCAGCAGTTGTTCGTTCTCCGCTTGATGACCGCCCACCCATCCGCCCCAATCGACGCCGGTGACGCGTCGGTTGCGGAGCAGGATCTGGTTGGCCGGCAGCCGTGGAATCTCGCCGGCTGCAAAGCCGATGATCAGCAGTTGCCCGTCGTCGCGCAGGCTGCGCAAACCGGCCTCGGCCAGCGCACCACCAACCGGGTCGTACACCGCGTGCACTCCCCCGCCGCTGAGTTCCTTCGCCCGCGTCTTCACATTCTCCGTCGAGGTGTCGATCACCTCTTGGGCCCCGTGCGCCCGCGCGATCGCCCGCTTCGATTCACTGGAGGCCGCGGCGATCACGTGCATCCCCAATGCATGGCCGACGTCGACCGCCGCCAGCCCGACACCACCACCGGCACCCAACACCAGCAGCCACTCATCGGCCTGCGCCCGCGCCCGATTGTGGAGTGCGAACCAGGCGGTGCCATAACTCTGCACGAACGTTGCCGCCTGCCCGTCGGACATTCCTTCCGGCGTGTGCATCGCGCGTCTCGCCGGCCACAGCACCTCGCTGGAGAACCCGCCGAGCCCAGTGCTGGCGAACACTCGGTCGCCGACGGCGTGGGTCGCGACACCGTCGCCCACCTCAGTGACCACGCCGGCGATCTCGCCACCAGGCACGAACGGCAACGGCGGTTTGATCTGGTACAGCCCCTGCACGAACAATCCGTCGACGAAATTGACACCGGCGGCCGTGACCGCAATACGTACCTGGCCCGGCCCGATCGGCGTGGACGGCCGGTCCTCCACTGTCAAGTTGGCGACCGGTCCAAAGCTGTTGCACGAAACGACCCTCATGACCAGCGACCGTAGTGCGAAGCTGTCAGTGCATGCGGCTCGAACCATTCACCCTCACCGGCACTCACGTGCAACTCGAACCACTCACCCGCGGCCACGCAGCAGACCTGCTGGCAGCTGCCAACCAAGACCGCAGTACATACGGCTACACGCCGGTACCGGCCGATGAGAAAGCAATGAACGGCTACCTCGACTGGCTGCTGGGCGATGCCGAGCGCGACATCGTGGTGCCATTCGTGCAGCGCCGCCGGGCCGACGGCGCAGCTGTCGGATGCACACGCTTCTTGAACGTCACCTGGTACACCGGCCGCGACTCGCCGGCGGAAGTGGAGATTGGCGGCACCTGGTTAGAAGGCAGTGCGCAGCGCAGCCCGATCAACACCGAGGCCAAGCTGCTCCTGCTGACGCAAGCCTTCGAGCAGTGGGACGTCTTTCGAGTAGCCCTCTGCACCGACGCGCTGAACCAACGCAGTCGCGAGGCCATCGTGCGCCTGGGTGCACAGTTCGAAGGCATCCTGCGTCAACATCGACCGAACATGGGTCACCTGACCGAAGCCGGCAGGGCTCGCGACACCGCGTCCTATTCCATTCTCCCCTCCGAGTGGCCCGCCATTCGGGCACGCCTGGAGGCCAGGCTCGATGACTGAAGAACGTGCGGTCATGCTCATCACCGGCGGCGGCCGCGGCATCGGTGCCGCTGTCGCTCGCGCTGCGGCAGCTCAGCGCTACCACCTGGTCCTGAACTACTCCACCTCTGCCGACGCAGCCGAAGAACTTGCCGCCGAAATCCGCGAGACCGGGTGCCGCGCTGTCACCGTCCAGGCCGACGTGGGTGACGAGGCCGATGTTCTGCGCATGTTCGAGACCGTCGACGAGCGGTTCGGGCGCGTGGACGTGCTCGTGAACAACGCCGGCATCGCCGGTGGCTACGGGCCACTCGACACCGTCACTGCCGACATGCTGGCCCGCCTGTGGGCGGTCAACATCACCGGCCCATTCCTCTGCGCTCGGGAGGCTGCATGGCGGATGCGCACCGACACTGGTGGTCGCGGCGGCAGCATCATCAACATCTCGTCCAAGGCCGCCGTGCTGGGCGGCCCCAACGAGTGGGTCCATTACGCAGCATCGAAAGGCGCGCTCGACACGATGACCATCGGCCTGTCCAAGGAGTTGGCCAATGTCGGTGTGCGCGTCAACGGCGTCCGCCCTGGACTGATCGAGAGCGACTTTCATCTCCACGCTCCGCCTGGTCGCGTCGAGCGGATGGCACCAATGATCCCGATGGAGCGCAGTGGTAGCGCCGCCGAGGTGGCAGGCGCCGTCGCGTGGTTGGCTTCGGCCGAAGCCAGTTACGTGACGGGCGCGTTCGTCGACGTCACCGGCGGCCGCTGAGCAGCCGTCAACAATCGGCCGCCATAGGCCGCCACGACCGCTGTCAACAGTGCCAGTGCCAGCACCGTTGGCGGCAGCGACTGCGGGCCGACGCGATCGAACAACTGGCCGACCACGAACGGCATCACCAAGCCGCCGATCCCGGACGCCGCAACGATGGCCGAGGTGTTGCGACCGCTGAGCGCAAGGTGCGACTCGGCAAAGGCCAACATCGACGCGTACTGCGGGGCGACCGACAACCCGAACAGCAACGTCACGATCCACAACATCGGGCCGGGCCCGTCGAAAATGACGAACAGCACGGAGGCCGCCACCGAGAAGCCCGTGGTGATCGCAACAGTCCAGCCCGGCGTGACGTGGCGGGCCGTCCAGATCGCCGCCACGCGACCCAGAGCGAACCCGAAGCCGAACATGGACGTGACGCCAGTTGCCGTTCCCGCATCGCCGTATTCGATCTGCTCGACATACGTGTGGATCCAGTTGGCGAAGCCGGTCTCCATCGCCACGTATGCAAAGAAGAACGCACAGATCACGGCGACGTGCACCGTGCGCGCCCCACCGGCATGGCTGCGTTCGACGGTCGCCAGACGGGTACGCACCGGTGACGGGTGCGGCAACATCAACGACGCGCAGACAACGGTGAGAGCCGCCATAGGCATCGCGACACCCCACACCGAATCAAAGAAGTGCAGCGAACGGTTGACGAGAATCGGCGTCACCATGGCACCCAGGGCGAAGCAAAGATGCAACGCGTTCAGAAGTCGACCAGGACCCTCCGGCCGACTCCACATCACCAGCGTGTTCCCGCTGACATCGCACAGGCCACATGCCCATCCGAGCACTGCAAATGCGAGCACGAGCAGCACCAACGACGGTGCGAGCGCGATGAGTGCGATCGATGCGGTGGACATGGCCATGGCTGCGACCCACCGACGATGCCCGAGACCGCTGTCCAGACCGTGGCCGGCGAATACCGAGCCGGCGATGTACCCGGCCGATTGACCGACGAACACCCACGCGATACCGCCGTCGCTGGTCTGCACGCGGTCGCGAAGATGCGATAGCGCTGGGCCGGCCAAGCTGAGCGCAATGCCGATGAGCAGGAACCCGATCAGATACGCCGGCACCGGCGTAGCTCGCGACCGCGCCCGTATCGAGTCATCATGTGCCGGCTGCATCGTGTGCCGAATCTACGCAACCGATATGGTCGTTGACGCATGCAAGTCGTGGTGGTGCTCGCCCATCCCAACTCGGACAGCTTCAGCCACGCGATCGCCGACCGGGCGTCCGCTGGTCTGCGTGGCGCGGGCCACGAGGTGCAGGTACTCGATCTCTACGCGCTCGGGTTCCGAGCAGCCATGAGCCTGGACGACCACGTCGCCTACCACGGCGACCATCCGGCCATCGATCCGATGGTGGCCGATCACGGCGCGCTGGTTCTCGGCGCGGATGCACTCGTGTTCGTCTACCCCACGTGGTGGAGTTCGCTTCCCGCCATCCTCAAGGGCTGGCTGGAGCGCGTGATGCTGCCCGGCGTTGCGTTCGTGTTCAACGACAACGGCAAGGTCCGGCCTGGGCTCACCAATGTGCGGCGCATCGTCGGCATCAGTACCTATGGCTCGCCACGCTCGTACGTGCGGCTGATCAACGACAACGGCCGACGCACACTCACTCGGGCACTGCGACTGAACACCGGCCTGCGCACGCGCACATCGTGGCTGGGGCTCTACGCGATCGACAGCGCCACACCGACTCAGCGCAGCGAGTTCCTGGACCGCGTCGAACAGAAAATGCGCTCACTGTGAAGGTCGACAAGCCGTGAAGGTCTATGTGGTCTACTGCCACCCGTCGGACACGTCGTTCACCGCGGCCGTGCGCGACCGAGCACTGGCGGGTCTGCGCAGCGCCCACGAGGTGCGCGTCAGCGACCTCTACGCCGACAACTTCCGTCCCGAGCTGTCGGCATGGGAACGCACCAACCACCTCTCCCCGCCCGACGCCAAACCGGAGATCGCTTCGTACGCCGACAATCTGCGCTGGTGCGAAACCGTGGTGTTCATCTACCCCACGTGGTGGGCAGGGCAGCCGGCGATGCTGAAGGGTTGGATCGACCGGGTGTGGGTGGCCGGCGTGGCGTACGAGCTGCCGGAGGGCGCCAACCGAATTCGCCCGCTGTTGCAGGACATTCGACGGCTCGTTGTGATCACCACCCACGGCTCCAGCAAGTTGATCAACTGCCTGGAGGGTGAAGGCGGTAAGCGCATCGTCACCCGCTCGCTGCGTGTGTTGTGCAGCAAGACGGCGCGCACGAAGTGGATCGCGCTCTACAGCATCGACGCCACCTCCGACGCAAAGCGAGCAGCTCACTTGGACCGTGTCGACAAGGCGATGCGCAGCCTGCGCTAGCCAGCCCGCCCGCTACCCACGTTCGAAGCGCGTCGCCACTTCCACATGGGGGGTGTGCGGGAAGAGGTCCAACACCGTCGAGCCCGAATGGCGATAGCCGTGCGCGGCGAGCAAAGTGGTGTCGCGTGCCAGTGACACTGGGTCGCAACTGACCAACACCACGACGGGTGCGCCGGTGGCGGCGAGCACGTCGGTGGCGACACGGCCAAGACCGGCGCGAGCAGGGTCGACCACGGCCAGCTCCACGTGCTGCGGCGTCCACTCTTCGAAGGGCATGCTGTGGACGGTTGCCCGTTCGCCGAGGTTGACCTTCGCGTCGGCACACGACGACTTCGAGTTCTCCACGACAATCGAATCCGAGGCGCCGAGCGTGGCGGCGAACAGCCCGATGCCGCCGTACGCGTCGAGCAGCGGACCGTGCAGGTCGCGCAAGGCGTCGCCGCACACGTCCTTCACGGTTGCGACCAACAGTTCGGCGGCGGCCGGGCCGGACTGGAAGAACGACGCTGCCGTCACCCTCAGTCGAACACCTGCGACGTCCTCGAACAACACCGCCTCGGGCCCGATTGCCACGTGTGGGGCCAAGCCCTCGAACCGCATACCGCCCGACGATGACCACGCGGTCGCCTCACCAGTGGCGACGCTGACGCGCAACGACAACTCCTCACCGCCTGCGATGCGCACCGACGGCAGCAACGCCGCGAGCATGGGGTGAGCGACCATGCAGCTGTCCAGCGCAACCACACGGTGGCTGGCACCCGCACGTAGACCGACCCGGCCATCTGGCGTGACGGCAAGACGCATGCTGGTCCGGTAGCCCCACGGGCTGACCCCGCCACCGACGCGAACAACTGCGTCGGGGAGCTTTGCAGTACGCCGCAACGCATCGGCGACGACATCGGCCTTCCACCGCAGCTGAGCCTCGGGCGCTGCGTGTTGCCAACCGCAACCCCCGCACCCTTTCGCCAGCTCAGGGCACGGTGGAGCAACACGGTGAGGCGATGGCTGCACCACTTCCATCACGAGTCCTCTGGCGAAGTCGCGCTTGTTGGTGGTGATGGCCACGCGAACTGTCTCGTCGGGTAGTCCGCCCTCGACGAACACAACTCTGCCGTCCGCGAGACGGGCAATCGCATCGCCGCCGGCCGCCATCTTCTCGACGTGTACCACTTCTTCGTACGGTCGAGCGTGCTGAGCCATCGTGGACGAGCCTACGTCGCGCACTACTGTCGCAGCCGTGCCTCGGATCGAGATTGCCCCCAGCGTGTTGCCCGCAGACTTCGCCCGCCTGGGCGAGGAGGTTGCCGCATTGGAAGCCGCCGGCGTCGACCGCATTCAGTGGGACGTCATGGATGGCCAGTTCGTGCCCAACCTCACCTTCGGACCAGACGTGATCGCCGCCGCCCGCAAGCACACCTCGCTGCCCTTCGAGGCGCATCTGATGGTGCTGACCCCGGACGTGATGGCAGCCGACTACATCAAGGCCGGCTGCGAACGGCTCATCGTTCACGCGGAGGCGTGTACTCACCTGCATCGCACGCTCGGCAACATTGCGTCGCTGGGCGCGAACGCCTCGGTTGCGCTCAATCCCGCAACGCCGATATCCGCGGTCGAGCATGTCCTCGACCTGGTCGACATGGTGCTGATCATGACCGTCAACCCTGGCTTCGGCGGCCAGAAGTACATCGCCACCATGGAACCCAAAATCCGCGAGTTGCGTGCACTGATCGCTGCGGAGGGCCTCACCGACGCCGTCGACATCGAGGTCGATGGCGGCATTGGTCCCGACACAATTGTCGCCGCCGCCAGCGCGGGCGCCAACATCCTCGTCGCCGGCAGTGCGCTCTACCGCGACCCGGAGGGGCTGGCACATGCCGTCAGCGACCTGCGAGCTCGGGCCGAAGCTGCGTTCACGGTCTAAGACCACGGGCGCGGGTGAGATGGGCAACTGTCGCGCACCCTTTTCGTAGAGTGCAGAGAGATGGCGTTGCACCGGCTCACCACCCCCTACGGCCCGGCGGCCTTTCGCGCCCTTCGCGATGCGGTGGATCGCGTGCAGGCCGGCGATCCGCTGGCTGCCGTCACGGTCGTCGTGCACTCCAACGCAGTCGGTGTCGCCGCTCGCCGATGGTTGGCTGCCAACGGTGGCATCGCTGCCGCCCAGTTCGTCACCGCCTTTCGCTTCGCCGAATTGCTGGGAGGCCAGGCGCTGGCGGAGAGCGGTAAACGCCCCGTCTCCACACCGGTGGTCGATGTTGCGGTGCGTCAGGTACTCGCGGCGTCGCCCGGCATCTTCGAGCCCATTGCTCACCATCAGGCCACCATCACGGCGCTGCGCAACACCTACAAAGACCTACGCCACGTGCCAGGACCACTACGCCACCGGCTCGCGCAGCACGGCTCGGTGCGCGGCCGCGAGGTCGCCCGGCTCTGCGGCGAAGTACACAGCGCACTCAGCGGCCAGTGGTACGACGAGGCCGACCTCTTGTATACCGCGTGTTCCGCTGTGGCGGCGGCCCCTGGCCGCACGATCGTGTTCCTGCCACAGCACTTGCGCCCCACCGAGCAAGCACTTTTCGATGCTCTCGCGCACCATGGCGAAGTGCTTGTGTTGGAAGGCGAGCATCACACCCCGGACGGGGTCGCGCTCGAGGTCGTCGATGCGTCGGATGCAGACGAGGAAGCACGCGAGGCAGTGCGCTGTGTGGTGGCCGCTGTCCACGAGGGCACCCCGCTGCATCGCATCGGCATTGTCTGGCCGCGCAACGAACCGTACGCACGTCTGGTCGGCGAGCACCTGCACGCTGCCGGTCTTGCGTGGAACGGTCGGCCTGGCATCGCAGTGCACGAGCGCCTGGCAGCACGGCTGGTGCTCGATCTGCTGCGCCTCGACCGTCGTGGCATCCGCCGCGCCGACCTCTTCGCGTTGCTGGCCCACGTACCTGCGCGCCTCGCCGACGGCACTCAGGTGCCACGCCAGCGGTGGGAGCGCGTGTCGCGCGACGCTGGTCTCGCAGGCGATGCCGACTGGAACGAACGGCTCAGTGCGTACAGCGTTCGTACTCGGCAGCGCGGCATCGAGCACGACAACCAACGCGCCGTTGGCGATGCCGATGCGGCACTGGACTTGCAGGCGTTCGTTGCCGACCTACGTGGTCAGCTGGGTGCAGCTGACCAGGAACTGCCGTGGCAGCACTGGGCAGACCTCGGGCATCGCTTCCTGAACCGTTGGCTGGGCGGCGACCGAGGTGTTCGAGCGTTGCCGCTCGACGAGTTCGATGCCTTCACCGCAGTGCAGGCCTCGCTCGATCGGCTCGGCCGGCTCGACGCGTTGGCGCAGCCCGTCACCCGCACCGTCTTCGCCAACACGCTCGAGTCCGAACTGGAGAGCGCCCCTGGCCGTGTCGGCCGCATCGGTGTCGGGGTACACGTGGGGCCACTGTCGTTCGCGGTCGGCCAGCCCTTCGAGCTGCTGTTGGTGGTTGGCGCGTGCGAGGGTCTGCTGCCGGCTCCCCCGCCACCGGAGGCACTGCTGGGCGACAGTGATCGTGCGCTCACCGACGGTGCGCTACCGGTCAACACCGACCTCGCTGCCGAGCAGCATCGTCAGCTGTGGGCCGCACTCGCCGGCACAGAACGAGCCGTGCTGCTGAGTCCTCGTGGCGACCTACGGGCCACCGCCCTCCGTCAGCAATCGCGCTGGGTCGCCGAACTGGCACTCACCTCTCCCACGCACACACGCTCAGTGCCATCGTTCGCGGCCGGGCTGGCCGACGCGGCATTTCCGGCAACCCTGTCGCAGCACCGCATTCGCGCGCTCACGCATGCCCGTCGCGCCGGCCAGGAGTTGGCTCTGCATCCGCTGATGCAGCAACTCGAGCCGCTTCGGTTGGGCAGCGCGATGATGGCGGCCCGTGCACTGCCAGCGCTCACCGAGTACGACGGTGACCTCAGCGGTCTCCACATCGACCCGCTGGGCAGCAACCCGGTCTCGCCGACGCGGCTGGAGGCATGGGTCAGCTGTCCTCACGGGTGGTTCATGCAGCACGTGCTGGGTCTACAGCCAGTAGAGCAGCCCGACGAGCAGTTGCAGATCACACCACGCGACCGCGGCACTCTGGTGCACGAGGCACTCGACCGCTTTCACCGACGCGTGATTGCCGGCGACCTGCCACAGCCCGACGCTGGTGGGTGGGGCCCGGTGCATCTCGAAGCGCTGATGTCCGCGTTCGATGTGGTGGCCGGCCAGATGGAACAACGGGGTGCCACCGGCCGCACTGCGTTCTGGCACAGCGAGCAGAGCCGTCAGCGCTTCGAACTCGCCGCTTGGCTGCGCCGCGACAGCCAGCTGGTGACCGCCCGAGGCGCACAGGTCGTGGCCTCCGAGTATCGCTTCGGCTTCGACGACATCGCTCCCGTCGAGTTGACCTTGGATGACGGGACTGTGGTCCGCATGCGGGGCTCGGTCGACCGTATCGACCGTTGCGCGGACGGCAGTCTGGTGGTCACCGACCACAAGACCGGCCGGCCGGACAGCTTCCGCGACATCACCAGCGTGGACCCAACTGCGGGCGGCAAGAAGTTGCAGCTACCGGCGTACGCCGCTGCCGCGCTGGCTCTGGATGCAGAAGCCCACGGCACAGTGGGCAACATGCCGTCAGTGATCGCAGAATATGGGTTCTTTGGTAAGGGCAAGTACTCGCGCGTTACCGCAACCCTTGGTGACGCCGCCTGGCCACAGGTGACTGCTGCCCTGCAACACATCATCGACGGCATTCGGTCGGGTGTCTTCGTTGCCCGCCCCGAGAAGTCACAGTTCCGCCTCAGCTACGTGCCATGCGAGTACTGCGACCCGGACCACCTGGGTACCGCTGAGCGGTGGACACAGTTCGAGCGCAAACTCGCCGACCCGCGGGTGGCAGCCCTGCTGGGTATTACCGACGATGGCGACGAGCCAGATGAGCTGTCCAGTGTCTGAGCAACTCGACCTGTTCGCAGCTGCTGGCGCGGTACAGCTGGTGGCCGCCTCGCAACTCCTGCCGGCCCCGGACCAAGCCGACCGCGATCTCGTCACCGGCGCGTTGTCCACCACGCTGTTCGTCGAAGCGGGAGCCGGCAGCGGCAAGACGACAGCCCTCGTGCAGAGAGTTGTCAATCTGATCATGAGCGGTGTGGCGGTCAGCCGAATCGCCGCCATCACGTTCACGGAGAAGGCTGCAGCCGAGCTCCGCCACAAGATCCGCCGGTCGCTGGAGGTGGCGGCCGCCAGCGGTGACGAAGGCGTCATCGCGCAGGCAGCACTTGACGATCTCGATCAAGCTCCCATCGGCACCCTGCACGCGTTCGCGCGGCGCCTACTCAGTGAGTTTCCTGTCGAATCGCAGTTGCCGCCTCAATTCGGTGTGCTCGACGAAGTCGAGAGTGCCACCGCCTTCCATGAGCGGTTCACCGACTTCCTGGAGATGTTGCTCGACAACCCCGGGTCCGTTCGACTGGTCGACCTGTGCCAGCACGACAACTTCGGCATCGACAGAGGCGGCCGCATCATGGCGGAAGACTTCCAGGCAAACTGGGATCTCGTTGCCGAGCGAGTGTCGGCGGCGTTGCCCGCGCAGGTACCCGAGCTCACGCTGCAGACAGAGATTGCTGGGCTCTGCGCAACGGTTGCCGCCTTCGACCCGCCACCCGACGACTCGCAGGTCGACATGTGTGCGGACTTTGCCGAGAGGGCGCAGTTGTTCTCCACGCCGCTCCCACTCAGCGAGCTACTGCGCACCCTCGCTGAGCTCGCCAAAGTCAGAGCAAAAGGTGGCGACGCCACGAAGTGGAAGAAGCATCACGGCTCACCCTCCGTGCTGCCCGAGTACCGTCAAGCCGTGGTCGCTGCCGCCGCCGCTGCCGCAGATGCGATCAAGCAGTGCAACGAGGAACGACGCCTGACACTCGGTGCTCTCTTGCGCGACTTCACACTCGATTCGGTGCAGTTACGCCAGCGCGAAGGAGAGCTGGAGTTCCACGACCTGCTGGTACTGGCCCGGCAGTTGGCCGCCAACAACGTCGATGTTCGCACTCAGCTGCACCAGCGCTATACGCACCTGCTGCTCGACGAGTTCCAAGACACCGACCCCATCCAGCTTGAACTGGCCGTACGCATCACGTCCGCACCCGCCGACCAGGCCGATGACTGGAAGGCGCTACTCCCGCTGCCCGGCCGCCTGACGGTGGTCGGCGACCCGAAGCAAAGCATCTATCGATTTCGCCGCGCCGACATCGCTCAGTTCCTGCAGGCGAAGGACCAGATCGGCGCTGAACGCGCAACCCTGTCTGCCAACTTCCGCAGCGCAAGTCCTGTGATCGAATGGGTGAACGAGACCATGGGCCGCCTGATTCAGTACGAGGCCGACGTGCAACCTGCGTACCAGCCGCTGGTCGCTGCTCGCCAGGGTGGCCATCAGCACGGCACCGTCACCGTGCTGGGGGCGCAGGCGCATAACAACCTTCCACGGGCGGCCGCCGAACTGCTCCGCGAGGAGGAAGCCGCTGATGTGGCCGCCATCGTCGTGCAGGCCTTGGCCGACGGTTGGCCGGTGTGGCGCGCCGGCGCCCTCCGGCCGTGCGAGCCCGGGGACATCACCATCCTGCTGCCCTCACGGTTGTCGCTTCCCGCGTTGCAGGTCGCATTGGCCGCTCGGGAAGTGCCCTATCGAGCCGAGAACAGTTCGTTGGTCTACGCAGCGCCGGAGATTCGGGCGCTGATGTTGGCGCTGCGCGCCGCCGACGACCCCACCGACGAACTGGCCATCGTGTCTGCCTTGCGCACGCCATTGTTCGGCTGCAGCGACCGCCATCTGTACGAGTGGAAGGTCACCCACAGTCAGTCGTGGCGCCTCATCACCGAAGCACCCGCCGAGCTGCAGTCGCACCCCGTCGCCCGCGCCCTCATGTGCCTGCACCAGTTGTCGGCGCGCATCAAGCACAGCACGCCCTCGCAGCTGTTGTCATGGCTGGTCGAGGAGCGGTGCGTGATGGAGTTGGCGCTTGCACAGCGCGACAGCCGCGACGTGTGGCGCCGCGTCCGGTTCGTCGTCGACCAGGCTCGCGCCTGGAGCGAGGCCGGCGGCCACGGCGTGCGCCGCTACCTGTTGTGGACGCGGTTGCAGGGCGATGAAGGTCGCTTCGTCGCCGAGACGGTGCTGCCCGAAACCGATCACGACGTTGTGCGCATCATGACGGTGCACGCGGCGAAGGGTTTGGAGTTCCCCATCACCATCGTCTCGGGCCTGACCGCGAAGCCGAATGGCGCGCGGGGTCGCCGCGTGGTGTGGCCTCCCGGCACGTGGACGCTCAGCGAGAAGGAGGACCCCACGTACATACAGTTCGCCCCGGTGGACGAGCAGATGAGCGTCGCCGAGCGGCAGCGGTTGCTGTATGTCGCTTGTACGCGGGCGATGGACCATCTTGTTGTTTCGCTGCACCGCGGAGAGAAGTCGAATGGTTCAGCTGCCAACGATCTGGCGAAGGCCAGCGAGGGCGCAACGCATCGGGCGTTCGTGCGAACCGACGCCACCATGCCCGCACGGACAGCGACGGCCGGCGAACTGCCATGGGCCGACGAAGGCACGTGGTTCGCCACGTGGCAGGCAGACCTCGCCGCGGCAAGCCGCCCGGCAGCCCTCAGCGCCACAGCGCTCGCCGCCCGCCTGACCGAGCCACACTCCCCCGCCGAACTGGGTTTGCTCAACGACCCCGGGTTGCTCAACGACCCCGGGTTGCTCAAGGACCCGGTCGATCTCGATCTGCCGCCGTGGCAGCGCGGGCGCTACGGCACCGCAGTGGGGCGCGCCGTGCACGCCGTGCTGCAGTTTGCGGACCTACGCACAGGCGCGAACATCCCTGGCCTTGCCGCTGCCCAAGCCGCTGCCGAAGGTGTCATCGGCCTCGAGCGAACCATCGACCGATTGGCGCGCTCGGCGCTGCAGGCACCCATCGTGGCGCAGGGTCAGCACGGCCAACATTGGCGAGAGCTCTTTGTCGCCACCCAGATCTCGGGCACGGTGGTGGAGGGTTACATCGACCTCCTGGTTCGTCTCCCCGAGCGAGGGTTGGTGGTGGTCGACTACAAGACCGATCAGATCGCCGACGGCCCAGAGCGCTCACAACGCCTCGCCCGCTACGGCATTCAGTTGGCCGCCTACGGCCTGGCGCTGGAAGAACTTTTGGGCGAACCCGTCGCCGCGGGGGTTCTGGTGATGTGTCGTCCGTCAGGTGCCGCCGAGCAGATCGACATCCCCGACTGGTCGGCGCTGCGCGACGAGCTACGGCGTCGACTGCTCGACGGTGGGTGAACCCGGCTGATGCTGCCGAGGTCGCATCTTCTTGGGTGCCGGCTGAGCGAACGAGATGTCACGGAGTGAACGCCCGACGGCGAAGAGCGTGTGTTTCACCAGCACCAGCAGCAGCAGAATTGCAAACGCCACCCCAAACGGCCGCAGCACCGCCGACAGCAACGAACCGCCATGACCCTTCAGTGGGGTCAGCACCCCGGTGTCCACGGGCCCACCATTGATATCCAGCGTGCGCACCGGGTCCTCCACTCGCGGGCAAGCGACATCGCTGTCGTTGGCGCCGATGACGGCATCGCCACCAAACAGTGGAGCGGCTTCGCGCACGGTGCTGATCAACACACCCGTCGACGCACTCACCGCGACACCAATGACATAGTGCGAGCCAATCGTGAGGAAGCGCGTCTCATCGCCGTAGTTCACGTCAACCAGCCGACCGCTGACGAAGCCTTCCAGGCTGCCGGCGAGCACTCGCTCCAGCCGAAAGCGAGCCGTAGCCGGCGGCACATCGGTATATGCAAGCTGTGCCACGAACACTGCGGCGGCGGGAGCGGGAACCGCACAGCTCGTCGGCACGACCACCAGCGGGCCGAGCGCCGGCGGCAACTCACCGGGCGCCAGCGTGGTGGAGGGAGCCACCGTGTCGACGGGTGCTGCTGGATCGACAGGTTCGGTCGGTGGAGTTGCAGCGGCACTGCCGCCCCAACTCATCACGGCCAACAGACCTAGGCACACCCACCGCAGACGTCGCATCGTGCCCGCCACGCTAGTGAACCGGTGACGTGCGAGGGTGTCAGCGACCGTGGAAGCGCGGCGCACGCCTTTCCACGAAGGCCATGATCGCTTCGGGAGTGTCCTTTGTGCCGAAGTTGACGGTCTGGGCCATGCCCTCGTCGTCCAGCGCTTCTTCCATCGTCACCTGCATCGAGTTGTTCAAGAGACGCTTCGTCAGTGCCAACGCGATCGGAGGACCGCCGGCCAGGCGCGTCGCCCAGTCCTGCACGAACGCGTCCAGCTCGGCGTCGGGCAGCACCCGATTGACCAGGCCGATCCGCTCCGCCTCCACAGCACCGATGATGTCGGCGAAGAAGGCCAACTCCTTGGCGCGGTGAAGCCCAACGCGACGCGGCAGCACCCACGACCCACCAAAGTCGACACTGAGACCGCGCGTGGAGAAGATCTCCGAGAAACGCGCGGTCTCGCCTGCCACCACCAGGTCGCACCCCAACGCGAGGTTGCAGCCAGCACCGACGGCGACTCCACGGACCTTGGCGATGGTGGGTTGCGGCAATCTGTGTAGCGCGAGCGCAACGTCGCCCACGTGGCGCATTGCAGCCAGTTGATGCTGCGGTGCGCCGCCACCGGTGAGATCGGCACCGCTGCAGAACTCGCCGGCCGCGCCAGTGATGACGACGGCCCGATCATCAGCCGAACCAGCGATCTCGCGGAACGTACGGAGCAGTTCGTCCCACATCACCCCGTTCATCGCGTTTTTCTTCGCCGGCCGATCGAGCGTGATCGTGACGATGCCATCGGCGCGGGAGACTTGCACTGTTTCCATGTGGGGCGACGATACTGAGGGTATGGGTCTCAACCCGCACCGCAAGCACGTGCCGCGCAAGTCCGATTACCTCTTCGTGGGCATCGCCGCGCTCACGTGCGTGGCGTTACTGGCTTGGGCGTTCCTCGGCTGAGGCAACGAGGACGTTGCGTGGGTTCCGGTGCACATGGCGGACACGTGACAATGCATGCCGGGTTTGCCGCTGAATGGCCGCTCCTGTGGGCGATCGTTGCGGAGGGAAGCAGGACTGAGGGCGCGAGGTGTAGCCAGCACCACACGGAAAGGTGAGGTGACCACCTTGTCCGGCCGCAGCCCACGCGATTGACTGAGACGCAATGTCTGGTTTCGTCATAGCAACTGCGCGCGGGCAACTGCGCCGCCAGCTAGGCGCGTTCCTCGGTCTTGTCGTTGTCGTCGCCCTCGGCGGAGGTGTAGCGCTCGGCGCCGCCATTGCTGCTCATCGCACCGAAACTGCGTACCGCGATTACGTCGTGCGATCCAAGGTGGCTGAACTCGTCATCAACCCGAGTGTCTCGTCGGTTGCGATGGCCGAAGCGATCCAAGGCTTCGACGGCGTTGAGCAGGTGCACACCAGCTCGCTGTTGGCGGCGCTCACTGGGCGCATCGACTCTGGCGTACTGGCGGAGCTCGGAAGTACCGAGCAGTGGTTGCAAGTACTCGGTTCGCCGGATGGGCGTTTCGTGGATGTCGACCAGCCGGCGGTGGCGAGCGGGCGGTTGCCGACCGGTGATCACGAGTTGTTCGTCAGCGACGAGACGCGTGGCCACCTCGAGGAATCAGTCGGTCATCCTCTAGCGGTCGGCGACACGGTCGATCTCTCGTTCTTCTGGTCGGGATTGTTCTTCGGTGAAGTCGATTACTCGGCGACCGTTTCGTCGATTGGCATCGAGTCATTGCGCATCTCTGGATTTGGTGTGCTGCCCGACGAGGTACTGCCCGACGAGTTGTGGCCTCGGCAGCGGTTGATGGTCAGCGGTGATGTCGCGCGCAAGTACAACTGTGTTGCGGACTACTACGCCGAGATGACCGACGAGCAGGCAACTGCTGCCGCCTTTCCCGAGAACTGCTCGGCGCAGTACACGTACTACTCACTGCAACTGGACGATGAGCCCGGTACTGCGGCGTCGATTCGGCAACAATTCGCGGCTGCGGCGGACCGACTGAGCCCAGATCTGCCACCGTTGGTCGACGCTTCGCGTGCTGGCTACTACTACATCTCGCAGGATCGCGCGGATATTGACCGCTCCGTCGAACGTGCGACTCGGCCGACCGTCGCCGCGCTCAACCTTTTCGCCATCGTTGCCCTGCTGGCAACTGTCGCCGTGTTCGGAATTGCGACGGCCCGTGTCTGTCGTCGCGCCGAGGTCGAGTCGCGTCGGCTGATGGAGTTGGGCGCAACGCCGCCGCAACGCGTGGGGGCGGCTGTGATTCCGTCGCTGGTCGCAATCGCCGTCGGTGTTGTCGGTGCAATTGGTGTTGGAGCATTACTGTCGCCTATCGGGCCACTCGGCAGTGTACGACCGCTCGTTTCCGCAACAGATATCAGCGCACCGGTTTGGTTGTCGCTGTTGGTTGTGGTGCCATTTGCCGCTGCGTTGGCGCTGATGGCTGCCCTAGTCGCAATCGCTATGGTGCGGCGCGCTCTGCGCACGACCACCCAACCGCCGCGCAAAGGGACGCGGCTATCTCGCCTGGTCGGAACGTGGTGGCGCCCATCGTTTACAACTGGAACCAATGCCGCCCTCGACTTCAGACGTCCAGGAACAGCGGCCGCGATTGTTGGCTGCGTTGTTGCCGTCTTGTGTGTCTGTGGTGCGCTCATCTTCGACAGCAATGTGCGAACGCTGGTTGAAGACCCGGTGGAATACGGCTGGCCCTGGGATGTCGCAATGATCATCGGTGCCGGCTATGGCGATGCCGACGCCGACGCAATCGCAGCGACGCTTGTTGGCAACGCCGATGTCGAAGGCTACGAGGTATACGGGATGGACTCGTCGTCGCAGTTTGGTGACGTGGGAGTGCCTGTGATCTACGGCTACCCAGAGTTCGATACGCCCGAATTTCCAATCGTCAGCGGTCGTCCAGCGCGCAACGCCAACGAGGCGGTGTTGGGCACCAACACAACGGCGCGTCTTGGAGTGAGCATTGGCGACGAGATCGCGCTGAGCTCGACATCGTTCAACGACAGAGAAGTCGTGATCGTGGGTACGGCCGTGTTGCCGGCTGTTGGCCCATTTGTCTCGGACCGAACTGGACTCGGCGATGGTGCGTTCGTCATTCTCGACGAGCCGGCGAACAGCACGCGGACAGCATCGCTCGTTGGCATACGTCTGCGTGACCGAACGGATCGCGACGCCTTCGCTGCCGGCTTGGGGCCGCTGGAGAACTGGAGCCTCATCTTTGAACCGCCGTTGGTGCTCACCGATTCAGTCCGGTCGGCAGAGATTGTCAACGTCACCGAACTGCGGTCGGCGCCGCTGATCCTCATTCGCCTGCTCGCTCTCGCGTTGTTCGGAGGCTTTGCGCTGTCGATCGTCGTGTCGGTACGCGATCGTCAACGAGAGCTCGCGATCCTGCGGGTGCTTGGTTTCCGTGACTCCAACCTGCGCGCGTCGGTGCGCTGGCAGGCGTTCACGATGATGTTCGTTGGACTCATCGTGGGTGTTCCGCTCGGCGTCCTCGTTGGGCGATCCGCATGGCGTGCGTTTGCCAATCAACTCGGCGTCGTACCCCGCGCCTCGATCCCAACGTGGATACTCATCACGACGATCGTCGGATCAGTTCTTCTGGCGCTTGTCGCCGCGATCGTTCCTGCTCGCTCGGCGACGCGCACAAAGAGCGGACTCGTGCTACGACGTTCGTGACCATTTCCATGTAAGGCGACGATACTGACAGGAGGCTGTCAAGAACTTTGTGTGAGGTGGTCGGTTTGGGTTAGTAGGTGGTGATGTCGATGCGGCCGGGGAAGGCGATGGTGAACGCGTTGAGTGCT
>Ga0335397_10002697_pt1 | contig 24150 bp, 20 predicted proteins | sample MAT04_FD_205740 | JGI IMG/M metagenome (GOLD analysis project Ga0335397, IMG submission 205740) | Freshwater microbial communities from Lake Fryxell liftoff mats and glacier meltwater in Antarctica - MAT-04 (spades assembly) (version 2) ... | reverse complement strand
TGGCGATATACCAAAAATGAAACAGTGCGCCGGTGAGTCGGCATCCCAACTCCGCATCGTGGTCCAATTCCATCGTCCAATTCAGGGCCGTCTGGATATTGGCATAGTCATCCTCCAGCCGGGTAAGCGCGTTGCGCTGATGCTGGTTATGCAGTGCAGGCACACAGCGTTCAACCAGCGCCATACAAGTCTCGGCGTGCCGGTGTCGCACTGCATTGAGGGTACCCTCGTCGACCAGCCTTTCCAGGGCATATTCACGCAGGGTTTCAAGAAAGTAGTAGCGGGTCGGCTGCCTGTGGTTGTCCACCCCTACCAGCGATTTGTTCACCAGTTGGGTCAAAATCGGCAGCACCTCCGAGGGACGAATGTCTTCGCTTCGGATCACCTGCTCGGCCTGTTCCAGCGTCCAGCCGCCGACGAACACCCCCAACCGGCAGAACACCTTCCTTTCAGGCTCAGTCAGCAGCTCATAGCTCCAATCGATCAGCGCCCGCAGGGTTTGATGGCGCGGCAAGGCACCCCGGCGGCCTTGCGCCAACAGGTTAAACCGATCATCCAGTCGCAGGGCGATGTCATTCAGGCTGAGCACGCTCAATCGGGCTGCGGCCAACTCGATTGCCAGTGGCATGCCGTCCAACCGCTGACAGATGTGCGCGACGATTTTGTCTTCCGGTTGCAATCTGGCGTTGCTGTGGGCGGCCATGGCACGATCGGTAAACAACCGGCCCGCTTCCTCCGGCTGCATCGGTGGCACTTGCCACGTCCTCTCACCGTCCACGTTCAACGCCTCACGACTGGTTGCCAAAATCGTGACGCGTGGACAGGCCTGCAATAGCGCTATTGAAAACGCGGCCATCGCCTCAATCAAATGCTCGCAGTTGTCGAGCACCAGCAGGAGATGACGTTCACGCACCTGATCCATCAGTTGCTCCAGGGCAGGGCGATTTAGCGCCATGAACCCCAGTGCCCGCAGAACGAGATCGGCGACCTGGGTCGGGTCCGCGAGTGGCGCCAGCTCCGCGTACCAGACCCCGTCGCTGTAGGTGATCAACAGGTCGGCCGCAATTTGTTGCGCCAGGCGCGTCTTACCACTGCCTCCCGCGCCTGTCAGCGTCAGCAGCCGGGTCTGCCCCAGCAGCCGGCGCACCTCGGCGATCTCATCCACACGACCAATGAAGCTGGTGAGTGGGGCCGGCAGGTTGGTGCGGCGCGTCCGCTGACCTGCCGGTAAGTGGGCCAGACGCGCGATCAGGCGGGCTTCATTGGGTTGCCGGTCAAACAGCGGCGGCAGGTCGGCTGCCAGGAGCAGCGCGTTGGCTTCGTCTTGTGTGGAGAGTGCACCCTGATCGGCCAGTGTCTCGATCAACCTCACAATGCGTTCGCGGCCAGAGGGGCCGGTCAGATCCTTCTTGCCCTGACACATTCGGACCAGGATGGCCTGGTTGTAACCGGCCAGCTCGGCTAGACGAGATTGGGTGAGGCCGGATTTGCGTGCGCGATATTGACCCAATAGTTCGCCGAAGGGGTGTTTGGTGGCTTTCTCAGCCGATGATTTCAGGTTCATGGACGATGTCTTCCAGATGGCGCGCTGCAAACGACCGCTTCAATCAGAGTCCAGGCGGGATCCCGAGCCTGATCGGAGGTTGCGCCGCTCTAGGCATAGTGATACCAGATCAAAGTCAATGGAAAGTGACAGATTTGTCAATATAGGCGAACCCATTCGCGGTTACGGTTGCGACGTCGGCCGGACATCGCTTTGCATCACAACGTCCATGACGCGTGATCACACTCGCCAGGATGTGCACAAGTTTGTGATTGTGTGAAAGGAGATGAAGGGTCGATGGTATCGCGGCAGGGTGCCGCGAGATGGAATTGTGGGGTGAACCCGCCACGACGCAGTTCATCGCTTGAATCAGAGGAGAAAGGGGAGAATCATGCAACAGTCATGCTCAGTGATTGAGCCGAATCTACGGCGGTCAATGGAGTGGCCGGCGCTCAAAGTCACGCTGTTGGGTCAGTTTGGCCTGGCGCTGGAGGGTGTGCCCGTCCATCTGAACTCGCAGGTGGCCCAGTCGGTGTTTGCGTATCTGGCGCTGAATGCGCACAAAGCCCTGCGCCGCGAGAAGCTGGCCGGGATATTCTGGCCGGAGATGCCTGATGTGAATGCGCGCGGCCAGCTCCGTCATACCGTGTGGCGCATTCGCAAGGCCATCACGGCGTCTGGATTTGACGGGTTTGCGTTTATTCCAGAAAATACGTTCCACATTCAATTTTGCGTGGGTCCAGACTATGAGCTCGATGTCGCGGCATTGTTGCAGCCGGTCACCCGACTCAACTCCACCAACGACCTCTTGACCCAGTTGGTGGCGTACGATGAGTTGCTGCCAGGCTTCAACACGCCGCGGGACGAGTGGATTTGCGAATGGCATTATCGATTGGAACAGATCTATACCTGCAAGGCGTTGCAGTTGATCGACCGCCTCATCCATGAAGGCCGGCATCATGAGGCATTGGAGTGGGGAAGCCGGCTGATGCGCACCAGTCCCCATCTAGAGCCAGTGCAGCACAAGATGGTCCAGGCTTTTCAGGGTCTGGCCAGTCAGTGGCATCTGCCTTGGCCGGTAACACCCGCCGCGGTCTGATTTGGGTTTGGCTCCATGGGCGGGTGATACCGGATGAGCAACCGATCAAAGCCGGTTTGTGATTCGCCACCAAACATGCTGTATCAACGGTCCTATCCGAAAATTGGGTGGATGTAAAGATGGCATTCAGCCATGGACCATCATCGTGCCTGATCCATCGGATGGGCGGACAGGAGTGAACTGGATGACCCACCGTGAGGGTAGTCTCACAGGCCTTCAATATGCGTTATGCGTTGCGAAATGACTTCAGAAAGGAGCGTATGACCAAGAAACCAACCCGTAAGGCCGCACCCAGCGGCAAGACCACCAAATCCCCACGACCGCGTGTCAAACGAATTGATCCTGATACTGCCAGGTTCCAACAGTGGATGGCCGAGGCCAAGGACGCATCTCCCACGCGCCGTGTCGCCCGGACGACCCTGCACACCCAGCCGCAAACCAAGGCGATTGCGGCCGAGCCGCACGCACTTGACAAGTCGATCTCGTATGTCCATGCCTATGCCAATCTGCGGCCACGGATCGACACGAATGCGTGCGGGCAGGCCGCGATCGCCACGATGCTGGACTACTATCACAAGGATCCGTTTCAATTGCCGCGCCCAGCGACCGACCCGGCGGATCACCAGTCCCATTGGGAGGATGGCGCGGCCATTGATGCCATCAAAGCGGCGGGCTACGGGCCCAATGCATTGGGTGGCCTGTTCGGCACCACCCCAGGACGGATCAAGGACGCGCTCACCCATTTCGGCCTTGCCACCGAACTGGCATATGCCGATGACGCGGGCAGCCGCCGGGCGTGGACGGATCTGAGCGCGTATGTGTCGCAGGGCAAACCTGTGCCGGTGCTGATCGATACCACCCGCATCGGTGGACCACCGTCCGGGCTGCACTGGGCCATTGTCTATCGCATCGATGGCGACAACGTGTTCCTGGGCAACTGGCGGCGCGAGCCCTTTTCGGTCGACGTGTTTCTGGCCGCCTGGCGCTGCAGCCAGATGCCTCCCTTTGTGCGCAATTACCACTACTGCGCCGCATATGTGGCCGGTTGAAGGGTTACGGCGTTGTAACGACTCAGCACATGACAAACCCAGTCTGCAAACACGAATCTCCACAAATCGGACGAATCGGGGAATGCTAGAAGCTCATATGCACCTTTTGCCGGCAGTGTTCATCTATAGAACCTGTGACATTGGGGCGAGTGGGTTGGATGCCGTATCGGATTCCCAACTATGCGCGGGATACGCATATGTGTTGATACGGCTATTCGAAAGTCGCTTGACAGGGTACGAGATGTCGTTTGCACGACCTTGTCGTAGGGGCGTCCGGCGGACGCCCTGGCGGAAATCCCGCACAAATCGTCAGGAGTGTGCAAGCCGACTCCGGGGAGGGCGTCCGCCGGACGCCCCTACCATTACTCAATACCGACTTTCGAATAGCCCTGTATGTGTTGATGCTGTTACTGACGTAGGCATTGACATGCACTATCATCGCGGTTGCATTGGCAGACCTGGCGCTGAATGCAGGTGTCTGAGCCGCCGACAGCTCCACCACAATGGCAGGATCGCCCTGATAGGAGACGCTGTTGATGATCCAGGTGCCCCAGTTGTCGCTGGGCCGGCTGGTCAGTATCCCCACCTGGTTTTCAAGGCCTTCGCCCGGTGCAACATGGGTTTTGATCGGGGTGGCGATACGCAGTGTGCCCGACACGCCATACTGCACCTCAACGAATCCACCCACAACGAACCCGCCCTGTTCCTTTCCAGCTTCGTGTTTGTATCGACCGTGTAGGTGATGCCGCTGATTGCCCACTCACTCGGCACTGTGGTTGTAAAGCGATCCATGGTTCCGTAGGCTTTGAAGATGTGGGTTGAGCCGCTGGTGGAGTCGTCCTCGCAGCTGAGAGAACGCGGGTTGGCCTTCTATCCATTGATCACGCCGGAGGCAGCGCATACGGTTTGATGCTATTGGTGGACGATCTGCTTCAATGAAGTCAGCTCGATCATCCCCAGTGCGCGGTGATTGCGGAGTGGATCACGCGTATCCAGTTCTCCAAATAACAGGTGGCTGCGTTGCTCGACCTCACGCACCGGCAATTGAAAAGTGCGGAATGCGCCTAGCTCAAAATCGCGTTGCGCCAAGTGAGTCAGCAGTTCAGACTGGTCGAGTAAATACGCGGTGCTGAGCAACATGCCACCTGCTGTGTGCATGACCGCGACCTTCCAGAATGCGCGGGGTAATTGGACGCTGTTGAAGATGGGATCATCCTCGCGGAGCACAGGGCCAGTAAAGACGCTGAGTTTGAGCGCATTCAGTTCGGTGTTCTTCAGCAGATAGTCTTCCAGTCCAGCCCATAGGGGTTTGGTTCGATTGAAACTGGCATGTTGGGGTGCGGCGTTGGTCAGATGGAACGTGTCATCATTTGCCGCCTTGGCGAGGGTTCCCCAAGTCGGATCCAGCCGGCGAACGAGATGGCCCAGATCCAGTGCATTCCCTTGATAGAACGCGGCATCGAGTTGGGACTCAGCGGGCAGTCTGGGGTCATACGACCAACGGTCTGGCTCACGGCGCAAACGCTTCGCCTGTGCGCCATTGATATTCACGGCCGTGTATATGGCGAGTCGCCGATGTGCGTGCATCACAACTGAGAAGTGGTGGTAGGGCAAGGGGGGCATGATGGCTTGGCCGCTTTGTTCGGGAGAGAGAGTGGGTAAAGGCACCGGTATCCCCAGAAAGAGCGGGTCATAGCCCTGGCGATTGGCGTAGTTGGGATCAATCGAGACGGCACGAGAGATGGACATGGTCGATTGCTGAAGCTTAATGCATGATGGCATCGACGGAGTGAAATCGGCACACAACATCTGATGCGGTTAAAGGCGTGTCACTTCAGGAAACAATCTTGGCCGCCATCGCTCACGCCGCACAGCGCTTACTTTGCACTTTGCCACCAGCGACGCCCCAGCACCATGCTGACGACGAGCAGGGCGATCCCTGTGGCGGTATTGACGGTGAACCCTTGGAGCAACGTAACCCAGACAGAAAGCAAACCCGCAATGAGGCAAAGAATGGCGACGATCAAGTACAACAATCTTCTTTTTTCCTAGGCTGGCAAAGCAAACTAAAAAACCTTGGAACCCCGAAGGATTTGCAAGCCCGTCTTTTAGCGCCTTGCCGAAAACTGCGGGTTTTTGGAGTGTGCCTAGCTGATTTTGCTGTCCTAAAAAAAACGGCATGACTCAGCGGAAGATTGAATACTGGGTCATTCCACCCGAACAAGATGCAGAATTCGTGGCTTGTATGGAAGAAGTGCTCGAAACCTATGCCAGTGCCTACGATCCGAAGCATCGGGTGTTGTGCATGGATGAGTAGCCGATCCAGTTGCTCAAGGAGACACGGAAGTCGATTGCTGCGACGAAGGCGCATGCCAGGCGGGTTGATTACGAATACGAACGCCTCGTGCCGCATGGCTCCATCGGCCCGGTGGCGTTGGCCGCGTGCCTGCACTTCGATGCGGGCACCCCCGGCTTCATAGTGCAAGAGGCGCTTGACATCACACACATACTTCCTATAATCTCCCAAATCGGTCTGACCACCATACCCTTGAAATGAATGAGCTTTCGGCAACGGTTTCATTTGGCACACTGGAGAAAGACGTTCTCTCAGAGAAAATTGCTGCGCGTCTCTTGTCTTTGATCAAAGAGCGGCAACTTCACTCCGGCGAGAAGTTGCCGCCGGAGCGCGACCTGGCCGGCATGTTGCAAGTCAGCCGCTCGTCGTTACGCGAGGCGTTGCGCGCATTGGCCATCATTGGCGCCGTGGAGACGCGGCAGGGTAACGGCACCTATGTGACATCGCTGGAGCCGGAGCTGTTGGTGGACCACCTGGAATATGTGGTGTCGTTGAACGACTCCACCTTCGCGCATTTGTTCGAGGCACGCAAGGCACTAGAACTCGGCATCGTCACGATGGCGGCTCAGAAGATTACGGATGCTGAGCTGGCTGTAATGGAGGTCTGCCTCAAGCGCTCAGAGAAGACAGATGAGGGCTATCAGGCCTTTTTGCAGGCCGATCTGGACTTTCACGAGTTGATCGCGCAGGCCGCGCACAATCCTATTTTTGAGAGCCCCTATATGGCCAGCATTCGCCGATTGGGCCGCGCCAGTCGCGACCGCAACTCGCAAATTCCAGGTCTGCCCGAGCAAAGTTTCAAAGATCACCGAGTCATTCTGGCCTCGCTCAAGGCGCGTGACCCGGATGCGGCCTACGCCGCGATGTTGCGGCACCTGACCAACGTGGAAGCCAAGTTGATGGCGACACCCTCGCCAACGCTCATGCCGACGAAGGCCGACAGTGCGCCGATTGTGCAAACAGACTCAGACTCACCACACACGAGATCTTTGGCGGCCCCAACGGCCGCTTTACGCCTAATCAAGTCCAAAGCGCGCAGGCCGGCCTAACTTCTTTTAATGAACTCACATATCCAATTCGTGGCGACCCAGTGGTCAGACCACCCAACCAAAAGACCGCATATGCGTTTGATGCGTTCAATTACCCCAATTTTTGCCTCATTTACTGGCCCATTCCTTGATGACGTTGACAGACACGTTATCGATTGAGATTGCTCATTTCCCCAATTCCCAAGAAGGAGAACAAACATGAGTCCGAAGAAACCCTCGATCCCCAAGATTCAATTCGTTCGTGCTGGTTTGGTGATGTTGCTTCTGAGTGCGTGTCAGGCGGCACCGGCCGCAGCGCCTGCACCCAGCGCGGCCACCAGTGCACCTGCAACCGAGGCCGCAGCGGCCGCACCCACTGACAATGCAGCCGCACCTGTTGCGTCACTCAACTCCAATAATCCGAACCTCCGTAAGTTGGAAGGCAAGCTCACCATTGCGGTGCAGGGCGCGCTGCCGGTGGAAGGCGCGCCGGAGACGGCCACCCAAACGGCGTGGCGCGAAATTTTGGAGCGCTACAAGAGCTATCAGCCCGGCGTCGAAGTCGTGATCGAGGATTTGCCGCAGGGCCAGACCGGCGAGCAGTGGTGCGAGACGCGTAAGCAGACCAAGCAGATGCCCGACATCACCTATGTCGGCGAGTGCAATTACTTCCGCCCCACGCAAGAGGAAATTCAGCGCGGCCTCAACATCGCCATGGATTTCAAACCCTACGAAAATGAGGCAAATCCCTACACCGGCGCGCCGTGGAAGGACGACTGGTTTGACGATGTGGTGCGCACCTCGCGCTGCACCGAGCAGGGTGCCTACAACATGTGGACGTGCCAGACCACAGGCATGACCGCATCCGGCATCTGGGTCAACTGGGACATCCTCAAGGAGTTTGGCTATGATCACACCTTCCCGGCGACCTACACGGAGTTATATGCGCTGGCCGACAAGATCAACGCCTCTGGCAAATATGTGGCGTGGGATATGCCGAGCTATCCAGCATATTGGTTTGCCTGGATCGGCTACACCGTCCTGACGATGGATCGCTACACCAAGGCCGGCGGTGACATCGCCAATATGCAGGAGAGCAACCCCAAGGCGTTGGGCAACCCCAACTCCACCGTGCAGTGGTGCGACGGCAACTACACCACCAGCAACAACCCGGATATTCAAGAGGCGTTGAAGCAGTGGAAGCGGCTGGTCGATAGCTTCCCCGGCGGCGGCGCGGCTTTCTGGGACCCGGCCCGCGACCAGACCGGCGCGCAGTGGCTGTCTGGTCAGGCCGCGATGAGCTTCCAACTTTCCGGCTTCTACGGCGCGATGAAGCAGGCCGAGAAAGACAGCGTGCTGATGGTCAAGGACTGGGACATCCAGACCTTCCCCAACATCACCCAGGAAGATCTGTTCGACAAGAGCATCAAGATTTCGTTCGACGGCCAGCCGTTCATGCTGTCGAGTGGTGGCGGCGATGTGTTTGCGCCCACGCCGAATGTGCGCGCCAGTGGCGAAGACACCAACGTCGACAATATGGTGCTGGACTGGTTCCAGTTCATGAGCGCCGAGGGCATCGGCATCCTGTCCAGCCACACCGGCAGCCTGTCACTCAACCCCAAGATCGTGGATAAGGCCGAGCCCAAGCTCAAGAAATTCCTGTCGATCAAACCCGAAGTCTTCAAGGGCGTGTCGCAGCCACCGGGCACCTACTCGAACGAGCCGATTTACACCGCCGACACCGAGAAGAACATGCAGGCATGGTCGGCCGGTCAGGTGGATTTCGAGACGGCGACCAAGAAGGCCGACGAGAACATCCGCCGCACCGTCGTCAAGCGCTACGAGGATGCGATGAAAGAAGCGGGTTACCCGCCGCTGCCAGCCTCGTGCGATCCCTATCGCACGCAATAACAAACTCATCTGAAGGTTTGGATTTTCACCACGAAGACGTACAGGTCGCACAACGATCACGAAGGTTTCAAAAGATAGGTCTTAGTGATCTTTGTGACCCCTTCGTGTCTTCGTGGTGAAAATCCAGAGGCATTTACAGACCCAGCAATCGGAGAACACGATGGCGAATATCACGATCGGCGCCAAGCGGCCCGTCGCCGGTAAATTGCCGCGGCGCAACCTGTGGAAGCAAATCGTCCAGCACTGGTACTTGTATGTCCTGCTGCTGCCGAGCTTCGCTCTATTGTTTGCGTTTATCTACTATCCCGCGGGACTGGCGTTGGTGATGGCATTCTTCGACTGGCAGCCGCCTATTCGCCAGGAGTTCGTGGGGTTGCAGAACTTCCAGCGCGTGCTGGCCGATCCGGTGTTTTGGCGCTCGTGGGCCAACATGGGCATCATTGTGGTGTGGACGTTTACAGTGCCCTTCGCGATGCCCTTCATCGTGGCCGAGCTGATCTTCAACCTGCGCAGCGCCAGCGCGCGCAATTTCTACCGTATTGCCATTCTGGTGCCGACGCTGGTGCCGGGCATGGTGACGCTGCAACTGTGGCGCTGGATCTACTCCTATCCCAACGGTGGCCTCAACCTGCTGCTGAAGTCGGTTGGCCTTGAAGAATGGGTGAAACCGTGGATTGGCACGCCGAGCACCGCGTTGCCGGCCATCCTGTTCATGGGCTTCCCCTGGATCATCGGCATTGCCCCATTGATCTATCTGGCCGGTCTGACCAACATTCCCAGCGAGATGATCGACGCCTCCAAGATGGATGGGTGTTCCACGCTGCGGCGCGTATTTGCAATCGATATCCCCCAGGTTCTGGGTCAGGCGCGGCTGTTTCTGGTGTTCGGCATCATCGGCGTCTTTCAAGGTTTCGGCGCGCAGTTGGTGCTCACCCAGGGCGGGCCGTATGGCGCAACCATGGTGCCGGGCCTGTATCTCTACAGCAAAGCCTTCGGCCTCGAACGCTTCAGCAAAAACTATCCCTCGCTTGGCGAAGCCTGTGCCGTCGGCGTCATCCTGTTTGTGCTGATTTTGATCTTCTCGTACATCGGCAACCGCAAGCTGCGCGTGACGGGAGTGGACGGGGATTGAACTGTGAAGAAGACACGCGATAGCCAATGATTCTGATTTTCACCACGAAGACACAAAACAGCCACAAAGATTTTCCTTTTGAAACCCTTTGTGTGCCTCGTGAATGCTTCGTGTCTTTGTGGTGAAAACCCTATGAATATGACAAACACGACATTGCCAGTCAGCATGAAAGCGAATAAGCCGTTGCCGGAGTGGCGCAAAATTTTGCGGCACGACATGGGCATTCATTTCTTCCTTGGCATCGGCCTGTTGCTCTCGGCCATTCCCATTTTGTTCATGCTCAGCATTTCGCTCAAGAGCCAGGGCCAGTTTTTGACGAACCCGCTCGGCTTCAGCGCGCCGTTCCAATGGGACAACTGGGTCATTGCCTTCAACGTGCTGAAATATTCGATTCTGAACAGCGCGCTCATCGCGGCCGCAGTCACCATCGGCAGCCTGACTCTGGCCTCGCTTGGAGCCTATGTTTTTGCGCGTTTCAAGTTTCCCGGCCGCAATCTGTTGTTCTGGTGCGTGCTGGGCATTCTGTTCGTGCCCGGCATTCTCACCTTTGCCACCCGCGTGGTGCTGGTCGCGGAGATGGGCCTGCTCAATACCTATTGGGTCATGATCATCCCCATCATCGCCGGCACCCAGATCTTCGAGATGTTCGTGCTGCGCGCGTTCTTCGCCGGCATCTCCGAGGAGATCCTGGATGCTGCCCGCGTCGATGGTGCCAACGTCATCGCCGTGTTCACCAAAATTGTGCTGCCCATGTCGCGGCCCATTCTGGCCACGCTGGCTGTGCTGCGGGTGCTCGATGTGTGGAACGAGTGGTTGTGGCCGATGGTCACGGTCACCGAGCGCGCCATCCGGCCCATGGCCCTGCAGGTGTTCTGGCTGCAAAGCGATATGGGCGCGCACGTCGGCCGCCAAATGGCCGGCTATGCGTTGGCCAGCATTCCCATGCTCATCCTATTCATCCTGTTTAGCAAGCAATTTGTCGAGGGGCTGACGAGCGGCTCGTTGAAGTGGTAGGCAGAGCTGGGTAATGAGTCGTCAGTAGACAGTAATCAGTAACATGATTCCAATTCCAATAACTCCCCTGCGAGTGGCGCTGATCGGTGCCGGCAACCGCATGCGCACGCACTACCGGCCACTGTTCAGCGCACTGCCCTCGTGGGTTGAGGTGGTGGCCGTGTGCGATCCGGTGCCTGAACATTGTGATGCACTGGCGGCCGCGCTCGGTGTGCCCGCGTTCTATGACATTCACGAGCTGGTGAAAGCCCGGCCGATGGAAGCGGCGATTGTGGTGACGCCGGTGGAGTCGCACCATGCCATCTCGATCTTCTTATCGTCGCACGGCATTCACAACCTCACCGAAACGACCTGGGCCAGCATGGTGTGCCAGGCCAAAGACATGATCGTCACGGCCCAACAGCACCACACCATCGTGCGGGTGGCCGAGAATTTCTTTCGCTTCCCCATCGACCGTTTTGCGCAGACGGTGAAGCGCAATGGCTATCTGGGCCGCATCGGCCGCATCTACAGCTATGCCGATCACACCGGCTATCACAACAACTCGCGCTGGATCGCGTTTGCCGGCGCGCACCCCAACTGGGTGCAATGCGTCGAGCACAGCATGGCGCATCCGGCCTTCTACTCGCAGCCACAACGCCGGCACGATCACGAAAATCTCAACGCGCGCTTCTTCGGTTTCGCTGATGATTTTTTGGTGATGGACACCGGCTCCGGCCACGTCAAAGGCCATCTGGGCCGGCATCCACGCCCCGGCTACACCGAGTGGCAGGGCGAGCGCGGCACGCTGGTGCACCGTGCGCCCGGACACGCCTGGGGCAGCGACGAGGCCGAGTTGCGCTATGTGTCGGATCAAAAACTTGCGCCGTATCAAGAGGCGCATCAGCAATTCAACGGCGGTGGCATGGCCGATGTGGTCACGCCCGTTATCACCGAGATGCAGGATCGGCGTTGGACGCGCACGTTTGCCGACACGCCGACTGGTTGCATCGAGTACGTCAATCCGCTCTATCTCAAGGAGTTGGTGCCGCACACCTACGACTGGTACGGCGTCGCCATGCTCGACCACATTGTCGATTTTGCGCTGGCTGTGCGCGGCTTGCGCCAGAGTGAGTTCAGCGCCGAAGACGCGCTCATGTCCGAGATGATGGAGATCGGTGCGCGTGAATCCAGCCTGAACGAGGGCAAACGCATCAAGCTACCCATCGAGGGCGATCTTGAATCTGACGCGCTGACGCGAGCCGTCCTTCACAAAAAATACAACGTCGATCCGCTCGATGTCGAGGCGATGTTGAGGATCAGTTATCCGAGGCCGTAGAAAGTAGTTGGTGGTTAGTGGCTGGTTGCCGGTGATTCAATTTGTCACCAGCAACCAGCCACTAACCACTAGCAACCAGTCACCATGCCCAAAGGACACCTTTCGCCACCTGAGAGCCGCATCTATCGCGATGAAAAGACCGGCGCACGCGTGCGGCAAATCACGGCGCATCCCAGTATTCATCATCACCCGTTCTACTACGTGCCGGCCTTCGATGATGCCGCGCGTCGGCTGATCTTCGTGTCGCATCGCACCGGCCGGCCGGAACTCTATGCCGAGTTGCGCGAGACCGGCCGGTTGGTGCAACTCACCGACCGCGATGATCTGGCCGAGTGGAGCATTCATCCTTCGCACGACGGCCGCCATATGTATTTCACGACGAACGCCGGCGCGTGGCGGGTGGACGCCGAGACCTTGCGCGAGGAGCAACTGGCCGATTTTGGCGATGTGACGATTCGCGAGAAAGGCATGGTCGGCGCGGCCATGGGTACGACTACGCTCAGCCACGATGATCGCTATTGGGCGGTGCCGGTGAAGGCCGGCCTGGTCTCGCGATTTATTCTCATCGACACGCAAACCGGTCAGCATGAAGTGATCCTGGAGCGCGACACGATTGGTCACCCTGAGTTTCATCCCAGCGACAACACGCTATTGCGCTACGCCGGCCCCTATCAGGACCGTATGTGGGTGATCAACCGCAATGGCACCGGCAATCGGCTGGTCTACCAGCGCGACACTGCCAGAAAAGAGTGGATCGTGCACGAGACCTGGCGGCCTGGCACGCGCGAGTTGGTCACGACGAACTGGCCGCACGGCGTCATTGGCGTGGATATCGATACCGGTGCCGTGCGACAGGTCACGGACTTCAACGCGTGGCATCCGGCCATCAACCGGCAGGGCACGCTGATGTGTGCCGACACAACTTTCCCTGATTGTGGCCTGCAAGTCTTCGATCCGCGTCAGAGCAACAGCCCATTCAAAACACTGTGCCTCAGCCAGTCGAGCAATGGTGGCGCGCATTGGAACACCGATCACTGCCCCTACGACGATGGGCCGGTGAATGTGTATGCGCCGCAGCACACCCATCCCCATCCCTCATTTGCGCCGGACGGCCGCAGCGTTGTTTTTACCAGCGACCACACCGGCTTTGCACAACTCTACGAAGTCGACATTTGAATTTGATCGTGACTCTAGCGAGGTTTCATGCTATATCCAACTCATCCCTGGGCCGGCGTCTTTCCTGCCACGCTATGCCCTTTCCGCGACGACGACAGCATTGACGAGGCTGGCCTGCGCGCCTATGCGCGTTATCTCGCCTCGGTCAAAGGCATTCGCGGCCTGGTATGCAACGGCCACACCGGCGAGGCCATGTCGCTGCGCAACCGCGAACGCGCCGATGTCGCGCGCATCATCGCCGAGGAAGTTGGCGACACCGTAAAAGTGATTTCAGGCGTGTGCGCTGAGGGCTCCGATGATGCGATTGAGCAGGCAAAAGCGGCCAAAGCCGTGGGTGCTGATGCGATTTTGTTAATGCCGCCGCACCACTGGCTGCGCTTTGGCCGCACCAGCGAGACAGCCGTGGGCTTCTTCCAGGATGTGGCCGAGGGCGCCGACATCGACATCATCGTGCACCAATATCCGTCGTGGACCAAGGCCGGCTACTTGCTCAAAGAGATGCTGGCGATGACAAAAATTCCACATGTGGTCAGCATCAAAATGGGCACGCGTGATATGGCCCGTTGGGGCTACGACTATCGTGAGCTGCAAAAGGCCGCGCCGAATATCAGTGTCATCTCGTGCCACGATGAGTATTTGCTGGCTACGTTATTAGATGGCTGCGACGGTGCACTTGTAGGCTTTGCCGGCTTTGTCCCCGACCTCATCGTGGAGCTGGTGGATGCGGCGTTATGCGGCGATCTGCCGCGCGCGTATGCTGCGCAGGAGAAGGTGCGGCCGCTCTCCCAAATCGTGTATCGCTTCGGCGAGCCGTCCAGCGACGCGCACCAGCGCATGAAATGCGCCATGACCCTGCTCGGCAAATTCCCCTCCATGCGCATGCGCCGGCCGCTGCGTCCCCTGCCCGAAGCCGAGGTGGCACGGATTCGAGCAGAGTTGGTGACAGGAGGATTTCTGGAGAAGTAGCGAGTAGACAGTAGTCAGTCGTCAGACATGATCCACTGCCGGCACTTTCTCGAAATATGCATCTCTGAGTCGTCATTCCCGCGAACGCGGGAATCCAGGCCTAACCACGATGTGTCAGTAACTGATGTTACGCAGAGCGCGAAACTTCTGCGCAAAAGTCCATGTCGGGCGGGTGCGCCAGCCGCTGGCGACAGACCCGCCCCTACGCCGCACCACCAGACTGCGCTGCGTAACGTCAGTCAGTAAGTCAAGATTCGAGTGCTTTGCAAATTGTTGGTTACGAACCCGCATAAAACTCTACAAGTAAAACCCAAGGTTCTGACTCTGACTTAAACATCAACAGCCAAATCATGCTGAAAGCGATTTACCTGCTTGACCCAGAAGCGTATGCGCTCACCTATCTACCGGCCATTCGCGCAGAGATTGCCGAGTTGGTGGAGATTGGCACGCACCTGCACGAGGCGCAGGTTGTGCTGAGCGGCCGGGGCTGTCCCAAACTCGATCAGGCATTCCTAAATACGGCCCCAAACTTGCGCGTGATCTTTTTTGGCAAAGGCTCGGTCAAAGGGCTGGTGACGGATGCATTTTGGGAACGCGGCATCACCCTGGTCGGCGCGAACAGTGCAATGGCGGTTGCGGTGGCCGAATATGCACTCTCGCAGATTTTGTTTTCTCTGAAGCAGGGCTGGCAGCACGCGCTGGCGATGAAGCAGGAGCGCGTGCAAACCCGCAACTTCTATGTGCCCGGCACCTACGGCACCACTGTCGGCGTGGTGTCGCTGAGCCAGGTCGGCCGCAGGGTATGCGAGTTGCTGGGACCCTTCGACATGCGCGTGATTGCCTATGACCCCTATGTGCAGGACGGCGGTGCCAATGGTGTCATGGACGTGTCGATGGTGTCATTGGAAGCTTTGTTTGCGCAGGCAGATGTGGTGACGTTGCATGCGCCGCTGTTGCCGGCCACGCGCGGCATGGTGACCCGCGCACACCTCGCATCGATGAAGCCGAATGCCACACTGATCAACACGGCGCGCGGCGGCCTTATTCAACAAGACGAGCTGATTGAGGTGTTGCGCCAACGGCCTGATTTGTTTGCCGTGCTGGATGTGACCGAGCCAGAGCCATTGCCTCAAGATTCGCCGCTGTTCGAGATGCCCAATGTCGTCCTCACCCCGCATATCGCCGGCCCGCTCAATCACGAATATGCACGCATGGGCCACTTGATGGCCGACGAGTTGCGCCGCTATATCAACGGCGAGTCGCTGCACTATCAAATCACCCGCGAGCGCGCCGATATTCTGGCCTAGCTGATTTTGATCATGAACAATCCAACGCAATCCCGCTTTCATCAAGTCATGAATGCCGATTCAGATACCGAGCTTTACAAGCAGTTGCCCGCCTTCGCTGGTGTGGACGCCGATGCCGCGCACCGCATCGGTGCATCCGTGGAGCAGTGCGCCGAGTGGCTGGCGCGGATGGCCGTGGTGTTACGCGAGCTGTCTCGCATTGCCAATGCACGCCTGTCGTCCGAGCCGGTGCTCGAGCTTAAGGTGATGTATTCGCGGATGGCGCATGAGTCGATTTTGAATGCTGCCGCGCTCGAACGCCGGCTGGATGAGCTACGCAGTCAGGCCCACCGCATTCAGCACACGCTGGACTTTCACCTCGGCGATGCCCTGCGCGAAGCCATGTTCAGCCCCGGCACGATCGGGCTCGCCACAGCCTTCTTTCGCGTGGTTGTGCCGGATTTGCTGCAAGCGATCGAGACCTATCTCGCGGCCACGAACCCATTGGCCGACTACGAATCTGTGCGTCTCCTGAAGCACGCGCGGCTGGATTTGCAGGAGCATCGCGGGTTTGGTGATGAGGCGATGGTGGTGTTGCTGACGTCCTTGGCCAACACTAAAGCCAGTACGGACTGGGAGCATCACCTACGGCAATACCTGAGCCGCGCTGGCGGCATACTGGGCGACCAGCCGATTCCACAGCACATTAAGCTGCCGCAACCCATTGCTGAGGAGGACTATCGCGTTGGGGCCGACTTTGCGCGAGATGCACGTTTTAGCCCCATCGTGCCCAAGGTGGTTCCGCCCGCGCCAGAAGGGGCCAGCCCAGTGCACGCCGAGCTCTACGAGATGATGTGGCGGCGCTCGCAGGAGACCACGGCCGCCGAGTTGTGTGCCACCGTGGCCTACGAGTGGGACGACGACGACCTCGGCAATGACTTCCTCATCGATATGACCCGGCATGGTTGGGACGAGGCTCGCCACGGCATGTTTGGGCGAGCCGCGTTGCAGACCGAGGGCAAACAGATTTGGGAGGTGCCGGCCTGGATCGGCTACGCCCGGCACACGATGCCCGCGCCGCCCCCCAAACGCTATGCCCATCTGGCAGTGGCGACGGAGATGCCGGCGATGAAGCATCCCGGCGGCAAGCGTGGCCAGTGGGAGTTTTGCCGCGATCAAGCCCAACATCCGCTCATGACCACGTTTCAAGATTTTGACTGGGCCGACGAGGTGAACCATGTGCACTTCGGCCGGCGCTGGCTGATTCAACATTATTTCAAGGGCGACCGACGCAAGGCATTGGAGTTGGGAGATGAAACCGTGCGCGACCGTCAGGCGTTCTACACCCAATATGCGGCCGAGCATCCAGAGACCGATTCGCTATGACCCACATGAAAACAACTGTTGTCGGCAGCTATCCCATTCCCGAATGGTTCAAGACCAACCCCAGCGAAGAAGCGCTGCTGGATGCATTGGCGACCGTGTTGCGTGCGCAGGAAGATGCCGGCATTGATGTGATTTCCGACGGCGAGCTGAGCCGCTGGGATGCGCAGCGACAGGCTCAGGTCGGCATGGTCGAGCGGTTTGTGCGCGAGATGGCCGGCGTGCAGGCCGAAGCCACTTGCTCACAGCGCGAGGCTTTTCGAGCGTTGCCTGGCAATGCCTATCGGCCTTCACCGGGCCGGTGGATGAGGGCGTGCTCGATCTGAAGCGCGATTGGCAGATGGCGCAGCGGCAAACTCATGCGCCGCTCAAGTTCACCGTCACCAGCCCCTACATGATGGCGAAGCTGGTGCGCGACCAGCACTATGCCGACCTCGAAACCCTGGCGATGGCGTTTGCTGATGTATTGGCGCGGCAACTCGTCGGCATTGAGGCGGCGGTGGTGCAGGTGGATGAGCCGAATTTGCCAGGCTCGCCCGATGACAGCGACATTGCCGCGCGCGCGATCAACACCGTGCTACAAGGCGTTTCTGGCCAGAAAGCGGTGCATGTGTGCTTTGGCAATTTCGGCGGCCAGCGCATTCAAACCGGCAGCTACGAGCGGCTGATCCGTTTCATGAACACGCTGGAGTGTCATCATCTGGTGCTGGAAACCACGCGCCGGCCCGCCGAGGAATTGGAGATGTTGGCCGAGGTGAAGCCAGATATGCAGTTCGGCATGGGCGTGATCGATGTAAAAGATTTGCAGGCCGAGAGTGCCGAGCAGGTGGCCCAGCGCATCGAGACATTGGCCGAGCAGGTCGGCGCAGAACGCATCGCCTACGTCAATCCCGATTGCGGTTTACGCATGCTGCCACGGCCAGTGGCCGATGCCAAGTTGCGCGCACTGGTGGCGGGGCGCAATCTGTTTGTGGGCAACAAGTAATGACTGAAGTTAATCGCAGCCAGCCGCGAGTGGATTGCCAGAGCCATGTATTTCCCCCCGCGTATGCCGAGCTGTTCAAACGCAACACGGGTTCGGTGCGCGCCACTGGCGGCGATGGTGCCTATCTCTTGGACTACGGCGGCCTGCAACAGTTCAACCTGAAGTTGGCTGACTACGCGCCGGAACGCAAGCTGCGCGATATGGACGCGGCCGGCGTGGACATCAGCGTGCTCAGTGTCAACATTCCCGGCCCTGAATGTCTCGATGAAAATCTGATGCTGGCCGGCGCACGCGCGTGCAATGAATATGTCGCGGAGTTGTGCGCGCGGCATCCACACCGCTTTGTTGGCATCGCAAATTTGCCGCTGCAGGATGTGTCCACGTCGCTGACTGAGCTGGACTTTGCGCTGGATCATTTAAATCTGCGCGGGGTGATGATGCCGTCTCATGTGTGCGGCCAGCCCCTGGATGCACCGCAATTCGAGCCGCTGTATGCGCACCTGGAGCGGCGCGGCGTGCCGTTGGTGCTGCACCCGACTGTGCCGAGTTGGGGTGCGGTCATTCAAGATCACTCCATGATCCCGATGTTCGGCTTCATGGTCGATACCTCCATCGCCATGTTGCGGCTGATCTTGGGCGGTGTGCTGGAGCGGCACCCCAATCTACAAGTGGTGCATCCACACGCGGGCGGTGTGCTGCCGTATGTGATGGGCCGGGTGGAAGAACAAACCGAGGTGAAGAAGCGCGGCAACCAGCACATCACCCGCCCGCCCTCGACGTATTACCAACAGGTGTATTTGGATTTGGTGTCGCCGTCGCCGCTGGCGCTGCGCTATGCCTACGACTTCGCCGGGCCGGAGCGACTGCTCTTCGCCAGCGATCATCCGTGGGTGAGTGTGGCGCTGTTCATGGATCTGGTTCAGGCGATGATGATGCCGCAAGAAGATAAAGACAAAATCTTGGGGTTAAACGCATGCAAGTTGTTCAAGATACCAACCTGACGCAGGGTCAAACACACGTGTCTCAACCATTGCGCTGCCTGTTCGTCGGCATGGGGTTCATCGGCACTCACATGCACAAGTTCCTGAGCACGAAGCCGTGGTATGTGCCGGCCGCTGCGGTGGATGTGCGCGACACCGCGCTGAGTGCGGCCCAAACGACATTGTCGCTGCCCGACAACGCGCTCTACAAAAATCTGGATGAGGCATTGGCCCGGTCCGGTGCGAATGTCGCGTTTATCAACACGCCGTCCGAGCTGCACTTCTCGCAGGCCAAAGCCGCGCTCAACGCCGGCCTGCATGTGCTGATCGCCAAGCCCATTACCAACAGCTACGAACAGGCCGTTGAGTTGGTGCAACTGGCCGGGCAGAAGGGTGTCACGGTCTCGGTCGGTCAGCAGATTCGCTACAACCGGCATTACCAGGCGCTCACCCGATTTGTGGAAGCGGGCCAATTGGGCAGTATTGAAGTGGCCTGGTTTATGAACTCCAAGCCGCGGCCCAACCCAGCCAATCTCGCCAGATTCGAGCAGCCGACGTTGTACGAAAATGCCTGTCATCACTTTGATACGTTTCTAGGTGTGTTCGGCGATCCACAGCCCGATTGGATCGTGTGCGATGGCTTCATTCCCTCGTGGTCGCCCTACATAGGCCCGTGCATGGTCAACGCACTGATTCAATTCACGCCAACCACACCGGGCGGCAAACCCTTGCACATGAGCTATCACGGCGGCTTCTCATCGCGCGCGCCGATGTATGAATTTCGCCTGGAGGGCAGCGACGGCGCGCTGAATTGCCACGGTCTGCACTTGAGCAACGACATCATGCGCTATGAGATTGCGCCCGCGTTGGGCAATTTCGCGCCGGCCGCGGTCGATGAGGGCATCCCGGCGCAAAACCCGTTCCTGCCCTTCTTCGATATCTGGCACAACTACGTGACCGGTGGGAAAGAGCCGCCCTTTAGCGGCCGCAATAACCTGAAGACGTTTGCGATGCTGACGGCGGCCATCGAATCGACCCAGACCGGCCAGCGTATCGAGATCGCCGGCAACCCCCGTTTTGCCGGGGCGTTTGCATGAGTGGGTGCGAAGGAGATTGGCAAAAGAAAGTCTGCAATCTGGTTTAGTAGAGGCGTAGCCTGCTGCGCCTCTACCCATGCACCAGGCAAGTCAGGGCATTGCTTATTGCGAGTTAGGAATTTACATTCATGAGTTACGAGATCAAACAAACTTTCGCCAGCCCGCTCTACGGCAATCTGGTACTGGAGGCGGGCACGAACCGGCTGCTGGCCGGCGTGGGCCATAACGCGCATCGAGCCTGGACATTTCCGCTCAATACACCGCGCGGCCTCAATGTCATTCAGGAATATTCGTTCGATCACCCCTTTCACAACGGCATTTTTGTAGGCCAGGGCAATGTGCGGCAGGGTGAGCGTATGGCTAATTTTTGGGCACCGGCCTTTGACTGGCGACAGGCCGCCAACCCTGCTTTTCAGCACCTGGGCCAGTTGAAATATGGCGAGCCACCGCGCATGGCTGTGCAGGCTGATGGGGTTGTCTTTACCTATAACACGGTCTGGAATGATGAAGTGGGGCAGCCGATGTTGAATGAAGCGCGCACCATTCGCATCTCCTCGACCGAGGATGCCACCGTGTGCGATGTGACCAGTGCGAAGACGGCAGCGTATGGCCCGGTTGGATTCGGCAACACCAAATTTGGCACCATTGGTGCGCGGGTGCAGCCGCAATTGTTGCCGGTGTTGGGCGGCCAGATCATCGGCGCAAAAGACGGCGAGTTGCGACGCGGCACTGCAGACGAAGTGGCCAGCGCCAAAGCCTGCGACGCTGTAGCCTACGAGAATGAGCTGCCGGCACTGGGCCGCTTTGGCTTGTGCTTGATGATTCGCGATAACACGGCTTCGACGAATCGGCAGGGGCCGTGGTTTATTCGCGATTACGGCATGGCTATGTTCAATGCCACCATGACCGAATCTATCTCACTCGCCGAGGGTGCAACCTGGACTACCACATTGCGCGTGGCCGCCTACGACGGCGCGCTGACGTGGGAGCGTGTGCAGGCGTGGGGCCATGAGATATGACCTGTGCCTTCCCCAAACCCATTCGCACCTTTCAAGACCCGGTTACAGGCGTGACGATGCACCAACTCACCGACGGCGATGAACCCTCGGTGCACATGTATTTCACGGCGTGCAGCTGGACCCAAGATGGTCGGTATTTGATTGTGTTGCGCCGGGTGAAGGGCGCATGGAACTACTTCATCGTCGGGGTGGATGGCAATTGGCGGCAACTGACCCACTATCCGCCGACACAGCATCCGCGCCGTTACCTGAAGCATATGCACCGTGCGTTCTTTGCAGAGGAGGTGGAGCGCATGTTGTGGCGCATCCCGGCCATGCATCTCACCCAACCCATGCTGGTGTTTGCGTGGAAAAACGCGCTGCACCAACTCAACCTGGAAACCGGTGACGACGAGATCATCTATCAGTTCACCGAGGCCGAATCGCAGCAGCCCAAAACGAACTTGCATACTGAGTTCACAGCCGATGGCCGGGATCTCATCCTGGTGACCAACCGTGAGACGGTGCCGAATGAGCCGCGGCTGGACCCGCCGGAGCAGGCCTGGAACATGAAGTTGCGCGACGAGAGCGGCATCGTCAGCACCATCTGGCGGTTCGACTTTGAGCGGCGCGCGCTGGACGGCCCGCTGTTTCGTTCCAACGGCGAACAGGCGCATCCACTCACCTGCCCGTGGAATCCAGACTTGGTCTTGTGGACACAGTATCTGCACAGTTGTTTCTATCTGCTGCGGCGCGATGGCAGCGAGGTGCGCCGGCCGCTGGACCTGCCCAATCACATGCTCGGTCACTACAACTGGGACACGGCCAATCGCCGGCTCACCTTCATCGACACCGACTGGGGCGCGCAATCCTCGCGGTTGGGCAGCCTGGACATCGAGACGGGCGAGGTTCGCTGGTTTGAGTGTGTGCATCACGATGCCAGTCAATGGCATCAATCGCCATCGCCGGACGGCCGCTGGATTGTGATGGATCAGCCCAGCTTTCTCATCGGCGGTGTCAACGGCCTCAGCCTGGTCGATCAGCAGCGCGATGTGCAATTGCCGCTGTGCCAGCTGAATTGCTCATGGTCCACCGGCCTACGCGATGACGACGGCCAGCCCATCAAAAGCGAGACCTTGCACCCCAATCCCAGCTGGTCGCCGGATGGCCGCTATGTGCTGGTGGACAGCGACTTTGGCACCGGCATCTCGCAGGTCTATGCCGTGGACATGGCGACGTGGCGGCCGTGAAGTTCAGCATCGGATGATGAAGGTTAGGAATTTAATTCAGTAAAGGGCTCGGCATGCCTATGGTGCTGTCGCCATGAATCGGCATCGGATTTATCCGATGCCGGGGAATGACTTTCATAAGCCTTATAGCAAGAGGCTCGCGAGGTTTGTAAAACCCATCCCCGTTTGCCGATTCCTCATATGCGACCCAAAATGCCCTCATGTCACTGTCACAGCCAGTCATTCCCCAGGACTTCTCGGAGATTCGTTGGCGTGGACATTGGATTTGGGTGCCGGAGGAGCGGATTACTGAATCTTGCCATTAAGCAGAATGCCAATTTCGCACACTGAAGCCACTATATATGTGATGATTTTGCCGGCTCATTCATTTCTGAGAGCGTTCTGGAGAATGTCTAGGTGCAACGCAGAACACTTGTCCTATAATCCCCGCGCAATGCCCTGAGCCGCTTGAACACAGGATCGTTTGGGATCGAGTCGGCGGGCGTAGTTCCAGTCCGTCACTATGCCATCCAAACGTATTGCCTGCATCCTGGTGAATCACTTACCCCTGCAAGTCGAGCAGCAGCTCGATGTCAATGTGCGACTTGCGCAATCCCCCTACATCGTCTCCGGCCTCGCCTGGAAGCCCGACAGCGTCCTGGATGTCTCGGCCGACGCCCTCGGCGTCACTCCCGGCATGAACGTCCGCCAGGCCAAACAAGCCTGCCCGCACGCCCGCATCATTCCACCCCGCGAGGAGCTGTATTACGCCATCCACGACACCATCATGCAAGTCTGCGGCCAGTTCTCGCCCCAGGTCGAGACGGCCGGCCTCGGCTTCTTCTTCATCGATGTGTCGAACATGGAACGGTTGTATGGCACCGAAGACCAACTGACCATGGCCCTCCTTCAGTCGCTGATGTATAGCACCAACCTTTACGCCCGCATGGGTGTGGCCGGCAACAAGTTCACCGCCGAGCAAGCCGCCCGTCAAACGTTGGACGGCCACGCCACCATCGTCCCGCCCAAACAAGAGCGCATGTTCCTCATGCCCTTGCCCATCCGCGCGCTGCCACCCGGCACCGATCCCGAACTCCTGCACCGGCTCGATCTGTTCGGCATCCACATCCTCGGCCAGTTTGCCGATCTCGCCCCCGCCGCCATTGCCCGCCAGTTTGGTGCCGGCGCGCTCAGCGTGCACAACCTCGCCCGCGGCATCGACCCACGATCCATCAACCCAGCCGCTCCACCGCCCGCCATCACTCACATTGCGAACTTCACCCACGATCCCTTGCGCGACCGCACTGTGCTCGCGCGCAATGTTGAGAAGGTGGCCAGCATCGTCGCCCAGTCGTTGGAGGTCGCCGGCTATCACGCCGAAGGCTTGCGCGTGGTCGTCACCCTCAACAACGACGAAGAGGCCCAACGCGCCACCACTATCCGCCCGCCCACCGCCGACACCGCTCCGATCGTCCGCGCCGCCTTGCGTGTGGCTAGCATGATCGAGACGCCCCGACCCGTGTCCGCGCTGCGCATCACCGCATATCCCCTGCGCCCCTGGCATGCCGACGCCCAACAGCTTGGCTTCATGGATCGCCCA
>Ga0335397_10002696_pt1 | contig 24152 bp, 18 predicted proteins | sample MAT04_FD_205740 | JGI IMG/M metagenome (GOLD analysis project Ga0335397, IMG submission 205740) | Freshwater microbial communities from Lake Fryxell liftoff mats and glacier meltwater in Antarctica - MAT-04 (spades assembly) (version 2) ... | reverse complement strand
CAAAATGTTGAAGAAGATGCTGATGATTGCCGCACTGAGCGTTATGGGTGCGTCTGCCTATGCCGTTGACGCCGCACAGGTCGCAAAGTCGATCGAATTGAAGGACGGCTCGATGGTCCATATTTTCAAGAATGGCAAGATGGCCATGGAAGACAAACTTGGCCGCGCCGTATTGATGAAGCCCGATACGGTGATGGAAACCAAAGATGGTCAGAAGATCATGATGCACGGTAACGAGGTCATGCGTCTCGACAACCTACTGCATAAAGATTATCGCAACTGAGTTCCCAAGCAGACCTTAGGGTTGCACGCTTCACAACGCCCCAGCAACGGGGCGTTTTTGTTTGGCGGCCTCTTTCGTGGCTCTTCGACCGCTGTTGTGTTTTGGCCTCCCAATCTAAGCGCACCACATAGGACGACGGCTATGAGACCGTCCAAGTCAAAGAGTGCCTTGAATCGCGAAAACGGCAGCTGGTGAAGCGGCCGGAGACAGGACACTACCTGCTTACAATGAGTTAGGAGAAGCAATGAAAACGAGCGTTATGGAAGTGCACGCCATGCTGTCCGTATTGAGCGTGGACGAAGTGGAAAAGCGCATTGGCGAGGTGCCGGGTGTCGAAAGCGTTACAGTGAATTACGCCGTGGGAAGCGCCACAGTGCGCTACGACGAAACCCGACTCGAGATCGCCGATATCAAGTCGGCCGTGCGCCAACGCGGGTATGAGTCTGCCGCGCCCGCCGCCGCTTCGGCGGGCGGCGGTCACGAAGGCCACACAGGAACCGGCGCGCCGCCTGCAACCGCCGCACCCGCTGCGCCGAAAACTCCCCCGGTCGCACCTGCCACCGCGGGCGCTGCTTCCGCCGGCACCGCACAACAAGACAAAGCGGCGCCGGCTGCGGCGCCGTCAACACCGGTAGCGGCCGCACCGAAACCTTCCCCGGCTGCGCCGGGCGCCGCACCCGGGCCCACATCTGCTGCGCCGAAATCAGCCCCGGACGCCGCTGCCGCCGCGCCCGCCGCTCCTGCAGGCGACGAACAACAAGACAAAACGGCGCCAGACAAAAGTTAGGACGGCACTCGGCTTGCGCAGTTGCTATGACGAGGTTGGTGTTACCTCGAAAACAAATGCACTTGGCACTTGGCACTTGGCCTGGCCACTTTGAATGGGTCAACAACATTTAAGCCGGAGAGCATCATGACGATGGCGAATGTTTCACAAGGAAACGCCCGTGGTTTGCCGCAAGCGTTGAGAACTGCTCAGGAGGCAATCCACCTTCCAGAAGTCCAAGAGATGCTGCGCCGGCTATCTGAATACAGACTCGGCATTTTCCTGCCACACATGCATGACGAGCAAACGGGTGAATTCCAGCCGCTTCCCGATGAAGTCATGCAGGTGGAATCTGGTTTGGAAGTGTCGTTCCAACCAACCGAAGAAATCGCAAACCAGACAGATCGCTTTCTCCCTGTGGGATGGTTTTGGCGTGCCGGTGCATCAGCGCCCTCGGCAGTGTGCGAAATGGTTCGGGAAGAAGGAGCTGGCGCTGCAGAGCGCTACGAAAAACATAAGATGCTTAAAGGAAGTTAGGAATATCGAAGATCATGCCAACTAAGGAAACGCGATGAAAACGAGCGTCATCGAAGTGCGCGCCATGTTGTCGGTATGGAGTGTGGACGAAGTGGAAAAGCGTATTGGCGACGTGCCGGGTGTCGAAAGCGTTACGGTGAATTACGCTGCGGAAAGCGCCACGGTGCGCTACGACGAAACCCGACTCGAAGTCGCCGATATCAAGTCGGCCGTGCGCCAACGCGGGTATGAGTCCGCCGCGCCCGCCGCGCCGAAAACTCCCCCAGGCGCACCGGCCACCGCGGGCGCCGCTTCTGCTAGCATCGCACAACGAGACAAAGCGGCGCCGTCAACGACACCGAAACTTTCCCCGGCCGCGCCGGCCGCCGCACCCGCGCTCACGTCCGCTGCGCCAAAATCAGCCCCGGACGCCGCTGCCGCCGCACCCGCACCCGACGCCGCGCCCGCGGCTAATGCGCCGGAAGCTCCCCCTGCCGAAACGCCCAAGCCTGCCGCTGCGCCCGTGCCGGCCGCTCCGGGGGCAGCAGCTTCACTGCTACAGCGAATATGGTTGTGGCTAACGCCGGCCGCTCTTGCTGCCGATCAAGGCGCTGCGCCATCGGCTCCCGCAACAGCCGGTCACAAGGAACTGGCGCAGGCGTGGCACACACTAGCGCTTGACGAGGCGGCCCAGCGTCTGCAAACCGAAGCGACGCGAGGATTAACAGACGCCGAGGCGGCCCGGAGGATCGCGCAGCATGGTCCCAATACCCTGGCCCAGGCGCACGGGCGCTCGGCCTTTGCAATCCTTGTGCATCAGTTCAAAAGCCTCATCGTGGCACTGCTGATCGCGGCCACTGTGGTCGCCTTCGCGCTGGGCGAAAACATCGAGGCCGCTGCGATCCTGGTGGTCATCGCTCTGAACGCCGCCATCGGCTTCCTGACGGAATGGAAAGCGGAGCGGACGTTATCCGCGCTGCAGAAACAGACCGTACCCGTAGCCCATGTGGTCCGCGAGGGTGCGGAACGCCAGATTCCTGCGGCGGAGCTGGTTCCGGGCGATCTGATCGTCCTTGCCGCAGGCGCGCGGGTTCCCGCCGATGGCCGGATCGTCGAGAGCGCGCGACTGCAGATCGAGGAGGCGGCGCTGACGGGCGAGTCGCAGGCGGTGACCAAGGACACCGAACCGCTTCCCGACAAGGATGCGGCGCTCGGAGACCGGCTGAACATGGCCTTTATGGGCACGACGATCACGGACGGGCGCGGCCGGCTGCTGGTCACGGCCACCGGCGCACGGACGGAGATGGGCAAGATCGGCATCCTGGTCGACGAAGCGACCACCCGCGCTACCCCGCTCGAACAAAAGCTGGCACGGCTCGGTCGCCTGCTCATCGTGATCTCGTTGGGGCTCTGCGCCATCATTGTCTTCGCGGGCTGGCTCCGCGGTAATGGCTTCCTGTACATGCTGGAAGTTGGCATCTCGCTGGCCATCGCGGCGGTGCCCGAGGGGCTGCTCGCCGTGGTCACCATGACCCTCGCGCTCGGGATGCAGCGCATGGCCCGCATGCGGGCCCTCGTCCGCCGGCTCCATGCGGTCGAGACCCTGGGCTCCACCACCGTCATCTGCACGGATAAAACGGGGACGCTGACGAAGAATGAGATGACCGTGCGCGCCTTCGTGCTGGGCCGGCGACGCATCGAGGTGACCGGCACTGGGTATGCGCCGGTAGGCACGTTTCAGGGCGACGGCCAGCCTGTGGACCCGCGTTCCGACGAGCACCTCGCCCTGGCTCTGCGCATCGGCGCCTTGTGCAACGATGCCAAAGTGGAGCGCACCGACGGCCGCGACGTCGTGCTCGGTGACCCGACCGAAGCGGCCTTGATCGTCGCTGCGGAAAAGGCAGGGATGAGTCCTGCCGCCCTCGAGCCCGAGTTTACGCGCATCGCCGAGTTGCCCTTTGACAGCGACAGCAAGCGCATGGTCACCGTGCATCACACGCCGCAAGGCCGGACGGTGGCCTTTGTCAAGGGCTCACCCGGGACGTTGCTCGCCGCGAGCACCTCCGAGGTCCGGGCGGCGGGCGTGATGCCCCTCACGCCGGACGATCGCCAGCGCTGGGAGGAAATGAACCAGCAGCTTGCCAGCGCCGCGCTGCGCGTCCTCGGCCTGGCCTACCGCGAGCTGCCGGAGGGCTACGACCAGGGCGAGTTCGCCCGGGACCTGATCTTCGTCGGCCTGGTCGGCATGATCGATCCTCTCCGCGACGAAGCCAAGGCCGCCATCGCCACGTGTCGAAAGGCCGGCATTCGCACCGTAATGATCACCGGCGACCAGCAGCCGACGGCCGCCGAGATCGCTCGCCAACTCGGGATCGACCGCGACCCCCAAGGCAAACCCTTGCGGACGGTGCATACCCGCGAGTTGACAGGTTTGGACACCGCGGGCTGGCAACAGGTCGTGGCCGAGGCCGCCGTCTTTGCCCGCGTCTCACCCAGGCACAAGCTCCAGATTGTGGAAGCGCTGCAAGCGCAGGGTGAGATCGTCGCCATGACCGGCGACGGGGTGAACGACGCCCCAGCCTTGAAGCAGGCGGACATCGGCGTGGCCATGGGCATCAAGGGCACCGAGGTCGCCAAGGAAACGGCCGACATGGTGATCACCGACGACAACTTCGCCACCATCGTCGGCGCCGTCGAACAAGGGCGCATCATTTATTCCAACATCCTCCGGTTCATTCACTACCTTTTTTCTTGCAACTTTGCCGAAATCCTGACGGTGTTCATCGCGATCATGATCGGCTGGCCCCTGCCGCTGGGGCCCCTCCAGATCTTGTGGCTCAACATGATTACGGACATCTTCCCCGCCTTGGCCCTGGCGCTGGAGCCGTCGGGTCTCGACATGATGAAGCGAGCGCCGCGAGACCCGAAGGAGTCCTTGCTCCCACCGCGTTTCGTGGGCCTGATCGCCTGGCAAGGCATGCTGATCGCTGGCGTCGCCCTGCTGGCCTTCTACATCGGCATGCGCTGGTACGGCACGGAAGGCGTCGGCCTCCGCCACGCGGTCACGATCGCATTCATGACGCTGGCTCTGGCCCAGGTCTTCCACGTCTTCAACGCGCGTTCCCAGACGCGGTCCGCGTTTACTGCCCGCCTGTTCACGAACGGCTGGCTCTGGGGGGCAGTGCTGATCTGCCTGGTGCTCCAGACGGCAGCGGTTTACGTACCGTTTCTGCAGGCGGTACTTCACACCGTCTCGCTCACCGCCACAGACTGGGGGGTGATCGGCGCCTGCTCCCTGACCCCGGTAGCCGTCGTGGAACTGGTCAAGGTCGTGCAGCGATCGACGGCGCTTAAAAGGTCGCGGCTGAACGCGGGAGGAATCATCTCGTGACACAAGCGACACCCTCCATATTGACGCTGAATGGCGGCTCGTCGAGCATCAAGTTCGCGTTGTATCGGATAGGCGACCCGCCGCAGCGAGGGCTGCATGGCAAAGTCGACCGCATCGGCTTACGCGGAACCCACTTCACTTTCAATGACCCCGCCCGGAATCGGCAGGACAGTCGCGGCATCGGCGAGAACGCACCGGTGATTCGAACGCGCATTTGCGCGGGTCTCGGTTTCCTCGGCATCCAGTCTGACGAGAACCGGAACGCAGCCGGCGAGCCAGTCATTTCGGCTGATGCGAGCCGCGTCCAGGTACGAGTCATCCGTCCTGATGAAGACTTGATCATCGCAAAGGCGGTTTTCCGGATTCTCGCCGGCGCTCAATCCACCCAACACACTCACGCCAAGGAATAGGCCGATGAAGCAACCCCTCTCTGCGGAACTCCTGCAAAAGATGAACGCCTACTGGCGTGCCGCCAATTACCTTTCGGTCGGGCAGATCTACTTGTACGACAATCCGCTGCTCAAGAAGCCTTTGAAGATCGAGCACGTGAAGCCGCGGCTACTTGGCCACTGGGGTACCACGCCAGGGTTGAACTTCATCTATGTCCATCTGAACCGGATCATCAAGCAGTATGACCTCAACATAATGAATGTGACCGGGCCAGGACACGGCGGGCCCGGTGTGGTGGCCAACACTTATCTGGAGGGCACTTACAGCGAACTGTACCCGAACATCTCCCAGGACGAAAAGGGCATGAAAAGGCTGTTCACCCAATTCTCGTTTCCTGGAGGCATTCCCAGTCACACTTCCGCGGAAACGCCAGGTTCGATCAACGAAGGCGGCGAGCTCGGCTATTCCCTGGTGCACGCTTTCGGCGCGGCGTTCGATAATCCCGACCTGCTGGTTGCCTGCGTGGTGGGCGATGGCGAAGCGGAGACTGCAGCGCTTGCCACCAGTTGGCACTCGAACAAGTTTTTGAATCCTGTTCACGACGGCGCGGTGCTGCCCATCCTGCATTTGAACGGCTACAAGATTGCCGGGCCCACGGTCCTCGCCCGCATTCCCCGCGACGAGCTTGAAGCTCTCTTTCGCGGCTACGGCTACACGCCGTATTTCGTCGAGGGTGACGATCCGATGAAGATGCACGAGCTCATGGCTACGACGCTCGACACCGTGATCGCCGACATCCAGCGCATTCAACGCGACGCCCGCGCCAACGGGTTTAAGAAGCGCCCGCGCTGGCCCATGATTATCTTGCGCTCACCGAAGGGCTGGACAGGCCCGAAGGTGGTCGACGGCAAACCGACCGAGGGCACGTTCCGCTCGCACCAAGTACCGATGGGAGACATGAGTCATCCGGGGCACGTGAAGATCCTGGAAAAGTGGATGAAGAGCTATCGCCCCCGGGAGTTGTTCGACAAAACCGGCAAGCTTCGTTCCGAACTCGCCGAATTGGCCCCGCAAGGTACGCGCCGCATGGGCGCTAACCCGCACGCCAACGGCGGCCTTCTGTTGCGCGACTTGCGCTTGCCCGACTTCCGCGATTACGCCGTGAAGGTGCCGCGGCCCGGCGCGGCAGACGGCGAAGCAACCCGCGTCCAGGGCGAGTTCATCCGCGACGTGGTGAAACTGAATCCGCAAACGTTCCGCATCTTCAGCCCGGACGAAACGGCCTCGAACCGCTGGGGCGCCGTATTCGAGGTGACGAACCGCTGCTCGACTGCGGAAATCATTGCCGGCGACGAGCACGTCGCGCCCGATGGCCGGGTGATGGAAGTGTTGAGCGAGCACCTGTGCGAAGGCTGGCTCGAAGGGTATCTGCTGACGGGCCGCCACGGCTTTTTCTCCTGCTACGAAGCATTCATTCACATCATCGATTCGATGTTCAACCAGCACGCCAAGTGGCTCGATGTGGCGAACGAGATTCCGTGGCGGCGGCCGATTGCCTCATTGAACTACCTGCTCTCGTCGCATGTCTGGCGGCAGGATCACAACGGTTTCAGCCATCAAGACCCTGGCTTCATTGACCACGTCATGAGCAAGAAGGCGGAGGTGATCCGCGTCTATCTGCCGCCGGACGCCAATACGCTGCTCTCCGTGACGGACCACTGCCTGCGCAGCCGGAACTACGTCAACGTCATCGTCGCCGGCAAGCAGCCGTCGCCGCAGTGGCTCGACATGGACGCGGCCATCAAGCACTGCACCGCCGGGCTGGGCATCTGGGAGTGGGCCAGCAATGACGAAGGCAGCGAGCCCGATGTGGTGATGGCCTGCGCCGGGGATGCGCCGACCATGGAGACGCTGGCCGCGGTGGAAATGCTGCGGCAGCATTTCCCGGCGCTCAAGATCCGTGTCATCAACGTGGTGGACCTGATGGCGCTGCAACCGCAGAGTGAGCATCCCCACGGCCTCAGCGACAAGGATTTCGATGTCCTGTTCACCCGGGACAAACCCATCGTCTTTGCCTACCACGGGTATCCCTCGCTGATTCATAAACTGACCTATCGTCGAACCAACCATCACAATCTGCACGTTCGTGGCTTCAAGGAAGAGGGAACGACCACCACACCTTTCGATATGGTGGTGCTCAACGACCTCGACCGCTTCCATCTGGCCAAGGACGTTATCGATCGGGTGCCGGGTTTGGGCCCACGTGCGGCTTACCTCAACCAAATCATCCGCGACAAACTCATCGACCACAAGCGCTACATCCGGCAATACGGTGAGGACATGCCGGAGATTCGCAATTGGAAATGGGGCGCAACAACGTGACCAAACCACTCAATTCCACATGGCATCAGTTGCAGGCCGAAGAAGTCGTGCGCGTCCTCGACGTAAATTTAGAAACTGGCTTGGTTGCCGAAGAAGTCAAACGCCGCCAGGAAAAGGTCGGCCTGAACCGCATCACCGCGCGCCGGGGCACGCCGGCGTGGCTGAAGTTTCTCCAGCAGTTCAACCAGCCGCTCGTTTACATCCTCCTCGCGGCGGTAGGCGTGACGGCGTTTCTGGGCGAATGGGTGGATTCCTCCGTCATCTTCGGCGTCGTGCTCATCAACGCCATCGTCGGCTTCCTCCAGGAAGCCAAGGCGGAGAAAGCCATCTCAGCGCTGGCCAGCATGGTCGCGACCGAGACCAGCGTGCGCCGCGATGGCAGCAAACAACGCATCCACTCGGAGCAACTCGTTCCCGGCGACGTGGTGCTGCTCCAGTCCGGCGACCGCGTGCCCGCCGATCTGCGGCTGGTCCAGATGAAGAGTTTGCAGGTAGATGAATCCGCGCTGACGGGCGAGTCCGTCCCTGTCCAGAAGCATCCCGACGCGCTCGCGCTCGACACCGTGCTCGCTGACCGGAAAAACCTCGCCTTCACCGGCACGCTCGTCACGGCGGGCCAGGGCGAAGGCGTCGTGTGGGCCACGGGCGACCAGACCGAGACCGGCCACATCGCGACGCTCATCGCGGAAGCTGTGGATTTATCCACGCCGCTGACCAAGAAAATCGCGCACCTCAGCAAGCTGCTGCTGTGGGTGATTCTGGCGCTGACGGCGACTACGTTCGCCATTGGCGTCGCGCGGGGCGAGAAGGTCGTCGAGATGTTCATGGCGGCGGTGGCGATCGCCGTGGGTGCGATTCCCGAAGGCTTGCCTGCTGCCGTCACCATCGTGCTGGCCATCGGCGTCGCGCGCATGGCCAAACGCCGTGCCATCATCCGCAAACTTCCCGCCGTAGAAACGCTGGGCAGCACGACGGTTATTTGCTCGGACAAGACCGGCACGCTGACTGAGAACAAAATGACTGTCCGCGAAATCTTCGCCGGCGGAAAACTTTACGAGGTGACCGGCGCGGGCTACGAGCCGAAGGGCGAAATCCAAACAGGAGGCTCACGCGTGAACGTGCCGGAGCATCCCGCGCTCGCCGAGTGCCTGCGCGCCGGCGTGCTCTGCAATGATGTTCAACTTGTGCGCGACGAAAGCGGCCGCCTCAAGGTGCAGGGCGACCCAACCGAGGCCGCGTTGCTGGTCGCTGGCGAGAAGGGAGGGCTGGTCTCCGCCGACACGCACCGCGAGTCGCCGCGGGTGGACGAGATTCCGTTCGATTCCGGGCATATGTTTCATGCCACGCTCCACGACTCGCAGGCGGGCGGCCGGGTCATTTACAAAGTCGGCGCGGTGGAGCGCCTGCTCGACCGCTGCGCTGACGCGCTCAACGAACGCGGCGAACTCGTCCCGCTCGACAAATCGGCCGTGCATCAGGCCGTCGAGCAGATGGCCGCACGCGGACTACGAGTGCTCGCCTTCGTCCGCCGCCACGTGGATGCCAACCACGCGAAGCTCGAACACAGCCATGTCGCCGAGGGGCTGGCCTTCCTTGGCTTGCAGGGAATGATTGACCCGCCGCGCCCCGAAGCCATCGAAGCCGTGCGCAAGTGCCAGGAGGCGGGCATCGCTGTCAAGATGATTACTGGCGACCACCTCATCACCGCCCGCGCCATCGCGGAGCAAATCGGATTGAAGGGACGCGAGGAGGATGGAAAACTCGTCGCGCTCTCCGGTCATGAACTGGAAAAAGTTTCCGACGCGGAACTCCCCGAGGTCGCCGAGCGCACCGCCGTCTTCGCCCGCGTCGCGCCCGAACAGAAACTGCGGCTCGTCCGCGCGCTTCAGTCGCGCGGCCATGTGGTCGCGATGACCGGCGACGGCGTGAACGATGCGCCCGCACTCAAGCAGGCGGATATCGGCGTGGCGATGGGCATCAGCGGCACCGACGTGGCCAAAGGCGCGGCGGCGATGGTGCTCACCGACGACAACTTCGCCAGCATCGAGGCCGCGGTGGAGGAAGGCCGGGGGGTGTTCGACAACCTCACCAAGTTCATCGTCTGGACGTTACCGACCAACATTGGCGAATCCTTGGTACTGCTGACTGCCATCGTTCTCGGAATCACCCTCCCCATGCTGCCGGTACAACTGCTCTGGGTGAACATGATGTCGGCGATTCTGCTCGGCCTGATGCTGGTCTTCGAGCCGAAGGAACGCGGCCTTATGCAACGCCCGCCGCGCGACCCGCGCAAACCGCTGCTCACCGTAGCGCTCGCGATGCGCACCGGGCTGGTGTCGCTCGTTATGCTGGCGGGCGCGTTCTGGCTGTTCTTCTGGGAGATGAAGATGGCAGGCGGGACCATCGCGGAGGCGCGCACCGCCGTCATCAACGTCATCGTCGTCGTCGAAATCGCCTACCTCTTCAACTGCCGCTCGTTGAACCACGCGTTTTTCTCCGTCGGCTTCCTGTCCAACCCCTGGGTCATTGCCGGCTCGCTGGCCATGCTGGCGGCGCAACTGCTCTTCACTTATGCGCCCGTGATGAACAAACTTTTTCACACCGCGCCAACGAGCGGCGAGTCGTGGCTCCGAATCGTCGGCGTCGCGGCAATCGTATTCGTGGTGGTCGAAATCGAGAAATGGATGCGCTATGGCCGCGGCGCTCACGCCGTGCCGGAGTAAAACCGACAAAACATGAAATCTAAAACCTCCAAACCAGTCTCCGCGCGCGAATGATCGACATCCTCCCGGTAGTCTATCTGGTCCGGCATGGCGAGACCGCCTGGTCGATCAGCGGGCAGCACACCGGCCGCACTGACATTCCGCTGACCGAGCAGGGCGAGCGCGGCGCGCAAGAGTTGAGCGCGCGGCTGAAGGGCGTGAGCTTCGCCAAAGTGCTTACCAGTCCGCTGCAACGGGCACGGCGGACAGCAGAGCTGGCGGGTTTCGGTGACTGCGCGCAGCCCGATCCCGATCTGATGGAATGGAACTACGGCGCGTACGAGGGCCGGCGCACGGCGGATATCCGGGCCGAGCGCCCCGGCTGGCGTCTGTTCAAGGACGGTTGCCCAAGCGGGGAAACGCTGCAAGCGGTGAGCGTGCGCGCAGATCGTGTCATTGGCCGGGTCCGTGCGCTGGGGAGCGACGTGCTCGTCTTCGCGCACCGGGACATATTGCGCGTCCTCACCGCCCGCTGGCTCGGACTGCACGCCGTGGAAGCCCGCAATTTCTATCTCACTACGGCAGCACTTAGTATTCTCGGTTATCACCACGATCTGGATGAACCGGTCATCCGCCTGTGGAATGACGCGCGACATCTATGACGCCATCGCCCGTACCGGCTGCGCATGTGTACGCATTGCGGCCCTGCAGAAAAACTACCGACGGTTGGCCTGTACTCGCAAACGATAGAAAAGGGAGCGAATCATGAACGTACCTGCGCCACCGTTGACTGAAGACGACGGCCCGCTTTCGCCATGGTGGATGTGCAGCGTGCTGATCGTGATGGTGCTTGGCTTCGCTGGGCTGATCACGATCACGGTGCTCGCCTACCGCAATGCCCCGCCGATTCCGGCGCAGGTGGTGGATGCGCAAGGCGTGACCCTGTTCAGCGGCGAAGACATCCGCGACGGCCAGACGGTATTTCTTAAGTACGGTCTGATGAACAACGGCAGCATCTGGGGTCATGGTGCCTATCTTGGTCCCGATTACTCGGCCGAGGCGCTGCATCGCATCGGGGAGCACACCGCCGAGGCCATCGCACAACAACGATACCAGCAGCCTTTGGCGGTGCTGACACGTTCGCAACAGGCAGCAGTCCGCGGCGAAACGACGGTGGAACTCAAAACCAATCGTTACGATCCGGCCACCGCCACGCTGCAGATGACCGCACCGCAAGCTGCGGCCTATCGACAGCAGATCATTTACTGGACTGACTACTTCCGCCATCCGTCTCGCAATGGCGGGCTGAAGGCCGACCTCATCAGCGATCCGACCGAGCTGCGCCAGTTTGCCGCCTTCGTCACTTGGGCGGCGTGGGCGTCGGTGGCCGCCCGTCCCGGCGAGGACTATTCCTACACCAACAATTTTCCGTATGACCCGAGCGTCGGCAATCAGCCCACGCCCGGCGCGTTGTTGTGGAGCGCGCTGAGCCTGATCGTGCTGCTGGCCGGCATTGCGGCCGTACTACTGGCATTCGGGAAATTCGATTACCTGGGCTGGATCACTCGCGGCCATCACGTACATCCACAACTGCTGCCGGGGCAATCCAGCCGGGGCCAACACGCGCTGGTGAAATTCTTCGTGCTCGTGGCACTGCTGTGGCTGGCGCAGACGCTGGCGGGCGGCGTGGTTGCTCATTACCGCGCCGACCCGGGCAGCTTCTACGGCATCGCCCTCGAGCGCATTTTCCCCAGCAACCTGATGCGCACCTGGCATCTGCAACTGGCGATCTTCTGGATCGCTACCGCGTACGTCGCTGCGGCGCTGTTCCTCGGCCGCTCGCTGCGGGCCGACGAGCCCCGCTGGCTGGCCGGCTGGACGCACGTGCTGTTCGGTGCGTTTGCGGTGGTGATTTTTGGCAGTCTGCTGGGCGAGTGGCTCGGCATCTCGCAACGGCTCGGCCGCTGGTGGTTCTGGCTCGGCAACCAGGGGTGGGAGTACTTGGAGCTCGGCCGGCTATGGCAATACCTGCTGGTGGCGGGTCTGCTGGTCTGGTTTGCGCTGCTGTGGACGCTGGTGCGGCCGCGCGCGCTGGCGGATCCGGCATCGAGGCCCATCGTCAGGATGTTCCTGGTGGCGGCACTGGCGATTCCGGTTTTCTATGTCCCGGCCCTGTTCATCGGCGCCAAGATGAACTACACGGTGGTCGATACATGGCGCTTCTGGATCATCCACTTGTGGGTGGAAGGCTTCTTCGAGTTCTTCGCCACGACGGTGGTGGCGTTGACGTTCCATCAACTCGGGCTGACCCGCCGCAATGTCGCGCTGCGGGTGATCTATCTCGACGCCATCCTGTACTTTCTCGGCGGGCTGATTGGCACCGGCCACCATTGGTATTTCAGCGGCCAAAGCAGTTTCAACATGGCGCTGTCGGCGCTGTTCTCGGTGCTCGAGGTGGTCCCGTTGACCTTGCTGACCCTGGATGCCTGGCACTTCGTCCGCACCACGCGCGGCGACTGCGACGTGTGCGGCAAGAGGATTGCGATACCGCACAAGTGGACGTTCTATTTCCTGATGGCGGTGGGTTTCTGGAATTTCGTGGGCGCCGGCGTATTCGGGTTTCTGATCAACCTGCCGATCGTCAGCTACTACGAAGTCGGCACCATGCTGACGGCCAATCACGCCCACGCCGCGCTGATGGGTGTCTTCGGCATGCTGGCGATCGCGATGATGGTGTTCGTGCTTCGTCAGACCAGTGACGATGCGCACTGGGCCGGCATCGAGAAATACATCCGGGTCGGCTTCTGGGGCACCAACGTGGGCCTCGCGATGATGGTGATGAGCCTGTTTCCGGGCGGTGTGCTGCAAGTCTGGGACGTACTTCAGCACGGGTACTGGCACGCGCGCAGCCTCGACTACATCGGAAGCGAGCGGGCGCGCCTGATCGAATGGCTGCGGCTGCCGGGCGACCTGGTATTCATCATATTCGGCGCCGTGCCGCTGGTGATCGCATCGATTAAGGGCTATCTCGGGGTGCGCGCCGCGGCAAGGGACGCGACTCTGCGGCCCGACTGAAGCCTGCGCTCGTGTGAAACGGTTTTGATAGAGAATTGCGCATTGGTTCATCGCCGCCATGGAGAATGAGTGAACTGTTACCTGATTCGGAACGCGCGCAATACCGCACGCGGCGGCAGGATCGGCGAATGTCTTGGCAATTGGAGAAACGAAATGCACTCGATTGTTATCGATCAGCATGCCCATGGGTGAGGCAGTTGGCGCCGAGGTAACCGCCGTGACCGGAGCGATAGACAGAGCGGCGACGACGTTCGTCACGACTTCCAACAAGAACGCGGGTTGTGCCGACGCTATGGAACGGCGGATTCTCTGATGCAGCGGCAGCAGCACGCGAACCCACCGGACTTCGGTGAGGCGAGGCTGGACGCGCTACAGCGTCACGCTTTCGATTATTTCCTGCGTGAGACCAACCCCGCGAATGGTCTCGTGGCAGACACCTCGCAGCCGGGCGCCCCCGCGAGCATCGCGGCCGTGGGCTTCGCGCTGGCGGCCTATCCGGTCGGCGTCGAGCGCGCCTGGATGAGCCGCACCGACGCAATCGAGCGCACGCTGGCGCTGATGCGGTTTTTTTGGACCAGCGCGCAGGGAACGGCGCCCGACGTGACCGGGCACAAAGGCTTCTACTATCACTTTCTCGACATGACCACCGGCCGCCGCGCGGGCCTGTGCGAATTGTCGACCGTCGATACCAGCTTCCTGCTCGCCGGTATGCTCGCCGCCGCGGTTTATTTCGATCAAGACAGTGAAAACGAGCAAGAGATCCGAACGCTGGCGGACGCGCTTTACCGACGAGCGGATTGGCCATGGGCGTGCGACGGCGGAGCGACGGTTACCCACGGGTGGACGCCCGAGCGCGGATTTCTTCCCTACCGCTGGGAAGGCTATGACGAGGCTGTTCTCGTGTACGTACTCGGGCTAGGCTCGCCGACGCATCCCCTGCCAGCGGAGAGCTACGCGGCGTGGGCCTCGACCTATCAATGGAAAGAGATCTACGGCTACGAATTCGTCTATGGCGGTCCGCTCTTCATCCACCAGTACTCGCACATCTGGGTGGATTTCCGCGGGATCCAGGATGCGTTCGCGCGCGACAAGGGCATCGACTATTGCGAGAACAGCCGCCGCGCGACCTACGTCCAGCGGGAGTACGCGATCCGGAATCCGCTCGGATTTGCGGGCTACGGAGAGCACTTCTGGGGGCTGACCGCGAGTGACGGGCCGGGCGGGACGACGCGCCGAATCCACGGCATCGAGCGCTCGTTCTTCGACTATGTCGCGCGCGGCGCACCGTACGGCCCCGACGACGGAACCATCGCACCGTGGGCCGTGGTCGCTTCGCTGCCGTTTGCCCCCGAGATCGTGTTGCCGACTGTCAGACACTTTCAGGAGGTGTATCCACAGGTCACAGGCGAGTATTGTTTCAGGTGCAGCTTCAATCTGACTTTTCCGAACGAGGCGAATCCCGGCGCTGGCTGGACCTCCCCCTACCACTTCGGCATCAACCTCGGCCCGGTGGTGCTGATGTGCGAGAACTACCGCTCGGATTTGTTGTGGCGGCTGATGCGCGCCTGCCCCTACGTCGTCACGGGACTGCGGCGGGCGGGATTCACGAACGGCTGGTTGTGACAGTCATCGTTCGGGCCGGTCGAGCACCGCCTCGAGAGCGACCCCGCGTAACCGCCACCCTCGGCCCACACCAGGAAACCGAACGCAGGGTTCGCGATCACATTGACCCATGGTGCCGATGGAGGGGGACGGCGTGAAAGTGGGCATGCACGAGTCAGGGCAAGACGAGCGCTGCGTCGACGATGCGCTGCGCGTCCTTCAGGATGCTTTGCAGATGCTGCTTGCCGTTGAAACTTTCTGCGTAGATCTTGTAGATCGCCTCGGTACCGGATGGCCGCGCGGCAAACCAGCCGCTGACGGTGATTACCTTGATGCCGCCGATCGGCGCGTTGTTGCCGGGCGCGTGATCAAGCACTTGCTCGATCTTTTCGCCGGCCAGCCGGTCGCTGTGCAGTTGATCGGGCGACAGCTTGGCCAGCCTGGCCTTCTGCGCCGGCGTGGCGGCCGCTTCGACGCGGTCTGAAACCGGCTCGCCGAGTTCGCGGGTGAGCTGCGTGTACAGTTCGCCCGGATCCTTGCCCTGACGCGCGGTGATCTCGCCCGACAGCAGCGCCGGCACCAGACCGTCCTTGTCGGTCGTCCACACCGAGCCGTCGCGTCGCAGCAGCGAGGCGCCCGCGCTTTCCTCGCCGCCGAAACCGAGCGAGCCGTCGTAGAGGCCGGATGAAAACCATTTGAACCCGACTGGTACTTCGTACAGCTCGCGGCCGAGCCGCTTGACCACGCGGTCGATCATCGCCGTGCTGACCACGGTCTTGCCGATCGCCGCCCGCGTGCTCCACTGCGGCCGATGCTGGAACAGGTAATCGATCAGCACCGGCAGGTAATGATTCGGCTCGATCAATCCGCTCCTGCGGGTGACAATGCCGTGGCGGTCGTGGTCGGTGTCGCAGGCGAATGCGACATCGTAGGTGTCCTTTAATCCGATCAACCGCCGCATCGCGTATGAAGACGACGGATCCATGCGAATCTTGCCATCCCAGTCGACCGTCATGAACGCGAATTGCGCATCGACTTCCTCGCTGACCACGGTCAGATCGAGCCTATAGCGCTCGGCGATCGACGCCCAGTAGCGCACGCCGGCGCCGCCGAGCGGATCAACGCCCATATGGATGCCGGCGCTACGGATCGCGTCGAAGTCGATGACACTGCCGAGGTCGGCGACATAGGCGTTGAGGTAATCGTGCTGGTGCGTGGTTGCGGCCTTGAGCGCCTGTGCCAGCGGCGTGCGCTTGACGTCTCTCAGGCCGCCTTCGAGCAAGGCATTGGCGCGGCCCTGCACCCAATCGGTGATGTCGGTATCGGCCGGGCCGCCGTTCGGCGGGTTGTACTTGAAGCCGCCGTTGTCGGGCGGGTTGTGCGACGGCGTGATGACGATGCCATCAGCGAGTCCGCTTTTTCGTCCGCGGTTGTAGACCAGGATCGCGTGCGAGACCACCGGCGTCGGGGTGAACTCGCCACCGGCCGCGATCATCGTTTCCACGCCGTTCGCGGCAAGCACTTCCAGCGCATTGACAAACGCGGGTTGCGACAGCGCGTGGGTATCCACGCCGAGAAACAACGGGCCGCCGATATTCTTGCTCTTGCGGTACTCGCAGATCGCCTGACTGATCGCCAGAATGTGCCACTCGTTGAAGCTGCGCTCGAACGAACTGCCGCGATGGCCGGAGGTGCCGAACGCGACGCGCTGCGCCGGTACGCCGGGGTCGGGTTTCAGGTCGGCATAGGCTGCCAACAGTTTCGGGACGTCGACGAGGATCGACTTCGGTGCCGGCTTGCCGGCGAGAGGGCTGATTTGCTGGCTCATGTGGCGCCTTCCGGTCCTTGCCCATCGCGCGCCTGCAACTTTTCGTTGAGCGCGCGTCTTGTCGGCGATCCGCTGCAACAGTTGCTGCCACGATTTGACGAACGACTGCGCTCCGCCGTGCTGCAACCTTGCCACCAGCGCATCGATATCCACGTCGGCCTTGGTGATCTGCGCCAAGACCGCTTCGGTCCTGTCGGCGGATGCCGCCAGCTAAGTTTGCCGCGTTACATCGGCAGCGTGCTGCCGATGTAACGCAACCCACCACTGAAGGATTCCTTTAACTTTGCAACCGGACTTCCTGCCAATTGGTTGGTACGGCTACTGGGGGCAGGTCACCGCCTGCCTACATAGCATCCAGATGCTGCTCGACAAGTACGCCAGATGTACGCCTGCGAACGATAAGGGGAGTGCCAGATTGATGTTGGCGCAGGCGATGAAGGGGTCGAATTGTTCCCCGGAATTTCCCCCACAACCCAGAACTCCCCGTAGAACCGCTCTACGACTTGGGAATTCTGGTAGGCGCGATTGGACTCGAACCAACGACCCCCACCATGTCAAGGTGGTGCTCTAACCAGCTGAGCTACGCGCCTATTGTGCGTTGTAATTGCACTTAAGGACGCGCAGTATAGCCGAAATCCGGCGAATTTTACTAGCCCTGCGCTGCTAAATCGTCCCGCCAGACGCACTGGCCTTTGCTCTCCTTGGCGATCTCATTCAGCACAGCTTCGTGCTCGACCAGTTCAGCGGCGCTGGCGCGTAAGACACGCAAGGGCAGACGTTCGCCGGCCGGCACGCCCGGCAAGGCCACGTTAGGCGTGGCCTCCAACTCGATGATGAGACTTTCCTGGCCGCGGGTCATGGAAAGGTAGACTTCGGCCAGGAGTTCCGCGTCGAGCAAGGCGCCGTGCAGCGTGCGGCCGGAATTGTCGATGGCATAGCGGTCGCAAAGCGCATCCAGCGAATTGCGCCGGCCAGGGTGTAATTCCCGCGCCAGCTTCAGCGTATCGACAATGCCGGCGCAGTGTTGCTCCAGCGGTGGCAAACCGGCGAGGGCCAGCTCGTTGTTGAGGAAGCCGACGTCAAAAGCCGCGTTATGGATGATCAGCTCGGCGCCGCGCACGAACTCGATGAGGCCGGGCACAATCTCGGCGAACTTGGATTTGTCCTGCAAAAATTCATTCGACAGGCCATGCACCGCCATGGCGCCCGCCTCCACTTCGCATTCGGGGTTGAGGTAGGTGTGAAAACGCTGGCCGGTCGGTTTGCGATCCGACAGTTCAATACAGCCGATTTCGATCACCCGGTCACCCAGACGAAATTCCAGGCCGGTGGTTTCTGTATCCAGCACAATCTGCCTCATAGCCCGCCGTTCCTGATGGTGTCTATGCCGCGACGCGCGAGCGCATCGGCGCGCTCATTTTCCACATGGCCGGCATGCCCCTTGACCCAAAGCCACTCGATTTCGTGACGCGACGCGAGTGTATCCAGCTCGCGCCATAAATCGACATTCTTCACCGGCTGCTTGTCGGCCGTGCGCCAGCCGCGCGTCTTCCAGCCATGGATCCATACACTGATGCCTTTTTGCACATACTGAGAGTCGGTATGCACCCGCGCGCGCACCGGCCGTTTGAGCGCTTCCAGGGCGCGTATCACAGCAGTCAGTTCCATGCGATTGTTGGTCGTATCCGACTCGCCGCCGAAAAGTTCTTTCTCATGGCCGCCGGTGCGCAGTATGGCGCCCCAGCCGCCCGGGCCGGGATTGCCGCTGCATGCGCCGTCGGTATAGATATCGATGTCAGCTGCCTCTTCTACTGTCATTACTGTTCCTCTTTACGCTGGATCGCCGGCGCCAACGCTTTGGCGCGCGCCTTGCGATCCTGCCACTTGGGGGTGAGCAGGCGCATGCCGTGTTGGCGCTTGATGCCTTGCACGAGATAAGTAGCGCCGGCGATAGGCCACCAGCGGTTGCCCGCGAGCTCCATGAAACGCCAGCGGCGCAACCAGGCTTCCTGCGTCACGGCAGGGGCGTAACAGCCGAAAGCGCCGGCTTGCGTCTCGAATCCCAGCAGCGTGAGCCAATCCTTCAGTCGCCGCACGCTGAGATATTGCCCGCGCCAGGGGAATTCGCCGTTGCCGGTATTTTCGCGACGGCGCATCAACAAACGCTTCGCGCCCCACAAGCTGTAAGGGTTGAAGCCGGCGATCACCACATGGCCTTCCGGAACCAATACCCGCTCGACCTCTCGAAGCACTTGATGCGGCGTCTCGGCAAACTCCAGCACATGCGGCAACACCATCAGGTCGATGCTGTTGCTCGAAAAAGGCAGATGGCGAAAGTCGCCCTGTAGGGCGATACTATGGGCGCTGCGGGACCCGTCACAGACAAATCGCAAGGGCATGCGATTGGCGCGTAAAAAATCGCATTGCGGCAGGCCGATCTGCGCGGCGTTGAAGCCGAAAACATCGGCGACGATTTGATCGAAGCGCGCCTGTTCCCAGGCCAGGACGTACTGTCCTTGCGCTGTCGCCAACCATGCATCGAAACCGGGGATAGCCATCGCCTTACCGAGACCGAATCTTAAGCAAGCACAACATCTGTCAACATGATGGACACGATAGAAATCATAGGACTGCCCGCTTTCCGCGACAACTACATCTGGGTGCTGCTAAAAGGCCGCCACGCCGTGGTCGTGGACCCCGGTGATGCCGCACCTGTGTCCCATTTTCTGGCAAAGCGTGGCTTGAGCTTGGCAGCCATTTTGCTCACCCACCACCATGCGGATCACATCGGTGGCGTCGCTGATTTGATCAAACTGCGTTCAGTCCCGGTGTACGGGCCCGCCACCGAAGCCATTGCGACAGTCACCGTGCCACTTCGCGAAGGTGATCGTGTCGAGTTGCCGGAACTAGACTGGGGCCTGGACGTTATCGAGGTGCCTGGACATACGCTGGGACACATTGCTTATTATGGCGCAAACACTTTGCTCTGTGGCGACACGCTGTTCGCCTGTGGCTGTGGTCGGCTCTTCGAAGGCAGCCCCGCGCAAATGTGGCATTCACTCTCAAAATTGGCCGCGCTGCCTACCGACACCAAGGTCTATTGCGCGCACGAATACACTCAGGCCAACATCGCTTTTGCGCTGGCGGTTGAGCCAGACAACACCGCCTTGCAGGCGCGTGCGGCGCGAGTAGACGCGCTACGCGCGGCGCACCAGCCCACCGTACCTTCTGGTTTGGGTGAAGAACAGCAAACGAATCCATTTTTGCGCTGTGGCGAATCCGCCGTAATCGCGGCCGCAGAAAAGCATGCTGGCGCCAAGCTGAATGGCGCAAAAGCGGTATTTGCCGCCTTGCGCAGTTGGAAGAACGATTTCTAAGCTGCCGCTGGCGGCTTATCGGGCGGCTGTGGCACCAGGGTAGCGGCCTTCTTCATGATCTCGATGATGCGGGCGGTATTGAAGGGCTTGAGGATGTAGCCGCAAGCGCCGCCGGCGATAGCCCCTTGCACCGACTCACGATCAGCGTTGCCGCTGATCATGACAACCACGGTGGCAGGAAATTTTTCCTTGATGTCGCGCAGCGCCTGCAAGCCATCAGTATTCGGCATGACGATGTCCAGACAGACTATGTCCGGCCTGGTACGCTCCACCATCACCAGCGTAGCCACGCCGTCTGTGGCTTCACCCACCACCTCATAGTCAACCTCACGCAAGGCAGCGCGCAGCACTGCGCGCATAGTGGAATTGTCATCGGCGATCACAACTCTGAATCTTTTCTCAGTCACGGGATGCTCCTGGTTCAAGGCGCCGTATCGGCCGCATGCACGCGATTTCTGCCCAAACGCTTGGCTTCATACAACGCCCAATCGGCCGAAGCCACTAGAGCCCCTTCTCCGCCGGCCAGTTGCGGCAACAGCGCCGCAACACCGATAGATATGGTTACCACACCCATTGCCGAACCAGCATGCTTGGTTTGCATCTCCTCGATCGCGGCGCGCATGGTATCCGCCACGCGTATCGCGCCCTGCAAGCTGGTTTCCGGCAGGATGGCGCCAAACTCTTCGCCGCCGTAGCGCGCCACCACGTCCGCCGGGCGGCGCAACCTGCCAGTCAGGGTTTCCGCCACCGCAATCAAACAAGCATCGCCAGCGGGATGCCCGTAGGCGTCATTAAACTGCTTGAAATTATCCACATCGCACATCAACAACGCTATCGGCTTGCCATCACGGGCACAGCGACGCCACTCGCGCCGTAGGCTTTCGTCGAACTGCCGGCGGTTTGGTATGCACGTCAACTCATCCACCGCCGAGAGACGCTTCAACTCTCGGTTCGCCGCATCCAGACGCCGCGTAAGTAGCAATTGCGCCTGCCGCATGTCCACGATGCGCCGCATGGCGCTCAACTTCGCGCCCAGCACCACCTGGCTCACCGGCTTGAAGATGTAGTCGTCGCCACCGGCCGCGATGCCGGCCTTCAGGTCATCGTCTTTGGTTCGCCCGGTCAGAAAAATAATGGGCGCCCATTCGTCGGCCTGCTCGATTGCGCGGATGCGGCGCGCCACCTCATAGCCATCGATATCAGGCAGGAGAATATCCAGCAACACCATATCCGGCCGGTGTTCCTCGAACAAACGCACCCCGCTTAAGCCATCGCTTGCGCCTATGGGGGTTATGCCCATGTCCTCAAGAGAGCGACATACCAGCGCCAGGCCGGTTGCGGTGTCTTCCACGACCAATGCTTTCATAGGCTCAATGCTCATTTGCGAAGACTCGATCCGCGCTACGATAATGGTTTATCGGCAGAACGCAACTGCTCTTTAGAGAATTACACCGAAAACCATGCGCTGCAAAATTGACTGCCACTGGCCTCACCAGTAACATTGCCGTTTTCCAAGCAGCTTACCCTATGACGAAATTCTACTCTGCGCTGCCGGGGATACTGCTTTGCCTCGCGCTCATCCCGGCTCATGCAGCGCAGTCTGAAGAAGCCGCCACGACAGCCACGATTGCCACGCCGCCGGTCGCCACGTCGGAGACGACCGGAGTGGCTACAGAGCTGTACGACCCGCTGCCGCACATCGCAACTCTCGACCTCACGCTGCCGCCCGACGATTTGTGGGAACGCATCCGTCATGGCTTCGGCATGCCCAATCTCTCCAATGAACTGGTGAGTCAACACCAGGCCACGTATCTGGCGCGACCCGAGTATTTGCGGCGTGTGGTCGAGCGTAGCCGCCGTTACATGCACCATATCGTCGAGGAGCTGGAAAAACGCGGCATGCCGACCGAACTCGCGTTGTTGCCTATCGTTGAGAGCGCCTACAACCCCATGGCTTATTCGCCGGCCCACGCCGCCGGCATGTGGCAGTTCATTCCATCTACGGGCAAGAACTATCGTCTGGAACAAAACTGGTGGGTGGATCAGCGACGCGACATCATCGCCTCCACCAGCGCCGCGCTGGACTATCTGCAAACGATCTACGAGCTGCACGGCGACTGGCATCTGGCGCTGGCCTCCTACAACTGGGGCGAAAACGCCGTTGCGCGCGCCATAGGCAAGAACCGCGCGAAGGGCCTGCCGACTGACTACATGAGCCTCAGCATGCCGACGGAGACGCGCAACTACGTGCCCAAGCTGCAAGCGCTGAAGAACATCATCTCCCAGCCGGAACTGTTCAAGGTCAGGCTCGATCCCATTGCCAACAAGCCTTATTTCGTCACGGTGGAGAAGCCCGCCGATATGGATGTGGCAGTCGCTGCGAAGTTGGCGGAAATCTCCACCGACGAATTTCTCGCCCTCAACCCGGCCTACAACCGCCCGGTGATGCCGGTCAAAGGAAATCTCTCCTTCGTGTTGCCGGCGGAGAAAGCCGCGATATTCCAGTCCAACCTGGAAAACTTCGATAAGCGCCTCACCAATTGGCGACCCTACACGCTGAAAACTGGCGAGACGCTGAATACCGTCGCGGCCCGCCATGGCATCAGCATGGCCCGCCTGAAGCAGGTGAATGGCATCAGCGCAAAAATGAAAGTCAGGACCGGCAACACGTTGCTAGTGCCTGCCGGCAGCGCCGAGGCGCCCGGCGATCTGTCGTCGGTGAATCTGCCGGTGGTCAAACCCAACGTGCCGAAGATCGCGAAGCCGGGCAAGTCCAAAGGCAAGAAGAAGACGACGGGACGTTCATCAACTAAGAAACCCACCGGCAAGAAGGCCCCAGCGAAGAAGCACGGCAAGCGCAGGTAGTTGCACTAAGCAGACCTTGAGGCGGAACGGGCCGCCAACACATCGATCTGCCGATCCTGCCAGCGCGAAAGGCCTAGCAATGCGGCCAACGCACCCAACAATGCCATAAACATATCGGACTGGGTATCCCAAGGGTCGCCCTGCGTGCCAAGAAAATCGACCGCACCCTGCCCCAGGGCCAGCGCCGTCCACCATTCGACCAACTCGTAGCAGGCGCTGATGGCCAGCGCGACGCAAGCGCAAAGAAAGCCCGTCATGGCTCGGCTGGACAGATAGCGGCCACGCAACAGGAGCTCCCGCGCGACCAAACAGGGCACGAAGCCCTGGGCGAAATGGCCGATCTTGTCATAAGGATTGCGACTCAGCGCGAAGATATCCTGCATCCAATAACCCAAAGGCACGCGCGCATAGGTATAGGCGCCGCCCAGGATGAGGATTGCAGCGTGTATGAATATCAGCCAGTACAGCATCGGCGTAAGCGGAAAGCGGCGATACGTCATCGCCAATAACGGTAGTGCAATCAGCACGGGTGCTACTTCCAGCAACCAGGTGCCCGGTCATAAGGCTGGGCGCCCGAGAGCGCCAACAGCATGAGCAATGCCACGCCCAAAGCTAGCGGTGGATGGTGTGTCTTCATGCTTCCCCGTTACTAGAACGCTCAGCGTTGCTCCGCTGCCGGATACAGGTGGCAATGCACCAGGCGCGACTCACCGATGCGCGTGGCTGGCGGATATTCCGTGCGACAACGCGCCATGACCTCCGGGCAGCGCGGATGAAAATGGCAGCCAGTGGGTGGATTAAGGGGCGAAGGCATGTCGCCCTTGAGGACAATTACCGGACGGACTTCCTTGGTCTCATTGGTCTCATTGGTCGCAGGCGTATCGATTTCGGGTATACGCGGCACCGCCGAGAGCAGCGCTTCGGTATAGGGATGCTTGGGGGCGCGCAAGATTTCCTCGGCCGTGCCACGCTCGA
>Ga0335397_10002695_pt1 | contig 24161 bp, 25 predicted proteins | sample MAT04_FD_205740 | JGI IMG/M metagenome (GOLD analysis project Ga0335397, IMG submission 205740) | Freshwater microbial communities from Lake Fryxell liftoff mats and glacier meltwater in Antarctica - MAT-04 (spades assembly) (version 2) ... | reverse complement strand
GCGCTGCTGGCCCTGGCCGCGCTGCCGGCATGCGCCCAGTACAAGGTGGTGGCACCCGACGGCAGCGTGACCTACACCGACCGGCCCCCCTACGAGAGCAACCTTCGTGTCACGCCCATCGGACGCAACGCGCCGGCCGCCAGCGCCGAAGTCGGCCTGCCGATCGACCTGCGCCAGGCCACGTCGCGTTACCCGGTCACGCTCTACACCACGGCCGACTGTGCGCCCTGCGACAACGGCCGCAAGCTGCTGCAGCAGCGCGGTGTGCCCTACACCGAGCGCACGATCGGCAGCGAAGAGGACGCGCAGGCGCTCGAGCGCCTGATCGGCAGCCGCACCGTGCCGGCGCTCACCGTCGGCGCGCAACCGCTGCGTGGTTTCTCGGATACCGATTGGGCGAGCTACCTCGATGCCGCCGGCTATCCGAAGGAATCGAAGCTGCCGCGCAACTGGCCCGCGGCCGTGGCCACGCCGCTGGTGCAGCGCGCCGTGGCCGCCGCGCCCGAGGCCCGGCCTGCACCTCCAGCGCCCACGCCGCCCCCGCCTGAGGCACCGCAGCCGGGAACGATCAGGTTCTGAGCGTCACCTGGAGCGCGCGGCGCCGCGTGCCGCCGGCTCTCAGCCGTTTGTTGGCAGCCGCCGCGCCACCCACGATCCGCTGCCCACGGCGGCGCCCACCACCCAGAACAGCACACCCGCGCCCACCAGCGCACCGACGGCGCCAAACAGCAGGGGCATCACCGTGCTCGACCCGTTGATGGCCATCGAGCGCAGCGCCAGCGCTTCGCCGTGGCGGTGGTCGGGTGTCAGGTGGTGCAGCATCGACATCACCATCGGCTGCACGCTGCCAAGTGTGACGCCCAGCAGCACCGCCAGTGCGCCCATGGCCAGTGGGCTGGGCGCCAGCGGATAGAGCGCAAACACGAAGCCTGTTCCGAGCATCGCGCCGCGCAGCACGCGGATCTCGTCGACGCGGTGCGCCAGCAGCGGAATCAGCATGCGCACGCCGGTGACGGCGAGTGTGAAGGTGCCGAGGATCAACCCGATGGTGCTGGCCGAAAAGCCGCGCTCGTGGCCCAGCACCGGCACGGCGAAGGTGTGCACGTCCCAGCAGGTGGAAAGCAGCCAGTTCACGACCAGCAGGCGCCGGAAGCCGGGTGCCTTCAGCAGGTCCCAGGCACGCCTGCCGGCCACGGCGGCGGCGGCGCCGGCCGGCGCCAGCCGCGGCACCCAGCGTGCCGTGACCAGGCTGGCCAGCGGCATCAGCAGCAGCAGGCCGTAGGCGGCGCGAAAACCGTAGGCGTCGATCATGAAGCCGGTGGCCACGGGGCCGATCACGTTCGAGAACGACGGCGCCACACCCAGCCAGCTGAACACACGCACCCGCTCGGCGCTGTCGCGCGCCGCGACGCCCGCGGTGCGCTGGATGGTCAGCATGCCGAGATTGGTGCCGCCGCCGGCGGCCAGCGCGGCGCCGCACAGGAGCGCGAAGTGCCAGGCACCGGTGACGAAGGTCGACAGCAGGGCCAGCCCGCAGCCCAGCACGCTGATCGCTACGGCCAGGTGCACCGGACGGTGGTAACCCAGGCGGTCGGCCAGGCGGCCGGCCTGCAGTGCGGTGAACACCGGCGCGGCGGCGAACAGCGCCAGCAGCAGGCCCACCGACCAGGCGCTGTAGCCTTCGCCCAGCGTCTGCAGCGGCGCGGCCAGGCGCAGGCCGGCCATGGCGGAATGCATGCCCAGCTGGCCGGCGATCAGTGCCGCCAGCACTGGGGCGGAACCGGCGCTCGGCGCCTGCAGTGAGGGATCAGACGGAGGCGTCTCAGGTGTCGGCATCGTCGTCCGCAACGGGCGTGGCCAGCCCGGGAAGCAGCCGCGTCACCTGTGCTTCAGGCAGTGCCTCCACCGTCTTCAGGCGACGTTCCATGGCCCGCGTGCGTGTCGTCGCGGCGTCGATGGTGGAGCTGGCCTCGTCCAGCTTCTTCTTGGTCTTGGCCAGCACTTCGCCGAACTTGCCGAACTCGGTTTTCACGGCGCCGAGCACTTCCCACACCTCGGCAGAACGTTTTTCCAGCGCCAACGTACGGAAACCCATCTGCAGGCTGGTCAGCGTGGCCAGCAACGTGGTCGGGCCGGCCAGCATCACCTTGAACTCGCGCTGCAGCGCTTCCAGCAGCCCCGGGCGGCGCAGCGCTTCGGCATACAGACCCTCGGTGGGCACAAAGAGGATGCCGAAGTCGGTGGTGTGCGGGGGCGAGACGTACTTGTCACGGATGCTCTTCGCTTCCAGACGCAGGCGCGTCTCGATGGCCTTGCCGGCAGCCTCCACCGCGGCGGGGTCGGCACGCTCCTGCGCGTCGAGCAGGCGTTCATAGTCCTCGCGCGGGAACTTGGCGTCGATCGGCAGCCACAGCGGCTCGCCGTCGATGCGCTGGCCGGGCAGACGGATGGCGAACTCGACACGGTCGCTGCTGCCCGGAATGGTGATCACGTTGGTGGCGTACTGCTCCGGCGTGAAAACCTGTTCCAGCAGCCCTGCCAACTGCATCTCGCCGAAGATGCCCCGTGTTTTCACGTTTGTCAGCACACGGTTGAGCGAACCCACGTCGCGCGCCAGCGTCTGCATTTCGCCCAGGCCCTTGTGCACCTGCTCCAGCCGGTCGGCCACCTGCTTGAAGCTCTCGCCCAGGCGCTGCTCGAGCGTCGCGTGCAGTTTCTCGTCGACGGTGGCGCGCATCTGGTCGAGCTTTTTCTCGTTGCCCTCCTGCAGCGCGCCCAGGCGTTGCTCGACGGCGGCGCGCACCTCGGCCAGGCGGCGGTCGTTGGCTTCGGACAGCCCGCGCAGCTGCTCGGCCAGCGTGTCGCCGAAGCGGCGCAGCGCGGCGTCCTGCGCCTCGCGCGCGCCGGTGGACTGCTGCGCCAGGGCCTGCGTGGCCTGGGCCAGGGCGGCGCTCACGCTCTGTTGCGTGGTGGCCAGCTGAGTGCGAAAGCTGTCGATCTGCTCGTTCTGCGTGCGCGCCACGTCGCCGCTCTGCGCCAGCAGCATCTGCTGGAAGGTGGCGAGATCGCCGCGTGTTGTCTGACCCTGGCGGCCGAGCTCGTCGCGCAGCTCACGTTCCAGGCGCTGCAGCGCTTCGGCGTCGGCGGCGCTGCTGCTGTCCACCCGGCGCAACGCCAAGTACAGCAACAGCAGCAGGTTGAGCGCCAGCAGGGCCAGCGCAGCAATCATCGTCCAGTCGGGCATAAGCCCTCGATTGTCACCGTTGCGGCAGGCCGGCGTCGGCAGCCGCCCTGCGCTTCAGACACGCGTCAGACGCGCGGCTGCAGCTGGCCGGCGTTGATCGGCGTCAGCGCGGTGCCGCCCGTCAGCACCGCGATCAGGTTGTCGGCCGCCAGGTTGGCCATGGCCAGCCGCGTCGCCACGCTGGAACTGGCGATGTGCGGCGTCAGCACGACATTCGACAGGTCCAGCAGCCCCGGGTGCACGGCGGGTTCACTCTCGAAGACATCGAGCCCGGCGGCGGCGATGCGGCGCTCGCGCAGCGCGGCCGCCAGCGCCGCGTCGTCGACGACGCCGCCGCGCGCGATGTTGGTCAGCGTCGCAGTGGGCTTCATCAGCGCCAGCTCGGCCGCGCCGATGCAGTGGTGGTTCGCGGGCGAATAAGGCAGCACCAGCACCAGATGGTCGGCCTCCTTCAGCAGCGTGGCCTTGTCGACCCAGCGTGCGTTCACCGCCGCCTCGGTGGCCTCGGGCAGGCGGCTGCGGTTGTGATAGATCACCTGCATGCCGAACCCCAAGGCGCCGCGGCGCGCGATGCCCTGCCCGATACGCCCCATGCCCAGGATGCCCAGCGTGGCCCCGTGCACGTCGCTGCCGGCGAACATGTCATAGGCCCAGCGGTCCCAGCGGCCAGCGCGCAGGAAACGTTCGCTCTCGGCCATGCGGCGCGCCGCGGCCATCATCAGCGCGAAGCCGAAGTCGGCGGTGGTCTCGGTCAGCACGTCGGGCGTGTTGGTGGCCAGCACGCCGGCGGCGTTGAAGGCAGGAATGTCGAAGTTGTTGTAGCCCACCGCCATGTTGGCGACGATGCGCAGTTGCGGGTTCGCGGCCAGCACCTCGGCGTCGACACGGTCGCTGCCGGTCGTGAAGGCACCGGCCTTGCCCTGCAGGCGGCGCGTCAGCTCGGCCTTGCAGTAGACCGTGTCGTCGGGGTTGTCCTCGACATCGAAGTGCTGGCGCAAGCGCGCCACGACTTCGGGGAACACGGCGCGCGCCACCAGCACGGCGGGGCGGGTCGGGTGGGTGCTCATCGGGGGCCTTGCCTTCTCAATCCAGAAAACGCGTGAAACCGGCCACCGGCTCGCGCTCGGTGACCAGCGAGTTCTCCACCGCCGCCGGGTCGGCGTGGCCCAGCGACATGCCGCAGACCACCATCTGGTCTTCGCGCAGGCCCAGGTGCTGCCCGATGATGCGGTGGAAGTCGGTGAAGGCGGCCTGCGGGCAAGTGTCGAGGCCGCGCGCACGCGCTGCGACCATGACGTTCTGCAGGAACATGCCGTAGTCCAGCCAGCTGCCCTGGCGCATGACGCGGTCGATAGTGAACATCAGGCCGACCGGCGCGCCGAAGAAGGCGTAGTTGCGCCCGTGCTGCGCATGCATGCGCGCCTTGTCGGTCTTGCCGATGCCCAGCAGCGTGTAGAGATCCCAGCCCACCTTGCGCCGGCGGTCGATGTAGGGGCTCTGCCACTCGGTGGGGTAGTAGTCGTATTCCTTGGTCTGGGCGGCGCGCAGCGCCGGGTCGTCGTGGGCCGCGAGGATGTCGCGCGACAGCGCCTGCAGCGCGGCCCCGGTCAGCACGTGCACCTGCCAAGGCTGGGTGTTGGTGCCCGAGGGCGCGCGTGCGGCCACGGTCAGGATCTGCTCGATGACTTCGCGCGGAACAGGCGTGGGCAGGAAGGCGCGCAGTGAGCGCCGCGAGGTGATGGCCGCGTCCACCGCCGCGGTGCTGGCCGGCGTGATCTCGGGGTTGATGACGACGTGGGCCGCCGGGTGCGTGTCTTGACGAGTCGTCATGCAGTTTCCTGGGGGTTCACGAGCAGGGGCGCCAGCGCGACGCGGAGTTTCTCGGGCACCGGCACCGGGCGGCGCGTGCTGCGGTCGACGTAGACATGCACGAAGCGCCCGACCGCGGCGGCCAGCGGCGCGTCGTCGGCGAACAGGCCCAGCTCGTAGCTGACGCTGGAACGGCCGAGCCGCGCCACGCGCACGCCGGCGTGCACTGTCTGCGGGAAGGCCAGGCTCTCGAAGTAGTGGCATTGCGTCTGCACGACGAGGCCGATCACCTCGCCGGCATGGATGTCCAGCGCGCCGGCCTCGATCAGGTAGCGGTTCACCGCGGTGTCGAAGTAGCTGTAGTGCACGACGTTGTTGACGTGCCCGTAGACGTCGTTGTCCATCCAGCGTGTGGTGATGGACTGGAAGTGCGGGAAATCCGCTCGGGGTAGCGGGTGGGCGCGGTCGCTCATGCGCCCGATTCTTCCACCGCGGGCTGCGGCACCCGCTTCGGCCACGCCTGCCAGGCGGCCAGCGCCTCCTGCAGCGTGCGCCGCTGCACCGCCACGGTGGTGTGGATGTCGCGCCCGTAGCCCCCGGCCATCGACAGCGCCACCGGGATGCCCCGCTCGCGCAGCGACGCCAGCATACGCCGGTCGCGCTCGGCCAGGCCGGCAGCCGTGATCTTCAGCCGGCCCAGACGGTCGTCTTCGTGCGGGTCGGCGCCGGCCAGGAAAAAGGCGAGCCCGGGCAGGCCGTCGCCATGGCGCGCCCAGGCTGCGTCCAGGGCAGCATCGAGGGCGGCCAGGTAGTCCGCGTCGCCGCAGCCGTCGGGCAGGTCGACGTCGAGATCGCTGGCTTCCTTGCGGAAGGGGAAGTTGCGCGCGCCGTGCAGGCTGAGCGTGAACACGCTCGAGTCGTCGTGGAAGATCGACGCCGTGCCGTTGCCCTGGTGCACGTCGAGGTCGATGACGATCACGCGCAACAGCCGCTGCAGGCCCGGCCGGCGCTGGCGCCGCCGATGCCACTCCGCCTGCATCAGCCGCGCCGCCACCGCCACGTCGTTGAAGACGCAGTAGCCCGAACCCTTGTGGGCGTAGGCGTGGTGGGTGCCGCCGGCCAGGTTGACGGCCACGCCTTCGCCGTCGAACAGCGCGGCGCGGGCCGCGGCGATGGTGGCGCCCACCGAGCGACGAGAGCGCTCGACCATGCGCTCGCTCCAGGGGAAGCCGATCTCGCGCTGCTGCGCCGCGCTCAGCGTGCCTTCGGCCACGGCGCTGATCCAGGCCGGCTCGTGGGCCAGCGCCAGTTCGCCGTCGCTGGCCGGCGGGGCCTCGGTCACACGCACGGCGGGCAGCGTGGCCTCGGCGGCCTCGCGCAGCAGCCGGTACTTGGACATCGGGAAGCTGTGTCCGGGCGGCAGCGGCAGCACGAACTGATCGGAATGGAAGGCCAGCACGGGGATGGATTCTAGGAAGCGACCCCTAGATTGCTGCACTGCATCAAAAAAGGCTTGCAAGGATCGCTCGGCTGCTTATACTTCAGTCCATGTTGCGGCGCAGCAAAGTTGTTTGAGCAAGGCGCAGCACCGGTTCCCTGACCTCACCTGAACGGAGACACACCATGATCACGAACTTCACGCCCGAGCAATTCGCTGCCGCCCAGAAGGCCAACCTCGAAACCCTGTTCGGCCTGACCTCTAAGGCCTTCGAAGGCGTCGAGAAGCTGGTCGAGCTGAACATGCAGGTCGCCAAGACGACGCTGGCCGAAGTGGCCGAGTCGACCCAGGCTGCCCTGTCCGTCAAGGACGCGCAGGAACTGCTGAACCTGCAGGCCAGCATGTTGCAGCCCAGCGCCGAGAAGGCCGCTGCCTACAGCCGTCACGTCTACGAAATCCTGGCCGGCACCAACGCCGAAGTCACCAAGGCCGCCGAAGCCACGATGGCCGACAGCCAGAAGAAGGTGCTGGCCCTGGTCGACACCGCCGTCAAGAACGCACCCGCCGGCTCGGAAAGCGCCGTCGCGATGATGAAGTCGGCCGTCGCCGCTGCCAACAACGCCTTCGAAAGCGTGCAGAAGGCTGCCAAGCAAGCCACCGAAGTGGCCGAAGCCAACTTCACGACGATGACGAACCAGGCCGTCAAGGCCAGCCAGACCGCCACGAAGTCGAAGAAGGTGGCCTGATCGCGCGGCGCGGCCAGCCCGCGCCAACGCTCTGATCGGCAGGCGCGGAACTTTCTGCGCCGCCCGCTGCTCTATCCAGGGCCTGGGGGACTTCAACCCCGGGTCTCTCGTGTGGAAGGTTGTTTTTGGGCCCGGTGGCAACGCCGGGCCCGTTCTTTTTTTGGGCCCGGTGGCAACGCCGGGCCCGCCTCGTTTTGGGCGTGCGGCGGTCCTCAGTCGGGCCGCGCCTGGCGTGCCATGAAGGCCGCGATGCGCGCCTTCAGGTCGGGCAACGCGCGCAGCGCCGCCTCGCGACCGGCCTGCACGGCCTTCGCCCGTGCCGAGAAATCGGCGCTGGCCACCCCCACCAGCAGTGGCCGCAGCACAACTTCGGCGTCGCGCAGCTCGAACTGGTTGATGCTGCGGCCCATGATGGCAAAGGTCTGCAGCAGCATCTTCATCACGTCGCCGGTGGCATTGCCCTCGGGCGGCGACGAGATGTCCACCGCGATCACCAGTTCGGCGCCCATCTGGCGCGCAAAACGCACCGGCACCGGCGACACCAGCCCGCCGTCGACATACTCGCGGCTGCCGATGCGCACCGGCTGGAACACCGCCGGCACCGCGCTGCTGGCACGCACCGCCGCCCCGGTGTCGCCACGCTGGAAGAGGATGGGCGCGCCACTGTCGAGGTCGGTGGCGACGATGCCCAGCGGCAGCTTCATCTGCTCGATGGTGCGCCCGCCGGTCTGCTCACGCACGTAACGCGCCAGCGCCTCGCCACGGATCAGCCCGCGCGTGGGATACGACCAGTCGGTGATGGCGCCCTCGTCCATGGTCAGCGCCAACTGGCCCAGCTCGAGCCCGGTCTTGCCGGCAGCGTACATCGCGGCCACCAGGCTGCCGGCCGACGTGCCGGCCACCAGCGCCGGGCGGATGCCGGCCTCCTCGAGCACCTGGATGACACCAATATGGGCAAAACCGCGTGCCGCGCCGCCGCCCAGCGCCAGGCCGATGCGCGGTGGCCGCGGCGGCGGCAGTACGACCGCCGGTGACTTCGGCGGTTCGGGCGTCACTAGCGGCGTCACTGCCGGCGTCACTACCGGCGGTGCAGTCGGCGGTACCCCCGGCCGGGAAGGTGGCGCGGTCTGGCATCCCGCCAGCATCGCCAGAGACAGCAGACACCCCAACCGGCGGGGCGTTCGGCCAAAAATTTCGGGACGACTGCGTTTCATCGCCCGATTGTCCGGGATGGCTGCACGCCCGACTTCGCACGGCTTATGCCGGTGACATATAAACAAGCTACTTATCTGTAGTTCCTGCTGATAAGCAGGCTGCCTACATTGCGTGCTCCGGGCCCCAGGCTCGCCCTTGCCTGCGCCGGCGCACCTCCCACGCGATGTACCGCTACACCGATTTCGACCGCCAGTTCGTGCACGCGCGCGCCGCCCAGTACCGCGACCAGCTGCAGCGTCACCTGACCGGCGAGCTTGCCGCCGACGACTTCCGCCCGCTGCGCCTGCAGAACGGCTGGTACGTGCAGCGCCATGCGCCGATGCTGCGCGTGGCCGTGCCCTACGGCGAGCTGAGCAGCCGCCAGCTGCGCCAGCTGGCCCGCATCGCCCGCGAATTCGACCTGCAGGACGCCGGCTCGCCCATTGAGCGGGGTGGCTTTGGCCATTTCTCGACACGCCAGAACCTGCAGTTCAACTGGATTCCGCTGGCGCGCAGCGCCGACGTGATGGACCTGCTGGCCGAAGTCGACATGCACGGCATCCAGACCAGCGGCAACTGCATCCGCAACATCACCACCGACGCGCTGGCCGGCATCGCGCCGGACGAGGAAGTCGACCCGCGCCCCTACTGCGAGATCCTGCGTCAGTGGAGCACCCTGCACCCGGAATTCGCCTTCCTGCCGCGCAAGTTCAAGATCGCCGTCAGCGGCGCCCGCGAGGACCGCGCCGCCACCGCCTGGCACGACATCGGGCTGACGCTGCACCGCAACACCGCCGGCGAGGTGGGCTTCCGCGTCGCGGTGGGTGGTGGCATGGGCCGCACGCCGGTCATCGCCACCGAGTTCGCGGCCTTCGTGCCCTGGCAGCAGATCCTCGTCTACATCGAGGCCGTGGTGCGCGCCTACAACCTCTACGGCCGCCGCGACAACATGTACAAGGCGCGCATCAAGATCCTGGTCAAGGCCGAGGGCCAGGCCTTCGTCGACGCCGTACAGCGTGAATTCGAGGCCCTGCTTGCCGACCCGGGCACACCCCTGATCCCGCAGGCCGAGCTCGATCGTGTCGCAATCAGCTTCACGGCGCCGGTGGCCGCAGGCGGCGGCGCGCCCGCCACGCCCGCCACCGAGCCCCTGCCCGCCTACAGCCGCTGGCTGCAGCGCAACGTGCATGCGAACAGACTGCCGGGCCACCGCGCGGTGACGCTGTCGCTCAAGCGCGCCGGCCTGCCGCCGGGCGATGTCACGGCCGAGCAGATGGAAGCCGTGGCCGAACTGGCCGAACGTTTCAGCCAGGGCGAGCTGCGAGTCAGCCACGAACAGAACCTGCTGCTGCCCTGGGTGCGGGAAAGCGAACTGCGTGCGCTGTGGCTGGCGGCGCGCGAACACGGTTTGGCCACCGCCAACATCGGCCTGCTGACGGACATGATCGCCTGCCCCGGCGGCGACCTCTGCGCGTTGGCCAACGCGCGCAGTATCTCCATCGCCGCCGCGCTGACGGAACGTTTCGCCGACCTCGACGAACTGCACGACATCGGCGACATCGACCTGCACATCAGCGGCTGCATCAACAGCTGCGGCCACCACCACAGCGGGCACATCGGCATCCTGGGCGTCGACAAGGACGGCCTGGAGTGGTACCAGGTCAGTGTGGCCGGCGCCGACGGCAGCACGCTCAGCGGGGCGGCCGTGCCGGGCAAGATCATCGGCCCGTCGTTTGCGGCCGACGAGGTGCCCGACGTGATCGAGGCCGTGGTCGGCACCTACCTGCGGGAGCGCCGCGCCGGCGAGCGCTTCGTCGACACCGCGCGCCGCCTCGGTGCCCTGCCCTTTCGCCACGCGGCCGACGCGGTGCGCCGCGCCACCGCCGCGGTCTGAGAGCCCGCCATGACGATGCAATTCGTAGACCCTGCAGCGGCGCTGCCCGCCGGCGCGCTGGCGCTGGACAACACCGCCGACGTGCTGGCGCGCGCCGAGGAGATCCACCGCCAGGCGACGGTGCTGCTGCACTTCCCGAAGTGGACCGACGGCCGCGCTTATTCGCAGGCCGTGCTGTTGCGCGGCCGGCTGCGCTACGCCGGCGAGATCATCGCCACCGGCGAAGTGCTCGCCGACATGCTGCCGTTGTTGCGCCGCTGCGGCTTCGACGCCGTGCAGCTGCGCGCCGACCAGAAGCTGGAAGCCGCGCAGCGGGCGCTGGGCTACTTCGACAGCCACTACCAGACCGTGCCGCCCGAACGCGGCGCCGGAGTCTACCCATGAATCCCACTGCCATCACGCTGCATGCGCGCTGCAACCCCGGCTACGGCGAACGACTGGCCCACACGTTGCGGCAACTGCAACAGGCCGCCGGGCGCCACAGCGGCCACATCGTCTTCACCACCAGTCTGGGTGCCGAGGACATGGTGATCACCGACCTGATCGCCAGCCACGGCCTGCCCATCGCGCTGGCCACGCTGCAGACCGGGCAGTTGCACGCCGAGACGCTGGCGCTGCTGGCGCGCGTCGAGGCGTTTTACGGCGTGACGATCGAGCGCTGGGCGCCCGATGCCGAAGCCGTGCTGCGCTTCGAGAGCCAACACGGCGAACTGCCGATGCGCCGCAGCGTCGACCTGCGCAAGGCCTGCTGCGCCTTGCGCAAGCTTGAGCCGCTGTCGCGTGCGCTGGCCGGGCGCAGCGCCTGGGTTACCGGGCTGCGCCGCGAGCAGTCGGGTGCGCGCGCCGAAGTGCCCTTCAGCAGTGTCGACGAACAGGGGCGCCAGAAGCTGAGCCCGCTGGCCGACTGGAGCCAAGCCGACGTCTGGAACTACATCGCCGCCCACGACGTGCCCTACAACGAACTGCACGACCGCTTCTTCCCCAGCATCGGCTGCGCGCCGTGCACCCGCGCGGTGACGCCGGGCGAGGACGTGCGCGCGGGGCGCTGGTGGTGGGAGCAGGAGACGGCAAAAGAGTGCGGCCTGCACACCCGCCGTAACGCATCGAAGGAAGCCGCATGAACGCCCCTGTCAGCCTCGACTGCCTGCTGCCGGGCCTGGACCACCAGCACCTCGACGGGCTCGAGGAAGAGGCCATCTTCATCCTGCGCGAGGTCGCAGCCAGCTTCGAACGGCCCGCGCTGCTGTTCTCGGGCGGCAAGGACAGCTGCGTCGTGCTGCGCCTGGCCGAGAAGGCGTTCAAGCAACGCGTCGGTGGCGATCAATTCAGCGGCCGCCTGCCTTTCCCGCTGCTGCACGTCGACACCGGGCACAACTTCCCCGAGGTGATCGACTTCCGCGACCGGCGCGTGGCCGAGATGGGCGAGCGCCTCGTCATCGGCAGCGTCGAAGACAGCATGCGGCGCGGCACCGTGCGCCTGGCGCACGCACTCGAAAGCCGCAACGGCCACCAGACCGTGGCGCTGCTGGAGGCCATCGAGGAACACCACTATGACTGCCTGATCGGCGGCGCGCGTCGCGACGAAGAGAAGGCACGCGCCAAGGAGCGCATCTTCAGCCACCGCGACGGCTTCGGCCAGTGGCAGCCCAAGGAACAGCGGCCGGAGCTGTGGACGCTGTTCAACACGCGCATCAAGCCGGGCGAGCACTTCCGCGCCTTCCCGATCAGCAACTGGACCGAGCTCGACGTCTGGCTCTACCTGGCGCGCGAAGCCATCCCGCTGCCCGGCCTGTACTACCGCCACGAACGTGAGATCGTGCGCCGCAAGGGCCTGCTGGTGCCGGTGACGCCGGTGACGCCACCCGCCGCCGGCGAAACGGTGGAAACGCTGGCGGTTCGCTTCCGCACTGTGGGCGACATGACCTGCACCTGCCCTGTTGAAAGCGACGCCGGAACGGCCGCCGAGATCGTGGCCGAGACCCTCACCGTGACCGTCAGCGAACGCGGCGCCACGCGCATGGACGACCGCACCAGCGACGCTTCGATGGAGCGGCGCAAGAAGGAAGGCTACTTCTGATGTCCGCCCTGCCCCAGACTCCGTCGCCTGTGCCGGCCGATACGGCCCCTGCGGCCCCTACACACAAGGCCTTGCGTTTCCTCACGGCCGGCAGCGTCGACGACGGCAAGAGCACGCTCATCGGCCGCCTGCTCTTCGACAGCCGCGCCATCCTGGCCGACCAGTTGGACCACCTGCAGGCGCGGGCTGCCGGCGCACCCATCGACCTGAGCCTGCTCACCGACGGTCTCGAGGCCGAGCGTGAACAGCGCATCACCATCGACGTGGCCTACCGCTACTTCGCCACGCCGGCGCGCAAGTTCATCATCGCCGACGCACCGGGCCATGAGCAGTACACCCGCAACATGGTCACCGCCGCCGCGGGCAGCGACGCCGCCGTGGTGCTCGTCGACATCACCAAGCTCGACCTCGACGCCAGCCCGGTGCCGCTGCTGCCGCAGACGCGTCGCCACAGCCTGCTGGCCCGGCTGCTGCGTTTGCCCAGCATCGTGTTCGCGGTCAACAAGCTCGACGCCGTGGCCGAGCCCGGCCCGGCCTTCGCGGCCGTGTCGCAGGCCTTGCAGGCCTTCGCGGACGAAGCCGGCATCGAAGTCGCTGGCATCGTGCCGGTGTCGGCGCTGCGCGGCGACAACGTCACGACGCCGCTGAACGCGCCGTGGTACCGCGGACCCACGCTGCTGCAGTTGCTGGAAAGCCTTCCCGTCACGGAAGACGCGGCAGCCGGCCCGCTCAGCCTGCCGGTGCAATACGTGGCCCGCGAAGGCGTTGGCACGGGTGAGCAGCCGCGCGTGCTGTGGGGCCGCATCGCCCAGGGCGGCCTGCAACTCGGCGACGAGGTGCAGGTGTTTCCCAGCGGCGAACGCGCCACCGTGGCCGGGCTGCGGCGCGCCGGCGGCGCGGTGCAGGCGGCCCGGGTCGGCCAGTCGGCGGGCGTGATGCTGGACCGCCAGCTCGACGTCTCGCGCGGCGACTGGCTGGCTGCGCCGGGCACGCTGCAGCCGGCGCGCCGCTTCGCCGCCACGCTGGCCTGGCTGGACACGGAAACCGCCACCCCCGGCCGCAAATACCTGCTGCGCCACGGCAACCGCTGGGTGCGGGCGCGGCTGCTCGCGATCACCAGCTGCCTGGACATCCACACGCTGCAGCCCGAGGCGGCGCACGCGCTGGCCGTCAACCAGATCGGCGAGGTGGAGTTCGAACTGCAGCAGCCGCTGCCGCTGGCGGCCTATGCCGCCAACCGTGTCGCCGGCGCGCTGATCGTCGTCGACCCCGCCAGCCACCGCACCAGCGGCGCGCTGCTGGTGCGCCAGGCGTTGAGCGCGGCATGAACGGCATGAACAGCGGCCGCGTGGTTTTCATCGGCGCCGGCCCCGGCAGCGCCGACCTCATCACCCTGCGCGGTGCACGCCGCCTGGCCGAGGCCGATGTTGTGCTGTTCGACGCCCTGACCGACCCCGCGCTGCGCGAGTTGGCGCCGCACGCGCTGTGGGTGGACGTGGGCAAACGCGGCTTCTGCCATGCCACCGGCCAGGCCGCCATCGACGCGCTGCTGGTGCGCCACGCCCGCGCGCACCGCAGCGTGGTGCGCCTGAAGGGCGGCGACCCCAGCGTCTTCGGCCGCCTCGAAGAAGAGCTGCAGGCCCTGGCCACTGCCGGCATCGAGTGCGAGGTGGTGCCGGGTGTCACCGCGGCCATCGCCGCGGCCGCATACACGAAGCGCCCGCTGACGCGCCGCGGCGCCGGGCGCAGCGTCAGCCTGACGACGGCGATGACGCAGCAGGGCCGGCTGCAGGCCGGCCGCCACGCCGACTCCGAGGTCTTCTACATGGCCGGCCGACAGTTGGGCGCGCTCGGCCGCGCGCTGCGCCAGGCGGGCTGGCCCGAGGACACGCCGGTGTGCGTGGTGTCGCGCGCCGGCTGGCCCGACGCCGTGGCCAGCGATCACGCCCTGCACGAACTGGCCGCGGCGGCCGTGCTGCACGCCGGCCGGCCGACGGTGGTGACGGTCGGCGCCGGTGGGCGCGCGCTGCTTCGGCCATCTGCCCATCCCGGGCTTGCGGCCGCGCAAGCCGGGCACGGGGTCCCCGCGCCTTAAACTGGCGCCTGGTGCGGGCCGCGGCATGCCCCCGCCGGCCCCGTCACACTCCACCGAGCCCGTAAATGACCCACGTTGTTCTCGAATCGTGCATTCGCTGCAAGTACACCGACTGCGTTGATGTCTGCCCCGTCGACTGTTTCCGCGAAGGCCCGAACATGCTCGTCATCGACCCCGACGAGTGCATCGACTGCGCGGTGTGCATCCCCGAATGCCCGGTCAACGCCATCCTGCCCGAGGAAGACGTGCCGACCGACCAGTTGGCCTTCATCAAGCTGAATGCCGAGCTCTCGCCCAAGTGGCCCAGCATCACCAAGCGCAAGGCGCCGCCGCCCGACGCCGACGAGTGGAAAGACCGCAAGGACAAACTCGACCAGCTGGTCCGCTGAAGCGCGCGGTCATGGACCAGCGCGTCCAGGCGCCAGCCCACGCCACGCCGCCGCCGCCCGCCGACGCGGCCGGCGCGATCGAGACTGACGCCGTCATCGTCGGCGCCGGCCCGGTGGGTCTGTTCCAGGTCTTCGAACTGGGGCTGCTCGAGATCAAGTGCCACATCATCGACTCGCTCGCCTACCCCGGCGGCCAGTGCGTCGAGGTCTACCCCGACAAGCCCATCTACGACATCCCGGCCGTGCCCGTGTGCACCGGCCAGGAACTCACGAACAACCTGCTGCGGCAGATCGAGCCCTTCGGTACCACCTTCCACCTTGGCCACGAAGTCACCGTGGTGCTGAAGCAGCCCGACGGCCGCTTCTTCGTCGAGACCCACAAAGGCACACGCTTCCTCACGAAGACGGTGTTCATCGCCGGCGGCGTGGGTTCGTTCCAGCCGCGCACGCTGAAGGTCGACGGGCTCGAGCGTTTCAACGACACGCAGGTTTTCTACCGCGTGCGCGACCCGGTGCAGTTCGCAGGCAAGAACCTCGTCATCGTCGGCGGCGGTGATTCGGCGCTGGACTGGGCGCTGAACTTCGCGCAACCCGGCCCGCACCAGGCCGAGAGCGTGATCCTGGTGCACCGGCGCGACGGCCTTCGCGCCGCGCCCGCCAGTGTGGCCAAGATGCGCGCGATGTGCGAGGCCCACGAGATGCAGTTCGTCGTCGGCCAGGTCACAGGCTTCGAAGAAGCCGACGGCCGGCTACAGGGGCTGAAGCTCACCGGCGGCGACGGCGTGACGCGGGCGCTGCCGCTGGACATGCTGCTGGTCTTTTTCGGCCTCAGCCCCAAGCTCGGGCCCATCGCCCACTGGAGGCTGGGCATCGACCGCAAACAGTTGGTGGTGGACACCGAGAAGTTCGAGACCAACGTCCCCGGCATCTTCGCCGTGGGCGACATCAACATCTACCCCGGCAAGAAGAAGCTCATCCTCTCGGGCTTCCACGAAGCAGCACTGGCGGCCTTCGGCGCGGCACCCTACGTCTTCCCGGAAAGACGCATCCTGCTGCAGTACACCACCACCAGCCCCAGGCTGCACAAGGTGCTGGGCGTGGAGTCGCCGGTCTTCGACTGAAGCGCAGCACCTGAAACCTACAGCCCGCCATGTGCGGGCTGTTTTGTGTGCGGCGTCGCCGCGGTTTCGCAGCACAGCCATAATGCATCCTGCTGCCGGCTCCAAACGGGCCGGCTGCACTTCGCTAGGGGTGTTGGCATCGTTTACGCGGTGCCGACTGAGACAGTCCCTTTGAACCTGATTGAGGTAATCCTCGCGCAGGGAAGCAGCCTGAATCGGCGCACGTGTTCTTCGTGCGCGGCCTCCAGAGTTTGCCCACCTGCCATCGCAAAGGCATCACGATGGCATTCCGATCTGCGTCTCCCTCCCTTGCCGGCCAGCCGCTGCGCCGCCGCGGCCTGCTGGCGCATGCAATCCTGCTGGCGATGGCCGGCCCGGTGCTCGCGCAGACACCGCCGGCGCAGGTGATCACCGTCACCGGCCAGAGCGCTGCCAACAGCGTCACCGTGGCCGGCTTTGGCGACATGCCGCTGTCGCGCACGCCGCTATCGGCCAGCGTCATCAGCACCACGCAGTTGCAGGATGCCGGCATCGGCAGCCTGGCCGACATCACGCGCCTGGACGCCGGCATCACCGACGCCTACAACCCGCCCGGCTACTGGAGCCAACTCGCCGTGCGCGGATATACGCTGGACAACCGCTTCAACTTCCGCCGCGACGGCCTGCCCATCAACGCAGAGACCGTCATCGCCCAGGCCAACAAGCAGGCGCTGGAAATCATGAAGGGAACCAGCGGCCTGCAGGCCGGCACCAGCGCCCCGGGCGGGCTTGTCAACCTGGTCATCAAGCGACCGCAGCGCGACGTGCGTAACCTGCACCTGGGCTGGGAGGCCGACGGCAGCGTGACCACGGCGCTGGACATCGGCGACCGCAGCGACAGCGGCATGCGCACCGGCTGGCGCATCAACGCCAGCGCGGAACGCCTGGATCCACCGATGCGCAATGCGCGCGGCCGCCGCCACCTGCTGGCTGGCGCCTTCGAACTGCAGCCCGCGGAAGGCAGCCTGCTCGAAGCCGAATTCGAGATCAGCCGCCAGAGCCAGCGCAGCACGCCCGGCTTCAGCCTGCTGGGCAGCCGCCTGCCCGATGCCGCCGGCATCGACCCACGCAGCAACCTCAATAACCAGGCCTGGAGCCTGCCGGTGGTGATGGCGGGCCAGACGGCGTCGCTGCGCTATACGCAGTCGATGGGTGCAGGCGTCGATTTCGTTGCGCATGCCATGAGCCAGCGCCTGCGTACCGACGACCGTATTGCCTTTCCCTACGGCTGCAGCAGCGAGAACAACTACGACCGCTACTGCAGCGACGGCAGCTTCGATTTCTACGACTTCCGTAGCGAAGGTGAACGCCGTCACAGCGGCGCGCTGGACCTGTCGCTGCAAGGCCAGGCCAAGCTTGCCGGACTGAGCCACCGGTTCAACGTCGGCGTGCTGGGCACACGCTACACCGCGCGCTACCAGCGCCAGGCCTACAACTACGTCGGCAGCGGCAGCGTCGATGGCCTGAGCGTGGTGCCCGCCGACCCATCGCTCAGCGACGAGAACACGGACCGCGACGAGCGCAGCACCGAACTGCATCTGCAGGACATGGTGGGCTTCGGCGACGGCTTGCGCCTGTGGGCCGGCCTGCGCCACACGCGGTTGCAGCGCGACAGCGTACGCACCGACGGTTCACGCGCCACGGCCTACACGCAGCGCTACACGATGCCCTGGCTGGCACTCAGCCAAGCCGTCGGCGACGCGGGCACGGCCTATGCCAGCTGGGGCCGCGGCGTGGAAAGCGAAGTCATCCCCAACCGTGCGCGCTACGTCGATGCCGGGCAGGCGCTGCCGGCGCTGAAGAGTCGGCAGATCGAGCTGGGCTACAAACACGCCAGCCGCAGCCTGGACTGGCGTGTGGCGGCCTTCGACATCGATCGCCCCGAGTGGCGCGACATCGGCAGCTGCAGCGCCGCTGGCAGCTGCCTGCGCCGCGCCGACGGCACGGCGCGCCACCGCGGCCTCGAGCTCGAGGCAGAGTGGCGTGGCAGCGCGCTGAGCCTGCGCGGCAGCGTGATAGCGCTGCACGCTCGGCGCGAGGGATCGACGGACGCCGGGCTGAACGGAAAGCGGCCCACCAACGTGCCGGCCAGCAGTGTGAAGCTGCAGGGCGCCTACAACCTGGCCGGCGTGCCGGGCCTGGCCCTGCTGGCCTTCGTCACGCACGAGGGTGAACGCATGGTGCTGCCCGACAACGGCGTAGCCACGCCGGGCTGGACCCGCGTCGACCTGGCCGCCCGCTACACCCAGCGCCTGGGCGGCAACCGGCGTGCGGTCTGGCGCGCCGGTGTCGACAACCTGGCCGACCAGCGCGCCTGGAAAGAAGCGCCTTTCCAGTACGGCCACGCCTACCTCTACCCGCTGGCGCCGCGCACGCTGCACGCGTCGCTGGGGCTGGACTTCTGATGGCGAGGGTGCAGCGGACCGAGGTCAGAGGCCCGGTGTTTCCGGCTATACTGTAGGGCTGTATTCCCCGATAGCTCAGTTGGTAGAGCGCCGGACTGTTAATCCGTAGGTCCCTGGTTCGAGCCCAGGTCGGGGAGCCATGTAAAACAACAGGTTAGCGACGAAAGTCACTAACCTGTTTGTCTATGGTGTGACGGATTTGTGCCGTGAATTTCTGCGGGATCGAATCTTCCTTGGCGGGAAGGCGGCCATGCCGATCAGTCCGCCGTGGCGAGGCTGCCCTGCGGCACAGCGAGATACTTGCCCTATCCTCGCTCAACGTCGCAACACGATGGCCATGCCCGACTCCCTCCGCGACCTTGCACAGCAACTCGACCGGTTCGCCGGGGATCGGGACTGGCAGCAGTTTCATTCCCCGAAGAACCTCGCTTCGGCCCTTGTCGTTGAAGCCGGAGAGTTGCTGGAACACTTTCAGTGGCTGACAGAAGCGCAGAGCCGCACACTCACACCCGAGAAGCGCGACGCCGTGGGTGCCGAGGTGGCGGACGTGCTGCTGTACCTGATCCAGCTGACCAGTGCGCTGGGCATCGACCCCATCGCGGCAGCGCGGGCCAAGCTTGAGCTCAACGAGCTGAAGTACCCGGTGGCCTTGGCGCGTGGCACCAGCAAGAAGTACGACGAACTTTGAGCGCCCAACCACGGTGATCATCTACCAAGCCAGCAAGAGCCAATTCCTGCACCACGCACTGCGCGACGATATCGAGGACGTGGTGTCGCGTCACTACCGCAGCGCGACGGGCCACAGCGTCGGCCCGTCCGAGATGCAGTCCTGGAAGCACTCGCTGCTGGAGATGGCCAAGGTGCTGGGGGACGAGGAGATTCCCGAGGACGCCGGCGTGGCCATCGAATACCAGCTGCCACAAACCTCCAAGCGCATCGACTTCGTGATCACTGGCGATGACGCATCCGCACGAACGAGGGTCATGATCATCGAGCTCAAGCAATGGTCGGAATCCCGCCGCAGCGACAAGGACGCCATCGTGTGGGCGCGCCGCGCAGATGGACCACCTTGATGCCGGGCGCATGGCCACCGCTGGCGGCAATGTCCTGAAGGGCAGCGACGGTCATCGCATGCGCCTTCTCGTCGTAGCCGACGCGGTACTGACCGGCGAGCCGGACGGAGCCCTGCGGCCAACGACTGCATGCGCGGCCGCTCATCGGTGTCGGGGTCGTAGCGGCAGATCTGAAAGGTATGCATGCTCTTCTCCTGTGCGAATCAGCCCCTGAGCAGTTGTCGGACCCGGCTGCCCGCAGCAGCATCGGCAGGTCACGATAGGGGGAGGTCATGGCTCTGGCCCTCCTTCCGCTGCGCGCGCGATCTGCGCCAGCAGCGTACTGAGTTGCGGGCCGGCATGCGCCAGTTCGTGGCGGTGTACGTCGGCCAGCCGGCCGAGCACGCGGGTGCCATTGGCTGTGAGCCGAAGCTCGACCTTGCGCGCGTCCTCATGCGTCGCCTTGCGCACCAGGTAGCCCTGATCGACCAGCCGGTCGACCAGACCGACGGCGCTGTGGTGCTTGATCAGCAACTGCCGAGCGAGCTCGCTGACCGTACGCTCGCTGGAAGCTGGCGTCGCGCGCACCACCAGCAGGGCCTGGTACTGCTGTCCTGTCAGGCCGATGCGCGTCGCCGCGGTTTCGCTGAAGTTCAGGAAGCTGCGCAGAGCGTGGCGGAACGCAGCCAAGCGCCCATAGTCGGCGTCGGTGAGTGGCTTTTCGACCGTTCGAATTGCAGCTGAGGCCATGAAATTCACTATATCGCACTGCGATACACTTGAAGCCGCTCGAATGGGAGTCCAACCATGCTCATCAGCAACATCGTGAGCCCACGGGTAGCTGGCCTCTCACCGGACTGCGTGGGGCTGGCTCTCGCAGTAGACAGGGGTGATGGTGTCGTCTATAGGCACTGAGCCCGAGGTTCAGCAGTGGCGTGATGCCCGGCGGTCCGAACTGTTGGCGACGCGCATCGCTGTGCCGACGCCGCAGCGGGGCCAGTGGAACCAGCTTGTCACACAGCAACTGGCGACGTGCTTTCCGATGCTGCAGGGCATGGTTGTCGGCGGCTACTGGCCGTTTCGCGGTGAGTTCGATCCGCGCTTTTTGATGCGCAAGTTGCGCGACGGCGGCTCCCGGCTCGCGCTGCCGGTGGTGGTGCGCAAGAACACACCGCTGCAGTTCCGCGAATGGTGGCCCGGTGCGCCGACCGTGAAAGCGGCGCTCGGCCTGCCTGTGCCGGACGGCACCGAGGTGCTCGTACCGCAAGTACTGCTTATTCCGCCGGTCGGATTCGATGAGTACGGTTACCGGTTGGGCTACGGCGGCGGCTACTACGATCGCACACTTGCCGAGATGCGCCCGCAGCCGCTCAAGATCGGGGTCGGCTTCGAAATCTCGCGCTTGCCGACGATCCACCCGCAGGCTCACGACGTGGCGATGGACTTCATCGTCACCGAAGCAGGTGTTTACAGCGTCGACGAAGCGGGCCTCACGCTGCTGAACGCGGCACCCGTACCACCGAAGGCAGCCGCCACAGCGTCGGCCGCGTCAGCCGGGGCGATCACCAGCGCCCCTCCGCCTTGAATTGACTGGTCGCGCGACAGGTTGAAGAACTCAGGTCGGCACGCTGGGCCGGCTCATGGCGACTCTCCAAGCATGCCGAAGGCAGCGATCCGCTGGCTCAGCGCCGGCAGCAGGTCTTGTTCGAACCACGGGTTGCGCTGAAACCAGGGGGTGTTGCGCGCTGAAGGGTGCGGCAGCGGAAAGTAGACTGGTGCGAATTCGCGCCAGGTCCTGACCGTCTCTGTCAGCGACCCTCTGCGGCGACGACCCAGAAAATGGCGTTGCGCGTGCAACCCGATCAACAGCGTGAGCTCGATCTGCGGCAGCCGCGCCAGCAACTGATCGAGCCACAGTGGTGCGCATTCACGCCGCGGCGGCAAGTCTCCGCCTCGGCCCCGGCCGGGGTAACAGAACCCCATCGGAATGATTGCAACCTCCGCTTCGTCATAGAAGCGCAACTTGTCCAGGCCAGTCCAGGCGCGCAGGCGATCACCACTGGGGTCGTCCCATGGAATTCCAGACGCATGCACGCGAACGCCAGGCGCCTGCCCCACCACCAGGATGCGTGCGGATGCACTGGCCCGCAACACGGGCCGCGGGCCCAGTGGCAGGTGCGCCTCGCACACGCGGCAGCTTCGCGCTTTAGTGAGCAGTGCTTCAAGATCCTGGGACGCTGTGATGACGATGGGTTCGCGCGGCCGCGTCGCCGCACTCATGTGTGGTCCCGCCCGTGCTTCGGTCGGATCGATACCCGTTTGGCGGGCTCCGCGGTTCGGGCATCGCCACTGTTGCCCCTGTCGTGCCTGTCCCTCGCGTCAGCGTCGCTACCAAAGGCCGGCGGTGGGTAGGTCAGATGCAGGCCCTCGACCTTCGCGAATGACGTGAGAACGTGCGGCTTGCGCCCGTGCGGTCCGATGATGTCTTCCACGCGAACGCCTCGAACCAAAAGCGCGTCGGCGATCATCGAGCGGTGACAACGCCAGGGCACCGCCTCGGCACACATCAGCGCGCACCTCTGGGACTGAGCGAGTTCCACCACCTGGTCGACGTTCTGGGCAAAGCCGGCGGACTGCATGTAGTCCGCATACCCTCGGAACGAGGCGTTGTGCCACCCTGTGTTCGGCGACGCGACCTGCGCATGACGCAGGCCCCCCAGACCTGGCATGTGCAAGTAGTCGATCCCGGCAGCAGCCAGCGAGGCCGGGAGCGAATCCAGATTGAACTGCGGGTTGTGACGCGAACGCGGAATCGTCCTCACGTCGATCACTTTGGCAACCTCGTTGGTCCAGAGCCCGATGAAATCCTCGATCGGCCGATTCGAATGCCCGATCGTGCAGACCATGGATTCATGCATCCAGGCAACCACGTGTCGGCACCGCACCCGCCGTGTGGCTGGACCTAAGCGCCATGAAGCAGCAGGGTGACCAGAACGGAAGAGTCCTCGATCGCCCTGAGCGAGTGCGGGATGCCGCCTGCGAGGCACTTGAGATCTCCAGACCGCATCACATCGCGCGTGCTGCCGATGGAGAATTCGACGCTGCCCTCCGAGCATTGCACAGTCAGTTCGCCTACAACCTCATGCTCTGGCATCTCGTTGCCGGCGAGCAGAATCATGCGAAACACCTCCAAGTGCTGCGTCTTGTACAGCGTGGAGGTTTGCGTGCAAGTGACGTCGCTGCCGAGTGGTCGAATGTTGATCGACTCACCCGATAGCGCATGGTGAATGGCCATGCGTTGAAGCTCCCCGGCAGACGGTGCGCCCAGCGACGGTCTGTCGTCCGTGCGCCACTGAACCCAAGCCTTTGGTCTGCGAGCCTCGCTTCGAATCGACTTTTCCAGATGGCCTCGGCGATGTGCTTGATGAACACTTCACTCCGTCTCGATCTGCCTGGGATTCGCATTGAACAATCACCTGCCCGCAGCCTCAACCATCCTTGCCGTCCAGGCGTGTCGACATCAGCCATGGCGTGTAGATGACGAGGTAGATGGCAAAGGCAGCACTCCAGGCCAGCGCAGCAGCCAGCAAGGACTGCACGAACCACTGCGGCGCCACGATCGGCAACAGCACGCGCAGGACCGCCGCCGCCATCACCAGCGCGTATGCCACCACCTCTGCCTTCGACGCTTGCAGCGGCCGCCCGGTGTGGCCGCGCGCGGTGCGCGTGACCATGCCCACGATGAGCCCGCCGGTGGCGCCGACGGCCAGCGCGTGTACACCCGCCGACACATTCACCCAGCCGATCTGGGCCAGTGCCAGCAGCGCGAATCCCAGTGGCAGCCAGAAGTAGGCGGCGTGCAGGATCCACAGAATCGGACGGCTGCGCGTCACGCCCGGCTGCCATGACCACTGGCGGCGCAGGTGTGCCGCAGCGGCCAGGCCGAAGGCAATGGCGGTGAACCCGGCCGGCGCAGCCAAGACCCAGGAGATCAGCGCAAGGGCCGTGAGCGCCAGCGTGGCCTGCTCGAAGCGCGGCTGCGCCTTCAGGTTCAGGCCTGGCGTCACGCTGTTCGTGAACGCCGGCAGCACGCGACCGGCCATCACGCACTCGATCATCACGATCAGCGCCAGCGCCGCGTGCAACGCGTGCATCGGCGCCAGGGCGATGACCCCGAGCACCGCGAGGTGGAAGCACAGGTTAGCCAGCGACAGCAGCAGCAGGATGCCCGCCAACGCCAGGTTTCGGCGATTGCCCGCGCGCACCAGCACGCTGATCAGCACGGCGGCCACGATCGGCAGCAGCACCAGGTCGAGGACGGCATAAAGGGCATAAGGACCCACGATCGCGGCAATGCGCGCCGCCAGCCACAACGCCGCCAGCGCACCCAGGAACGCACCCCGCGGCGTGGCCAGCCCGGTCCAGGCCTTGCCCGCCGTCAGCAGAAAACCCACGATGACTGCCACCGCGAAGCCGAACAGCATCTCGTGGGCATGCCACAGCAGCGGCGCCACGCTCAAGTCCAGTGACACCTGCCCCATGAACAGGGCCAGCCACAGTGGAACGGCCAGCATGCTGAACACCGCTGCCCCTAGGTAGAACGGACGGAAGCCCAACCGCAGCAGCGGCCAGCCCCGAGGCTGGAGCGCAGGATCTGC
>Ga0335397_10002684_pt1 | contig 24205 bp, 24 predicted proteins | sample MAT04_FD_205740 | JGI IMG/M metagenome (GOLD analysis project Ga0335397, IMG submission 205740) | Freshwater microbial communities from Lake Fryxell liftoff mats and glacier meltwater in Antarctica - MAT-04 (spades assembly) (version 2) ... | reverse complement strand
GTTGATTCCACAACTCGGCGAGCGGAGCAACGTCAGTCGCCCGATTCCACCGCGCCACACTGATGTATCGAACCCATGGGCGCGCCAATATCGGAGGACTGACGTCCTGCCGCTCGCCGGGGCGGCCTTCGGCGGGAGTGGTTGTGGAAGCCGGCGCTCGCGTGGCTCGCTGGCCCCGCACTACTTTTTCTTCGTCACAAACTGTTCGGCTGGGGCAATGAGGTCTCCCAGATCCAGAGTCTTGTCGGCGGCGATGTTCTGGACCCAGTTGCCTTTTTGCAGCGGGGCCAGTTGACCGTTGGCGACCAGCGATTGCAGATAGCCGGGGCGTTCATGCCAAAAGCGAAATTTCCATTCGCCAGCCGGGAGATTTTTGATTTCAAAGTTGCCATCTTCGTCAGTAACGGCGACATACGGATGATCGGAAACGATCAGCCAGGCTTTCATCCATGAGTGAATCGAGCAGTCGACTCGAACAGGCAGGGTTTCAGCTTTAGCGAATTTTTTCTGCAGCGGTTGGTTTTGCGGGATGATTTCACTGAATGGTGTGTTGCGGCGAGCGTACACGGCAGCATTGTGGGCCACCGAATCGGAATTCTTCAGTTCAAAAATCTGCCCCGTGCGCACCGTCAACATGCGTGGTTGAAATCGGCAATCGCGATTATCAATCACCGGTACTTCTTTTGGCTGATCGTTGAAGCTCGGATGCTCGGGAATCTCTTCGCGGGTATCCAGCCAGATGGCGACATTGCGAATGCCGCGATTCTCTTTATCGACAACGAGTGACTCATCAACCAGCCCGAATTTGCCACAGACGTCCGCGTCACGTTCGACGTCGATCGTTTCTACTGCGGGAGCGGCATCACTGTAAACGATCCGTCCTTTGAGATTCCCCCATTCGTCGTCAGCGGCCGCGTCATGCGGAAGTGCTATTCCAGCCGCCACGGCTACACTCAGAAAGACGAGAGAATGGCGGAAGAGTTGAACGCACATCGGGGAATTCTCCTGCCTGCAGGGAAGCGAACCGAAACGTGGCGGCGAAATCGTTACCAACCGCAATCCTTGCCCATCCGCTGAATTCGCCATGTGGCTTAATTGGCACGCGACTCAGTCGCCACAGTGATCGATCCATTCTGGGAATCGATATCATCCAGTTCAAATGCCGAAGATAAAAAGTGGACGTCCCTGTCCGGCAGTCATAAATGACTGACCGATCCATCGGTGGGGATAAGAGTACGCAATTTTATGTCACTTTCGCAATCGACTTTGATCTCCAGTTATGAACAACGCGACGGATTCTAAATATGAGTCTGAGACTCTGACTGCCCGCCTGCGGTCTGCAATCCATGATCGAAGCAATATGCAGCACTTGCTGGTGTGTCTGATTGGCGTTCTGATCTGCGTTGGGGTGCAAATGGTGCAGAGCGCCAGCCTGACATCGCGTCCCAGTACGCTGGATTCGATACTCCTCGGACGGCATCTGGCGTATCTTGCCTTGTCTCTTAGCTTTGCCTGGATTGCATCGAACATCTCCGCCGCATGGCTGCAGCAGAATGCTGTCCGACTGTATATCGTGCTGGTGCTCCTGCTGATTGTTTTGCTTGTCCCCGGTATCGGAACTCGTGTGAATGGATCGCAACGCTGGCTGCGATTTTCAGGGTTGTCCCTGCAGCCGTCGGAACTGGGAAGAATCGTGATGCCCATTGTGGCAGCATCATTGCTTGTCAAATTGAGGAACACAACGGGATTTGGATTGAAGTCGGTTCCAGGGGTCTTACTTCCGATTCTGATTGTGGGCCCGCTCGTTGCGATTGAACCGGACCTTGGCGCGACGTTGTTCCTGCTTATCGGCTACGCGCTTACGCTGTTCCTTGGCGGGTGGCCATTGAGATATTTCATTGCATGTGCCTCCTGCGTGATTCCGGCCGCAGCATCGCTGCTGATTCTGCGGCCGTATCAGATGCAGCGAATCTCTGGATTCATGGACGCATGGAAAGATCTGAGTCAGGCACCCTGGCAGATTCGTCAATCATTGATGTCGATCGGCTCGGGAGGACTGCAGGGAACCGGAATAGGCAGTGGCTGGCAGAAACTGAGCTATCTGCCTGAAGCCAATACGGACTTTGTATTTGCTGTGATCGGTGAGGAACTCGGACTGGTTGGCACGCTGGCGGTATGCTTCGTCTGGATGGCCGTATTTCTGACCGGTCGCTCAGTGTTGCGGCATCTGCCGCGAACTTCATTCGAATGGATTCTGGGGACAACGCTGCTGGTGCAGTTGTTGTTTCAAGCAATGGCCAACATTGCTGTTGTGACCGCATTGGTTCCGCCCAAAGGTGTGCCGCATCCGTTCATCAGTTACGGAGGAACGAATTTGCTTGTGAGCGTGGTGGCTGTCGGGTTGATCGTGGGCATGTCGCGAACAGCACAGGCTCACCATCTGAAGCCCGCTCCGTGAAGCCAACATGGCGGGCCGACGCAGCTTAGGAGTTTTCGAACATTGACTGTCGTAACTCTCAACCTCTCCCACCGAAGCGATGGCCCGGGGGAGGGCCGCCGCGAGATGTGAATTCTGGAATAGTGTTCAATCACGGTGCATGGCCCCCTCCCGGACGTTGCTACGCTCGTCCGACCTCCCCCAAACGCTCCGCGTGGGGGAGGTTGAATAAGAAAATCTGGCCGCAAATCCAACAGAGATTGTCCGAGCGTTTCTATGCTGCAACTGCGGCTATTTGTGTTTCGTTCGTTTGGATTTTCCGGATCCTGTCATCGCGGCAAACAACGCCGACAGAAACTCAAATGCGTTCGAGTAAACGTCTCGATGCGAACTGCCGCGCGGGCCGGCGACGTTGAGTGTCTGAATCTTTTCGCGGCGAATCCAGTCCGCGACCTCGGCCACACGCTGCTTCACAGACAAGTCGGTCGTGAGCAATCCCGGCTGCGAATCAGGAATCAGATATTCAATCCGCAGAGGCCGTGCCTGACTTCTTGCGGAATCGACCGTCAGTCGCGTGCCACTGGAAATGCGATCCAGAACAAGGATAAGCGTAGCGTCAGAATCACGCACGTTCCATTCTGTCCGTACCGCGTACGATCGTGAAGCCGTTTCACGCAGAGGGTAACGCGAAGGAATGATGCCGTCTTCGGACCGTCGATCACGAGGACACCAGCCGCCGATTTCTATTCCTGCCGCCAAAGCTGCATCCAGCGCGGCGCGATCGACACCGGTCTGACCTCCGGAAACGATTTGACGGAGAGGACTGACAACTGGGCGACTTCGAGCAGAAATAACAGGCTCCATCAGCGTTCATACCATCCCTGGAGTTTCACTTTGACCTCAAACGGCTTGCGGACATCGTATCGCATCACTTCAAATGTGACTTCATCATCCGGACGATACGCCTTCAGCACGCCGATCAATTCGTCAAAATCCTTGAGCGGTTTCCCGTCAAATTTTAACAGCACGTCTTCTCTCTGAATATTGGCTTTTGCTGCAGACGAGCCGTCTTGAACGTTGCCAACCTCCACACCGCCACGACCGTTGCTGAGGGGCTGATTCACAATCCCAAGACACACGCGTCCTCGTTCTGACACTCGAGTATCACCGAAGATCGCCTTCAGTTCAGCAATCTGTTCGTGTGCAAGGGGATGACCATCAATCACAAACATGGAGACTCGACTTCCGCCCGTCATAAAGTCATGACTGATCAGGGAGGAGAGTCGCTGCAGCAGTTCAAATCCACGAGGGCCGGTTTTCCAGTATTCATCCACGAAAATCTTGAGATGATCTTCATCGGTGGGATTCGGTCTGTTGAATGGCCCGCGGTATTCATTACCGCCAGCCCACAGCTTCGACGGATCTTTGGGCAACATTGGTGCGCCAAGTTTCTGCAGTTCCAGCATGGCAATTTCCACACGACGCTTCCAGTGGCGTTCGAGTGCATCGCGAGCAGCTTCCGCGATGAACCAGCGCTCGGATTTGCTTGCCGCTTCCAGTGCTTCCGATGCCTGATGCACGATGGTTGAATCGCGATCGTCTGTTGCATAACGTCGTTCCAGCAGTTCAATGCAACGTCGCACAACTTCATTGTCCGCGTGATTCTGAACAGCTTCAGCCAGCAGGGGAATCTGTTCTGGACTTACGGACTTCAGCAGATCCATTGACTTCTGCCGAAGGAAAAATTCCGTGGACCGCAACTGTTCGATCGCGTTGGCAACCTGTTCGTTCGTGAGAATCGGTGCGGGAGCCTCCACAGGAGAAAAGTTTGCTGCGGAGGCGTCAGCAGACTGCGGATTCTCATCGCTCCGCAGAATGCCGGCAAACGGCAAACAGAAAAGGAACGTAATAGTGGCAAAGAAGATTGGTTGCATATCAGGCAAATCAAGCAGTTTGGTAGTCAGCGGCAGACCATTGTTTCCGGAGTTCGCAGGTTTCGCAAGGCCATCTGAGAAAGTTGCTGTCAGGTGCCAGGCGGCCGGGCTGGTATTCGCGAGATCGCGATGAAGTGACTACACTACCTCCCGGCGTTCACTCATTGACTTCATTATTTGCTCATAATACATACGACGCAAGCCTGGAATTCATCATGCTGGATCATGCAAATACGCTGCTGATTCTAGCGGTAATTCTGGTCGCCGGAACGATTTCCGGCGCGATTGCCAGGCGATTTCATCTGCCATCGGTGACGGGGCAGATTTTGGCTGGCGTCCTGATGGGAGCCTCAGTTTTTCGAGTCCTTGACGCGGAGGGTCTGCACAAACTGGATGCCCTTGTCAAGTTCGCTCTGGGACTCATGGCCGTCGCCGTGGGCAGTCATCTGAACTTCCGACGTTTACGTGCTGCCCGAAGACGCCTTTCGTGGCTGCTGGCACTCGAAGCGACACTCACGCCGCTGCTGGTGTATTTCGGAGTGATCGCGTTTTCACAGACGAACTGGTACACCGCAATTCTGCTGGCCACGATCGCCATCTCGACCGCTCCAGCAACTGTTCTGGCACTGGTGAAAGAAACCGGTTCCAGAGGGTCATTCGTAACCACACTCCTCGCCAGCGTGGCTCTGAACAATCTGCTGTGCATTATTCTGTTTGAACTTGCCCGGACCATTGCCAAAACGGCGATTCATCCGACGGGCGTTTTTTCTGCGTCCGATCTGATCTTTCCGCTGATTCAAATCGGGGGAAGTCTGCTGACAGGTTTTGTCATCGGCGTCACCCTGATTCTCTTTACGCGACGCATTGTTCGGCCCGACCGATTGTCAGCACTGTCGCTGATTGCCATTTTGTTGACGGCTGGTTTGTCCGCGCATCTGGGATTGTCCGTCTTGTTGGCATGTTTGTGTTTCGGCGTCACGCTGGCCAATCTGTCGCCGGATCGCGAGGAAATCGGGCATCGTGTGTTTGAAAGTTTTGAATCGGCCATCTTCGCTGTATTCTTCACCGTGGCAGGGATGGAATTGAAATTTGATACTCTGGCCATCGGTGGCTTACTGGCGATCATCACTTTCTCGATGCGCGGGATTGGTAAAATCTCTGCTGGCTATCTGGGGATGACATTTGCCGGAGCCACGCCGCGATTTCGACATTGGCTTGGGATTTCTCTGATTCCTCAGGCGGGGCTTGCCGTTGGTCTGATGCTGCTGGTGACAGAAGACGATGTCTTTGCTTCGATTCGCGAATTGTTTCTCGCAGTTGTACTGGCGATGGTACTCCTGAATGAAACCGTTGGCCCGATTCTGACTCGCATTGGTCTTCGTCGCTCCGGCGACTTTGGTCGTGACCGTGCCCGAGTCCTCGATTTTCTGTCGGAGCAGAACATTACGACAACTCTCACCGGGCCGACCAAGAAAGAAGCGATTCGCGAACTTGTCGAACTGGCGGTCAGCGTCAACAAACTGTCAGTCGATTCCGACTATTTGTACAACGAAGTGATGAAGGCGGAAGATGTGGCTTCGACTTGTGTTGGCGAAGGACTGGCCTTGCCACACGCAAGGCTGGACGTGGGCGAAAAGATCGTGGGAGCGATGGGGATCAGCCACGATGGTCTGAACCTTGACACCCCCGACGGTCGCCCGGTCCATTGCATGGTGCTGATTCTGACCCCGAAATCGATGCCTGAAAGACATCTGGAGGCGTTGTCTGCGTTGGCCGCATCAATCGGACGGGACGATTCCATCCAGAGCGCACTGTACCACATCGATTCCCCCGCGCATGCCGATGAACTTCTGCATCTGGATGAACAGTTCGAAGGCTGGAACTATTATCTTGATGAAAGAGAGCAGGGCGGACCGGGTTGATGCAATTGGTGAAAGACGCAAAGCAGCAACCGAATTCCAGCGCAGGCAACAGTCCTGTTGCTGACCAAATTCGGACCATGTTTGTTTGTGTCGCCTGGCTGGTGACCAGTGTCATTGCTTCGTTTCGAGAAGTACCACGATTCAGAATGGCCATGGAATCTCCTGCTGGAGTATTCGGCTGGTTCACTGGGATGGATGCAGACTGGTCCCTTGCATTCATCGTACTGCTGACACTGCCATTGATTCTGGTGGTGGCGAGAGCTGGAACTCTGGCATTGCCACGTCAAGGCTCAGTTCGTCGAACGCCCGTTGAGACTCGTGCTGCCGGTCGCATGCAGGCAGTGGCTGCTATTGCCATGTTTTGCTTGTCACTCGCGAGTAGTGCGTCGATCGGATTTCGCTCGGTTTCATTGGCACCGGTACCAGGGCACACGACTTACGCATCAAGCGAACGATTCTTTGAACTGCCGCCTGCGTATCACGATGAATTCAGTTATCTGCTGCAGGCCAGAACATTCCTGGCGGGACGGCTGTCATGGCCGGCGATGACTATACAACCTGACCTGTTTCATCAGGTGCATGTCCTCAACCGTCCAACAACTGCGAGTCGTTATTTTCCCTGGACGGGTTTGTGGATGGCCCCTTTCGTAGCGCTGGGGTATCCTTCATTTGGACACTGGCTGGCAGGAGCGATCGCCTGTGTGTTCTTGCATCGCAGTCTTTGTCACATGATGGAATTTCGCTGGGCTGTGGTCGGAGGTCTTTTGATTGCCGCAAGTCCAGGACTGGCTGCGTTCAGCAATCTGCTGCTGGCCCATCATCCGACGATGATGGCGCTGTCGGTGTTTCTGTGGGCGTTCCTGCGTTTCATGGATCGCTGTCACGTCGGCGACGCAGTCGTTGGCGGCATTGCCTTATCGCTGGCCATGCTTGGCCGCCCCATGACCGCAGCCGGATTCGCGCTGCCGTTCGGGATCTGGCTATTGGTGGCAATGATCAGGCAGCAGTGGACCCGCAGATCAGAATCCCCAAAAACCTGGTCGCCTGCGCGAATCCTTGCCGGATTCGGTATCCCGCTGCTGCTGGGATTCGGTGCTCTGGCGTTGATGAATCACGCGATCACAGGCAATTGGATGAAGTCAGCGTATCAGTTGTATACCGATACCTGGACGCCTCGTCATCGCTACGGTTTCGGCAACGCCAACATCGATCCGTCCCTGCCGGAATCCAAAGTACTGCAATCCTACGACAACTGGGCGGTGAACCTGACAATTGCAAAAGCCAAATCCAACATTGAACAACGACTACTCTACAGTCTGCGGTGGACGCTGGGCATCGCGGCCTTATCGTTCTGTATGATATCGTCTTTGTCTTCATGCTTGAGTTTCAGGGACCATCGCGCATTCTTACTATTGTGTTCCGTGCTGGCTTTGCACGCCGTTCACATTCCCTACTGGTACGACGGCATCATGCACTGGCATTACGTATTCGAAACCGCACCATTGCTCATCATGCTGGCGACTTTTGGGCTGCGGTCCGCCAGTCGGACTCTGCAAACGTGGCTTGGCACACGACTATCGTCGCTATGGCTGACGTCGTTGGTCCTTGCTTCTCTGATTCCGAACTGGATCGACGCTGACACATTCTGGGGCCCTTCACGAGTCACCACCGCGTTTCGCGAACAGAAGTTTTCCCGCGTTCGCTTTGAATACTTTCACCGTCTGACAACGTCACAGCAGATTCAGCATCCGGCTCTGATACTTGTTGACGAAGGTTCGTCAAATCCACAACTCAGCTACATCATCAACCCTCCGGATCTTTCTGGTGAAGTGATCGTGTGTCGATTGCCGCGCGATTCCGCAATTCTCGACGAACTCGCCCAAGCCTTTCCGAAACTTCATCTCTATAAGTTTGCTCCTGAGACGTTTGAATTGAATGAAGTCAGCCCCGTAAACCTGAAGAAATCAGATTGACGCTCTATGCCTGTTCAGAACTGTCAGGAAAACGATAACGACGTTCCAAGGCTTGCAGTTGCACTTGGCGGCGGTGGTGCCCGAGCGGCTTATCAGGTTGGAGTCCTGCGTGGAATTGCAGCACAGTTTCCCGACCTGGCGACGCCGATTTTGACAGGCGTTTCTGCTGGCGGGATCAATGTTTCGTTTCTGGCGAATCATACAGGCACGTTTCGTCAGAAAGTGGAAGATCTGTCGCACCTCTGGAAACACCTCGGATTTTCCGATGTGTTCGAAGTGCGTCCGGCAAGATTGCTTTGGCAGGTGGCTCAGGTCGGAATGCGGCTATCCATAGGTGCCCCGCCGGGCGTTCCGAGGGTCACAGGGATGGTGGACACCGCACCTCTCCGGCGCTTTTTGAATCAGACATTGAATACATGTGACGGCAAGCTGCCCGGGATCGGTCAGAACCTGGCAGACGGTCGATTGAACGCTGTTGCGCTGACCGCACTGAACTACGCCACAGGAGAATCGGTCACGTTTGTTGAAGGTCGCGCCATCACCGAGTGGGAGCGACCATTGCGGAAGTCCATCAATACCTCGCTCACCATCGATCATACGATGGCTTCTGCCGCTCTGCCACTCTTGTTTCCGCCTGTACAAATCGGAGATGCCTGGTACGGTGACGGAGGGATTCGTCTGGTCGCGCCACTGGCCGCTGCCGTGCATCTGAATGCAAACAGGCTGCTCGTCATTTCGACGCACTACGATTTTCCGAATAACACTCCGATGCATCGCAAAAGCGAATATCCACCATCACCTGCAGTCGTGATGGGCGCATTGTACAACTCGGTGTTTCTGGATCAGTTGGACCAGGATGTGCTGCAGATGAAACGAATCAATTCACTGCTGCACAGAATTCCTCCCGAACATCGACTGGGGCTGCGGGAAATAGAAACGGTCGTGATCAGGCCTTCACTGGATATCGGCAAGCTGGCAAATCGATACGAAACAAAACTTCCCGGCACGTTTCGCTACTTTATGCGTCGTCTGGGTTCGGGTGAAACCAAGGATCAGGATTTCATCAGTACCATTATGTTTCAACGGGACTACGTCGCGGAGATGCTGGAACTGGGTGAGCAGGATGCCGTCGCACAAATGGATCGCATCGCCGCTCATCTGGGGTGATATGTTCCTGCATGAGATGCGTGGGCGGCAGGTTGTCAACTTTGGCTGGCTGTGCCAAGCGCATGGGAAGTAACAAAGCTCTACAACTCAGCGGTGGAATACAGCGGCATCATCGGTGTGCCGTGATTGAGTTGCAGAGGGCGGCCGAACTGATCGTGCAACTGGCCATTCAGAGGCAAGCCCAGCGATTCATGTCAAAAGTGTCGTGGTGGCTTGCTCCGCCGGTCAGGTAAATCAGCACAACCGATTTTGCGCGGGCCGATGAAGGCATATCGGAATCTCCCGCGACCAACGCCGCAGGCAAGCTGATCCCGGCAAACGCCGAGCAGCCAACCTGCAGCCATTCGCGGCGACCCTCCCCCGGACCATCGCTCCGCTCGGCCCGACCCCTCCCTGCCTTCGGCGGGCGGGGTTGTGAAACACGACTCTTATTCATCGAGCGATCCTAACACCGGTGCCAGATGAGCCTTGACGCGCGCATCGATCACCATCGGGCCGCACAGCCCCAGTGCCTCACCAGCGGATCGGTACGCATGAAACGCTGCTCTGTGGCCCACACGCTCGATCAGGATTTGTGCTTGCGGACATCGTGCCCAAAGTCGGCCACTCGCCTCTTCCGCTTCTGCTGCAACTTCGTACTCCCCCGACTGAACATCGATTGCAACAAACTGCCCATCGCAGCAAGGCTCCATGATCTTCCGCGGTTGAGACTGTTAGATCTCGCTGCCGAGTCGTCCAATTTCGTCTCGTTCCAATGTTCGATTCATACCAAGCCTCCGGGTTTGTGAATTGCTTTCCATGATATGTTACGGGACGTGACCTTCAAGTAAAGAGTCGGTGGGTGATTTCGGCCAAACCCACGAAGCCCATGCAAATCCTCTGCCTGCTGCCAGTCTGCGACGTTTAGAGTTGAACACTCAACAAACGCCATGCAGCGGTCCGCCTGGGGCAGCAAGGACGTCGACCTTGCGACAGGTTGCGGGATCGGTCTCCAGCGCCGGTGCCAGATGAGCCTTGATGCGGGCGTCGATCACCAGCGGGCCGCAGCAGCCCCAGTGCTTCTGTTCGTTGAACGAATGCACGCCAAAAATGTCTGCTGCGGGATTGCTGCGTGTAAACGTCACCCACAGAAAATTGCTCAGTGACGCGCCGCAGAACGGGGCATCATCCACCAGCACAATCATGGGGAATCCAGTTAAGTCACTCGGGTCGATGTGCTGCAAACCATCACACAGCAACTGCGGTGCTGGATCATATTCGTGCGCTCCCACAGACCAATTCGGTCCGGAGATTGCCAGAATCCCGGGCTGACAGACGGTCGGTTCTGAAAACCCGTCCGGCAGTCGCAGGCCAGATGGCACCTCAGCGGCAAGAGTTCGTCGGACCGGGCCTGCGGCGGCGATCACCAGTTTGGATCCGCAGTTCAGGCCAGTGCCGCTGTAGTCGAGAGTGTCGATCGTCGTTCGAGTCTGAAAATGCAGATCGCGACTCAAATCAATTCGTTGCAGGACGTGTTGCAGAAATGCGGCTTTGTCGTGAATGTCAAGTTGCGGATTATCTTCTTTCGCGGCAATGATCAGGTACTTCGCGAGCGACAGTTGTCCCTGTCCCAGAATGGCATTGGCATTGGTCAGAAGTTCCTGCGGCGTTCGTTCGGCACCGTAGGGCACGTAGCGTTCACTGCCAATTGCGAGCAACAGCGGATGCACGCCAGCTTCGTCAACGGCGTGGATCGCATGTACGCCGGGCAAGACTGCCGGAATTGCAGGTCCGGTCAGTTCGTGGATCAACGCTCCAAAGACGGAATCTTCTTGGGGCGGCCGACCAACAACCGTGAATGGCCAAATCGCGTCGCGTCGATGATACACGGCATCAACATTCACCACCGGAAAATCATGGGCCAGGCTGTAGTATCCCAGATGATCACCAAAAGGACCTTCGGGAAGAACACGATCAGGATCAATTGTGCCGGAGATGCAAAAATCTGCGTCCGCGCAGATCATCGGGCCGTCGCCGCCTCGAATCATTCGCATGGCTCGCCGCGAAAGTGCGCCGGCAAATGCGACTTCCGGAATCCCATCCGGCAACGGCATCACGGCAGCGACAGCCAGGGACGGAGGTCCGCCGACCAGAATGTTCACTCGCAGCGGCTGACCTTTGCGGATCGCGGCCGCGTGATGAAATCCGATGCTGCGATGTATCTGATAGTGCAGCCCGACTTCTTTGTCCGGCTGATACTGATTGCCGCTGATCTGCACGCGATACATGCCAAGATTCGAATGCACATAGCCCGGTCGATCGGGGTGCTCAGTGTACACCTGAGGCAAAGTAATGAAGGCTCCGCCATCGTTCGGCCAGCACTTGAGTTGCGGCAGTTTGCTGAGCGACGTGGTGCATTCCATCACCGGGCCAGTCCGTCGTTTCGCACAACGCATTGAAATCAGCGTTCGCAGCATCGAGGGGAGTCGCAGCGGATTCCTGAGTGCGAACAGCGGATCTTTCTTTGATTGCACCAGTGTTTCGACGCCTCGCAACGCATCGCGAAAAATAAACTTCGCGCGATCCAGAGTGCCGAAAAGATTGCTGACCATCGAAAACTGACAACCGACGACATTTTCAAACAGAATCGCCGGGCCGCCACGTTCGCAGACACGCCGGTGGATTTCTGCGGCCTCAAGCTCCGCATTCACCGGAACCTTCAGCCGCATGAGTTGACCATGGCGTTCCAGATCGCGTACACATTCCTGAAGACTGCCGTACCCCATGATTTACACGCCAAGATCCCGTTCGATTCGATCCATTCGCTGCTGCAACGTCTCCAATTCATTTTGGAGTGTCGACATCTGCGACGCTATGTCACGAAGTTGAGTCTGCAATCCATGCAATATGCCGGAATCCAGAGTCGGTGCGGATGCTGCCTGCGGCGCGGCAGCAACAGCGGGTCGCGCCGGGGCAGGGGAGGCGACTGTTGCAGTTGCAGTGGGCTCGTCATCTGCGGCCAGACTGGCTGCTGCCATCGTCATGTTTTCTTTGGGCAGATAGAAGTTGTGATCGACTTCCACCCCCCGCCGTTCCAGACTGCCGTTACTTTGAACGAAGCCCTTTTCCTGCATGGACGTCAGATCTGACTTCAGAAGATCCTGACTTTCGATCTTCACCATGCGACTTGCACGAGTTCGCAATTCTCCGGGCTGCTGTCGTCCGCGGAGCAGCAATTCACACATCACGGCAAACTGCGTTTCAGAAAAATCAAACTTATGACGGGCGTAGTGCCGATATCGTGGCGCTCGACCACCATCCGTGAAGACTTCGGCCACCAGACCAAGCGCCCGCAGTTGCTCCAGAGCGTCTGCGACTTCGGACTCCGAATATTCCGTCACCGGATCGCGGTTACTCTTTTGATTGCAGCCGGTCGTGGCCCCTTTGAGTGTCATGGGATACTGATCAGGAGTCGTGAACCCTTTTTCCATCAGCGTGCCGAGGACTCGACGCTGCAATCGCGTCATTTGGCGAATCTGGTTTTTTTCTTCGTCATCACTCATGTCATTTCGTTCCGTCTTAAAACTTCCTGTCCAACTAGAACCTTGGGCTTTAAAAAAGGGGTTAGGAACCAATAGTGCCCAGCACCCTTCGGGTCATTTGGCTATTGGTTCCTGAAACCTTTTTTAATCCACGGAACTACGGATTATAGAGCATTGGAAAAAACTGTCCTCCCAGTGGCTGGCCTGCCGGAATTGCGGGAATCCCGGCCAGCAGTGGCTCATTCGATTCGCTCCTGACACCGTCCAGCACCGAATTGATAACGACTGCCCGGCGCGGATTCGGCGTGCGATTTTCGAATGAGCCATGAATCGTTAGCGGATGATGGAATACACATTCGCCCGCTTTCAGTTCAACGGGAACGTGGCGATTGAATTGTTGCCATTGTTGTTCATTCAGAACGCCCTTGATCGCATTCATGTCGCCAGCAAGGCCGGTGATCGGCAGCAGATCCCAGCGATGACTGCCCGGAACATAGTGCACGCAGCCATTGTCGATGGTACTGTCATCCAGTCCGATCCAGCACGTCAGATGGGCCATGGGTTTTGTGCGAGTCCAATACGAATAATCCTGATGCCAAGCCACGACGCCACCGTGCATTGCCGGTTTGCAGAACAACTGATCGTGCCAGAACCTCACCCCTCCGCCGAGCAACTGCGATGCGGGTGTGGTGTAGGCCGCGTTCCACAGAATGTCGTGAAACGCAGGAGCGATCCGCCACGCTCCGAGTGCATGAAAAAGCACACGACTGGGATCAGGAGATTCATTCGAATTGTATTCGTACCAGAATTCCGAGCCGGGATAATCCGGTTCAGTGAGTGTCGCCAATTCTTGTCGCAATCGATCGATCTGCAGATCTGTCAAAACCTTTGGCCCGACGACGTAACCGTGTTCGTTGAAGAACGCGATCTGGTCGGCAGATAATTTCCACTGTTCGCGTTCCTGATCTGACGCAGACGAGACAAACAGATCACTGACCGGCTGATGAAACGTTGACAGATCTGTACCATTCATGCTCGATCTCATTCCATCTTGTAATGCGAAAAAGACTTTGGTCACCGAATTCCGGAAAGCGCGCTGTACTGAGTGAAATGTCCGGCGAGCGGAGAGTGACAGCCTACTAGGTTTCGGCCATGACTTGCTGAACTCAGGCATCTCGACCAGAATCGCGATCTTATTCTATTATTGTCGTTCGATATCTTCAAAGGCTATCCCCATGAAGGCAATGTTGCTCACCGAGTACAAAGAATTAACGGTCACGGAATTTCCCATCCCGGAGATTTCCGGTACTGACGTCCTGGTGCAGGTCCATGCCTGTGGAATCTGTGGAAGTGATATTCATGGCTACGACGGCAGCACTGGTCGTCGAGTTCCACCGCTCGTGATGGGACACGAAGCGGCAGGTGTGATCGTGGATACAGGCAGTGATGTGACGATGTTCCGGATCGGCGACCGTGTGACGTTCGATTCAACCGTTTCGTGCGGCAAGTGTTTCTTCTGTCGCCGAGGTGATATCAATCTCTGCGACAACCGCACGGTGCTGGGGGTGTCGTGCGGAGATTATCGTCGGCACGGAGCGTTTGCAGAATTTGTTGCAGTGCCGCAGCATATCTGCTACGGCCTGCCGGAAGGACTGCCGTTCGAACATGCCGCGATGATCGAAGCGGTTTCCATCGCGGTTCACGCAGCAAACCGGACTCCCGTCACACTGGGAGATGCGGCCGTCGTTGTGGGCAGCGGCATGATTGGACTGCTGGTAATTCAAGCGATGCGGCTGGCCGGCTGCGGTCAGATCATCGCCGTTGATCTGGAAGAAAATCGTTTGACGAAAGCCAAAGAACTGGGCGCGGATATCGGACTCAAGGCCGATGCTGTTGACGTGCCGAGCGAGGTTCGGAAACTTACCGGAGGTCGCGGTGCGGATGTCGTGCTGGAGGTCGTGGGAGTAGCATCAACCGTCAACACGGCCATCGCATGTGCTCGCAAAGGCGGCAGTGTTACTCTGGTCGGGAATCTTTCACCGAAAGTCGAGATGCCACTGCAGGTCATTGTGACGAAAGAACTCACCATCCACGGAAGCTGCGCATCTCGCGGAGAAATTCCAGCGTGTATCGATTTGCTGAACCGTGGAGCAATTCGTGTGGAACCCTTGATCACAGCAACTGCTCCCCTAGCCGATGGCCCTGACTGGTTCAGACGACTTTACGCTGGCGAACCCGGCGCGATGAAAGTGATTCTGAATCCGATGCGATAGAGACCGCTATCACGGTATTTTCAGCATTCGCTTTCTGGCGTCTTCCATTTCAATGGTCGATTTGTCGAATGGGCCTCTATCATTGCCGTTCGCCGTACACATCTGTCGGACTTCATCCGGAGAAATGCCGGCCTTGAGCCTTTGCACGGAACCGTCCACCATCGCAACCGCTGGTTCCAGGTACTGGCTGTCAATGCCATCCGGATTGCCAGCCTGGAAACTCATTGTTGAAAACTGTAGATCCTGAGGTTGCATCCAGTGAATGGGGGTTCCGTTGTACTCCGCGAACTGGACCGTTGCAGACGACGGATCGTGTACGTCAAGTTGAGACATTTTTTGGTTCGGTGGCCAGACCGTTTCCGGACCAGTGATCGCCACGAAGTTGGTGTGGCACGACTGTCCATCCACATAAGTTCCCGCGAAACAAAACAACTTCGGCATTTCAGGACCGAGCAATCGGTTGTTCGGGCCGTCCCAGGGTTCGTCAAACGAATAGCGATCGTAGAGTTGTCGTTGCTCCAAAAATGGCAGTAGCAGGATTCTCCAGCTATGCGTTGGCTTTCCTGATGCATCGCGCGTCACGGCGGGAGGATAGCAATTGTGTGTATCGTGGTAATTGGCGACCGCCAACGCAAGTTGTTTCAGGCTTCACTTGTCGACCGTCCGCCGTGCAGCAATTCGAGCATCCTGCACACGGCTACCGACAAAGAATGTCAGCAGACCTGCAACAATGAGTCCGCCAAGAATCTGAAACTTCCACTTCATTGCTGTGGCTCCAGGAATACAACTGAATCATCGGGAGCGGTATTCTGCAGGAGATTAACCTGTAGAACGAGGAACGACCAGTACGAACGAGATGTTAGTCATTTGCAACGGGATTTAACGATGCTCGGCTGCAATTCTGCCTTTTTGTCAACCAGCGTCGTGGGTAAGATAGTGTCGTTGATTTTCAACGGAGGCTCCTGATGTCGATAGCTGAAATTTCAAAAACATCTGCCGCTGTGCCACGTCTGGTACCGGGGGATCGGCTCAATCGTTTCGAGTTCGAACGACGTTACCATGCTATGCCCGACTGCAAAAAGGCGGAATTGATCGAAGGAGTTGTCTACATGCCATCCCCCGCGCGTCTTCGTCACAGTCAGCCACATGGTCGATTGATTACATGGATTGGCAATTACGTGGATGCCACACCCGGCACAGATTATGCTGACAATACCACCAATCGATTGGACTACGACAACGAACCGCAGCCAGACGTGGCATTGTTTATCGAACCAGCCTGCGGAGGACAGTCTCGCATCAGCGATGACGACTACCTCACAGGCCCAGTTGAATTTGTTGCCGAAGTTTCGGTCTCCAGCCTGGCGCTTGACCGCGGCCCGAAGCTGCGAACCTATGAACGTCACGGTGTTCGGGAGTATCTGATCTGGCGCGTCGATGACAGTTTGCTCGAATGGTACGTACTTCGCGACAACGGCTTCGAGCTGCTGCCACTTTCAAAGGACGGCATCTTCCGCAGCGAAACATTCCCCGGTCTCTGGCTGAATGCATCCGCTATGCTGAACCGTGACGGCAAGACCGTAATGACCACACTGAATGAAGGTTTATCGCATTCCGACCACGCGGACGTCGTCAGAAAACTTGAACAGAAGCGTCATGGCAAATAGGCCGATTGGGCCAGCGGCAGGAAAGGATTTACCATCGGCGAGTTTGCAGGTCGAGCGGACCCGTGCGACCTACACCACGTTGAAGGATCCAGATCTGAGGACAGTTCTGCCTACGTAGTCCGACCTCTCTCAGGTCGGATTCCCTGGGTGGCGCGATATCTCTGGTACTCCTGTTTCTTCCACTCGCCTTGGTGGGCCGGCGCGGCTTAGCGCCGCTTGTCCTACCCTGCTTTTGGCCCGCATTCCACGGCATCGGGATGAACTACGCCACGCTATTCGGCAACCGAATCCGCCCGAAGCGTTTCCCTGTGGCATCATACAACAGGACTTCGTTGGAAGCGGACGACCACACGGCCGCCAGTTTGACCGAACGTGGTCCGTGCAGAACGAATTGAAAACCGCAACGCTTGCCGTTTTGACGCAACTCAAGTTCCGACATCGGAAAATGATGCTCCAGAAGGTTTTCTTTCCGGCACAGCGCAACATGGACGAAGACTCGGAGTTGTTCGAGTGACCTCACGTCCGCCGGAGACTCGGGGAGACAAGAGGGTGCAGCGAGTTGACACATTCAGAATCGACCTTCGGCGGGGGAATTCAGCGGATGTATCTCCGTGGACGACTTTGCAGATTGTGAAAATTCACCGCGACTGCAGAGTGCTTCGTGCGAGTTGAGGTATCGGAAGCATCAGGAGCGGACCTTCCGGATTCTGTCTCGACGCCGAACAAGCGGCAGCAACTGCCTGCAGAGCATGACCGGTCAAACCGGGAAAACCAGGTTTGTGTTTCTGATGAAACTACGAGTTTCCCGGTTCAACACTCGAATTGTCTTGGAATGGCGGATTGACCGAACCAGAATTGCCTGAATAAAACGCAGATCTGTACGGACTCCGGTCATAAAATTACACATGACGTCAAGTTTCACTGATCGTGGCAATTTGGAACAGTCCGTGCAAACTTGCGGCAGAAGCTGGTCAGTCCGATCCTGACGACTTTTTGAGACGGTTGCATGTCTGCGTGAATTCCGTCAGGCGTCCAGTCGCAAAGGATTTGACGGAACATCGGGCGTCGAGTAGCCTCCTGAGATTATTTAAGCGCCACTTCGACAGTGTGCCGTTATCAGGGTCGTGGAATTCACCAGAATTCAGGCCCACGGCACAGATTCTGGTGAAAACGGTATCGGTTTTGGTATGGTTTATGCAGTTTCCGATTTGCGTCCTACACAAATCTAACAATTTGTCCAGGATCGACTTCTCGGTGTGGGTGGCATTTTAAGCATTACGGAGCGGCGTTTCACAATGCTGGGGCAGTTAATACCGTGTGGCGGCGGGGATCCAATTCCTCTCACAGGTCGCAAACTTCTGGTTGGACGTCGGTCATCCTGCGATATCAAGCTGGATTTCCAGAACGTTTCCTCGCATCATTGCGAGTTTGAACTGCGTGATGGTTACTGGCATATCCGCGATCTGGGCAGCAGCAACGGAATCAAGGTCAATGGCGAACGCTGCAGTTCCAAATGCGTTGTGCCAGGCGACCTCGTTACGATTGCCAAACATGCGTTTACGATTCAGTATGTAGCAAGTGGCGATGGAATCCCGCCGGAAGATGAAGATCCCTTCGCCCGCAGCCTGATGGAGAAGGCCGGGCTGGAAGTTGAACGCCGTCACATCAAAGTTCCCGAAGCCTCACGCTCATCATCGGCCCGCGTCAAGCAAACGCGACGCGGGTCCAGCGAAGATGAGTTTATTATGAACTGGCTGAATGACGATTAGGTCCGCACGGAAAATTGCTGTCCGAAATGAACGGATTCCGATTTTCTGAACCCGTCAGATGCAAATCACGGAATTGTTTAGTCTAATACCGCTCTGTCCAGAGATGCTGGCAGGCGATGCACCGCGGCGACGCGTGCGACAGTGACAGGCGGATTTTCCTCCGAAATCTGCATCGTCCGGCTGGTCCCACCCGATCTCGTCCAGGGAGAAAGATTCCGTGAAAGTTCATTCTGTGTTCGCAGCCTGCGCGCTGCTTGTGCCATCTCTTGCGATGGCAGAATTGAAGTTGCCGAACATCTTCAGCGATCATATGGTCGTGCAACAGAAGATGCCTGTGAAGGTCTGGGGCTGGACAAAGCCCGGCCACGAAGTCACCGTCACGCTGGCAGGAAAATCGATCAATGGTAAAGCCGGTAGCGATGGTCGTTTTGACGTGTCTGTTCCAGCGGTCGATGCCGGCGGACCGTACAAGCTGGAAATCAAAGCCGATGAATCGCGTACTATCAACGACGTGCTGTCGGGCGAGGTCTGGATCTGTTCCGGTCAGTCCAACATGCAATGGAGTGTTGCTAATTCAACGGACGCCGATCTGGAGCGACTTGCAGCTAAACATCCAAACATCCGGATGATCAATTTTCCACAGGTCGGGTCGCAGGAACCCATCCTGACTCATGACAGGCAATGGCTGGAATGTACCCCTGACAACGTCAATGGTTTCTCAGCGGTTGGCTATTTCTTTGCGCGGCAATTGCACGACACTATTGATGTTCCCATTGGCATGATTAACAATGCCTGGGGCGGATCGGCGTGCGAAGCCTGGATCAATCGCGATGTGCTGAACGCAAATCCTCAGTTTGCCCCGATGATGGAAGGCTGGGTCGCTAAAGAAAAGCAGTTCTCCGATCTCTCAGCAAAGCCAGATCTCAGCGAAGATGAAAAGAAGACGCTTCAGAATCTGAAAGGGCAGATGGGTGGCAATCATCGCCCTTCAAACATCTATAACGGTGTTCTGAAGTCGCATCTTGGCTATACGATTCGCGGTGCGATCTGGTATCAGGGCGAAAGCAATGCAGGTCGAGCTTATCAGTACCGCGAACTGTTCCCGTTGATGATTTCCAACTGGCGGCAGGAATGGGGGCAGGGCGATTTTCCATTCTATTGGGTACAACTGGCAGACTTTATGGATGAAAAGCCTGAGCCTGCTGACAGCTCGTGGGCAGAACTGCGTGAAGCTCAGACGATGACGATGGCAAAGCTGCAGCATACCGGCGAAGCCGTGATTATCGACATTGGCGAAGGGAAAGACATTCATCCAAAGAACAAAGTAGACGTCGGCCGCCGCCTGGCTCGCTGGGCGCTGGCGAATGAATATGGCATTGCGGTGCCATACCATAGTCCTCAATACAAGAGCATGGAAACGAAGGATGGCAAAATCGTCCTGACGTTTGATCATGCGGATGGTGGATGGCGTCCGTTTGACGTGAAGCAGCCGGTTGGATTCGCGATTGCGGGCGAAGACAAGAAATTCGTCTGGGCCGATGCGGCAATTCTTGAAGATGGCCGCATTGCCGTTTCCAGCAGTGCCGTGGCAAATCCAGTGGCTGTACGATACGCATGGGCTGACAATCCGGTCTGCAATATGTTTGATGTCGCCGGGTTGCCGATGACACCGTTCCGCACGGACGACTGGCCTGGCGTGACGGTCGATAACAACTAGAACCGGAAGTGATTCCAAAGAGCGACGATACCAGGAACCTGCGACACTTCGCAGGTTCCTGTTTACCCTTTCAGCTTCCATCGAGCCGCACGCAGTTGTGAGCCAGGATTGTCCTTCAGTCGTTCGTACCAGACAGTCAGCAGTGTCCCGTCGGCCATCTCGACCGTGGATGGATAGCCAAGATCTCCGGACGTGCCGTCACCGTACAGGACGATCGCATCAGACCATGACTGGCCGTTGTCGTCGCTGAGCCGCACTTGATTTCCCAATGGTGCGCGGCGATGCCCGTAGCTCATCAACAAACGGCCGTCGCGAAGTTTCAGCAGGTGCGAAGGCAGACCCCAGACGCCAATCGAATACGGCACCGCCCAGGATTTGCCGCCGTCCGTAGAATGAGTCTGCAGCGTCTCACCCGCGTTGGGCTTATTGTGGTTGCGAATCTGTACGATCAATCGTCCGTCGGCAGCTTCGACAGCATGGAGTTCGTGATACTCCCTGTGATTATCACCAGGTCGAGTCGGGATGTCGGCCAGCCAGGTCCATGTCCTGCCATCATCTTCCGAACGACAAACTCCTGCGGATCCGGGTTCTTCCCAAAGCATCCTTCCGGCATACAACAGGCTGCCATCTGACAGGTTGACGGGACCGTGCGGACTATTTAACGGGCATCGATATGGCGGCGACCATGTCAGCCCGTTGTCTTCCGACCGCAGCATCCAGCAGCCAAGCTGAGCCTTGTGTTGCCCTTCTGGTAGTCGCGCATGCGCCGCCTGCCAGCGGCGAAGCTGCTCGGGCGGCATGGAGGGCTTGTCAGAATCAGCGGTCTCGATGGCTTTTTTCAGCGCTGGTTCATACGCCAATGAGGTGAAAGTCGTGACCAGCAGTGTTCCTTTCACGGTTTCCAGGACTCCGGCGTCCCGATCGTCGATGGGACCGTCGTCAATGGTCCGCGCGAACGTCCACGAAGCACCATTGTCGAATGACTGGATCAAATCGACGCGACCAAACGGGCAAACATGCTGCTCCCGACCTCCGGATGCGACAACCACCAGTTCGCCGCTGGACCGTCGAGCCACAGTGGCCCAGCCGTAGTAGCGATCACTCGGTTGGCTGAACGTCTGCAGATCAATCAGTTCAATTGCCGGCGCTGCGCAGGTCGTTCGAACGGCCGCGTTTACTGTACTCAACAGAGTCGGCAACATAGCAACTGTCGATATGGATTTCAGAGCTGTCCGTCGATTCATGGGCATGGGGAGACTCCTGAAAATGTAGCGGTAGACGGCGAGACCTGCGTCTCTGCGGGCGTAACGGCGACATTGCGACCAGCCCATCGTGGCAGAACGTTCATGATCACGGGAACCGAGGAGTGGAATTTGAATTCAGTATCGACTTAGGCGAGGTCTTATGTGTATCTGATTGATCGGAGTTTACTACCGATGTCCGATCGACAACGATACGGCCACTCGGCAACACTTCGTCACGGCGTGCATCACTCATGCAGCGCGCACGACCTGAAAAATCCGGAAGTTGACGTGAACATGCGCCTCTATTCCGGCTCCGGTTCGACCGTTTGTTCGGTGGCATGCGCCGCGTTGGCGCTCTCCATCGGAGCGTTGACGAATCGGTACTTACGGGATCGTTTTGATTCTTCTTGATGTTTCAGGTAATACTCGAAGACCTTCTTCGGATCGTCACCGCACTCTTTAGAAATCATTCGACGAATGTTGCGTACTTCGTTCAGAGGGTCAGTCTCCATCGGATTCGTCCTCACTAAGGTAGTTCAATGGCGTTGTCAAGAGTGGCGTTGATAGGCCAATTTCGTCATTTACCCGATCAATGTGTCCGAATTTATTGGGATTTGCAAGATGTTTGCAATTCCATGTCAGCAAGACATCCATAGAATAAAATGACGCGAGAGCCAGATGCAATGCGTCACCCGCGCCGCCACGCGGCATCACCAAACGGTCTGTGTCTATTGTAGCAACTTCCATGATTTCGTCCGAAATCTCAAGCAAATTCAGATCGGATATCAGTTCGATTCGCTGTTTTTTCAAATCATCGAGCGTTCCGCGTTGTAGTTCGGCAATCACTGCATCGCTGGAGTGTAACTCGAAGCCTGAGGCGATTTCGTCCCACCATTCCCGCGTCCATCGTTGACGCGCCAGGGAACGAGTGTCCTTTCGAGCAGTATAACGGAAGCTTGGAATCGTCGTTTCAATGTAGACTGCGGTCATGATTTATTTCGCCACAGAACGAATTGCGATTTATGCGTCTGGCAATTAGCTGGCCGTATAGATCGTGCGTCAAACTTTTCCGCTTCGTGGGGCAGATTGTCAGGGTAGTTTATGTGGAATCAATGCGACTCGAAAAGCGACATGCTAGCAATGATACACCCGGTGCGCAGCCGTGTCACGATAGGCGGGGCGGTGGCTGGATTTCTCGGTCGGATGTATGGAATCGGTTCCTGCCACCTTTAGCAGCTTCCACCTTTAGCAGCTTTTTTTCCTGTCCTCAATCTTCCTGTCTGATTTGCAGTTTGGCGGGCCAGCGCGGCTTGGCTTTTATACCCACAGATTCAGGGCGACCACAGATTGGGAAAATGGTGCATTGCGTGTTGCTTCACGCACCTTACGACCAGGCTATCAATGAGCCAGCGGGAGTTGAGGAAAGTGACAGGAAGAGTTGTGACAGGAAGATTTGGGAGACTTCTTGTTCTCGGTCGTCGGGAAGTTTATTTTCCTGTCCCCAATCTTCCTGTCCGATTTGCAGTTAGGCGGGCCGGCGCGGTGGCCTTCAGCGAGAAGTGTCAACATCGGGTAGTTCTTTGTTGGACGCTGATGTTCGGTGGAATGACGGTGAGGGAATCCGACCTGTGACAGGTCGGACTACAATTGAGGCGTTGAGGAAATTGACAGGAAAATTTGGGACAGGAAAATTCAGGAGACTTCTTGTTCTCGGTCGGCGGGAAATCGATATATCACTCGATGTTGAATGAGTCAGTGAATTTTCATTCAAGAATTCCAACCCTGAAATGCAATGCTCTGGAAACAGCAGACCCTACCGTGACTCTCGAATCAAGAGAATTGAGACCTGATGCGTTTTTTCACCCATGAACCTTCCTCAGTGCTCGTTATCTTTTTGTTTTTCCTCCGTTTTAAAGGGCAATTCCGTTTTGCCACCTTATTCGTCGCGGTCCCGGAGAATTTTGTGCAGTTCGCGAAGCTGATCTATGACCTCCTTCAAGTGAATCCCTTGTTGTTCAAGCTGTAGTAACGCCCGTTTCGCGTCGAGGATGGCGGCTTTCGTTCCGCGAGCAGCATTGAGCGCGACCTGTGCGGATTCAACCTGGTCCTCGGCAAGCGAACGCTCCTGGACAAGTACATCCAGCATCTGTTGGCGAGCTTCCAGCGTCCGGGTGATCTGGGATTCCATACCATACATCGCTTCGGTGGCCAGGTTGTGCTCGGTTTGAACTATCTGCAGTTCCTCCTTGGCAACAACTTTTTGTGCGAAAAGTTTCTCACCATTTTTCAAGGCTAATTGTGACTCTAACAATCGACGCTTGGTGTCAAACGCCAAGCGCGTGAGGTTACTCAGGTCAGCGGTCCCACTCGAAAACGACAATGGAGCCTCTGTCAGCGGCGCGGTGAACTCCCGTTTCGTTTCGGTCGCGGAGCCATCCTCGATCGGCATGTTTGGTTTCGATTCAGATCCAGACGGCTTAAAACCCCGTGCCAAGCGTTGCTCGACGATTTCGTCGATGTTCAACTGCTCCAATTGTGCTTGCATTTTATCGAGTCGCTGCCGAATGCGACTCAAGCGATC
>Ga0335397_10002682_pt1 | contig 24218 bp, 24 predicted proteins | sample MAT04_FD_205740 | JGI IMG/M metagenome (GOLD analysis project Ga0335397, IMG submission 205740) | Freshwater microbial communities from Lake Fryxell liftoff mats and glacier meltwater in Antarctica - MAT-04 (spades assembly) (version 2) ... | reverse complement strand
CCTCCTCAAAGAAAGACGCATAGTGTTTCACCAGTTCAGGAAATTCAACTAACGGCAGCATGGCGTACCTCCATCATGAAGATGATGAAATTGTACAACTTCTCCCTCCTCGCTGCTTGCTATTGGAATATTCGGTTGTTAATGTGCTGCAAAAGTCGAGTAAGGGTAGTAACAAAATAGAAGACAATTACGCAAATCTGGAAACGAATTAAGTCCATGCCGCTCAGGGTGCAATCTCTTATAATCAAACCTATGAATAAACTCATTGTGATTGTTGGTCCCAGCGGAGTCGGCAAGACCACGCTTGCGCGCGCTTTGTGCGAAAAGCGCAATTTTGCAATTGCCTACGAACAACATGAAGAGAGACCCTTTCAAACGCTCTTCAAGCAGGATCCAAAATATGCGCTTGCCAATCAACTGGATTACCTGCTCCATCGCGCGGAGCAGGAACGCGGACTTCGAAACAGCGCGAAACCTGCGTTGATGGATGGCGGACTCGACCTGGATTTTCACGGCTTCACGCGCCTCTTCCACGCTCATGGCTGGCTCACCGACGAGGAGTTTAATCTATGCCGACGGTTTTACGAACACACCCGCGCTCTGCTCCCCCCGCCAGACTTGATCATTTCGTTGAGCGCATCGGCAGAAACCATCAGCCAAAGACTTGCTTCTCGAAACAGGATCAACATCGCGTCCAGCGAGGATACGGCTGCGATCAATGCCTATATTGCAGAGTGGTTCGAATCCATCCCATCCTCGCGATTATTATATTTGGACATCTCCGAGGAATTATCTAATTATCCTCAAAGTACACTGGCAGTCCTAAACAAACTCAAATAAATAATTCGCTGCGAATTAAGATTTGTGACAAATATCACAGTAATTTCCTCGTACTGATGTCATAATGCAAACAGGAAGTTTACGTCCAAATCGAATAAGGAGAATGTTATGAAAGATATCTTGTTCCTGCTTTTGACCGGCCTGCTCGCCGCCTACCTATGCTGGTATTTTTACCAGCGCTATAACCTGAATAAGGGACTGCACAACCTGTACTATTTGATGGGTTTTGCGGTGCTTTTGGTTTCAGGACTTTTGCTGATCTTCCTCGGAATGGGAATTTTGGCTTCGCCCTATGTTTTGACCGTCGCCAGTTTGATCCCGCTCGGCATTTCGATGGGACTGGCTGAAGAATACTTCCCTGACTGGAAGAAATATTTCAAGTGGTTCGCGGCGATTGGTTTCCTCGCGATTGCCATCACCAGCATCGGCGGTATGGACTCGCTCAAGAAGATTGCCGTTCCGCTCTTCCACGGCGTGGCGGGGCTTGTGATTTTCCTTGGACCGTTCTATGCCAAAGGCGCACCCAAGGGATTTTTCTGGGTCGGCATTGGCGGCGTGTTGATCGGCTTGGGCGGCATTGCACTGGCTTTCATTTCACTTGGCACACAACTGCTGTTCTTCAGCCCTGATTTCGTCATGTTGATTCTCGCTCCCCTGCTCTTCCTGATGGCTGGCGCGTTCGCGTTGGGCTTTGCAAAGAAGGGATGAATTTATCGTAGAGGCGCAGCAATGCTGCGCCCCTATATGTGCAATCATTTTTCGTTTTTTTTTGGAGGCACCCAAATGCAATTTGTAAAAAATAGATTCAACTATCTCTTCAACTCCACCAAGGGATTGATCCTCGTGGCAATTGCCATGGTTGGGATTATCACCGCTGTCTGGGGCATGTTGTCAGGTCCGATGGCTGAGATGGGTGTGCGCGAAGTGGTGATCAAAGCCCTTGGCATGAAAATCGTCCAGGCCGAGCGTGAGGGGCGCATCATCATTCTGTATCACTCCATCGCAATGGCGCTGGTTGCCATTGAGACCTACATGGTGACAGGCTTGTTGAAGATGAAAGCCTTCTTCAAAACCGCCATCAACGCCATCATCACCGTCGGCTATATTTTGACCATGATCTTCGGCATGGGCTTCGCCTACTTCGGTCATAACTGGGCATTTCATGGAGTGTACATCTTCGGCTTATCGTTGATCTTCTTTGCGGGCGTCCTGCTCGTCATCGCTCTCTGGCCCTGGAATTCCGAAGTCTACGTCACCGACATGGATTACGCCCACACCAAAAAAGGCGTGGACATGGAACGCGTGGCTTTCTTCGCCACCGCCGTCACCACCGTACTTTCAGCATTATTTGGCGCAGTCCCTGGCTCGTTCTACGGTCACGGATTTGAAACCTTCCTGGCCGAGAACATTATCCGCCTGCCCGAAAAAACAACGATGGAATATTCCATCATCGGTCACCTGCATATTATGCTGGCCTTGATCGCCATCATGCTCACACTCATCATCGGACGCTGGCTTAACTTCAAAGGTGTCTGGCACAAGATTGCCATGCCGATGATGATTTTGGGAACTATCGTGCTCAACCTCGGCGTGTGGGGTGTGGTCACTCCGCTCGAACCCGTGGCGCACATGGTCATCTACGTCGGCGCGACACCGTCCATGTTGGCGGCGTTATTCCTGCTGATCTGGAGTTGGGGCAAACTTATCCGCGAAGGCACAGCCCACATCCAAAAACCCAGCTTCGCGCAAAAGATGGGCGCGCTCCTGCACGATCCGTTAAAGTTCGGTCCGACATGGCAAATGTTGTTCATGAATTTCACCACCAGTGGAATCGGCATCTTCATGGCGATTCGCCTCGAACAAATTTTTCGCGTCTGGCCTGCCCGCGAAGAACGCATCGAACTGACGGGGCACTGGCACGCGCTTTCAGCCATCATCGCCACCATCATCCTGATGTACTACGGCGACATGATCGGGCTGAAAGGCAAAGTCCGCCAACTATATGGCTGGTTCATTCTCATCTTTTCCGACATCGCCCTGGCTGCCGTCACCGTCTTTGAAATGAAACGCCTCTTCATCACCGAAGCTGCCCAACAGCCGCTGGTCAATGGCTTGATGTACGCCATTGATTTTGGTCTCGGCATGTTATTGGTTCTGCTGGCAGTTGTGATGGTCTGGCGATTGACAGACCTGTTCAATCCCAAAGGACGCTGGACGGAAGAAGTGGATCACGAACTCGCGCAGGAGGTGAGCAAATGAAACGCGTCGCTGACATTATGTCATTGCGAGGAGGGCGCTCTTCCCGACGAAGCAATCTCCCAATTAATAGAGGATTGCCTCGGGCTATCCTTCGACTTTGCTCCGCTCCGCTCAGGATATACGCCCTCGCAATGACATTCATGCTTCTGGCATCCTGCGCCCCTGTAGATTTGAACGCCCCCATCCCCACTTTCGACACAGGCGTTGACTCAAATACCTGGGCGCAAATCCCAGCCGGTGAATTTTATTTTGGACAGCACGAAGACTTTGAATCCACCGAAGCCTACGAAATTATGATTACCGACGTAACCGCCGCCCAATATGCAGACTTCCTCAACGCGGCACTCGCGGCTGGATATGTAAAAGTCGCGGAGCGCGGCGACAAAATCGTCGGCTTCTACCCTGGCGATGAATTTCGCGGCGTCAAGCACGAGGAAGAGATCAAAGCGGGCGATTGGTCATACATCCCGTTGAACGACCCGTCACAGCGAATCAAATTTGACGGCGCGGTTTTCAACGTTCAATCAGGTTACGAGAATCACCCGATGACCAATGTCACCTGGTTCGGCGCATGGGGCTATTGCGAATACAACAACAGTCGCCTGCCCACCGAAATGGAATGGGAAAAAGCAGGTCGCGGTCCTTCGACAGGCTCAGGATCAAAACGTCCCTTCCCGTGGGGTGAAGAAATCCTGCGCGAGAATGCCAACTTCTACTCCAGCCGCGACCCGTTTGAAGATATGTCTTCTGTCGGCTCGCGCACCACTCCTGTCGGCTTCTACAACGGACAAAAATACGGCGACTACCAAACTCTTGATTCAGCCTCGCCCTACGGCTTGTACGACATGGCGGGCAACGTCTGGCAATGGACGGGCAACGTATACGAAGGCATGCACTACCGCTTCATGCGCGGCGGCTCCAAAGACACCTACGACATGGACTTGCGCCTCTGGGTTCGCAACAACGCCACGCCCATATATTTCAGCCCGGGTGTCGGGTTCAGGTGTGTAAGGTAAAATCAGGGAGTAATTGGTAATTAGGTGATTGGTGATTGGTAATTAGGACAAGCCATTGTTCCTCCAATCTCTAATCTCCAATCCCCGATCTCTAACTTTAGGAGTCCTTCATTCATGTCCACCCAACCGCCAATCGTAAATCGTAAATCAAAAATCAAACTTTACTTGCCGCTCATCAAATCCTCACAGACTGGATTGCTTCTCGCAACAGGCATTGCGGGTTATCTCAGCGCTGGTACATCCATTGGGCTGCTGACTTTGCTCGGCATGTCGTTTAGCCTTTTCCTTGCCATTAGCGGATCAACCATCATGAACATGTGGTACGACCGCGACATTGATGCGAAGATGAAGCGCACCCATAAACGCTCCGCTGCGTCAGGTGAATTAAATCAACAGGAAGTATTTTGGGTCGGCATGGCAATCTCAATACTTGGAGTTGGCTGGGCGCTCATCATTGCTCTCCCTTACGGTCTCGTAGTTTTTGCAGGCTGGTTCTTCGACGTGGTCATCTACACCCTCTGGCTCAAACGCCGCACTGCATGGAGCATTGTCTGGGGCGGCATTTCTGGCGCCATGCCCATTCTCGCGGGGCGCGTTCTTACCACGGGTCACATTGATTTGGTCGGCGCACTGCTCGCGCTCGCCATCCTTTTCTGGATTCCCACCCACACCCTTACCTTCTCGATCAAGTTCCGCGAAGATTACAGCAATGCGGGCATTCCAACTTTTCCATCCACCTACGGCGAAACATTTACGCGCGCCACAATTGCGATCTCATCAGTTCTCGCCGCGCTGGCAATTGGCTGGGCAAGCACGCTCATCGGCATCAGCGCAGGCTATCTGCGTCTCATTGCTGTGCTAACTGCGGGATTGTTATTGCTTGCCTTCGCAACCTTCCGCGTGCAATCTGAACAAGCTAATTTCGGTTTGTTCAAGTACGCCTCAATCTACATGCTCTCTTCAATGATTATCCTTGCCATGAAAGCGTTCTAATGATGAAAATGACCGCGCTTGACCGCGTTCTTCTGTTGATCACGGGTTTGCTTGCTGCGTATCAAATCGTTGTTGGCATTGACCAACTCTCCACCGCGCCTATCATCGCCTACACCATCGCCTTCGGTGTTCTGCTCGTGGCGGGACTGTTGCTCATCATCCTCGGCTTTGATGTTTTGGATTCGCCTGTCGTGGTTATCGTCTCGACAATCATTCCACTAGCCCTTTCCTTGGGACTGGTCTGGGAGCATCTCGCATCCTTTCGCACCCTTTACCTGATCTTCACCATCGTCGGTTTCCTCGCTGTGGCATTAACCCGCACGATCCCGATGAAAAATAAACTTCCCACCATTACGATTGCAGTCGTGCATGGCATCGCAGGCATGACCATCTTCCTGCTCCCCATCGTCCTCGCCTTCCAAGGAGTGATGAATTCCGCATTTGCATTGGTCGGTATCGGCGGCGCGTTGATCGGCATCGGCGGATTATTACTCTCGTTCCTGAAAGCAGGAAAACCCATACTGTCAAAAGATGTCATTCTAAAAGTCCTGCCAGGGCTGTTGTTACTAATGACAGTCTGTTTTGTAGCAGGTTTCAAGTTTGGATAAATACACAAATCCTAAAGGTTTCCAAAACCTTTAGGATTTATTTTTGAAGAGGAGTCTCACATGTCCACAAATAGTTTTGGCTCGAAATTCCTTCGTTTCGTCGGTATTATGCTCATGGCGCTCACAGGCGGATTCACGTTACTGGGCGGCATCGGCACGACCTGTGCGGCTTTGTTCCCGTCCAAATATGACAGCATGGCTGCGCTCGCTCCCTTCCAATGGCTGTATATCCTCTTCGTACTTTCAGGAATCGCCATTGGCATCATGGGCGTGCGGGCAACCATCATGCTCGTCAAAGGCACGGACAAATCCTATCAAAATGCATTTGATGCGTTGGTCGCGGGCGTTGTCGTAGGGATTATCCACATCATTGTCTCACGTGCCTTGCGCGGAAAATCCATGCCTGTAGATGCGGTGGTCTACACCACGATCTTCACCCTTCTCATTTTCATGCTCTTCAAAATCCCCGCCATTTGGCAGGGCGTGGATTTTACAAAAGCCAAAGCTAGCGACAACAAAAAAGCTGGCGGCGCAGCGTCGATTATGATGGGCTTATTCACACTCACCGTTCAATACACGATGGGTGCCACTCACACCTGGGGAGGCGTGAACTATGCCGACGCGTTTAACACATCCATGACGGTGATTGGGATTGGGCTGCTACTTTTGGGTGCGGGAATCCTGATAGGCTTAAGTTATGCAAAGGGAGCGGCGCTCAGGCTGCAAGTTCAGGAATAAAGCACAGACATGTTAAACAAAAACATCCCCATCGAAACGGTGGAGATGTTTGCTTTTTTAGACTTCCTTTTCAGATGAGCCAGAACCTTTTCTCATCTGTTCTTCCTGCACCATGCGAATGCCGTTTGCCACCTGATTGCTCAACTTGGAAATCTGATCCTGCAATTGCATAAGCGTATCCACCACATAATTATCCGCATCGACGCGGGTGACTTCCGCTTCATTTCGCGCCTGGCTAAGGATTTGCTCTGCGCGGCGCTGCGCCTCCTGCACGATCACATCCCTTTCTATCAGTTGCTCGGATTTATCGCGCGAGAGTTGCAGGGTGCGGTTGGCTTCTTCCTGTGCCTGCGCCATCACGCGGTCGCGCTGCGCCATTACTTGCTGAGCCTTCTTCACTTCTTCGGGGATGGCAATGCGCATCTGGTCAATTAATTCCAAAATGCGGTCTTCGTCCACGACAACGTTGTGCGTAAAAGGCACAGCCTTGGCGGCGTTGAAGAGTTCTTCCAATCGGTCAATGAGTTGCAGGATGTCCATAGGGTACTCGCAATTAAAGATTTATTTTTCTAATTCTAGCACAAATTAATCACGAAGTGCATTCGGCGGAGATTGCTCTCCCATACTAAGTACCTTGGCATGTAAAGCAGACTTAACATGCGGGGGAACCATGCTGGAGACATCGCCATTGAGCATGGCAATTTCGCGCACAGTGGATGAGGATAAAAATGTGTGCTGTTCGGCGGTAATGAGCGCAATGGTTTCAATATCTTTTGCAAGGCGTTGATTCGCCAATGCCATGCGGAATTCGAACTCGAAATCCGAGAAAACACGCAAGCCGCGCACGACCACTTGCGCATCCACTTTGTGGGCAAAATCAACAGTCAGTCCGCTGTAACCTGTGACCTTGATCTTGGGATTATCTTTGAATGCTTCCTGCACCAGCGAAATGCGTTCTTCGGGTGAAAAAATCAAACTCTTCAACGGCTTATCATAAACAGCCATCACGACTTCATCAAAGAGGCGCGCCGCGCGCGTTGCAATATCAATATGACCGAGATGGATCGGGTCAAATGTGCCTGGAAATAATGCTCTAACCATGATTCTCCATTACAGTCATTGCAAGCAGTTCTTTCGCGAAGCAATCCCCCATAATATGATAAAGATTGCTTCGTCGGGGAGAACACCCTCCTCGCAATGACAATTTTATTTTAACTTACATCCCCTTTACCTTCACCCCAGAATCTTTCAAATGCTTCTGCAAGCAGGGCATGTTCGGGTTGTTGCAAATATGGATCACGCTCGAATAAGGCTTGCGCCTGTGTGCGTGCTTTTTCGATCAAAGGTACATCGGTGATGCTTGCCATCTTTAATGTGGAGGCAAAGCCTGCCTGACGTGTGCCCAAAAATTCACCGGGACCGCGTGTCTTAAGATCGAGGTCAGCCAGTTCAAAACCGCTGTTGGTGCGCGACATGGCTTGCAGGCGTTCATTCTCGGTTGCATCTTCGTGTGTGGGAATGAGCAGACAATATGACTGCTCCGCGCCGCGACCTACACGCCCGCGCAGTTGATGCAATTGCGCGAGACCAAAACGATCTGCGCCTTCGATCAACATCACGGTCGAGTTTGGTACATCCACGCCCACTTCGACGACGGTGGTTGAAACGAGAATATTATATTCTCCGTCGCGGAACTTCATCATCACTTCATCTTTTTCGGCGGGTTTCATGCGTCCGTGTAAAAGACCCAGTTTGAGGTCGGGGAAAATTTCCTTCGATAAAGTTTCAAAGTCATCCACAGCGGCACGGGCTTCGATCTTCTCGCTTTCATCGATCAGCGGATAAACGATGAACGCCTGTCTGCCGTCCTTGATCTGCCCGCGGATAAGCGTGAACGCGCGCTCACGTTCCTGCGGACGAAGCACATAGGTGTTGATCGGCTGTCTGCCAACAGGCATCTCAGCAATCACCGAAATATCGAGGTCGCCAAACACGGTCAAGGCGAGTGAACGCGGGATGGGCGTGGCGGTCATCACCAGCAAATGCGGATTGGTACCCTTGCTGCGAAGTTCCTTGCGCTGTTCCACACCAAAGCGATGTTGTTCGTCGATCACAATAAATTGCAAATCCTTGAATTGGACGTCTTCTTCAATTACCGCGTGCGTGCCGATGACAAGTTTCACTGTGCCATCCTGCAAGCCCTGACGGATTTCTTCCTTGCGAATATCGGGCGTGCTGCCCACCAACAAGCGGATTTCGCTCTCTTGCATCATCCCGCCTTCACCCGCTAGCAGACTGGTAAAGTTGCGATAATGCTGTTCCGCCAAAATAGATGTCGGCGCCATGATCGCGGCTTGCGCTCCCCCATTGACCACGATTGCGGCGGCTAAAGCGGCAACCACAGTTTTCCCTGAACCGACATCGCCTTGCACGAGTCTGTTCATCGGTTTGCCAGAGTCCAGGTCGGCGCGAATCTCTTCGAGCGATTTTTGCTGGGCAGATGTCAAAGTGTAGGGAAGGCTTGTTGTCCGAGCATCCATCCACTCGGTCGGGACGGGGAAGCGGCGACCATCCACAGATTTCCAATCCCGTTTCTGGCGCAGCACTCCCATTTGCAGATAAAAGATTTCGTCGAAGCCAAGCCGTTCGCGCGCGGCTTTGAGCCGATCCTGCGAAAGCGGAAAGTGAACCTGCATCAAGGCTTCGGGAAGGGAAACAAGCCTTGCCGCGAAACGAATGGTATCGGGCAGCGCATCTGCAACGGCGGGCGCCCAATGCGTCACCACTTGATTCATGATTCCGCGCAGCCATTTTTGCGCGACCTTTTCAGTCAGCGCGTAAATGGGGACGATGCGCGCAGTGTGCAAATTCTCAACTTCAACTGGCTCCCAATCGGGGCTATTCATCACGAGCCGACCCAGATATTGATCGACCTTGCCAGAGACCGAAATGGCATCGCCCTGTTTGAAACGGTTGGCAAGCCACGGCTGATTAAAATATGAAATACGCAGCGAACCCGTGCCGTCGCTGATGACGACTTCAATGATCGACATTTTTCCGCCGCGAATGGGACGGGTATGCACGCTTTGAATTGAGCCAAGCACGGTCACCACATCGCCATAGAAAAGCGCTTTGATCGGCTTGAGCTGGCTGTAATCTTCGTAACGGCGCGGAAAATAATACAGCATGTCGCCAAGCGTTTTCATTCCCAGGTTGGTCAGCGTTTCAGCATGTTTGGGACCCACGCCCTGAAGCACGGTCAACTCTGCGCTCAACGCGGCGGGCGTCTGACTGGTCTTTGCGCCAGGCACAGACTCAGAACGCGGCGGAGCGGCTTGCCTCGGCTTTGGCTGATAAGGCGGCGATTGAGGCGGTTGATTCTCTTGACGTTGAGAAGGCAGAAGCACAGGTGTCTCATCCTTTGGTGGAGTCGCATCCTGCGCGGGTCTTGGTGGACGGGACGGCTGAGTCAGCGTCTTTGGTTTTTGCCCCGCTTCGGGGTAGGTCTCGCCGATGCGCTTCCACAAGCCCTTAAGCGACTCAGCCCGTCCATCTGGGCTGAGTTTTTCATAGGAACGCAAACGCGACACAACGGCTTGAATCACTTCCTCGGCAACGCCATCGGCGCGGGCTTCGCCCTCCCAAAAATCAAGCATCTTGGCAAGTCCGCCAATAATGGCGGTATTGATATATTTATTTTCGTGTTCGAGACGAAAGAATTTTCTTAGTTTTTCCAGGGATGGTTGCATGGGGTCAATTTTATCATGACGAGAGGTTACTTCCGTACCGCCGCGAAACCCACCCCATTGGGACCGAGATGCGTGCCGATAACTGCGGTGACATTGGCAAACAAAATCTCCCTCGGCACAGATTGGGGCACGCGGGACATCATTTCATTAAGTAGTTTTTGCGCGCGCTGCTCGGCGTTGGTGTGCATGATGGCAAGGCATTGGAGTTTTCCCTCTTTGAGTAAAAAATTCAACATGCGCTCATCAGCCTGTTTTGTCGTGCGGACAGCGCCAATCGGTTTGACCTGCCCGTCTATTAATTCGATCATCGGCTTGATCGAAAGCAATCCGCCGAGCCTTGCCACCGCCGCAGGGACTCGTCCGCTGCGCCTGAGATATTCCATCGTATCCAACGCGGCAGAGACTTGCAGCCGTTTGCGCGTGGAGGCGATCGCATCCATTGCAGGCTTCAAGCCAAATTCAGATTCTTTGGCGGCGGCTAATACTTGAAAGCCAAGTCCCAGTGAAAGCGAGCCGCTATCAACACAGCTAACTTTATCGGGAAATTCTTTTGCGGCTTGCCGCGCCACGTTGATAATGGTGGTCAACTGGCTGGCGGAGTGAATGGAGATGATGTGATCACAACCTTGCGAGAGCAAAGTCTCATACGGCGTGGCGAAATCTCCAATGGAAGGGGCGGCAGTTGTCGGCGGAGTGCGAAACGCGGGCAGTCGGTTATAAAAATCCTCGCGCGAGATGCCAATTCCGTCTGAATATTCCTTTCCCTCCAAAACAAGAATCGTGGGGACAACTTGTATCTGATATTCTTCAACCAGATACGCGGGCAGGTCTGAGGTGGAGTCTGTGACAATTCCGATTTTCATAATGAAAGTTTAACACAGTCCTTCGACTGCGCCGCAAAAGGCGCGGCTCCGCTCAGGACGATGGACACTTTACCCTTGACATACTGTGTAACATACAGTATTATGCGATAAAGGCTATTATATGACAAACACTGAATCGCTCGATAATGTTGTCCTTGAACTGCGGCGCGGCGTGATCGTGCTGGCAGTGCTCAGTCAATTAAGTGACGAGCAATATGGTTATTCCCTGCTCAAATTACTTTCAGATCAAGGGCTGGAAGTTGATCAGGGAACGTTGTATCCGCTTCTCCGCCGCCTGGAGGCACAAGGGTTGTTGGAATCCGCCTGGAAGTTGGAAGAGGCGCGTCAGCGCCGGTATTACGTCATCAGCGCAGAAGGAAAGAAGCTCCTTCCAAAGTTGAAAAAGGAATGGGCTGGCATTGTGTCTGTAATTAACAAAATGCTGGCATAACAAGAAGGAGAAAAAATGAAACTAATTGATCGCTATGTAACAGAAGTTGGAAAACATCTTCCGCTGCTCAAAGGACGCGAAGATATTGAAAAAGAATTGCGCTCCACATTGGAAGATATGCTTGAAGACCGTGCTCAAAAAGTAGGGCGCGAATCCGATGAGACGCTGGAACTGGAAATTGAGTTGCTGAAAGAATACGGCTCACCGCAAAAAGTAGCAGCAACTTACAACCCGCATCCATATTTGATCGGTCCGCGGTTATTCCCGTTCTTCCTGATGGTTTTAAAAATCGTCATCACCGTGCTCGTTACTGTTCTGTTGATCTTGACGGGAATCCGCGCGATAACCGATACCCCCTTCATGGGCATGGACTTTGTAAACATTGTCGGCAAAGGGCTGGGTGGGATTGTATCCGCTGGCATCATGGCATTCGGTAATATTGTGCTGGTGTTCGCCATTCTTGAACGTGTTCTGCCTGATAAGGAAATTGGGGATTTCAATGACGAAAAAGATTGGGACCCCGCATCTCTTACAAATGAACCCGACCCCGATACAGTCAAACGCGGTGAATTGATTACCGAAATCGTCTTTACCTTCGTGGGACTTGCCATCCTGAATCTGTTTCCTGAAATTCTTGGCATGGATTTTTTCATAGCAGATAAAATACACCATATCCGCATGTTCTCGATTGAATTTTTCAGGTTCATGCCGTGGATCAATGCGATCTTCCTCGCCGAGATCGTGCTGGATATTTATCTTCTGCGAAGTGCATTGTGGACTCCGCTCACCCGAGTTGCAAAGGTTCTGATCGAAGCCGCCAGCATAGCGATTGCAATCATCATCCTGCGCACGCCGAACATCATTGGTTTCACGGCTGAGTCTTTTCAAAATATCCCCGAAAGCTCGGTCAACGCTGAAGCGCTGATGAGAATCTTCAACTTCTCCTTCCAGATTACTATGGCAATCATCATCATCGTGACGGGTGTTGAACTGGTAAAAGCGCTATATCGGTTGTTTAGAATGGGCTATAAGAAAAAGTATTAAAGATTAATAAAGTGACAGTCACCTTGAAGGTGACTGTCACTTTTGTTTTAATTACTCCCTTACGCAATTGCGCTTCGACTACGCTCAGCGCGAAGTCTTCGTCCTGAGCGTAGTCGAAGGACAGGTTGCTTGTTTCTGCGTAAGGTGAGTTAATTATTCTTTACTCAATCGAAATCAGGAACTGATAATGCGGTTGTCCGCCTTCCTGCACTTCCACTTCAAGGTTTGAATATTTCCTGCTAATTACATCTTTGATGCGATTCGCTTCCCCATGCGACATGCCTTCGCCATAGAAAAGCGTGACCAGTTCATGCTCGGCGGCGTTCGCTTTTTCAAGCAGACCCATGACGCCCTGTTCGACCGACTCGGCTGAAACGACAAGTTTGCCATCGAGCAATGCAATTACCTGTCCGTCTTTCACGTCCACGCCGTCAATATCAACGGTGCGCGTGGCGACGGTGATCTCGCCTGTTTTCACATTCGCAATCGCCTTGGTCATTTTTTCGGCAACCGCTTCCAACTCACCGTCTGGGATCAAAGAGAGCATGGCAGCGAGTCCCTGCGGAACATTGCGCGTTGGCACAACTGCCACATGCTTGACAGTCACTTCCTTTGCTTGATTCGCGGCAAGGATAATATTTTTATTATTCGGCAGGATGATGATTTTATCCGTCGGCAGGTTTTCAAATGAATTCAAAATATCCTGCGTGGATGGGTTCATCGTCTGTCCGCCTGGGACGATTGCGGCAACGCCCAAACTGGCAAAGATACGGCTCAAGCCTGTGCCCGGCGAAACCACCACCACCGCAATCTGCCCCGGCTCCACCACCGTAAATTGCAACTCAGCAGACTTTTGAATATCATCCATTTGCGCGAGCAGGTTTTCAATCGCAACCTTTGTCACCGTGCCAATGCCCATAATATAGTCAATCGGCTCATAGCGTTTTTCTGTCGGCACATGGATGTGCATACGATACATGCCTTCGCCCTCACCTACCTGAATCGACGTGCCTATTTCTTCAAGCCGTCCATAGAACGAGATCAAATCCAGTTCGCCCTTCGGCACAAAATCCACAACGATCTCGTAATCCTGTCCTTCTTCCACTTCATCCATTGCTTCTTGAAAATTCATCGCAGAAAGCGACTGCACGCCCATGGTAGGCGTATCCAATGACTCGCCGTACACGTGCCGCAACATACCCTCGAGGATGAAGAACAAGCCTTTGCCGCCCGAGTCAACCACACCCGCCTGTTTGAGGACTGGGAGCAGTTCCGGCGTCCGTTTGACTGCCTCGTCTGCGGCTTTGACCGCAACTTCGAGAATTTCTATCGCATCCTTTGCCGACCCCAAAGCTGCTTCTGTTGCAATGGCAACTTCCTTGATGACGGTTAAGATCGTCCCCTCGATCGGGCGTACGACTCCTTTGTAAGCCGTATCGCGCGCCTCGCCAAATGCCTTGACAAGAGACTCTTTATCCAACACAGCTTTCTCATGCACGCCGCGCGAAAATCCGCGCAAAATCTGGCTGGTGATCACGCCCGAATTTCCGCGTGCGCCCATCAAGGCGCCTTTGGAAACCAGAGCCGCCATCTCGCCTAAATTATGCACACCTGAATCCTTGACCTCATTCCAGGCAGCTTGAAGCGTAAGCACCATGTTCGTGCCCGTATCGCCATCGGGGACGGGGAAAACATTCAAAGCGTTGACAAGCTGCTGATTGGTACGCAACCAGGTCAGCCCCGCGTCAATCAGACGCTTGAGCGATTGTCCATCAATCGGCATTCTACGAAGTTTTTCAACACGCGCAATATCCACACCCATAAGATTTCTATGCTCCTAATCTGTATCGCTAATGCGCAGTCCCGCCACATGCACATTGACTGAGTTAACATGTAATCCAAGCGCTTTTTCAACATGAAAACGCACGGTGTTCCCCACACTCTGAGCCACCGAGTTGATGCGTGTGCCATATTCAACAATGACATGGATATCAATATCGATATCCTCGCCGGAATAGCGGACAGATACGCCGCGCAAAGGCTCACGTGTAATAGTGGATACGATCCCATCCGTTAGATTTTTTGGCGCAAGCCCTACCACGCCATACGATTCCAAGGTGGCACAATATGCAATTGTAGCCACCGCATTTGGCGAGATGTGGATCCCGCCCAGAGTTGTAGTTTCGTCGCCCATAAGGTTCCTCTTTAATAATTTGTAGGGCGGGTTTGTAATCCGCCAAAGTCTCTGTCTGCAAAATGCCAGCCTAAAAACTGACTAGCACCCTGTTCCTATTTTAACATCATATCTTGAAGAAGGTTGCGTTATATGGTAAAATCCCGTGCCTTTGAAAAGAGGCTTTGACCCTTCGACAAAAGCTCAGGGCAAGTACTGGAATCATTGTACTGAAAGGAACTCTAACATGGCTAAGTGTAACACCTGCGGTAAAGCAACCACCTTTGGTCACAAGCGTTCGTTCTCCCAACACGCGACTAATCGCACATTCAAACCGAATTTGCAAAAAGTTTCGATTATGGAGAAGGGTCGCATGGTCAAGAAGATATTGTGCACCAAGTGCATCAAAACACTCGGCAAGTCTTCGAACTAAGGTCTGTTTTTCCCTTTGTATCAAAGGTCACGGCGCAAGCCGTGATTTTTGTTTAAGGGGCAATACACTCGCGCAACGCCCTGATCCCCTGCCCTACACCTTGCGGATGTTTGAAGGCAGCGTTACCTGCCACAAAAACATTTGCCCCGGCTTTATACATCAGGGGGAGTGTCTCGGCGTTAATGCCGCCATCCACTTCCAACCAGGCTTGGGAGCGAAGTGCGTTTAACTTATTGCGGATCTCTTGCACTTTGCCGATCATCTCAGGCATAAAGGCTTGACCTGAATAACCCGGAGTGACGCTCATCACCAAAACAAGGTCAACCAACAGCAAAACTGCATCCAGGGCGGATGCGGATGTCAGCGGATTCAATGTGACCCCAGCCTTGCAACCCAGGGATTTTATTTTTTCAATCGTCTGCAACAAATTGGGGCAAGTTTCCACATGGACAGTAAGCCTGTCTGCGCCTGCTTTGGCGAAGGCTTCCAACTGTTGATCGGGATTGGAAACCATCAAATGCACATCAATGGGAAGTTTGGTGGCGCGCTTGCAGGCTTCTACAAAAAGCGGACCGACTGTGATGGTGGGGACGAAATGACCATCCATGATATCCATATGGAGCCAGTCTGCGCCAGCGGATTCACAGGCGACGATTTCGTCTGCAAGATGAGTGAAGTCTGAGGCGATGATGGAAGGAGCAAGAAGGAATTTATTCATTTATCGAATCGGGGGATTGTATGCAAAATAAACCATCATCCAAAACGGGATGAGTCCGCCCACAGCCATCAATGCCAGGAGGGCAAGACCCACAGTGGTCCAATCAATCTCTTCGAAGGCAGTCTCAGGCTCGGGGTCGCTTGAAGCGTAAGGCTCTACATCAGGTTGTGGATAATAGACAGGGGCGGGTTCCATCCGAGGAGGCAGAGGTCTGTCTTTGGTGGGAAATCTTTCAGCAACTTCGGGCGCAAGCGTCACAACCGGCGCAGGTGCGGGGGGAATTGCTGGAACAGGCGCATCGCGCTGAGTTCCAAACTTTAGCAGTACGCGTCCCAGTTGATCAGCGGTGCGGTAACGCGCCGCAGGTTCCTTTGAAAGCACCTTCATAATGATCTCTTCCAGCGCGGTTGGAATATCTGGAATATATTCGCGGATGGGAATGGGGCGCGCGGAAATATGCAAACGCGCCAATTCACTTGAAGTGGATGCGGTAAACGGCGGTGTGCCGCAAAGCAGTTCATACATCACCACGCCGAGAGAATACACATCGGATGCCGGCGAAGGCGCTTCACCCTGGGCCTGTTCGGGCGCAAAGTACAGCGGCGAACCCCAGACAACATCTGTCTTTTCGCCGGGCGTGATGGTGGCAAGCGCGCGCGCGATGCCGAAGTCGGTCACTTTGAGGCGGCCATCTGGTGAGACTAACAGGTTATGCGGTTTGACATCGCAGTGAACCAGACCGGCGCGGTGAGCATAGCCAAGTCCCGCGCAGGCTTGAATGATGAGCGGAATGCCCGCCTCCACACTAAACCGTCCGCGTTCACGGATCAGTTGCTTGAGGTCTTTGCCGGGGATAAATTCCATGACAATGAAAAGCAGGTTGTCTGCAAATCCAAAATCATGCACGGTGACAATGTTCGGGTGCGAAAGATTCGCGGCAGCACGCGCTTCAAGGCGGAAGTTGTTTTGAAAATCGGGATTACTTGAATAGTCTTTTCGCAGAACTTTAATCGCAACAATGCGATCCAACATAAGATCGCGGGCGCGATAGACCTCAGCCATGCCCCCAGAGCCAAGTTTTTCCAACAGTTGATAACGGTCGTTGAGGAGAGTTGCTTCGGTCATTGAAGCGATTATATCATTATGAGTTTGAGAGGGGGCGACGTTGGTGGTGCGGGTCAGAAGACCCGCGTTCAGCCCAGAAGATATCTGATTTTTTTCATGGAATTGTTATCCACTAAAAACCACAGCATTTCCAAAATAAGAATCAGATAATAATAGTTCTAAATATCACAAACTGGATATATAATGTCCATATAAATCATTCTTAATGTTTGAAAGGAAAATAATATGGATACTCTTTGGAAATCTCGAAAAGTTGTTATTGTGGGTGCGGGCGCAGTTGGCTCGACCTTTGCTTATGCCCTGGCGCAAAAAGGATTGGCAGATCAAATCTGTCTGATCGACGCCAACCCCGATTTTGCCGAAGGACAGGCACTTGACCTGGCGCACGGACTGCCTTTTTACCCATCCGTGCAGATCCGCGCGGGCGATAGCCGCGATTATGCCGATGCGCAGGTGATCGTTATCACGGCTGGAGCAAAACAGGCTCCGGGCGAGTCGCGTTTGAATCTGTTGCAGAAAAATGCCGCGATCATCGAAGGTATTGTCGATGAAATCGTGGCGCAAAAATCCCAGGCTGTTTTGCTGGTAGCCAGCAACCCGGTGGACATCCTCACCCACGTCGCGTTGAAACGTTCCGGCTGGGCAAAGAACCGCGTCATCGGATCGGGCACGGTGTTAGACAGCGCGCGCTTCCGTTATCTCATCAGCCAGCACTGCAAAGTGGATGTGGGCAATGTCCACGCCTATATTTTGGGTGAACATGGCGACAGTGAAGTGGCAGCCTGGTCAATGACACACGTGGCGGGTGTGCCGATGGACAAGTATTGCCCGCAATGCGGCAACTGCAAAGACTGGCACGGTGAGCGTGACCGCATTGTGCGCGAAGTGAAAGAGTCGGCTTATCACATCATCAATTACAAAGGTGCCACCTATTTTGGAATTGGCATGTCGCTGGCGCGTATTGTCGGAACCATTCTGCAAGACCAGAACAGTGTGCTGACCGTATCCACTTATCTTGAGGGCGAGTACGGACTAAGTGATGTGTGTCTGGGCATTCCCTGCATCGTTGGTCAGGGCGGTGTGAAACGCATTGTGCAGACAGAACTGTTCCCCGAAGAACAGTCCGCGTTGGAACGTTCAGCGCAAACGCTGAAAGATGGTATTGCCAGTTTGAAGCAAGCTGAAAAAGCATGAATGAAAAACGAGACGGAGAAATTATCCGCCTCGTTTTTTTATTCAACCAAGCTACAGGTATAATCCTGCTCATGCGAAAGGGACTTCTCCTCTACAACCCAGCGGCGGGACGTTACCCCGTCGGGAGATTTGTGCGCGGAATCATTCATCCGCTAAAAGCTACGGGCTGGAGCATGGAGATCGCCGAGACATTGAGCGGCACACATGCAACACAGACCGCGCATCAGGCTGCCGCAGAAAAATATGACGCCGTCTTCGCAATCGGCGGCGACGGGACCGTGAGTCAAGTCGCCAGCGGATTATTGGATTCTGAAACTGCGCTGGCGGTACTCCCTGCTGGCACAACCAATGTCTGGGCGCTGGAGCAGGGACAAAAACCTTTTAGTTGGTTTCACTGGTGGGCTTTGCGCGAGAACGCCGCCCTGCTGGCAAATGTCGAACCGCAGCGCGTGGACGTGGGCATGTGCAACGACCAGCCATTTTTACTGTGGGCAGGCATTGGTCTGGACGCGCAAGCCATCGGCAAAATGGAACCGCGTCACCGCTTCTTCAAGCACATCTCCGTCCCGCATTTTTTTGCCACCACCGTTTGGGAAGCTACTTTCTGGCATGGGCTTGACCTGCGCGTCTGGGCAGATGACAAACTTGTGGAAGGTCATTATCTGATTGCAGTGGCAACCAACATTCGGCATTACGCAGGCGGCTTGTCGCTGCTTTCGCCCAACGCCTTGCTTGACGACAATCAAATGGACATGTGGCTTCTCAGCGGCGACAGCGTGGCAGATACGCTGCGGCATTTCTTCGACCTCGTTGCGGGGCGGCATCTCACATCTGATCAGGCGCGCTGTTTACCATTTCACCATGCGCGGGTAGAATCTGACGCAGCCTTCTCCATTCAAGCGGACGGCGACCCCGCGTTCGGCGGTCGCCATGCAGACATCACGATCAAGCATCGCGGATTAAAAATCCTCATGCCAGACAACGCTTTATATTTATTGAAAAACAAAAACAAATAAAACACCCAACTAACTGGAGATTGCTTCGGGCAAGATCAAGAGCGTCCTCGCAATGACATTTGTACAGAGAGAAAATGGACTTAAAACAATACCTCAATCGTTCGGTCATCTTTGGCGCAATCGGATTTGCAGGCGGGCTGATCATCGTCACGCTGATCTTCATCGGATTCACCTCTCCGCGCCTCTCCCCTGACGTTGGGTTTGCTCCCGCTGACCTGACCATGATCCCAGCCCCGACACATACCCCGAATGCCACACTGCCCCCCGCCATTGACCCCAACCTCGTCACGCCGACACTCGCGCCAGATACAATTGGCATCGGCGCCTATGTACAAATCAGCGGCACCGAAGGCGAAGGATTACGCATCCGCTCTGCGTCAGGGTTGAACGGTGACACCGTCTTCTTCGGCGAAGAATCAGAAGTATTTGTTGTACGAGATGGACCTCAAACCGCAGACGGATATACTTGGTGGCGTCTCGTCGCGCCCTACGACGAAACCCGCACCGGCTGGGCTGCCGCAGATTTTCTTGTGGTTGTGCCTTCGCCATAATTTTTTTCTGGAATGCAGGAGCTTGCTCCTGCAAATCCGACAGCAAGCTGTCGAACTCCAGATTTAGGAGAAACCAATGTCTGAAAAACCAACCGGCGTAAACGCCAACAAAAGCAAAAAGGAATTCACCGTCACCTGGGACGATGGACATACGAGCGTATATTCTTTCGGATTATTACGCGCCGCCTGTCCATGCGCCTCCTGCCGCGGCGGACACGAGAACATGAAGTCGGAACCTGATGCGGAAGTATTCAGCAGACAGATGGAAGATTCCCAATTGACCCGTTTGACAAACGTGGTCGCTGTCGGCTCGTATGCCTTGACCATTGTCTGGGAAGACGGGCACGACTACGGAATTTATAACTGGCATTATCTGCGTGCCTTATGTCCATGCAATGAGTGCCGCAGGGAAAGCGTGAAAAGGCAAAACGGGGTGGAAAAGTAAATAGTAAGAAGTAAGAAGTAAGAAGTAAATTCGTTTTATATAAAAGAGAGACTGTCTAAAAAAACAGTCTCTCTTTTCAATTTGCCAATCTACCAGTCTACCAATCTACGGCTTTGGCGTTGCGCTTGCCCGCACTGTCGGCGTGACGGTCACTTTTGCGGTGGGAGTTGCTGTCCCAATCTTTGGCGTGGGAGTTGCAGTTCCACTCTTCGGAGTTTTAGTGGCTGTACCCGGCTTGAGCGTATTGGTCGGCGTGACAACTGCCTTGAGGTGCTTCTCCGCGTCCGCGCGCATTTCAGCAGTTATCACATCTTTATCCATCTTGAGCAGTGCCTGCCAGTCTTTGACTGCATCTTTCGCCTCGCCGCGTTTCTCCTGGCTGAGAGCGTGCCAGTAAAGCGCCAGCGCGGTTTCTTCATCCGTCTTCGCTAGTGACTTGAGCGCTTCTGCTTTCAGGAATGCGCTTCCAAATTTCTCCTGCACAAAATAGGCGCGTGTCAGCCCAAGGTTGATCTCGAAGGATGTCTCATCTTCGGCGAAGGCTTTTTCAAGGTCTTCCACAGCCTGGTCAATATTGTTCAATTCGAGGTTGGCAAGTCCCTTGTAAATATAAAACTTTCGCAAGCCATTCGGGTTGATCGACTCTGCCTTGTCAAAATTCTCAACTGCGGATTTGTAATCTTTTAATTCAAAATAAGCCTGCCCCAGCATCGCAAATGCGCGGTCATTCTCGGTTGCGTAAATAACGTAGACATTCAACGCCTCAAGCGCGCGCCTATATTGTCCATTTTCAATGTACATCGCACCCAACATTTTATAAATGAGCGGGTCAGTGCTGTCCAGCGCGTAAGCCTTTTCAGCGGCTTCCAGTGCGTTCTTCTTATCCTCAAGCGCCAGATAGGCATCTGCATAAGCCATGTAAACCATGGGCGAGCCGGGCATGAGTTTGTCAGCCTGGTTGAGGTCGACAATGGCATCTTTGGGTTTCTTGTGATAAAGGAAGTAGCGTGCGCGCTCAATATAGATTTCGCCGAAATTCGGGTCGAGCTTGATCGCTTCGTCAAATAGATATTCGACATTCACATTTGGATCGTCCAACAAACGCGCGCGCGCCAAGCCAAGATAGGGTGCGCCAAAATTCGGGTCAAGTTTCAACGCATCGTTATAGGATTTCAAAGCGTTGTCCGAATCACCTTTGAAACGATAGGCTTCGCCGATCAAGTAATGGACATCTGCCGAATCAGGCTCAAGCGGAATGATCAGTTTCATACTGGCGATGTACGCATCCCAATCACCGCTTGCGTACGCTACTTTTGCTGAGCGGTATTGATCTCTCGATTGCGCCGGACGCGGTGTATTCACATAGACGGCAGTCGGCGTATACGTCTCAACGAGTAACATCCACAACGGCGTGGGACCCACGAAGGATTTTGTTGGAGCCGCGGTCGCGCCAAATACAGTCGGCGTGGTCGTGAAAGTCGGCGAGGGTCCCGGGGTATTCGTTTGCGTGGGGATAATGTTTGTCTGACGCGGCAGGACGAAACCAAACAGCACGACCGAAAACAAAGCCACGCCAATTAGCACCACACCCACCAGCCGTAGCACTGGATTCTTTACCACTGACCTGAACCCTTTTTCTTTTGGCTTTTCATGGGCGAGCAGAAGTTTTTCTTCCCATGCGCGCGGACGATTCATTGGGAATGGCTGAATGCTTTCGTCGGGAGTCAAAGCCCCGAGCAGGATCAAGCCCCGTTTCGCCGTACCATTTGCAGGGTCGAGTTTGAGCGCGGTTTGCAGGCAGTAAATCCGCTCCTTGGTATTCTCCACTGCGGCGCTTAACCAAATCCAATAGGTCGCGTTATTTTGATCTGTCTTGAGCAGCAGCGTGAGCAGTTCCTTGGCGCGCGGTTTATCTCCGCGCCTCAAAGCCGCCAGCGCATCCTGGAACATGGTGTCGTCGGGGTTGTCGTCAGTCATTGTGAGATTTTACCGCTTGTTGCATAATTTTATAACCTCGACAAGTAATTTAGATTTACCAAAAATTGCAATTTAATTTGTTTAGGCGGCACTGTTGTAATCCATTTCATGGAATTCTTCGACCTGATATACATAGACTTGCAGTTTTGTGTTGCGCCATAGATTTGATTTTGCGCCCATCTTGGCGCAAAGCTGATCGAGAAAATCTTCGGGGTCGGGAATTTTCTCCCAGACCTGCGGCAAAAATGTGGCGCGGCGAAACTCGCTTTTCAAGATGACTCCATCCACATGCGGACGCAGCTTCGTGAGCAGGTCTTCACTCGAAGAATATTCCAGCAGATGAGGAGCCGACAAACGCGACACCTCGAGCTTGATCCTGCTCAATTCAGTTTCAGCTACGGGACGGAAGCGCGGGTCCTCCAGCGCGGCGGCCACGGCATGTTCGCGCACATCATCCACCAGCGGTTGATAGGCTTCGAGCGCGCCGATGCAGCCGCGCAAATCGCCGTTAATGGTGAGCGTCACAAAGGCTGCGCCCTGTTCGCGCAGATGCGGCGTGAGCGAAGCATCAGCCAAAGGCGGAAGTTCCTGCCCGCGCACGCCGCATTCCATGGCTTCACGCGCAAGGCGCAAAAGGATTTTCTTCTCCTCAACGGTCAATTGATCTGTCATGATGACCTCCTGTAGACCTGACAGGTTTTCAAAAACCTGTCAGGTCTTGCATAAATTCCAATATTTGCGGTTGTGATAAATCAACGGCTGTCCATCGCCCATGCTTTGCGCCGCGAGCGCTTCCGCGATGAACAGGGTGCTGTTGCCTGCGTCAAAAGTTTGCAGCACGCGGCAATCAATCCACGCCAACCCGCCGACGATCAGCGGGGAACCTGTGACCAGAGTTTCAGTTTGCAAACCAGCGAAACGATCCTTGACCTCAGCCTTTTTCCCTGCAAACAAATCTGAGATTGTGGATTGCTGCGCCGAGAGGATGGTCAAGCCAAAAGTACGGGAGTTCAAAATCAACTCATGCGTGCGCGCGGATTTCTGCAGGGCAATCGTCAGCATGGCAGGCTCAAGTGAAATGGACGTGAATGAGTTGACAGTCGCGCCGTGCTGTTTGCCTTCATAGACAGCCGTGACAACGGTCACGCCCGCAGACCAGGCGCGCATGGCGGCGCGTAATTTTTCGGGGTTAAGAGTGGGTTCCATATAATTTTATAATAATGGTGAGAAGGGGCAGAGTCAAGGCAGAAATGGCAATTCTCACTATGTCACACCTGCACTTGCGTGCGGCGCAAGTGTTGCGAGCGTACTTTACGACACTTGCGCCGCACTGCGTTTGTTGCAGTGCGGGTGAGCAATCTCCTTGCTAAAACAGGGGATTGCTTCGACGGAAGAGCGCCGTCTCGCAATGACATGGTTTATATTGAGAATTGCCGGGCTGAAATGGCAATTCTTGATAAACGGGTATTACTGTCGCCTTATTCTGCAAAGAATAATCACCTTACCCTACAACGGAGAAAACCCATGCGAACCGTTTTTATCAGCACAATAACCTTGTTTCTGCTCGCCGCCTGCGGATCAGCCGCGCCCGCTCCACAGGTGACAGTCACATTGCTCTTCCTTCCGTGGCTGGATATAGGCAGTCGAAGGATGATCGAAGGATGAAGCCGCTAAATATGGGAGTTTGTTGGCTTAACTTGCGGGTTTGTTGGCTTAACTCGAAGGTTTGTCGGTGACAATTTGCATCGAAAGTAACTTCTGTTTCGAGGGGATTTGGGCTGGGCTGGCAGTCCAAGAGATGAAGAATAAAAAAGTTGGAAAATCGCAAAAAAACGCTTGCTCAATAACTAAATTAGCTATAAAATATCAAAGCACAATTCAAGTTGAGCCTGCTTTTTATTAGTACCTTAGAAGTTAAATGCTTGCACAAAAAACAAGGATATTAGGCGAGATGATAGGCGAGGGTCGGAATCACCACCATCTCACGCAACTTCAAACCCATCGCGGCAGCCTGACAGCCAAAGT